>Ga0105052_10004243_pt1 | contig 15899 bp, 27 predicted proteins | sample FRY03_FD_78094 | JGI IMG/M metagenome (GOLD analysis project Ga0105052, IMG submission 78094) | Freshwater microbial communities from Lake Fryxell liftoff mats and glacier meltwater in Antarctica - FRY-03 | ecosystem: Environmental > Aquatic > Freshwater > Ice > Glacier meltwater ... | reverse complement strand
TTTGGGTTGAGAACGTTTTAAACGGTGGCGTATTTCTTGCCCTTGTCCGGGGTGACGGCACCGAAATAGGTGAGTTTGGTTCTCGCGGACGACAGGACGGTGTGGCGGTAGGGCATAATAATATTAGAGCAACAATCTATTCCACCCCGGCATCCGGTGCTCGGACGTTCAACGTTCGTGCTCGTTTCCAAACTGCGTCCAGCAATCCCCAGCTTATTAACATACCGGGTATACCAATGTTTCTAGCGATCTTTGGGGCCGATGCACTATGAGTATGATTCAAGAAGCCGCCAGTAATCTCAGCCCCGGCAACATCGCATACGCTGAGGGTACTTATGAGTCTATTGTGTGGCGCGTTGATAATCCGCCAAGCAAGGCCGAAGTAGAAGCCGAGGTTGCGCGGTTAGAAGAAGCACGCGCTGCGGCTGAGTACCAACGCCTTCGTGTATTGGAGTACCCGCCGTTGACTGAGTTGGCAGACGCGATCTACTGGAACGAAAGCGGTGTTCCGGCAAGACTTGAGGAGTATGTGGCTGCTTGCGCAGCGGTGAAGGCCAAGTACCCGGAGCCAGTTTCTGGCCGCAGTAATGACCATTCTCCTACTCCTCCAACGTGAGTACGCTGACAGTCTTCTCAGCGACAGCGCTGAAGGTAAGCTTGCTGCGCTTGGTTTGACCGCTGAGGAAGCAGCAATCATTTCCGGCCCGTGAAGATTTACTACCGCAATCGTTGGAAAGCTCTGATGACGGACGGCATGACCCGTCAGGACGTTCGTCAGTGCCGCGATCTACCCCAGGATCACCCTGCGTTGGTTGTGCAGCAGGGCTTTATGGGCAGGCCGCGTAATGGCCGTAACCCATAAGGTGGAAGTGGATCAGGGCGCAATCGGCGCTGGTCTAACAGGCACAGAATCAGGCGCGTCAGGCGGGTACAAACACGCCACAATCACCGCTGGCACAGGAAGCGTGAGCTGGGAATAATGTTCGGAGGTTGAGGCCCGCGAGTTCTTCAAGCTACCAGAAGTGGAGCCACAATGACACCCGAAGACACCTTGCCAACAACCCGTTTGTTGGTTCCGCCCCTGAGTCTCTTATCCTGTTTACGTGCCTTCTAACGGACAGCTTTCTCGTCGTACACTAGCCGCCGTTCCTGGGGGTGAGCTTCTTCGCAAGGACGCGGCACGCGCTTACAAAGCGCTAGATCGTTCCTGCCGCAAGAAAACCGGGCAAGCAATTGGTAACGCTGGTAGCGGTTCGTGTTATCGCAAGCTTGGCCGCAAGGGAGATTATGCTCGCGGCGGGCCGTTCACGCAGTGGTATGCGTGGGAACGCTACCAGCAGGGAGGGAACCTTGCGGCCAGTCCTGGAACTAGCAACCATGGATGGGGCTTGGCATGCGACTTCGCAACGGTTGCTTTGGTTCGTGAAAATGGTACTGCTTTTGGCTGGAAGAAAACAGAAGCCTTTGGTGAGGCATGGCACTACTGCTACGTGCCTGGTAAGTATCCAGAGGTGGAGCGCTTCTCGCAAATACGGGGCGGTGACAATGCTAGCTACGGCGATTCCGGACCTGGCATCCAGTACCTTAAGCGCCGCCTTAAGCTCCATGGCTTTTGGCGTTGGGGAACCGACAACAAGAAGTTTACGCGACGCACAATGTGGGCAGTTAAACGCTTCCAGAAAGCGCGTGCTATGGCAGCGGACGGCAAGGTTGGTCCTAGAACCTGGCGGGAGCTAAAGAAGGCACCGAAGGGGCGACGCTAGTGAGTAAGGCACGGAAGGCATTGTGGCGACGACGTCTTGCCTACAGGCGGAAGCGAATGCATTATCACATGGCTAAGGGGAACACGCCGCGAGCTTGGCATTGGAGCCGGAAAGTTAGTGAGGCGAAGGAAAAGCTGGGGATGCGGACGCTACACCGCAGCACAGGCATTGACATTAGCGTTCACAATGGGGCAGTTAACTTCGCTGCGGTCAAACAGGCGGGGCATAGGTTTGTGATATGCAAAACATCAGAGGGCGCGGATTGGAAAGATCCCACATGGTCGAAGGAACGCGTGACGGAAATCCGTGCGTCCGGCCTGAAGCTTGGCATTTACCACTACCTTCGTCCAAAGCTAGGACGCTCCGGGGCCGTTGAAGCCAAGTTCTTTATTAAGCAAGCCCAGGCCGCTGGATGGGGGCGGCCAGGAGACATTCGTCCCGTCGTTGACTTTGAGGAAACTGATCTTGATAACGCAAATACCATTGAGTATTTGCTGCAGGCAGTTAATGAAGTTAAGGCGTTGACCGGTAAGGCACCAATCATTTATACGGGCGGCCCTTTTTGGGATGAGCACACAAATGCCTCAACGAACAGCATGGGCTGCGCGTTATGGCTCGCGGCTTATGTGCGTGACCCTAATAAGTTTCTCCCCGCTGCCTGGAAGAAAACTGGCTGGTCAATTTGGCAGCACACTGACCGGGGCGCGGTTCCTGGAGTCAAAACCCTGAACGTTGATCAAAACATTGCTGTTCGTATCCCAATCATTTAGGAGGCATCGTGGTGAGTTCGAGAATTAATCCGAAGATTAGTGCCGTAGCAGCAGCCGGTAGCTTAACGGTCATTCTGGTTTGGGGGCTAAGCCTTGCTGGCGTTGAGCTTCCCCCGGAGGTTGCTAGCGCAACTACTGTTGTGCTTGCTACTGCGGCTGGTTATTTGCGTACCGGGTGAGCAACTCGCATTCTCGTCTGGCGGCGCTTGGAATTACCCCGACGATTGACGCGGAGCGAGCGTACCAAGCTGGAGTTGACGATGAGTTCAATCGAATTCAAGACAACCCTGCGGAGAAACTGCTTGCTGCACGAGACCTGGAAGTTGAGAACCTGAAAACCCATTTGGATAGTCTCCGTGATGGGCTGCTGGAATAGCAACGGGCGCGTACTGTACGCTTTCCCGTGATGGAAGCCTTTGTTTCTCCTCTGAATTCTTGGTCGGGTTCTGCGGGACATGCTTCCATCCCTAGAGGGGGGTGCCAAAGTCTTGGTGCTCCCCTCTTTGCGTCCGCCCCGGAGTGTAGGTTCGTACTACTGTTCCGACCAAGAGGAGGCTTCCTTGCCTAGTACTGATGTTGACTTGAGCGCTGGTGACGTTACCCAGCGAGCCCGTGACGGTTACGATGGCAAAACCGTTGCGCTAATCAAAAGCACGGTTGCGAGCGGCGCAACTGACGCTGAACTCGGATTGTTTCTGGAGGTCAGTGCGCGCTACCAGCTTGATCCTTTCGCTAAGGAAATTTGGTGCGTGAAAATGCCTGGGAAGAACGGTGCCGGTGGCAGCATGGCCATTATTGTTGCCCGCGATGGCTTCTTGAAGATTGCTAACCGGCATCCTGACTTTCTTGGAATGCACAGCGATACTGTTTGTGAGAACGATGAGTTCGTTAAGGAATGGGACGGCAACAGCGTGATAGTTAAGCACACGGCTGGCAAGCCAGCGGAGCGCGGCAAGACCGTTGGGGCGTTCGCAATTGTGCGTCGCAGCGGCAAGGTTGACAGCTTCTTTTATGCTGCGCTCAGCGAGTACCGTCCGAAGTCCGAAGCGAAACTGAAGTACTCGCCCTGGGGGGCGCAGGAGTCAGCGATGATCATTAAGTGCGCGGAGTCCGTTGCGTTACGTAAGGCTTTCTCAGTTAGCGGCGTTATGGGTGAGGGAGAAGAGGCTCGCGCTACGGAGCGCGGAACGCTTCCTGCTGTCACAACTGACGGCTTCCCTACCGACTTGTCTGAGGATGTGTGCATGGTGCTTCTGGAAGCGTTCGCTGAGCAACGTCGGTTGAACATTGATCCTTGGCGACCCGCAAAAATCAAGGCGCTTCTTGCTGGCGCTACTGACACTTCGGCTTCTGATATTGCGGAACGTCTCGAAAGGGAATCTGCGGAAGCTCTTGTTGACGAGACTGTTGTGGATGCTGAAGTTGTGGACACCGCGTAGTGCGCAAGAAGAAAGTTCAGCGCAAAGAGAAACCACCGGAAGCTCGCTTTGTTGTGGTGCGTGAAGGGGATTGCCGTGTCCCTAAGTATTTTCACAATGAGGGGGGCAGCGGGTTCTCTGAATCTCATGCGCGTGACCTGGCGCAGCCGGTGATGGCGCAGCTTCAGTCAGGAATGCGATTTGCTGTTGTGCCCCTCCGTGTCTTTCATGAAGCGCGAGCGGCTGGGAACCCAATTAGTGCGGAGGCTGCCCTGCGGGAGTTCGCCGGGTCGGATGCAGACGCGCCTGATAACGCGTGAATGGCGGTATTATGACCGCCACAAGGCGACGCTAAGGCGCGTTGAGGCCTGCCCCTACCCTGCTGCCCTCGGCCAATGATTGGAACCGTGGCGTGACCTCGCTGATGCGATGAGCGCGTTCAGTCTGTAGAGCGCTTGCGGACTGCGGGCTGGGTGCCGCTGTGCGCCTCGAGCGGTATCCATGCGTAGCCACCGACCTGCTCGTGCTGGTCTCTGAGCTTCACGCGGAACACGCGCTGCGTGGCTCGTAGCGCTTTGATGATTGCGCTTGCGGTGATGCGTTCGTGCGCGACGTGCGCGACGGTCGGTGCGTGGAAGTTAAGTCTGCCCCGTCCTTTGCTGTCGTAGCTAACGAATGGTTGCTTGCGGAGCGGGGAGTCGTAGGCTTCTCCGTTGGGGGCTTGCTGCAGGTGGGTTTCAAGCGCGGTCGACGCGGTCTTCGTGTCGGTTGTGGTGGCGCGTGTGCCACTGGATGGTTGCAGGTACCCGTATCGTTTGTATTGCTCGTTGACTCGTAGCCCTTCCTCAATCCATAGCTCGAGCGCTTTGCCTATGAGACCTGGAACTACGTCGGCTGCCATTTCTGCTCGCTGGTCGCGAGTGAAGGCGGTTGGGGTACGGTGCGCTTTGAGTACTTCAGCTTCGTACTCTTTGCTGTTGCGGTTTCCGTGCCTGTCAAGCCAAGGGCAGCACGCTCGGTTCGCTTGGTTTATCTTTCGTAGCTCCATTGTCGTCGGGTCGGTCATCGTTCCGCCTTCCAGTACGGGACTCCGGTTTTCTTCGCGGCCTTCGTCCTCTGACGGTGACGCTCCGCGAGTTCCGCGCAGGTCATCTGACGAACGGACTTCTTCCGGGAGCCGAAGGTTAGCTTCTGTTCAAGGCTCATGGGTTCCTTTCTGTCGGTGTGCTAACAACGATAGCACTTATCGTTGTGGAGGTCAAGCGCTAGCTTCAGCCTTCTCGCAGCGCGTAGCCAGACGATGCTATGTCTCGGGGTCGACTGGCTGTCGCGTCGCGCAGCTCTTGAAGCGACGGGGATTCAACCTGGAGGTGGGCGCAAACGTTCCCGTCTTTGATGTACGCGTGGCAAGTCATGTTTCGCTCGTTTGCCTTACGCCTGAGATACTGCATAAAGCACCTGGGCTTGCAAGTGAAGTCTGTTCCTTCCACGTACATGAGAAACCCTTCCTGCAGAAACTCATCCCAGTTGTACTTGGTTCTGGTGCTCGGGTAGCAGTTGATGAGGAACGCTTCTTGTGAGATTGCTTGCGGCATCAGTTCTCCTTGATTGATGGCTAACAAACGTAGCTCTCTTCGTGTGGTAAAGCAAGTCCGTCCGACGCGAGGAGTGAGATGCGTGAGTATCCGCCCGACCAAAGGAGCCGCCTTGTCTGAGGTGTCACCGGAGTACCCGTACCCAGATGCCATGAAGCAGTATCCTGCCGTGCGGCAAAGCTTGCTGTCTCAGTTTGATACGTGCGCGCTGCAAGCCCGAATGGACATGGAGTGGCGCTCTGGTTGGTCAGGGCATCCGCAAGCTCGAGGTACCATTTTCCATCGTACTGCCGCTCGCTGCCTGGAAATCATGGCGCGGGAAGGTGAGAACAACATTGAGCCGGATCAAGCACTAGCCGTACTACGGGATCAACTACGTCAGCACGACATTCCCCCGGAGGACGTGTTGAACATTCCGTTCTCACAAATTAAGGATTTGAGATGGACGGTTGTGTCGTGGGCGGCAAATAATCAGTTTGACATTACGAACCTTGTTGACGTGGAGCGACGGCTCAACTGCACCGTCTACTACGACAATCCTCGTGGTGGCATGGTGCCACGAACGCTCACGGGGCAGCTGGATGGCTTGTTCATTGAAGGCGATTCTGCTGATCACGCACTTGTGTTGGACTGGAAGGACACGTTCGCGTTGCCGTCCGGGGCTGCGAAGCTTAGTGCGGGCGGCTACTTCCAGCAACGCTTCTATGCACTTCTGGTGTTGGAGAACTTCCCGTCAGTGCAGCAGGTAACGATGCGCGAGTTCTATGTGCGGTATTCGTCACGGCCCATGAACGACAAGACCGGCATTGTGAAGGAGCCGGTGCGGGAAGCTTCAGTCTGGCGCGACGAAATCCTTGACATTCAAGAAGAAATGTCGGCGCTAGTGGAGCGCTTTGACCGTGCGGTGCAGCATGGGTACGCGCCGTGGGAACCGGAACCGCAAGCACTACAAGAAGAAATTCAAGCGGAGCGAGATCCGCAACGCAAAGCAGAAATGCAACTTGACTATCAGCGCATGGTTGGATTGTTCAGTCCGTCCCCTGGCGCGCACTGCTCTTATTGCCCGCGACCAGAGAAGTGCCCAATCATCCCGGAGGTGCGCGGTGAGGGAGCAATCACGGACGCGGAGCACGCTAAACGAGTTGCTGCTGAGGTGATGGTCGCCAAGTCAGTCATTAAGCAGCGAGACAAAGCGTTGAAAGGTTGGGCTGACGCTAACGGCCCAATCCCTATTCGAAACGCTAAAGACCCCAACCGGGTGCTGGGCTTTGTTCCTAAGATTCGTGAGTCACGCCCAACGCGAGATGAGCTACAGAAAGCGATACTTGAAGCTGGCGGCTCTTCCTCCGTTGACGTTAACGACTTGTATATTCGTAGCCCATCCGCCCGGTTTGAGCAATTCACTCAGAACCCTGATGAAGTTGATTCCGACAACGCTAGGGTTGACAGGGAGCTTACGGCTGCTCTTGAGGAAAGCCTTCGCAAAAACAAGGAGGCTGCGTGAGCATTAACTTGGATGCGTTCGAGAAGAACGAGGATGGTCTTGAAGCAATGACTGATCCTGATGTTGTCATGGCCGCACTGGAAGCGTTTTGGCATCGCTCCGACAGGGAGGACTTGGAGAAGCTTTCGCAGTTAAGGAAACGAATGGAAGCCGCTCTGGCTGCTGCTCGTGACAGAATGCGCGAATGTCAGCAGCTAAGATCTACAGGTTCGCGGACCGCATTGTGACAGTGCGGGACGGGGAGATTGAAAAGATTGGTGCGGCTACTACGCTACTACCTAGATCCTTAGCGCCGTTGCCTAAAAAGTTGAGAACCCAAATGCCGAAAGTGAGTTAGCTATGAGTGCAGGAGACAGCCCAACTCGAACGCCCGGTTTGCTGACCGGGGAGATTCAAGAGTACCCAGCAACACCAGAAGCAAGCATCACTATTCACAGCGCTGGCTTCCGGGTTGCTAGCGGAAGCAACAAGCAGGCTGACGGTTCAGTGAAAGAGATTCGCGTACTGATTTTGAACATTGGAACAATTCAAGTTGAGGTTCCGTTGTCCCTAGAGGCTTCTCAGGGACTGTCAAAGGCACTGGCCGGTGGCCTGGAAGCTGATGCTTCAGGGCCCGAGTGAAGCGCAGCGGCCCCTTGAAAAGAAACACTCCCTTGAAGCGAGGGGGCTCGCTGAGGACTAATGCACCGCTGAAGCGACCAGGGACGCTCTCTCGCGCTAAGAAACTCGTTTCGCGCCGTAAGCCCTCAATGGATGATGCTGAGCGCTTAAACGCGCTTCGCTGGTTTACTCACGCAATGTATGTTGATGGCCAACAGAAATCTGTGTGCGCGGTTGGTGGCCCTGAGCACGGCAGCAGCTTAGAAGTGCATCACATTGTTCCGAAGCAAATCTTGAAACGGGAAGGTTTCACTGACCGGCTTTGGGATGACAGGAACGCACTGGTGCTTTGTCGACATTGTCATGCGCGACATGAGCACGCCGTCCTGCGCGTCCCGTTTGCTGTGCTGACAGTTCAAGCACAAGAGTTTGCTGATGAGCTTAGCCTCGGCTGGGTTCTGGAGCGTTACTACGACACTAAGGAGGCACCGTGAGCGGCAACGGAGATGGGAAGCATCCACACAGCATTGAGCATCACGCTGAGCAGCACATAGGACTTGACGGGCAAACCGTTCTTCCGTTGGGAGACAGCTTGTCTTTGAAAGTGGGGGGTGCGACACCAACCTCCTCTGAACTTAAGATTCGTGCCGTGCCGGTCACGGCAACAGGACAAATTGGTCACCTGGACGACGGGGAAGTTTACCGCTTTTACATGGAGGCCCGGTTGGAGAAAGTGGAGTTCGTTTCTGAACGTGACGTTAATGATGTTCTGATCGGGCGGCGGCGTGTTCAGACCTTGAAACCAATTCGTATCCGAGTATTATCTGATGGGGAAGCTCAGTCAATGGTCGCAGGATGCGTCCACATTTAAGAATCTTGCGTGTGGATTTGCATGTTGGGCGTGGCGGTGGTACAAACCGTTCTGTGCCACGCGAAAGCCTAAACGACCTTCGCGTCAAATGCCTCGTCCGATGCGGCGGGTACAAGCCTTGACCGTGGAGAGAGAATGAGCATTAAGTGTTTGGCTTGGGTGCTGGAGCATTCAGAAGCAAGGCTATCTGACCGCCTTGTTTTGCTGGCTTTAGCTGACTTCGCTCACGATGATGGTGGTATGGCTTTCCCGTCTATTGCCACGTTGGGTCACAAGGCGCGGATAGGAAGAAGCACATGTAAAGCAAGTTTGCGCCGGTTAGAAAAGAATGATGAGATAGCCTCTACTGGCATCACTCAGTATGGAACAACCATCTACCAAGTTTTGATGACGGTAGAAAAGGGTGCAGATTCTGCAGGGGGCCAAGATCTGACCGGGGGCCAAGGTTTGGCGAAGGGGGGCCAAAGTCTGGCCGGGGGGGGGCCAAAGTCTGGCCCCAACCCTTCAATTGAACCACCATTAACCGTCAAAGGAGAGAACGCGAGCGCGGGCGGGCGAGTAACTGTGAGGATCAAAGGCCAGCCAGTCAATGCCGAGTTTTGGGAGCTAACCTCGCAAGCCCTTGCCGAATACAACCGCCAGGCAGACTCCAAACTTCGGTTGCTGACAAGCGCAGGCCAACCAAGCAAAGCAGCCGTCAGGATTTACGGTCGTGTCCGGGAGTACCCTGACATCACGTTCGAGAAGCACGCTGCGATCATTCAAAGAACCCTTAGCAGCCGCTGGTGGGGTCAGTCATCCCCGAGCATTGGTGTGGTGTATGGTCCGAACGTGTTTGAGGACAATATTGCTAGAAACCCGTCTGGCAACGGATCGAAAGAGGAACGTGATAAGTCTCGGTTAGCGGCGTTGCAGCGAGTTAGGGAAGCGGGGTGACAAGAGATGAGTGGGAAAGCATTGCGTTGCTAATTGAGAATTGTTGGCGCGGACAGTTTGATGAAACAGCATCGTCTGCGTACCACACGTTTCTTGGGGAGCTGGATGCAACAATCGTGATGCTTGCACTTAAACGACTTGTGCAGAACGGAACGGTGTTCCGACCAACGCCAGGCGAAATAATGGCTGCGGTCACAAACGATCCTGGGGTACCTACGTTCAGTGAGGCGTTCCCTGCCATTCGTAAAGCACTTGCGTTAGGTGGCGGTGACGAGATGGTTCTTGGTCGGCTTGAGGATGAGCATCGTTATTTGAAAGCGTGGGTTGAAAGATATGGGCCGCACCGGCTTGCCCAGGAACCAGTTGACGATCCGCAGTATGGTGGGGTGACGATGCACAGGCTGGAATCTGATTACGATCAGTTTTGTCGCGTTGCTATTGACAGGGAACGACAGGGCAGGGTGCTACTCTCGTCTGGCATGAGTACTGGAGGCCTCAACAAGTTTAAGCCTTTCGTGGCACTTGGCTTTGATCGCAAAAAGCTTGGTTCAGGTGATGATGATGCTTCCTGACCGTGTGGCTTTCGTTGGCAAGATGGGTGTTGGTAAATCTCACGCAGCAGCAATTCTGCAAAGCAAAGGCTGGGAGATTAAGAGGTTCGCTGATCCCTTGAAGACAGCCGCCAGAGAATTTCAGGACAAGCCAACACGGCATTTGTTGCAAGAGCTAGCGCAAGTTTCTCGCCGTGTGTCACCACACCCGTTGCTAGAGCGAATGAAAGCTGAGTTGCTAACGGCCCCTGATAGGGTTGTTGTTGATGACGCTCGGTTCCCTGACGAAGTGGAGCTTCTAACTGCTGCTGGTTTCAAAGTGGTGCGTTTAACGGCTCCGGTTCATCTTCGTGTAAGGAGACTTGAAGCAAACGGGAAGCTTGAAAACGCAGCTCAAATGAATCATGAAAGTGAGCTTGCGTTGGATACAGTTGGGCTGCCGGAGCTTGCGGGCTTCGATTTAAGCGAAGAGGATTTTATTGCAGCGCTGGAAGCTATTTGTGAGATGGCGGAACGATCCCCGCTGGCTGTGAAACAATAAGATGCTTGCGTTTTGCGGTCAACATATCCGAACTTTTCTTGGAGATCACGGTCTTCGGGCACGCGGAGCCTGCTGGCTCTAAAACTTCGTACGTCCTGAAACGCAAGGATGGCTCCCCTCTCCTTCGCTCGGACGGAAGCGTTGTGGTTAACACGGCGGACGCTAATCGAAAAGCGAAGGGCTGGAAGCAGAACGTGGCGCAGGTCGTTGGTGCTGAATGGTTAGCTGAAGGCAGGCAGCCGCTCGATGGCCCGTTGGCGTTGTCTATCACTGTGTTTCGTCCACGCCCGAAGGGTCATTTCGGAACGGGCAAGAATTCAACGAAACTTAAGGACTGGGCTGTTCTGGAGTTCCCAACAACGAAGCCTGACGTGTTGAAGCTTTCCAGGGCTGTTGAGGATGCGCTAACCGGAATTGTTTGGCGGGATGATTCTCAAATAACGGATGAGGTGCTGTTCAAGCGTTACGGGCAACCGGAGCGTGTTGTGATTAGGGTTGCGCGACCAGACATGGCCACGGCTGAAATTGATGTTATGGACGAGCAGCGTCGCCCGAACGAAAGCTCCGAGCAACTCCCGCTTTAGCGCCGCTGGTTGTTGGGTGCCTCCAGAAACTTGACACGGGTGGTACTGTTGTTAGCGCAGTCCTAAACCCGACCAGAGGAGAATCATGCAGAACGAAAAGATGGCGGCCGTTGAGCCGAAGAAGATGAGCGCCACGAAGGCTGCTGCTGATGTGCTAGCAGAGGGGCCAATGCATTATCGAGCGATCACGGAAGCTGTTGTTGCTAAGGGGTTGTGGACTTCCAAAAGCAAAACGCCTGCAGCAACAATGAACGCAACCTTGTCTGTTGCCGCGAAGCAGGGCAGCACGTTTGAGCGCGTAGCGCCTGGTGTGTTCGGGCTGAAGGTGGAAACCGAAGCTGAAGTCAATGCCTAACGGGAAGCAAGCAGTTCGGTTGCAGCCAACTTTTGAGGTTGATAAGGAAGGTCTCGCAAAGATTCTGGAGCGTCGCGGAAAGGAATTTGCTGTGACGGAACTGGTTCAAAACGCTTGGGATGAGAACACTAAAACCGTTCGTATCACATTGGAACCGGAAGGCGATAATCGGGCGCGCTTAACTGTTGTTGATGACAACCCGGAAGGCTTCGCGGAGCTATCGCACGCTTACACGCTGTTCGCGGAAAGCGAAAAGAAAGGCGATGTGAACAAGCGTGGACGATTTAACTTAGGTGAGAAGCTTGTGATTGCCGTGTGCGACGAAGCGGAAATCATAACAACCAAAGGTACTGTGCGTTTCGCTGACGAGTACCGAACACACAGCAGTGCTGGCACCGCGTCAGGCAGCGAGTTTACTGGCGTGCTACCAATGTCCGAAAGCGAAATTGAGTCTGTGACGGCTGTTGTTCACAGGCTGATTCCACCGTACGGCGTGCAAACAATTTACAACGATCTGACTATTCCGCGTCGTGAGCCGGTCGCCACTTTTGAAGCGAAGCTCAGAACTGAGCTTGCTGACGAGGAGGGAAGGCTTCGACCAACTGTGCGCAAAACGTTGGTTGAGGTGTATGAACCCATTGATGGGGAGCCAGTAACGATTTACGAAATGGGCATTCCGGTTGTTGAAACCAATGATCGTTGGCACGTTAACGTTATGCAGAAAGTTCCGCTCAACATGGATCGGGATAACGTGCCTCCTGGTTATTTGCGTGACATTCGCGCTCAGGTACTTAACGCTTGCTCCGCGCTTCTGTCATCAGAAGATTCGAAAGCTAAGTGGGTTGATCACGCGTTAGAAGATGAGCAAGTTGATCCCGACGCGGTGCGGCAGGTCATTAAGGCACGCTTCGGGGATAAAACCGTGATTGCTGACCCAACGGATAGGGAAGCTGAACGGATAGCGGCTTCCAGAGGGTACGTTGTGATTCCTGGAGGCGCGCTCAGCAAGGCCGCGTGGAAGAACGTAAAGTCTGCGGGCGCTATCGCACCTGCAGGTCAGGTAACTCCTAGCCCTAGTCCGGGGGGCGGGACCGCTCCGCTGAGCGTAATGGCACCGGAGCATTACACGAAACCAATTGCGGCAATGGTGGAGTACGCGAAGGAGTGGGGGGAGCGGCTACTTGGCGTGGAAATAACTGTGCGTGTAGTTAACGACCCGCAATGGCCTTTCGCAGCGACTTGGCAACGTCAGCATAGACCGGAGCTTACGTTCAACCTTGGTCGCGTTGGCTTCAAGTTCTTTGAAGCGGGACCGCACTCCGAACAGGCGACGGCATTAATGCTTCACGAGTTCGCGCATCACGCACCTGGCGCTGAGCATTTAACTGAGCTGTTTACTGACGAGTGCTGCCGCCTGGGAGCTAAATGGGTTGCGTTAACTCACAAGGAGGAATAATGGAATACCATGAATACCAAAGGATGGATTTAGTTGGTAGTGCGGAAGCCGCAGAGATTCTAGGCGTGGAACGTCCACGTATTAACAGATGGCGCACCAGCGGCGTTATGCCATGCACCGTTGCGGAGCTGCGTTGCGGTCCGATTTGGACGCGAGGTGCCGTTGAGGCGCTCGCGGAAACGCGCTTGCTTGCTAAGAAGGCCAGCTGACAGTCAATGCAATAATGGCAACGACCCAACCACACATCAGCATTTTGTCTACGATTTGGACTCGTCGTCCGTCTTGCGGGAGGAACCTCCCAAAACGTGCGTTGCCAAATCTGCTACCGGAACGCCCATTAGGTAAAGGGCTATCAACGTGAGTATGGGTTCGCTGTCCGGTGTGACTACCACTTCGTGGAACAGGATGCCTGCCCCCGCCAGGAACGAAATCGTACGAAAAACCAGTCGACGTATCGTCGTGTGTTTGCTTGGAGAGGTGTTCTGGTCGCTCATTCATTGGTTCACAATCTCACGGGTTCATTGTGACAAGCAAAACGGGTGGTTTCACACGCGACCTTCGTCCTCTGGCGGCGGTATCGTTGTGGAGCGCTAACGAAGAGCAAATAGACAGGAGCAAGAATGAATATTAATCGCGTAACACTGACAGGGAACCTCACGAAGGACCCTGAAACCAAAATGGTTGGTGAGAAGCATCTCACCAAACTGCGGGTCGCTGTTAACGGCAGCAAGAAAGTTGAGGATGTTTGGGTAGATGTACCAAACTACTTTGACATCATTATTTGGGGCAGGCAAGCAGAAAATGCCGCGAAGTACTTGAGCCGGGGTCGACCCGTTGCAATTGATGGGCGCTTAAGCTGGCGTGAGTGGGAAACGGATGAGGGCATCAAACGGCAGACAGTTGAGGTTGTTGCTTCGGTAGTGCAGTTCTTGGGTGACGGGGAGAAGCGTGAAGTGATTGCTGAAAGCGAAGTTGTTGCCCCACCTGCCCCGGTTCCGGCGATGTCAGCTTCAGACAGCGACATTCCTTTCTAGCAATGAAACTGGCTTTGGATGACAAGCAGGTCGCGGCACTGGAGGTTCTTTGGGAACTGAGGCAGGCTACTTCTAAGCAGGTTGCTGCAGGCGTTGATTCTACTCCAGCGCAGGTAACGAAAATGTTTACGTTGCTGGAGGGGAGAGGGCAGGTGATGCGTCGTCAGGGAACGAAGCCAGCGGTGTGGCTGTCCACAAATTGGGGTTTGGCCGCGGTCCGAGAGCATGTTGCCACCAACTAAAAGAAGGTTGGATCTCACTATCGCGCAGCAACTGGAGAATGTTTTGGCTGCCAACGGGCTGCAGGGCGCGAACCTGTCTCGCGCAGACCTGTCTGGCGCGTGTTTGTATGAAGCAAATTTGCAGGACGCGAATATGGTTGGCGCGAACTTGCAGGGCGCGAATTTGGACTTAGAGGAGGCAGCTAAGTGATTCATAAAACCAACCTAACTACCGCTGAGCAGCTAGCGAACGTGCTGGCCGCTGACGGGCTGAAGGGCGCGAACCTGCGGGGCGCAAATCTGCGGGGCGCACGTTTGGTCTGTGCGAACCTGACTGGCGCGAACTTGCAGGGAGCGAACTTGCAGGGTGCGCGGTTAATTTGCGCGCACCTGTCCAGGCCAGATAAGCTGTTAGCGAAAGCGAAATGAATGTCGGATCAACCTTCAGCGGGGTCGGAGGACTCGATCTCGGACTCGAACGCGCCGGTATGCGCGTTGTGTGGCAGGCGGAGTCCGATGAGTGGTGTCGGCGTGTGTTGCGATGGCATTGGCCAGGTGCCGGAATCTACGATGATGTCCGGGCCGTCGGCTCTGACTCCGTGGGATGGGCAGAGCCTTCGGGTGTACTACTCGGAGGGGGTGGCACCGTCACTGGGAGGGAAGGGCGGAGACAAGAGCGGGCAGACAGCACCGACTGTGGCAGCGTTCAGCGCGGGGCAGGGAGCGAAGGCGGGGAGCATCGGTTACGAGGAGGAGATGGCTCCAACATTGAAGGCAGCGGCTTCGGGAACGAATCAAGTGCCGGTGGTGGTGGCGATCAAAACTACGAACACGAAAGCGAACGGGTCAAACGTGAACACGACGGGAACGACTTTCACGTTGGACGGGTCAAGCCCGCAAGCGGTAGCAAGGTTGACTTGCTCTGCGGAGGATTCCCGTGCCAGGATCTCAGCGTCGCCGGGAAGCGAGCCGGACTCGCCGGTGACCGCTCCGGCCTGTTCTTTGAGTTCGCCCGAATCGCAGATGAGCTTCAGCCAAGATGGATCATGCTTGAAAACGTCGTTGGGCTCCTCTCCTCTGCCAACGGACGAGACTTTGGAATCGTTCTCGCAACGCTGGCCGAAATCGGGTATGGCGTTTCCTGGCGGGTGGTTGACGCTCGATTCTTTGGAGTTCCCCAGCGCCGCCGTAGAGTTTTTATTGTCGGATGTTTTGGAGACGACGGTGAGCGAGCGGTACGCGCTCTCGCAGCGGGCGGCGAAGGGGATCTTGCGGCGGGCCTCTGCTCGTGGCAAGAGGCTGCCGGTGGAGTTGTCGAGGGTACTCCGGGAGGTCGCGGAGGGGTGATGACCGCACTAACTTGTTGCTCAGGCTCTAAGGTTGGTCATAATCTCGATGAACAGGTGCTAAGCTGGCCCGCAACGGTAGCTCCGACGTTGAACGCTGCGTTTGGTGATAAGCAAGGCTTAGAGGATCAGCACGCGCTGAGTGGTGCGGGTCTCTTTGTCCCCGCAGTGTCTTTTGCGCAGAACCAACGCGGCGAGCTACGCGAATCCAACGCAGCGGTTCGCACGTTCGGCCAAGATGTAGCGAAGCCACTCCAGTCCAACACTGGCGGCTTCCGCACTACTGATGTTGAAAGCGGCGCGTATGTCGCCCAGCAGTCTGCCGTTCGTCGCCTAACCCCAACGGAATGTGAA
>Ga0105052_10004240_pt1 | contig 15903 bp, 24 predicted proteins | sample FRY03_FD_78094 | JGI IMG/M metagenome (GOLD analysis project Ga0105052, IMG submission 78094) | Freshwater microbial communities from Lake Fryxell liftoff mats and glacier meltwater in Antarctica - FRY-03 | ecosystem: Environmental > Aquatic > Freshwater > Ice > Glacier meltwater ... | reverse complement strand
GTGGTCCTTTGGCGGACTTGAGCCCTGGCATCCGGAGCCTCTACAGCGTGCCGTTGGGTGGCGGGGGTGAGGGGCAGGCCGTATTTGAAAGATTCGGCGGGGGGCGGGAGGGGGTGGGCCCAGGAAATGACTGAGGGGGGGACTGGTGCGGGGGAGGCTTCGCGGTTGGCGCGGTGGGGGCGTTACGGGCGAATTGGTCGGTGAAGAGAAGAGGCGAAGGGCGAAAACTGGGGAGGGGGTCGGTCCACCCTTCATGCACTGGAGCAGGGTGGAGGGAAGTGGAATTGTCGACGTTCTGGGCTCTTGGAGGGGGGATTTCTCCCGAAAGGATGCTTAAATACAAAGAAATCCGGATGAATTCATCGCTAAACTTAACAAATCGAATAGATCCGGTGCCGCCAGCGTCTTGACTATCAATTCGTGGGACTCATGATTGGCGCTGATCCGCCGGTTGAATCAGTCAGCAACCGGCCTCCAAGGCCACCAACCAAACTATGAATAGCAAGTATCTCCTCCCCAGTCTCGGAGCAATTGCGGCCCTCCTCTCCGCGTGTGCGCCGATGATACCGTATCAGATGCAGTCTCCCCAAGCCCCGGGGCAAACCGGACCTGGTGGAGTGGTGGGAAGTGCGGAGGCGCAGGCCCGCGAAGAGGCCCGCCGGGAGGCGGCACGCCGTGAGGCGGCCGACCGGCCGAGCCAGCCCAAGCCGGTCGCTCCGAAGCCGGATCCGAAGCCGGATCCCAAGCCGGGGCATCCGCGGGCGATTCCGATTCCGGGCAAAGAGGGTTACGTTTTCAATCCGTTCACGAACAATCCGGTGGACGTGCGGGGCATCCCGTCCGGAACACTGGTGCAGGATCCGCAGGATGCGGATCGCGCCAAACATTCCTTCCGGGTTCCTTGATCGCGGGAAGGCTGGACATGAATCAGATGCCACAGCACCGATCGGCTCGCGCGGTTGAGCGATCGGATCGCTTGGCCACTCCTGCACTGTGACTGAGTTTCGTCGCATCGGCATTTTGGGGCCCGGCTTGCTGGGTGGATCGATCGCCTTGGGGATGGAGAAGCGCCATCCACAGGTGGCGGTGCGGATGTGGGCGCGGAATGCGGACCGGGTGGCGGGGATCGCGCAGTTGGGATTCAAGCATGCCACCACGGACTTTGACTTGGTGGTGGAGGAGGCGGAGTTGATCATTCTGGCGGTGCCGGTGGGGGCGATGCCGGAGTTGGCGCAGCGACTGATCGCGGCGGGGGTGGGTGGAGGGCAGTTTGTGACGGATGTGGGGAGTGTGAAGGGCTTGCTGCATGAGACGGTGGGAGTGCCGCTGAAGGAGGCGGGGATCCGGTTTGTGGGGAGCCATCCGATGGCGGGATCGGACCAGAGCGGGTTTGCGGCGGCCTCGCCGGATTTGTTTGAGAAGGCGCCGTGTATTTTGACCAACGACGGGGAATTGCCGGACGAGGACATCAATCGGCTGGTGGCGTTTTGGTCGGGGCTGGGTGCGCGGGCGGCGGTGATGACGGGGGCTGAGCATGATCAGCTGGTGGCGCGGATCAGCCATGTGCCGCATGTCTTGGCGGCGGTGTGCGCGTTGGTGGCGTTGGAGAAGGAGGAGGACGGGCACTTTGCGGGAGGGGGGTTGCGGGACACCAGCCGGGTGGCGGGAGGGGATCCGGCGATGTGGCGGGAGATCCTGATCGAGAACAAGGAGGCGGTGGTGGGGCCGCTGCGGCAGAGCGCGATGCTCATGCAACGGTTGGCGGATTTGATCGAGGGTGATAATGAGGAGGCCCTCGAGGCGGTGTTGGAGGAAGCGCAGCAGCGGCGTCGACGGCTGGATAACAATTTGTGATGGAAAAATCGGAACTGAAAGTGAAGGCCCTGGACAAGATATCCGGGGAGATTGAAGTGCCCGGCGACAAGAGCATGTCGCACCGGGCGGCGATTCTGGCGGGGATTTCCAATGGGGAGTGCCGGGTGAGTAATTTTCTGCCGAGTGAGGACTGCGTGAACACGCTGAAGGCGATGGAGGCTCTGGGGGTGAAGGTGGACATCGTGAAGAGCGGTCCGCATGGGCCGGTGGAGATGGTCATTCACGGTCGGCGGATGAAGTTGGAGGCTCCGGATGGGCCGATCGACTGTGGGAACTCGGGGACGGGGATGCGCCTGTTGGCGGGTTTGCTGGCGGCGCAGCCGTTCCGTTCGGAGTTGACGGGCGATGCCTCGCTATCGGGGCGGCCGATGGGACGGATCATCAAGCCATTGGCGGAGATGGGTGCGAAGATCGAGGCGAGGGGGGAGAAGGCGGGGTGTGCGCCATTGGTGATTGATGGGGGGAAGCTGCATCCGATCACCTATCAGATGCCGGTGGCGAGTGCGCAGGTGAAGAGTGCGATCTTGTTGGCGGGGATGTTTGCGGAGGGGAAGACGACGGTGGTGCAGCCGGCGGATTGCCGGGATCACACCGAGCGGATGCTGGAGCAGTTCCGGGTGCGGACGCGGCGGACGGGTCATGCGATCACGATCTATGGCGGGCAGATGCCGGAATCGACGGACATCGAGGTGCCGGGAGATTTTTCCAGTGCGGCGTTCTGGATCGTGGCGGCGGCGGGGATGACCGGCTCGCGGCTGTTGATCAAGAACGTGGGATTGAATCCGACGCGGACGGCGTTGATGGATGTGTTGTTGCGGATGGGGGCGAAGATTCAGGATCAGGTGCGGACGGGATCGGAAGCGGGGGAAGCGGCCGGGAACATCGAGGTGCACGGCGGGATCTTGCGGGGGACGGAGGTGAAGAAGGAAGAGGTGCCGAATTTGATCGATGAGGTGCCGATCCTGGCGGTGGCGGGAGCGCTGGCGCAGGGGCGGACGGTGATTCGGAATGCGGGGGAGCTGCGGGTGAAGGAGACGGATCGGATTGCGACGGTGGTGGAAGGCTTGCGCTCGATGGGGGTGGAGGTGGAGGAGCACGAGGACGGGTTGGAGGTGGTGGGAGGGCGGAAGCTGAAGGGGGCGCGGATCAACAGCCATGGGGATCACCGCATTGCGATGGCCTTTGCGATCGCGGGGTTGTTTGCGAGTGGGGAGACGATCATTGAGAACACGGAGTGCATTGCGACCTCGTATCCGGGGTTTCAGGAGCAGCTGAAGGCGATGCGGAACGGACTGAAGAAGTAGAGCAATGGAGAGGGGAAACACACATGACGCCATTGCCATCGACGGTCCGGCCGCGTCGGGGAAGAGCACTGTTGCGAAGGCGCTGGCGAAGCGGCTGGGGTTGAACATGGTGAACTCCGGGGCGATGTATCGGGCGGTGACCTGGGAGGTGGTGCGGCGGGGGATTGATCCGCAGGATGCGGCGGCGGTGGTGGCCCTGCTGGGGGAGTTGGAGATTGAGTGCGGAGTGAGTGCGGGGCATTCCACGATGACGGTGGGCGGGGTGGATCCGGGTGCGGAATTGCGTTCGGATGCGGTGAATGCGGCGGTGTCTTCGGTTTCGGCGGTGCCGGAAGTGCGGGAGGTGTTGGTGGCGAAGCAGCGGGAGATGCTGCGCTTGGGAGATTTGGTGATGGAGGGGCGGGACATCGGGTCGGTGGTGTTTCCGGACACGCCGTTCAAGTTTTACATTGATGCCTCGGAGGAAGTGCGGCGGAAGCGTCGGGCGGCGGAGGGGCAGCAGGATGAGGTGGGGGAGCGGGATCGGCAGGATGCGCGGCGGAAGACCTCGCCGCTGAAGATTTCGGAGGGGGCTCTGGTGATTGACAGCTCGGAGCTGGGGATCGAGGAAGTGGTGGAGCAGACGGTGGAGGGATTGCGGGAGCGCGGATGGTTTGACCGGGAGGGGGTGGCGAAACAGTCATGATTTACTGGTTGGGCAAGTTGTTGTTGGGCTGCATAGCGAAGGCGTTTTTTGATTTCCGGGTGGTGGGGTATGAGAACCGAATCGAGAGCGGCGGGGCGGTGATTGCCTCGAATCACGCCAGCTTCATGGATCCGCCGCTGGTGGGGGTGGCCTATGCGGGGGATCTGTACTATTTGGCGCGGTCGACGCTCTTCAAGGGCTTCTTCGCGTGGTTGCTGCCGCACTGGAATGCGGTGCCGGTGGATCGTGATGCGGCGGATTTGAAGAGCATGAAGACGATCTTGCGGACTTTGAAGGAGGGGAAGCCGGTGTTGATGTTTCCGGAGGGGACGCGGACGACTGACGGGAATTTGTTGGAGGCGAAGCCGGGGGTGGGGATGTTGATTGCGAAGAGCGGGGTGCCGGTGCAGCCGGTGCGGGTGGTGGGGAGTTTCGAGGCGCTGCCGCGAAGTGGAGGAGTGCGGTTTTGTCCGGTGACGGTGTATGTGGGGAAGGCGATCGAGTTTGATGGGCAGGAGTTCAAGGGGCGGGAGGGGTATCAATTGATTGCGGACCGGGTGATGGAGGAGATTGGGAAGTTGGGGGCATGAGTGATTGGTTATTGGGGAGTGGGAAGTGGGGAAGTGGGGAAGTGGGGAAGTGGGGAAGTTTCTGGTGGGGCGGAGGTGGAACCGCCGACGCCTCGCAGAGGCGCCGCTACGCGGGGATCGCTGGGAGGCTACGCCCGGGCATGCGGGACGGTCACGGCACTGAGGGCGACCCATTTTTTGGGGTGACAGGCGGGGGGGGATTTCGGAGAAGGGGGGCGAGCAATGAAAGTATTCCTTATTTACGGAAGTGAGAATGATAAGCCCTACATGCAGCCTGCGCGGACCTATCTGGAGTCGGAAGGAGTGGGCTATGTGGAGGAAGTGCTCTCCGCGCACCGGAATCTCTCGGAGTTGATCGAGTATCTCGGGAAATTGGAGGAGAGGGGAGAGAAGGGAGTGATCTTGGCGATTGCGGGACTGGCGGCGGCTTTACCCGGAGTGGTGGTGATGAAGACCACGCTGCCGGTGATCGGGGTGCCGGTGCCGGGTGGTCCGTTGAACGGGATTGATGCCTTGCTCTCGATTTCGCAGTTGCCCGGCGGAGTTCCGGCGACGACGGTGGGTCTGCACAGCAAGGCACCGCTGAATGCGGCGATGGCGGCGCACCGGATCCTGAAGCTGGCCGGGGCGTAAAAACGCGCTCAACGCCCACACTTCAAACGAATGGCAATGATTTTCGATGCGGAACAACTCGCGGGGGCGGTGGCGTCCCTGGCGGCCCAGATCCGGGAGGGTGTGGGGGAGAGCAAATTTGCCATCGTGGGGATCCGGAGTCGGGGGGATGAGGTGGGGGAGCGGGTCAGCGCGTTGTTGCGGGAGGCGGGGATCGAGCATGACAACGGGATGTTGGACATCTCGCTCTACCGGGACGATCTCTCGCATTTGGAGGAGAATCCGAAGCTGCAGAGCAGCGAGATCGAGTTTCCGGTGGATGATGCGCGGGTGATCCTGGTGGACGACGTGCTCTTCACGGGACGGACGATCCGGGCGGCGATGGATGCGCTGACCGATTATGGGCGGCCGCGGCGGGTGGAGTTGGCGGTGCTGATCGACCGGGGGCACCGGGAGTTGCCGATTGCGGCTGATTACGTGGGCATTTCCCTCGAAACGGAGCGAATGGACCATGTTTTGGTCCGGCTGAAAAATACTGATGGCGAAGACGCGGTTGAGTTGGTAAAGCGCTCTTAGCGAATGGCACGCAAAGACTTCCTCGATATCGCCTCGTTAAGTCGAGAGGAGGTCGAGCTTTTGCTGGAGCAAGCGGTTCCCTTCAAGGAGCTTTTCACGCGGTCGGTGAAGAAGGTGCCAGCGCTTAAGGGCAAGTCGGTCCTGATGCTTTTTTACGAGCCGAGCACGCGGACGCTTTCCTCGTTCGAGGTGGCGGCGAAGCGGCTCTCGGCGGATGTGACGGTTTTTGATGTGCCGCATTCCTCGGTGGTGAAGGGCGAGTCGGTGAAGGACACCATCGACACGCTGCAGGCGATGCGGACGGATTACATCGTGGTGCGGCACAAACAGGCGGGGCTGCCGTTGTCGATCGCCCGGCAGACGCGGGCTTCGGTGATCAATGCGGGGGACGGGGCGCATGCCCATCCCACGCAGGGCTTGCTGGATGCCTTCACCTTCAAGGAGGTCTTCCCGGAGACGGACGGGCGGCGGGTGTTGATCGTGGGAGACATCCTGCACAGTCGGGTGGCGCGATCGACCTGCACGGTGTTGCGGAAGCTGGGGGTGGAGGTGGCCTTCCTGGGGCCGGGATCGTTGGTGCCGCGGCATGTGCCGGAGGGGGTGCCGCGGTTTACGGACTACGAGGAGGCCATGAAGTGGAAGCCGGATGTGGTCTATCTGCTGCGGGTGCAGATGGAACGGCTGGATGCGCCGTTCTTTCCGAGTCTGCGGGAGTATCACAAGGTGTATGGGGTGACCGAGGAGCGGTTCAGGCGGATCGCGGGGGAGGGCATCTACATCATGCACCCGGGGCCGGTGAACCGGGGGGTGGAACTTTGCCATGGGGTGATGGATTACGAGCGGAGTTTGATTGATCAGCAGGTGGAGAACGGCATCGCGGCGCGAATGGCGGTGTTGTATTCGCTGAAGCCGGGGTTGGGAGGTGAAGGGCAATGAACGGGACCTCGAGACTAGATGAAGAGGTGCTGGCCGACAAGGCCCGGCGGCGTGCCCGGCTTCGGGCCCTTTCATGGGAAGAGAAAGTGAAGCTGATTGAGCAAATGCGGGATTCGCTTGGAAAAAATCAATGGAGACGACGATGAACATATTTTTTCAAGGCGGAGCGGTGGCGAGTGAGGATGGGGTGCCGGTGGCGGCGGATGTGTGGGTGAAGGATGGGGTGGTGCAGGCGGTGGGTGCGGATCTGAAGGTGCCGGAAGGGGCGCGGGTGATAGAGGCGGCGGGGAAGATTGTTTCGCCGGCCATGTTTGATGCACATGTGCATTTCCGGGAGCCGGGACAGGAGCACAAGGAGGAGATTGCGACGGGGACGGAGGCGGCCATCAATGGAGGGGTGACGGGGGTGGTGATGATGCCGAACACGAATCCGCCAATTGATTCGGCGGCGGTGGTGAAGATGGTGTTGGAGAAGGCGGCGCAGGTCTCGCGGATTCCGGTTTACACGTCGGGGTGTATTACGAAGGACCGGGCTGGCAAGGAGATGGCGGGGATTGACGGGATGCGGGGGTTGGGGGTGGTGATGTTGACCGACGATGGTGATGCGGTGGCGGATCCGGCGATGCTGAAGCGGGCCATGGAGTATGCCACGGAGTTCGGGATGTTTTTTGCGAGTCACTGCGAGGTGGCGGAGTTGTCGGGGCCGCGGGCCATGAACGAGGGGCGGAAGAGCTATCAATTGGGGATCCAGGGGAGTCCGGCCTGCAGTGAGGAGATTTGCATGGATCGGGACATCCGTTTGGCGCATGCGACGGGAGCACACGTGCACATTCAGCATGTGTCCTCGGCGATCGGGATGGAGACGATTCGGTGGTGGAAGGCGCGGGGGGCGCGGGTGACGGCGGAGGTGGCGCCGCATCATTTGCTCTACAATGAGGAGGACATCGGGGAATACGACACGCACTATAAGATGAATCCGCCGCTGCGGACGGCGGCGGACAATGCGGCCTTGTTGCAGGGGTTGAAGGAGGGGGTCTTTGATTTGATCGCGACGGATCACGCGCCGCACACCGAATTTGAGAAGGCGCAGGATTTCGTGACCGCGCCGAACGGGGTCATCGGGTTGGACATGGCCTTGGTGGTGTTGTTTCACCACTTTGTGGCGACGGGGGAATTTGGGTGGGATTTGTTGGTGAAGCGTTACTCGGCGGAGCCGCGGCGGATGATGGGGTTGGAGCCGGCGCGGGTGGCGGAGGGGGAGAAGGCGGAGTTGATATTGTTCGATCCGAACGGGGAGACGACCTTCACGAAGGACTTCATGAAGTCGAAGAGCAGCAACACCCCGGTGCTGGACCAGACCCTGAAGGGTCGGGTGGAGATGGTGGTGTTGGGGGAGGAGATTTTGTTGGAGCGGTAGGGATGGATCCGGGAGTTTCAGGGGAGGAGGATGAGCAGGCTCGGCAAGGGCGGATTGTGATGCACGAGTATGCCTGGAAGCTCCGCGCCAAGCGTTGGTCCCACTGGTTTTCTTTGGGAAGTCTTGGGCTGGGAACCCTCCTGTTGTCCGTAATGGGAGCGACGGAAGTCTTTGTCTTTGAGGACCCGATTGTTTATCTGTGGTTGCTGTCGGGAGGGCTGATGCTCTTGCTGGCTGTGGGGATTTATCAGCTCATCAACTGGCGTTGTCCGCAGTGTCAGTCGCAGTTTCACGCCCAGCGCAATCCGCGGTTTTGCTCGAATTGCGGGGTGCGGTTGCGGGAGTGAAGGGGGGCGTGCGACCGGGACGGTCACGCCACGTATGGCTCCGTCGCAGCTCCCTCACTCGTGGGACGCCCAGCTTACGGTAGGCGCAGGCCGTAGAAGTGGCTGCCGGTGGGGTTGGGGATGATGACGAAGTGGTGGGTGGGGCGGGGTTGGTGGGGTTGGTGTATCACGTGATCTACCACCGGAAGGGGAGCGGGGAGGGTTGAGCACGCGTCCCTTGTTGCGGAGGCGGTTTCCGCGTGGGGGAGTGAGAGGAGGCGGAGGATTCGGCGTGGGAGTAGCATTTGCCCTAGGTGATGGTCATGAGGAGTGAGGTGATGATTGTCGATAAGGAGCGATTCTTACGGGATGGGAGGCGCTTGCCAAGTTGATGAGGGGGGAGGGGAAGGTGCGTCAGGATGTTCCCGGGGGGGTGCGGTGCTCGCCGAAGTATTTTTCGCTGCGGTAGCGGAGCCAGACGCGGAGGGTTTGGGGGATCTGTTCGCGTTCGGTATCGGAGAGGCGATTGTAGAACTGGAGGGCGCGTTCGCGTTCGCGGCGGCAGGCCTGGTTGTTGTGGGCGTCCCAGTGGGAGCGGGCGAGGCGGATGCGTCGGGCGGTTTCCTTGACGAGGGCCGGGCCAGTGAAGTCGGCGTCGTCCTTCCTGTGCTTTTTGGCGGGCATGTGGGGGAAGGACGTTGTGGGGGGGAGGAGGGAGGGTGTGAGGAAGGTTGAGGGACTGCGGTGGTGAGGGTGGGGAGGAGGGAGAGGGAGGGGAGGGTGGTGGAGGCGGGAGCGGGGGGCCTTAACGGCCGGGCCGCTCGGAGAGCGGTCCTCCGACCCATCGTTAGGCGGCGGGGGCGAGGGACTGGCCTAGTTTGATGCCGGCCCAGACGGCGGCCAGGCCGAGGAGGACGGAGAGGAGGATGTTGACGAGAGCGATGGCGGGAAAGCCGTCGCGGAGGGCTTCGAAGGTGTCGCGGCCGAAGGTGGAAAAGGTGGTAAAGCCGCCGAGGAAGCCGGTGACGAGGAAGGGGAAGATCCAGGCGGGGTGCTTGTGCACGAAGTAGCCGAAGACGCAGCCGATGAGGAGGCAGCCGAGGAGGTTGCAGGCGAGGATGCCGAGGGGGAAGCGGTGAAGGCTGGTTTTGAGGGCGAGTTTTTCGATGCTGGAGGAGAGGCTCCAGCGGGAGACAGCGCCGAGTCCGCCGCCGAGGAAGATGAGGAGGAAGTTCATCGTTATTGGTTATTGGTGATCAGGGAGAGGGGTGGAGGTTGGGAGGGCGGTGTTGGGAGGGCGGTGTTGGGAGGGTGCGTGTTGGGAGGGTGCGTGGGGTGGAACCGCCGACAGGCCGCAGGCCTGCCGCTACGTTGTTGAAGATCGGCGGGGGAGGCGGGTGATGAGTCCGTAGCGTGGGGAGAGAAGGAAGGCGAGGAGGAAGAGGGAGCCGAGGACGAGGACGATGCAGGGGCCGGCGGAGAGGTTGGTGTACCAGGAGAGGAAGAGGGCGGCGACGGAGCCGAGGGCCCCGATGGCTCCGCCGCCCCAGAAGAGGAGGTCGGTGCGGTTGGTGAGGAGGGAGACGGTGGCGGCGGGGGCGACGAGGAGACCGACGGAGAGGACGCAGCCGACGGCTTGGAGGGAGGCGACGAGGGCGAGGATGAGGAGGCCGAAGAAGAGGTAGTGCATGCTGCGCACGGGGACGCCCTGGGCGGCGGCGATGTTGGGCTCGAAGAGGGTGAGGAGGAGGGGGCGGAAGAAGATGGTGGAGGAGAGGAGGACGAGGCAGGCGATGGCAAAGGCCATCCAGAGGTCGCCGTCGCTGACGCTCATGATGTCGCCGAAGAGCCATTCCTCGAGTTGGGCGGAGGTGGCGAGGAAGCGGAGGACGGCCACGCCGAGAGCGAAGGCGGTGGTGTAGAGGATGGCGAGAGCGGTGCCCTGGGCGACGCGTGAGTTTCGGGAGACGACGACAGAGCCGAGTCCGACGAGGAGGGCGGCGAGGAGGGCGCCGATGAAGGCGTTGAGCTGGGTGAGTGCGCCGGTGAGGAGAATGGCAATGGCGATGCCCGGGAGCATGGTGTGGGAGAGGGCGCTGACGGAGAGGGCGGTGCGTTTCAAGACGACGAAGCCGCTGAAGTAGCCATTGGTGAAGCCAATGAGAACGGCGGCGAGGAGGGCGCGTTGGAAGAAGGGGTCGGAGAGCACTTCGTGGTTATTGGTTATTGGTTATTGAGGGGTGAGGGCCATGGGGGGCGATGCGGTTGATTTCGGTGAGCATGTTGGTGAAGTAGTCTCCTTCGGGGAGATCATCGGGGGCTGGAGTGTGGCGCCATTTGCCGGTGAAATTGGAGAGGATGACGGGCAGGGATCGGATTCCGCAGTCCTTTAGGAGGGTTTGCCAGCCGATGCTGGTAGCGGTGAGAGTGAGGAGCTGTGGAGTGTTTACGGTTGGTAGGAGAGGAGGAGGTGGATGGGGTTTGGAGCCGGTTCGGCTTTTGCCAAGGCTAGGACTGGCCGGTCTGGAGACCAGCGCTCCCAGGGGGGAGAGCGGCGCTCACGGTGAAGGCGCGGTGGATGTTTTCTGGGGTGAGGACTTCTTCGGTGGGGCCGAAGGCGAGGGGGTGGTGGTTGAGGAGGAGGGTTTGGTTGTAGAGGGAGGGGGCGGAGGCGAGGTCGTGGTGGGAGGCGATGACGAGGCGGCCCTGCTCGGAGAGGGAGCGGATGAGATCGGCGAGGGCGAGGGAGGCGGGTTGGTCGAGGCCGGTGAAGGGTTCGTCGAGGAGGAGGACGTGGGCTTCCTGGGCGATGGCGCGGGCGAGGAAGGCGCGTTGCTGTTGTCCTCCGGAGAGTTCGCGGATTTGGCGATCGTGCAGCTCGCTGATGCCGAGGGTGTCGAGGGCGGATTGGACGGCTGTTTGGTCGGCGGGGGAGAAGCGTTTGAGGAGGCCGAGGTGGGGATAGCGGCCCATTTCGACGAGGCCGCGGACGGTGATGGGGAAGGTCCAGTCGATTTCTTCGCGTTGGGGGAGGTAAGCGAATTCGCGGGACCATTTGCGGACGGCGGTGCCGCGCCAGGTGATGGATCCGGTGGTGCGGGGGACGAGACCGGCGATGGCTTTGAGGAGGGTGGATTTGCCGGCGCCGTTGGGGCCGACGAGGGCGATGCGGTTGCCGCAGGAGGTGGCGAAGCCGATGTTCTCGATGGCGAGGATCTTGCGGTAGTGCACGGTGAGGCCTTCCACGAGGAGTTCGTGGTGGTGGTCGTGATGGGCGCAGCAATCGTGTGCTTCGTGGAGGGCGGTCACCATGGGTTATTCGGCGTCCCAGGTAAACTCGATGGCGTGTTGATCGAGGTGGTCGGGGGCGTGGAGGAGGGTTTGGCGGGAGTCGCGTTGCTCGGGTTCGAGGACGAGGCGGAGGAAGTTGGTGGTGGCGGGGGTTTCCCAGGTGAGGGAGAGGAGGAGGGTGAGGGTGGGGTCGGAGGGGATGGTGAGGGGGTGTTCGGTGTCGAGGGCGGGGTTGGTGAGGGAGAGGAGGGAGGTGCCGTCGAGGGTGGTGAGGGTGAGGGTGCGGACGGGGGCGGAGAGTTGAAGGGAGAGGAGGGCGGGGATGGTGGCGGCGGCGGAGGTGGGGAGCGGTTGGGAAAGGGGGGTGTCGGTGTCGTCGTGGCGTCCGGCGAGGGCGGCGATGAGGAGCCCGGTGACGGCCAGAAGGGCGGTCAGGACGAGGGCGCGGAGGAGTGGGCTGCCGTGCATGGGTGGTGGCGGGACGACGGGATGCTAGGGGTGGGCGGGGGTTAATGCAATTGATTTGCGTTTAGGGGGGTCGGACAGGTCGGACGGGGTCGGACGGGTCGGACAGGTCGGACGGGTCGGACGGGTCGGGCAGGTCGGACGGGGTCGGACGGGGTCGGACGGGGGGGCGGCTAGGGATTGGTGCGGCAGGCGGCGAGGAGGGCTTGGACTTTGGTGAAGTCTTTGATGCCGGGGGCGGATTCGGAGCCGGAGGCGACGTCGAGGGCGGCGGGGTGGACGGCGGCGAGGGCGGCGGCGGCGTTGTCGGGGGTGATGCCGCCGGCGAGGATGAGGGGGAGGGTGGGGTTGGTGTCCACGAAGTGGCGGGCGAGGGTCCAGTTGATGGTCTGGCCGGTGCCGCCATAGAGGCCGGGGGCGTGGGCGTCGAGGAGGATGGCCTGGGCGTGGAATTCGTGCGCGGTTTCGAGGGCGGCGGGGGAATCGAGGCCGATGGCTTTGAGGAAAGGGAGGTCGTGTTGGGCGAAGGCGGCACAATCCTCGGTGGTTTCGTCGCCGTGGAACTGGACGAGGTCGAGGAGGCCCTCGCGCATGAGGCGGAGGGGGAGGGCGGGGTCGGCGTTGACGAAGACGCCGACGCGGAGGATGCGGTCTTCCAGGGCGGGGAGGAAGGCGGCGGCGGATTCGGGGGAGCAGTAGCGTTTGGACTGGGGCCAGAAATTGACGCCGAGGGCAGGGACGCCGAGGGTGGCGAGTTGCGCGGCATCGTCGGGAGTGGTGACGCCGCAGACTTTCAGCGAAGGGGTGGCGGGGTCGAGGAACAGTTGGAGGAGGGTGGGCATGGGGGGTGATTGGTTATTGGTGATTGGTGATTGGTTATTGGTTACTGGTTACTGGTTACTGGTTACTGGTTACTGGTTACTGGTTACTGGTTACTGGTTACTGGTTACTGGTTACTGGTTACTGGTTATTGGGGGAGAGGGGAATGAGGAAATGGAGGAATGAGGAAATGGAGGAATGGAGGAATGGAGGAGTGGAGGAGTGGATGGGGTGGGTGGGGTGGGTGGGTGTGGTGAGTGGAGTGGAGGGACGGGGGCGTCAAAGAACTTGTTGTGAGAGGGTGGAATGGTTCGGTAGGCTTTGAGAATGGAAGTTGAAGAGACGCTGGGGTTGGTGGCTTATGTTGGGGAGCAGCCCTATTTGTTCGTGAGCTATGCGCATCGGGACGGGGAGGAGGTGCTGCCTTGGATCAAGTTCCTGAACGACATGGGGTATCGGGTGTGGTTTGATGAGGGGATCGACCCTGGGAACGAGTGGCCGCATGAGATCGAGCAGGCCCTGACGAAGAGTGTGCAGTTCGTGGTGTTTGTGTCGGAGCACTCGGTGGACTCGGTGAACTGTCGGAACGAGATCAATTTCGCGCTGAACAATCGGAAGCCGTTTTTGGCGCTTTATTTGTCGGAGGTGGAGTTGAGGCACGGGTTGGGGCTGCGGATGGGGGACATTCAGGCGATTTTTTTGGAGAAGGTCTCGGATGCGCAGTTGGCGCGGAAGTTGGAGACGACACTGGACGAGCGATTGCGGGATCCGAATGCGCCGAAGGACGTGCCGAAGCGGGTGCGGCGGAAGAAGAAGTTGCCGTTGGGGAAATTGTTGGGGGTGTTGGGGGTGGTGGTGTTGATGACCTATCTGGCGATGCGTCCTCCGAGTGGTGGCGGTGGTGGGGCAGTGGTGGAAGCGAGTGCGGCGGGGCAGTTGTTGGTGGAGCGGAGTGTGGCGGCGGGGGTGGAGGTGGGAGGAGAGGTGCAGGTCTTTGATTTGATGTCGCGGCAGGGGTTGACGCGATTCGGGGCGAAGGCGGCGGATCAGATTCAATCGGATTTGTCGCAGAAGGGATTCACGGCCCTGCGGTCGCGGTATGGGCTGTATCCTCGATTGCGGGGGGAGGGGTTGGAGGCCACGCAGTTTCGCGGCGCGGAGTGGATCGGGCGGGTGGGGAAGTTGGTGGGGAGCGGGTATTTGGTGACGGGTTTTTTTGAAGAGAAGGGCGATGGGGTGGAGGGGTATTATGTGGTGATCAAGGCGAGCGATGGCTCGGAGGTGGCGCGGTCGGTGTTCAGGACGGGCGCGGTGGAGCAGGCGGCGCTGGTGGCGAATCCCGGGGCACTGGAGGAGGGGGCGACGGTGCTGGTGGTGCCGGAGAAGGGGGCGGTGGCAAAGTTTCTCGAGGGGTTGCTGGTGCGGGAATCGTGGGAGGCGGAGCGTTTGGAAGGGTTGGCGGAGGTTTTGATGGGATTGCTGGAGAAAGAGGGGAAGGCGGCGGGGGATGGTCAGTGATCGTTGGGGATGGGGCAGGTGCTTTCCCTGCTGGGAGAGCAGGCCTACAAGGCGCGGGTGGTGTTGGAACGGGCTCCTGATGGCGAGGGGATTTTTTCGGAGGGGGAGTGGGGTGCGTTGAGCAGTCAGGCCGAGCGGGTGTGGGATGATCAGTCGGTTGAGGCTCTGGTGTTTGCGCGGGATGAGGAAGTGGCGAAGGCGGAGCGAAAGGCGGCGATTGCGGCGGATGCGAGGTTGGTGGAGGCGTATCGTGATTTGGCCTCCTACTGGAACGAGGAGAAGGAGATGGCGAAGCGGGATGAGGTGGTGCGGAAGGGGATGGCGTGTGGGGAGTTCAACACGCAGTTTTATCGTCTGGCGCAGGGCTGGGGAGGGAGGACGACGGGAGAGGAGGCGGCGGTGTATGAGGCGTTGTTGAAGGAACGGCCGAGGGATGTGCGCCTGCAGTATTTGACCTATCGGATGCGGGGGGACGGGGAGGAGGGGGATCAGGCGACCGTGGCAGCGGATGCGGGTTACTACTGGGGGCATCATGGGCTGGGTTTTGAAGTGGAGGGGTCGGAGCAGCTGGGGGTGTGGACGACGGCGCGGGGGCAGTGCCCGGAGGGTGCGTATTATCGGGTGCATTTGGCAAAGCGGTTGATTGATGACGGACGGACCGGGGCGGCATGGGAGCTGCTGGAGGAATGTCGGCTGGCCTATCCGGAGTTGCTGACGGATTCGGAGTATTTTCACAGCCGGGGGATTTGTCTGCGGGGGGAGAACAAGTTGAAGGAGGCGGCGGCGAGCCTTTTCAAGGCAATGGAGATGGGTCACCCGGGTTGGAACAACGGGCAGTTGCAGTTGGTGGTGGATTACTATTCGGAGGAATCGGAGCCGGCGCGGCGCTTGTCGGATTTGTGGTCGAGCAACCGGCGCTATGAGTTGGCGCGGCCGTATGCGGATCTGGCGCGGCGGATCGATCCGGGGTCGGCGCGGGCGTGGGATGAGCGGGCGAACATTGCCTGGCAGGACTACGAGCCGTTGGACAATGTGGCGTTCTATGTTTTGAACATCAAGGCGCCGGCCGACCTGAAGTGGCTGCTGCGCTACAAGTTGTCGCTGGCGTTGGTGAAGGATGATTTGGCCGGGGCGGAGGGCGTGTTGAAGGAGGTCGAGACGGCGCATCCGGGCATCGTTTACTATGCGAACATGCGGACGATGTTGGATGCGGCGAAGGTGCCGAAGGGGGCGACGGGCGTGGAGGAGAAGGCCTTGTTGGCGCGGGGGGGTGGTGCAGGCGGTGAATTTGGTGCAGCATACTCCGCGTTTGTTGGCGTTCGGGGCGCGGCTGATCGGGAGGGCGGGGGAATTGGAAAAGGGGGGCTTGGAGCGGGCCAGGGAGGCGGAGGGATACACGGAGGGGGGGGAGATTGTTTTGGCGGGAGGCTTGAGTGGGCGGAGCAACGATGTGCGGCCGGTGTTGACGTGGTGGGGGGTGGATGGGGAG
>Ga0105052_10004237_pt1 | contig 15913 bp, 15 predicted proteins | sample FRY03_FD_78094 | JGI IMG/M metagenome (GOLD analysis project Ga0105052, IMG submission 78094) | Freshwater microbial communities from Lake Fryxell liftoff mats and glacier meltwater in Antarctica - FRY-03 | ecosystem: Environmental > Aquatic > Freshwater > Ice > Glacier meltwater ... | reverse complement strand
TTACGAACCAGGTCGCGAAGCAGGACTTGTACCAACTGGCCGCGCGTCGCGGTTTCAGAGCCATCATCAAGCATGGAAGACGGCGCGTTACGACTGCTCGCCAACAAGCTGTTCCTGGGCGCAAACAGCCTGCCGCCGAACCAGCCGGACAATTTTTTCATTATTGTGTTCATATGCTTACACCCTGATTTTCTCTTGATTCAGTATGTTCATGCACTTTATAGTTCTTCATAGTGCCTTGCAAGCTCATGATGATGCCCGATATATCGAACTGAGGCTGTTTGTGATGACAAACGGCTGCGCCAAGCGCGAAAAGCTGGCCTGTGATAACTTTCAGCCCCACAAAGAATAATTCGCGAACTTGAGAACATGAACCAAATACAGGCACTGACTGCTGTTCAAGACTCTTTTTTACCGCCTGAGCGCCTGCTGGGAATGCGCTGCGGTATAGAAAAAGAAAGCCTGCGGACTCAACCCAGTGGCACTTTAGCGCTCACGCCGCACCCGCTGGCGTTGGGCTCGGCGCTCACGCACCCCAGCATCACTACCGATTTCAGTGAGTCGCAGGTTGAACTTGTGACCGGTGTACATGTGGGTGTGCAGGCCGCTATTGAGGAGCTGACGCAGATTCACCAATTCACTTACCAGACCATGCAGGCGCTGGGCGATGAAATGCTCTGGGTGTCTTCTATGCCTTGCGGCTTGCCGACGGACGAGACCATACCCGTGGCGCGTTTTGGTTCGTCCAATGTCGGTCGGGCCAAAAGCGTGTATCGGCTGGGCCTGTCGCACCGCTATGGCAGGCGCATGCAAACCATCTCGGGCATTCATTACAACTGGTCGTTCCCAGGTGTGACAAGTGAGCAGTATTTTGGGCAGATTCGCAATTTTCGGCGTCAGGCGTTTTTGCTGCTGTATCTGTTTGGCGCGTCGCCGGCCGTATGTTCCAGCTTTGTGGCGGGCCGCCAACACGAGCTGCAGCAACTGGGCAGTGGCACGATGTACATGCCTTACGGCACGTCGCTGCGCATGGGCCGACTTGGCTACCAGAGCGATGCCCAAGCCTCGCTGGCAGTCAGTTACAACAGCCTGGAAGGCTATGCCGCGTCACTGCAAGACGCGCTGACCCGGCCTTACCCCACCTATGAAAAAGTCGGTATTCAAAACCCCGGCGGCGACTACAACCAGCTTGGTACGACCTTGCTGCAAATTGAAAACGAGTTTTACGGCACGATTCGGCCCAAGCGCGTCATCTTCCCGGGTGAGCGACCCCTGCACGCCCTGCGCGAACGTGGCGTCGAGTACATTGAAGTGCGCCTGATGGACCTGAACCCCTTCGAGCCAGTGGGCATCACCACGCAAACCATGCGCTTTTTGGATGTGTTTTTGTTGCACTGTTTGACGAGCCCCAGCCCGTCTGACAGCGTGCAAGAAATTGCCGCCCTGGCACGCAACCAGCACCGCACCGCAGCACGTGGCCGTGAGCCTGGCCTGCTGCTGGAGCGTGGCGACCGGCAAGTGAGCCTGACTGACTGGGGCCACGACATCGTCGCCCAATGCGCGCCAATCGCCGCCGCGCTGGATGCCGCCCACGGGACATCAGACCACAGTGCTGCTTTGGCTGCAGCGACAGTCGGTTTGAACGATGCCAGCAGCTTGCCATCCGCCCGAGTTCTGGCCGCGATGGCCAAAGACCATGACAACTCATTCGTCAAGTTTGTACGCGCCCAGTCTGAAAAAACCAAAGCCGTGTTTCAGGCGCTGCCGTTTTCGAGCGAGCAACGCACACACTTCATGCGCCTGAGCGAACAATCCATCGCTGATCAAAAAAAGATAGAAGCCCTGGACAGCATGCCGTTTGAGGTCTACCGCAAGAAGTATGTGTCGGCCGAAAGGCTGAATGTGCCTGAAAAGGTCGGGAAAGAGGTTGTTTTAAGCATCTGATCGACCTCTAAGCCTGGGAATTCATATGGGCCTACTAAGCTATTAAATTTATAGCAAATTAGACATTGGTGTCGTCACTGATTTTTAACCAAAGCGCCGGCGGGCATACAAGCCCACAAACGCCAGCCCCAGCACCAGCGCAAACCATCCTACCGCTGCCGACTTGATGACGATGCCTTGCATGCCAGGGGAGGAGATGAAGTAAGGCGACAGCACTACGCCCAGCCCTATCATGATGCACAAGATGCCTTTGATGGCCAGCTCGTTGTTGGCTTTGGTGTCAACCTTGGCCTTCACTTCGGCCATTGACTTTTTACCGGGTTGCTGGGTGGGTTCTTGGGGTAGGGGCATGGCGCAATTCAATCGGTAGAACAATCGGTCGAGATACCGCAACCGATAATACGTCCTGCAACGAAAGACTTTCAATAATGGCGATTCAGTGGTTCCCCGGACACATGTACCTGACGCAAAAGGCGATCAGTGAGCGCATCAAGGAAATCGCTGTGGTCGTTGAGCTGCTGGACGCGCGCCTGCCCGGCTCCAGTGCCAACCCCAAGCTGGCCGAGCTGACGGCATCGCGCCCCACGCTGAAGGTACTGAACAAGCAGGACCTGGCCGACCCCGCCGTTACCGCACTCTGGCTGGCGCATTACAACGCCATGCTCAATACCCGCGCCATTGAGCTGGATGCCAGCGAAACCGCACCCACCCGGAAATTGATTGATGCTTGCCATGCCTTGGCGCCACTTCGCGGCAGCATGGTCAAGCCGATGCGGGTGCTGATTTGCGGCATACCCAACGTTGGCAAATCCACCCTCATCAACACGCTGACGGGCAAACGCGCCACCAAGACTGGCGACGAAGCAGGCATTACCAAAATCGAGCAACGCATTGTGCTGGCCGACGGCTTTTACCTGTGGGATACGCCGGGCATGTTGTGGCCGCGCATCATCGTCGCGCAAAGCGGTTACAACCTGGCAGCCAGCGGCGCGATCGGCCGCAACGCCTTCAGTGAAGAAGAGGTGGCGCTTGAACTGCTGAATCTGCTGATAAAAAAATACCCCGCAGCGCTGATGGACCGCTACAAAGTTGAGATCACCCCTGAGTCAACGGACGAAACCGTGCTGGAAGACATTGGCCGCAAGCGTGGCGCCGTATTGACCAAAGGCCGCATCAACCTGCAAAAAGCCGCCGAGATTGTGATTTACGAGTTTCGCGGGGCGGCGCTGGGCCGCATCACCCTGGAAACACCCGACGAGTTTGCCAGTTGGCTGGCGGCAGGGCAGCTGTTAGATGCCGAGCGGCAGGTCAAAAAAGACGCCATAGAGATGGCGAGGTTGGTTAAATTCAAGAAAATTGCGCGACCTGAAAAACTGCGTGGTGCGTGATGACTGTCAGGCGTGGTGGCCGTCATGCGTGATGGCTGTCATTGAGGCAGCAGTTTTTGTACCAGCGGATGCAGCACTTTTTTATGCGCGCCGATGGCATAAAAGTGCTCAGCCACGCCATCGCACGTACCCACCCGCTTGACGCTGTAGCGTTCTATCAGCTCAGCGTGGATCAAATCGGCTGCGGGGAAGACGCCCATGCCCCCGGCACCAAAGGTTTTAAGCAATGCGCTGTCTTCAAACTCACCGACGATATTAGGTTTGATGCCCAAACGCTCAAACCAGTGATCAATACGCGGCCTGATGGCTGCGCTTGAGGTAGGCAGCAGCACTGGCACTTGGGCCAATGACTCTGGAAAGCCGTTGCGCGCAGCCACCAGCAATGTTGCGGGCGCGTACCACGACACATTTGACGAACCCAGCGAGTGGCTGTGGACCTTCAGTTTCGGATTACTGGGTGCAGGCCGGTCGGCCAGCACCACATCCAGCCGATGTAGCGCCAAATCACCGAGCAAATCTTCAAATTCATCCTCCTGGCAAATCAGTCGCAGGTGGGGTGTGTGCATGACGGGCTGCATCAACTGGTGAACAGCCAGCTTGGCCAGCCCTTCCGAGATACCCACGGCCAGTCGAACCGACGGCGCGCCGACAGCGTCGCGCACCGCATCGGGCAGTTTTTCGCCCAACTGAAAAATAAGCTCGGCCTGGCGCATGGCCGCCACACCTGCCTCCGTCAGTACAACACCGCGCCCGGCGGGTTTAAGCAACTCGTAACCCAGAGACTTTTCAAGCTCACGTACCTGGGTGCTGACAGTTTGTACCGCCATGTCCAGGCGGTCAGCGGCGCGAGCCATGCCACCTTCTTTGGCCACGACCCAAAAGTAATACAGATGCCGATAGCTAAAAGGTGAGTTCATGGTCAGTTTTTTCAGAAGTATCTCTTCTTTATTATCTGCTTTTTAAGAATTGACATTTGACTTACTCTAGTCCTTTTATTAACGAACCCGAAAGGCAAGCCATGCAAGTCATTTTCGAGTCACCCGATCCCCAAGCCGTCGAATTACGCACCCTGACCGAACGCCGTGTACGCCAGGCTCTGAAGCGCCTGGCCTGGCTCATTCCTCGCGTGCGGGTGCATTTGTCTGATATCAATGGCCCGCTCGGGGGAATTGACAAGCGTTGCCAGATCGAGCTGATGACGGATGGCGGTAAACCAGTTGTGGTGACATCGCTGGCCAGGGACTGGTTTTCAGCACTGCAAAGTGCCCTGACGCGTGCCACCCGGTCGCTGCTTCACAACTGGCAGCGTAGCCGCAAAGCTCGGGCACCTGGCTTGAGTCTGGCTGAAAGCCGCTAACTATTTTTATAACTACAGGACTTCAATATGAAATGCCCCACCTGCCCTGATTCAATTTTGGTCATGACAGACCGCCAGAGCGTCGAAATTGATTACTGCCCACAGTGCCGGGGTGTCTGGCTTGACAGGGGCGAGCTGGACAAGCTGATGGCACTTGGTGTCAGCCAGCCATCAACGCAGCGCCCGGTTATGGCATCACAGCCGGATTTTGTTGACTCAGACCGTCACAAATCATACGGCTCGCAGGGCTACCCACAACGGCGCAAAAAGTCCTGGCTGAACGAAATTTTCGATTGACGGTTTTTCCAGCCGCATCGACTTATAAGCTGCAACCCATAACCATGACCCGTCATCGGGAGGAGTTTTTTTTGTGGATGCCTTGCTTCATTTTTTTACCAGCCTTTTTAAGGCAAAGCTGTCTGGATATAGCTGCTGTTTATAGGCGTCGTTGTGATGCTGCTGGCCTTCGACCTGGGTGGGCCGCACAAAGATGACCGTGGAACTAAAGTCAAGAAAAGCCTGTATTTGTCGGCTGGGTATATCAGCGTCGCATTGCTGTTTGATACGTGGGTGTGGTGGTATCTTGGCGCTACCAGTGGCATGGAGTATTTCACCGGCTTCCTGATTGAAAAATCATTGTCGATGGACAACGTGTTTGTGATTGCCATGATCTTTACCTACCTGGCGATTCCACGCTTGTATCAGCACCGCGTGCTGTTCTGGGGCATTTTGGGCGTGATTGTGCTGCGCGCCATCACGATCGGTCTCGGTGCCACACTGGTCACGCAGTTCAGCTGGATTTTGTATGTGTTCGGTGTCTTTTTGGTCGGCACAGGCTTCAAGATGTGGGTCATGGCCGACCTTGAGTTCAAGTAAATTCAGTTGGCAAAAAAAAGGGCTGCTCAATGAGCAGCCCTTTTTGACGATTCGTAGCGCTTCAGCTTTTCGCTGGGCCTTTGCTATCACCTTTGCGCTCGCCCTTGTGCGCCTGGCGATAAGTCTTCATTTCATCGCGTGACAACTGGCCGTCTTTGTTGGTGTCAATCGCGTCAAAGTTTTTGGTCAGATGCGGTTTGCCTTTGGCTTCATCGCGCGAAATCATTTTGTCTTTGTTGGTGTCCAGCGCTTTCAAGGCTTTACCTGGTGTGCGCGCGCCCGATGCGGGAGTACCTGGTGCGGGTGGTGTTTGGGCCAAGGTAGTGAACGCAGTGGAACTGGCCAGCACCAGAATCGTGCTGGAGACAAGGGCTTTAAATGATGGGGTCATGCTGTACTCCTGAAGGTTGTGTGAGGTTTGTGGCAACCAAAAATTTGCCTCTACTTACAACGCGCTGGTGTGTGTCTGGTTGAACGCTTTACGGACACTTTACTTTTTACAGCTTGTTTTAAATTTTACGCATCAGGCCATCGAGCCGTGTGTCCCACTTGCTGCCAGGTAACACACTGGCCATTGCAGAATCTGGCATGGCAAACGTTGCACGCAGCACCTGAGCGAGCACTGCCCGGTAATCATGGTGGGCGGGCAAATCGCGTGCTTCATTCAGGTTGCGACTGGCCAGGCCCGTCCACTGACCGTGCCATTTGCCGCCATTGATGCGGTTGCCCACCAGCCACATGGCGTTGCCAAAGCCATGGTCCGTGCCGCGTGTACCGTTTTCGACAGCCGTGCGGCCAAACTCGCTCATCACCACCACCACATCGCCAGGCTCAGAGAAGTTTTGCCGCAACTGCGCAATGGCGCGGCCCAGGTTGCCCAGGTTGTTGGCCAACTGACCCGTAGCATTGCCCTGGTAAGCATGGGTGTCCCACCCGCCTGCGGATAAAAACCCGAGTCGCAAATGGCGGTCGTTGCGCATCAGCGTGCCCAGGTGCTGTGCGTCAAGCTGCAAACCGATCGGGTCAGACGCGCCGTTGCTGGCAGCCAGCATTTGTGCGTTTTGCGCCTGGGTAGTGGCGGGTGTGCCGCCTCTGTCCATACCGCTGTCCATCCCTGTGCTCATCGCTGGCCCCATGCGCTTGCCGTCCATCTCTGCTTTTTCAGTGCTCAGTTCTTGCGCGCTTTGCATGCGGCTGCCTGCACCTTTCCTGAAGGCCTCACTGAGCTTGTCATTGCCTGCATACAGGTCCATCAGCGCTTGCCGAGTTTTGTCATTGGCCAGCACGCCGGTGCGCTGGGCGGCCTGGCCGCGCGGAATCAACCTGACTTGCGCGTCACCCGCCAAAATGGCCGGGTTCGCCTCGCCCACGCCAATCACTGAGGTGATGGTTCTATCGTTACCGGCAGCCTTGTTCAGCCAGCCCTGTGCTGCGCTACTTTTGCCGCTTTGGCCAGTCTCCATTTCATACTGCGCCTCAAAATGCGACCGATTTGGCGCAGGCAAGCCCGCGCTGGGGACAAAGCTGAGCACGCCCTGCTGCCACAGCGGCAGTACCAGCGCAAGGGCAGGGTGCAGGGCGAAGGTGTTGTCCAGTTTGAGCGCCGTCTTGGTGCTGCCGTCTGGCGCGGCAATGGCAATATTCGGGCGGCTGGCATAGTAGTCTGCATCCGCATAAGGCACAAACGCTGACAAACCGTCATACGCGCCGCGCAGCATCACGATCACCAGCCGGCCAGTGCCTTTGCTGCTTTGTGGTGCGGCTTGCGCCCAGACCCTTGATCTTGATGCAAGCGACGCGCTGCCAGCCAGCACCAGGCCTGATGCCAGCAGTAACTCGCGGCGTGAAAGAGGGCGGCGTGAAAGTGATGTTGTTTGCATGTTCAATACCTCGTGCTATTTACTCATGAAGTCCGGGCTGGCCAACGTCAAGCCCGTTCGCGTGGCAGGCTGTTCGCGCGCAATACGCTCGCGGCTGGCGGGGCTTAAAAACAGCTGCAAATAAGTTGGCTCATTGATACGGTTGCCCAGAGCCATCGCGTAGTCGGCGCGGCGCGTCAGCGCTTCAGGAGCCAGCCAGGTGGCAGCATCAGTTTTGTAGCCGTCAGGCGTTTGCCAGCCATGCAAAGGCTGGCCAGCCTGGGCCAAAAAACCGAGTGTTAATTGAATCTCGCGCCGTTCTTTGGCACCGCCGCCAGCCGTCAATGCCGAGCAGGCAAAGTCAAGTGGGGTTTTGAACAGCGTGTTGTCTGCCCGCCAAAACTCGGGGGACTCGACCAGCACGCGCATCACTGGGCGAATGTCGCCCTGCGTGCGCGTGAAGGTGGCCGCGAGTTGGTCAACCAGCGCCTCTGGCGGCTTGTCAGACACAAAAGTGGTGGCCAGCCGTTTGGCAATGCGCCTGGCGGTGGCCGGGTGGCGTGCCAGCATGCGAATCGCGTCTTCGCCTTCTTGCATGCCGTTGCTTGTAAAGCGGCGGCCCAGCAAGGTCTTGTCGCCGCTGTCGTGCAGCCGCTCGGCAAATCTGAAGCCTTCACCTTGGCTCAAGCCAACCGTCCAGCCCGTCAAAATGCGGGCCAGTTCGCGCACGTCGTTTTGGGTATAGCCGGCAGCAACCCCCAAGGTGTGCAGTTCCATCAGCTCACGGGCATAGTTTTCATTCAGGCCGCGTACGTTGCTTTGCGCCTGGTCTAAATACAAAAGCATCGCCGGGTGGCGGGCACTGGCCAGCAGTAAATCCTCAAACTTGCCCAGTGCGTTGGTACGAATCACGTTCACAACGTAATGGCCCACAAACGGGCGTACGGGGTCTTTTCCAATAAAAACATTCAGGTGGTTGAACCAGAATTCGGTCATGCGGGCGAGCAGCGGGTTTTCAAAGGCAGGGTCACTGCAGGACATCAGTCGCCAGGCATTTGAGGTTTGCGTCATCTCGCGGCTAAAGCCTTCTGCATCTCCATCATTGGCCATCACCAAACCGCCTGGCGTCGGCGCTTTGGCGTTTTTACGCGCTTCGCGCTCTGCATGAAAGTCTTTGGCGGTGGCGTTCAAGGGCTGGTTAAAGCGCGCAATATCAGCAGGTATGCTGGGCGCCTGCTGGCTGGCCGCGTAGGCGGTATCAATTTGACCGATTGCCCAGGCCTTGGGGTTTTGCCGCGCAGCTTGTGCGGTTGCCTCGGTCGGGCCATAACCCAGGCGGGACGTAACACGCCAGGCCGCGGCTGTGTTGGCATCGGTGTTTGCAGAGGTTTGGGCCATGGCAAAAGGGCAGGCCAGCAAGCCTGCTACTGCCAGCGCTGACGATAGTTTGAGTAGGTGGGACTGATGGATAGGCATAGCGAACTCCTGGAGCCACCTGATTCTGCCCTTGTCTAACGCGTCTGTGCAGCTTCTGGTTGTCAGCTTTACAGAGCTTTACGGCTTGCATACAACTGAGTCCGCACCTGGTCACATGCCGGCTTTTAAAGGGTGGCAGTGTCCTGGCGGGAGCCTCACCAGAGCGCAGGACTCAAGTACATTTCATGGCACCTCGAGTCATTTTTTTAAAGGAGCTGACGCATCATGTCAATTTTAGGAACTCTCTTCATTGGGCTGATCGTCGGCTTCATTGCCCGTGCCCTCAAACCAGGCGACGATAAACTCGGCTGGATCATGACCTCACTTTTGGGTGTGGCCGGTTCATTCCTGGCAGGCTACGCGGGCAAGGCGTTGGGCTTTTACCAGGCCGGTCAGGTTGCAGGTTTTGTGGCATCGGTGGTCGGCGCTATTGTTTTGCTGTTCGTCTACGCGCTGGTCAAAAGCAAAGTCAAATAGGCACTGTGCCCCCCGTTTCCCCAGGCGAAATGCTGGACGAAGAATTTCTCAAGCTGCTTGGCTTGACCAAATACAGGCTTGCCAAAGACATCGGCGTGCCGCCTCAGCGCATCGGCGACATCGTCTCTAGCAAGCGTGCTGTCACGGCTGATACCGATCTTCGGCTTTGCCGCTACTTTGGCTTAAGCGACGGATAGTGGTTGCGCGGCCAGGCGTTTGAGGAGGCTTAACGTTCCAATCGTGGATCTTTTACAAGCGCCTGAACTAATTCCAGCAGACGTTTGCGACTTTTGCTAGAGCCACCAACCCAAGCAAATCGATCAATGCCATTTGTGTAGCTAATCATGTTTTTCACTATTGGGCCATCAAAGACGCCATGCGCAGTCTCATCAAGCCACATTAACTCGACATTCGCCCCTTTTGCTTTTTGGTCCTCAAACCAATCAATTGGAGCTTGGCTGAGGCCCCCAGTCTGTCGATTGCATGTTGCAGAATTGCCAGGTGGCAGCGTTGGAACGACTACATTTTGACGGCATGGTTGTTGTCTAGCCCAAATGAAGTGCTCAACTGTGCGTCCACCGTAGTTGTCTAACCTGCCATAAATCATCTTTAACGGGGCTTTGATTTCGTTTGGAAGGCCAATACCTTGGCTAGGTGCACCTTCTGCAAGCAATGCAACCACATGGCGCGGATTCACCACAGCTGCTAAATTTGCAACAACAATTGCACCATTAGACAAACCGTGAAAAAAGATGCGGCTGTTGTCGATTTTTTCCTGCTGGATTGCCCATTCGTATGCACCTAAAGCGGCTTGATAAATCATGCGTTGCTTGGCTTCTAGCGTTACCGATGTTGCAAAAAAACGTGGTCCTTGATAAAAGCCGTTCATTTCAAATGCGTCAAACACCAATGTTGCCATGCCAATAGATCTAAACGCATCAGCAGCATTTTGAGTTCCAGCGACAAGCCCTGCCCCACCATGCACAAGAATCATCAATGCGGGCTTTTCAGCGAAGAAAGGAGTTCGTAGCGAGACAGAGCGATGGCATGGATCAAATGAGGCTACTGTACCAACAACGGTATTAATCCCCTCGTAACCGATTTCCATCTTTAATGAATCACGAACAGCTGGATTGCATGTTTTAGCATGTACGTTAGTGAACAACAGTGCAAATACATTAAGAAAAATAAATATATACGGCAATTTGAAAGTGGTCTTCATTTTATTTTCTACTCATATAAAAAGTGTTTTCTTTATGTGTTTTTAAGACCAATTAAAGTTTGGGACACTTTGCACAACTCCCTGCGGTCTGTGGTTAGCCGGACTCGGGCGGTCTGCTGCGTTGTTTTTCTTACCAATAGCCGTGCTATCGGCTGCAAAAAGACGCCTTGCAGCCCATCCCGATCCGACTGCCACAGCCTCGCCAAAGTTATGCAGAGGGTCATTAGCGTAACGAGCTATTGGAAACGTTACCTGTACCCAATCAAGCATAGTCACCCACAGGCACACAGCTGCACATCAAATTCCTGTCCCCGTACACGTTGTCTACCCGCCCGGTAGTCGGCCAGTACTTGGATGTTTTCAGCGCCGCTATCGGGAAGGCCGCTACCTCGCGCGAATACGGACGATTCCACTCGGTGGCCAGCACGCTGGCGGCGGTGTGGGGTGCGTGCTTGAGCGGGTTGTTGTCTTGCGGCCAGGCACCGCTTTCAATTTGCGCTATCTCTTTGCGGATGGAGATCATGGCGTTGATGAAGCGGTCGATTTCTTTTAAATCTTCGCTCTCGGTCGGCTCCACCATCAGCGTGCCTGCGACGGGGAAGCTCAGCGTCGGCGCGTGAAAGCCGTAGTCCATCAGGCGCTTGGCCACGTCTTCTGCGGTTACGCCGCTGGTGTCTTTCAGGGGGCGCAAGTCCAGAATGCATTCGTGGGCCACGTAGCCCGCCTCGCTGGCGTACAGGGTAGGGAAGTGGTCTTTCAGGCGGGTGCTGATGTAGTTGGCTGACAGAATTGAAATTTCAGTCGCCTGCTTCAAGCCTTCCGGGCCCATCATGCGGCAGTACATCCAGCTGATCGGCAGTACGGCCGCGTTACCGAGCGGCGCTGCTGATATCGCGCCGACACCGTTCACGGCAATCCCGCCTGCAACATGCCCCGGCAAGTACGGCACCAGGTCCGCCACCACGCACACCGGGCCCACGCCTGGCCCGCCACCGCCGTGGGGAATGCAAAAGGTTTTGTGCAAATTGAGGTGGCTCACGTCGCCGCCAAACTCGCCTGGTGCTGCGGTGCCGACCAGCGCGTTCATGTTCGCGCCATCGACATACACGCGCCCGCCGTGGCTGTGTACCAGGGCGCACAGTTCTTTCACATTGGCTTCAAACACGCCATGGGTGCTGGGGTAGGTGATCATCACTGCCGCCAGATTGGCGCTGTGTTGTTCGCACTTTTTAGCCATGTCGACCATATCCACATTGCCTTGCGCATCGCAACCCGTGACAACGACGGTCATCCCGGCCATTTGTGCGCTGGCCGGATTGGTGCCGTGGGCCGATGCGGGTATCAGGCAAATGTTGCGGTGGCCCTGGCCTTGCGCGTCATGAAACGCCTTGATGACCAGCATGCCCGCGTATTCACCTTGTGAGCCCGCGTTGGGCTGCAGGCTGATGCCGGCATAACCTGTGGCCTGGCACAGCCAGTCACGCAACTGTTGATCAAGTTCAGCATAGCCCTGCTGTTGGTCAGCGGGCGCAAAGGGGTGGATGTTGGCAAACTCTGGCCAGGTGATGGGAATCATCTCGCTGGTGGCGTTGAGCTTCATGGTGCAACTGCCGAGCGGGATCATGCTGCGGTCAAGCGCCAGATCCTTGTCGCTCAAACGGCGGATGTAGCGCAGCATGGCGGTTTCACTGTGGTGCGTGTTGAAGACCGGGTGCGTCAGGAACGTGCTGGTGCGGCGCAACTCGGCGGGGATCAGTGGCTCGATGCCTTTTTCAAAATCTGCGACCTTCGGCAAGGCCTGACCTGGCTTGGCGAAGACTGACCAAATCAGTTCGACGTCGGCTCTGGTTGTGGTTTCATCAAGCGCAATACACAGGTAGTCTTGGTAGTAAATTCGGAGATTCAAGCCCATTTCACGTGCGCGATTCGCTATTGAATCAGTAGCAGAATCAGTTTTTAAACTCAGGGTATCAAACGCGCTGTCACCGCGAACCGCAAAGCCTAGCTGGGCCAGGCCACGCGCCGCAATGGCGGTGTAGCTGGCCACGCGCTGCGCAATGCGCTTCAAGCCTTGTGGGCCGTGGTACACCGCGTACATGCTGGCCACCACGGCTGGCAGGACTTGCGCGGTGCAAATATTGGAAGTGGCTTTTTCGCGGCGAATGTGTTGCTCACGGGTTTGCAGCGCCAGCCGATACGTCGGGGTGCCATGTACGTCAATTGACACACCCACCAGACGGCCAGGCATGGAGCGTTTGAATTCATCACGACAAGCCAGATATGCCGCATGCGGGCCACCTGCACCCATCGGCATGCCAAAGCGCTGGGTGGTGCCGACCACGATGTCTGCGCCCCATTCACCAGGCGGTGTCAACAGCGTTAACGCCAGCGGGTCACTAGCGGCAATGAAAGCGGCTTGTTTGGTGTGTACCAGCGACACGTCGGCGCGCAAGTCGTCAATACGGCCACTGGTGGCGGGGTACTGTGCCAGCACGGCAAAGTAGTCGCCCTGTAACGCCGCATGCCATTCAGGTGCCGAATTAGCCAGCAGGACCGTGATGCCCAGCGGCTTGGCGCGGGTTTGAATCACCTCAATCGTTTGTGGATGGCAGTCGCCAGCAACAACGAAGGTGTTTGATTTGCTTTTGACGCTGCGTTTGGCCAGCGTCATGGCCTCAGCCGCTGCCGTGGCTTCGTCCAGCATTGATGCATTGGCAATCGGCATGCCCGTCAAGTCGCAAATCATGGTCTGGAAGTTGATCAGGGCTTCCAGACGGCCCTGTGAAATTTCAGCCTGGTAGGGCGTGTAGGCGGTGTACCAGGCTGGGTTTTCAAGAATGTTGCGCAAGATCACGCCGGGCGTATATGCGCCGTAATAGCCCTGACCGATAAAGCTTTTCAGCACTTTGTTTTTTGATGCAATCGCCTTGAGTTGTTTGAGTGCTTCAGCTTCAGTGACCGGCGCAGGAATCGCCATTGAACTGGTGCGTGCAATCGAGGCTGGAATAATCGCGTCCATCAGCGCGCGGCGTGATGCAGCGCCCAGCACGCTGAGCATATGCGCCTCGGCTGCGTCATCAATGCCGATGTGGCGGGCGATGAACTCGGATGTGTTTTCAAGTTCGACTAAAGGCTTGGCGGATTGCATCAACATGGGGGAATGCCTCAATAAATTGAATTTAAGCGTTGGCTGAAAAAGCGCTGTACGTGGTGTCGTCCATCAATGCATCCAGCTGCGACGCATCAGACATCCTGACCTTGAAAAACCAGCCAGCGCCCAATGGATCAGAGTTGGCGAGCGACGGGTCGGCGCGCAGTGTCTCGTTCACTTCAAGAACTTCACCACCTACTGGCATGTACACGTCGGCGGCGGCCTTGACGGACTCAACCACACCGGCAGTTTCTTTTTGTGCAAACGATGCGCCCACAGCAGGCAGGTCAACAAATACCACATCGCCCAGCGCGTCTTGCGCGTGAACGGTGATGCCTACTGTGGCGATGTCGCCGTCAATCTTCAGCCATTCGTGGTCTTCGGTGTATTTGATGGTCATGGGATTCTCCAGTTAAAAATTGAATCGTTTCGCAAATTCAGCCGCGAAAGTAGTTGGTCGGTACAAAAGGCATGGCACACACTTGCATCAGTACAGGTTTGCCCCGCACCATGGCGTTAACCTGTGCACCGATGGATGCAAATTCAGGGCCAACATAGCCCATGGCCACTGGCTGGTTGATGCTGGGGCCCAGCAGGCCACTGGTGACTTCACCAATCAGCTCGCCACTGAGTGCATGCAAAGCGCTGTGGTCACGCACCGGGACACGTTCCAGTGCCATCAAGCCAACACGCTTGCGGGCCAAGGTATTTGCATCTGCCAGTTGTGCCAGTATTTTTTCAGCGCCGGGAAAGCCGCCTGCCCGTGCGCCGCCCGCACGGCGGACTTTTTGAACTGCCCAGTTCAGATTCGCTTCAATCGGTGTGGTGGTCTCGTCGATATCGTTGCCGTACAGGCACAGCCCAGCTTCAAGTCGCAAGGAGTTGCGCGCGCCCAGGCCAACCGGTTTGACTTCGGGTTGCGCCAGCAATGCACGCGCCAACTTTGCAGCCTGGTCGCTGTGCACTGAAATCTCAAAACCATCTTCACCGGTGTAGCCGCTGCGGGTTAAAAAGCAGTCGCAACCCGCCACGTCAAAGCGGCCGCCTGTCATGAAAACCAATTTCTCAACGCCGGGCGCGAGCCGGCTGAGGGCCGTTACTGCTTGTGGGCCTTGCAGTGCGAGCAAGGCATATTCGGGCATGGGTGTGACTTTGCACTGCGCAGCTATTTTTTGCTGAATGTGGGCGATGTCAGCGGCCTTGCAAGCGCCGTTGACGATGATGAAAATACCTGCACCCGTGTTGAAAAACATCAGGTCGTCCATGATGCCGCCTGCCTCATTGAGCAGCAAGCCGTAACGCTGTTTGCCCACGGGCAGGTCCATCACATCGACGGGCATCAGGCTTTCAAAAGCGGCTGCTGCATCACTGCCTTCAAGCCGCAATTGCCCCATGTGGGAAACATCAAAAAGCCCAGCAGCGGTACGCGTGTGCAAGTGCTCGGCCATCAGGCCGACCGGGTACTGGACCGGCATGCTGTAGCCTGCAAACGGTACCATGCGCGCACCCAGTTCTACATGCAGGTCGTGTAGCGGCGTTTTTAGCAGTTGGGCGGCAGGGGACAAGGACATTCTCCGGGGGGCAAACGTGTTCCGTGGTTTAAAACCACGGGCTGCCCCTGCTGTCCCGGGTACCTGAGAGATTCACCCGGCGATGCGGATTTGCTCCTTCGGTGGGTTGCAGTTGCAACCTCTCTCCAGTAGGGAACGCCTTCGATGCAGTACATCAAGGGCGGTTGCCAGTCCTTTTGCCTGAGCGTTCAATGCACCATTGGGGTAGCACTTGCGCCTTCGGCGGCTCTCATTGCGAGAACTCTCTCCTGACCTGCAAAGTGTATCGGAAATCAAATTTTGATCACTTGGCGTAAACAAGATCGCGCAAAAACAGCGACAACTGCGGCACGAAAGTCACCACCATAAGGCAGCCAATGATCACCAGCACAAACGGAATCAGGTACGGAATGATCCTGTCCAGTGAGATTTTCGCTACTGTACACGCCGCAAACAGGTTCACGCCAAACGGCGGTGTGATCATGCCCAGCGCTAAATTAACCACCATGATCAAACCAAAATGCACCGGGTCAATGCCAAAGTGCATCGCGACCGGCGCCAGGATAGGCGCCAGCACAATGATGGCGGCACTGGTTTCGATGAACATGCCAAT
>Ga0105052_10004230_pt1 | contig 15936 bp, 9 predicted proteins | sample FRY03_FD_78094 | JGI IMG/M metagenome (GOLD analysis project Ga0105052, IMG submission 78094) | Freshwater microbial communities from Lake Fryxell liftoff mats and glacier meltwater in Antarctica - FRY-03 | ecosystem: Environmental > Aquatic > Freshwater > Ice > Glacier meltwater ... | reverse complement strand
GCCTCATGGTTCAGGGTATCAGGAAAAGCGGTGTCGTGGTCCTGGGCTTCGTCGACCACCAGCGCATCAAAGCGGGGCAGGCGGTCAGCGAACTCCGCTTCCCTCACACACTCCAGGAGCAGGGCAGGGAGATCCTGGTCGTAGTATCTCAGCTTGTCCTCGCGACTGGCGTTCGCTGGAGGAGCCGCGTTTTCCATGCCGCAGGAACTCAGAAGGTGATGGGCCAGTTCCTCCCACTGATAGACCGTGATCTCGCCGCGCTCCAGCTTGCGTCGTGAGACAAGATCTCGCAAAAAGCGGCTCAGGGCGATGTTGTAGCAGAGAAGCAGCACCTGTGCCCCTTCGCCCTGCTCAGCAAGTCGCACCGCTTTCTCGACCGCATTCCACGTCTTGCCGGTCCCGGCTCCGCCCTCGATGAAGAGCTGCTGGTTGCCTTCGAGTATGTCGAGGAGTTGATACTGCCGGGTGAGCTGCTTGCGGAAGATGATCTCGTTGTGGTCGATGAAGTGCTTGAGATCTTCGGGACGCCCTCCTTTTCCATAAGCCCGCAGGAAGACCTCGCGGTGTTTCTGGATGTCGCGAGGCTGCTCATCACCGAAGTATCCGGCGAAGACAGAGTCGATCCGTTCCAGATCACGGCCATCGACGATCATCTCGCGAGGGACGCCCTGCCAGGTTTTCTGGCCTTCGGGGATGACCACGTTCGGCAGACAGAGCGCCTTAGCGACGGGTCGCCAGCCCGGCTCAGTCTCTGCCAGGGCCTTGAGGACCCCGGCGTGCTCCTGGTCGAGCTGGTAGAGAGGATGGTCTTTGTCTTTGTCAGGATCACCCTCCCATCGGCCCGTCGGGGCGAACTGACGGAATCGGTCTCCCTTCACCTCGAGGACGAGGAGCCCGTGCAGGGGGTCGAAGATGAGGAAGTCTCCCTCACGACGGACGCCCTTGTTGTCCTGGTAGTAAAAACCCCAGCGTATCGTCCAGCGCTTGCTGAGGCGACGGAGTTTGTTCGCCACCTTGATCTCGGTTTCGTCGCAGTTTTCGGAAGGGCGATTGTAGAACCAGCGGGCCATGGGGGATTGCGTTGCTTCCCGCGAAGAAACCCGCGAGTTATCGGAGCACTGAAAAACCGGGTGCGGCGTCCTCGTTGCTAATCGTCCCCAGAGAAAAGGACGTCCTCGGTGATCGCCATGCCAATTCTTGCCGCCAAACCGGGCGACAAGCGAGACAGCTTGGGCAGGATGTCGTGCTCAACCTCCTTTTTCCCGAGTACGAGATACAGGTTCTCAGTCAGAAGCTGCAAAATTTTATCAAGACCCTCCGAGTGCTCCCACTCCTCTCGAAACTCTTTCCCATTGGGTTCCCGCCCTTCCGAAATGACGTAGAGGAGCTCCTGCCCGTTCTCCTTGCAGTAAACGAGAGAATGCCGGTAATCATTCGCATTCGGATCGGTCCCGGTTCTTACAAAGAGACTTTCTCGGAGGGGTTCGTTCACGAAGGAATAGAACTCGAAAATTTTGGATGTAAAACCCAACTTCAGTCCGACGTCGATGCTTCCTCTCCGCCTTGTAGAACGCCCGGCGGAAAGCCACTCCGGATTCCCGACGAAACAACCATTGACGCCATCCCGCCACCTGCCTAACCTACAAGCTCGTTCCACCCAAGAACCGCCGCGCTTTATCCTCCGATTCCGCCAATGAAGTCCATCCTCGAAACCTGCGTCCCTCGAAAAGATCTCGTCGAAGGCAATTTCAACCCCGAGGTCTTTACCGCGTCGCTGAAGCAGGTCGTAGAGCACTACCGGACCAAGGCGGGAAGCCTCGACAATCTCTACACCAATCCCGACCTCTTCTTCACCGAAGGCACTTACCCGACAGACGGAATGAAGGCAGTGTTGCGGGAGGTCTTCGGGCGCATCTCTGGCGACACCCAGTATCCGGCGATCCACCGCCTCGAAACATCCTTCGGCGGGGGCAAGACCCACACACTCATCGCCTGCGCCCACCTGGCCCACCGGGGAAATGAGTTGGCGAAGGTCGCGGCGGAGATGATCGAGTCGTCCCTCCTGCCCGAGCCGGGCTCGGTTTCCGTCGTGGGCATCCCGGGCGACACCCTGCCCGTTCATCAGGTGAAAGGCCAGCACCTCACCCCGAGCACCCTCTGGGGGGAGATCGCTTTCCAAGTGGGCGGGGAGGAGCTCTACAAGACCGTCCGCCAGGAAGCCGAGTCCATCGCCGCACCGGGCGAAGGCTTCTTCGAGGCGGTCTTCGGCGGGAAAAAGGCGCTCATCATGCTCGATGAGCTGGCCCAATATGCCGCCCGTCTTGAGGCGGCACGACCGAAAGGCGCCGAGCAGCTTGCTGCCTTCCTCATGGGGTTGCATGGCTATGCCCGGACCCGCGCCGGCGTCGCCATCGTGCTCACCCTCGCGAGCAAGGCGGACGCCTTTTCAGGTCAGACCGCCCAGCTTCAGAAGTTGCTCTCCGACGTGCAGGGGGCCGAACTCAGCGCGGACGAGGCCCTCAGCATCGCCGAGCGGGCCGAGCGCGATGCCCGCAGTGTTGTCGCCCGCGATGCCGTGGCCCACACCCCGGTGCAGCCGTCGGAAATCTCCCGAGTGCTCGCGCGGCGCTTGTTTGCGTCCATCGACACTGGTGCCGCGCGCGAGACCGCAGCGGAATACACCGCCCTCTACCGCAAGCATGAGGGCACACTCCCCGAGGCCGCCAATCGCGACGGGGTCGAGGACCTCATCGCCGCCCACTATCCTTTCCACCCCACCTTCATCGGATTCTTGAACGGCAAGCTGGCCACGGTGGAGAATTTTCAAGGCACCCGCGGCGTCCTGCGCGTGCTCTCTCTCGCCGTGCGCAATCTCTGGAAGAACAAGACCGCCGCGCCGATGGTGCATACCTGCCATCTCGACATGCACGACGCCCGCATCGCCGATGAGATCATCGCCCGCACCGGCAGCAGCGATCTGCTCGCAGTGCTGAACACCGATGTCGGCGGGGTAGATACCGGCACGATTGAAGGGGGGCGGAGCAACGCCCAGCTCGCCGACGAGGCGAACCGCCACCCCGAAGGTTTCCCGATGTTTGAGTGGACGTGGAAGACCGTCTTCCTCCACAGCCTCGTCGGACAGGGATACGGCCTCGACTCGAATAGCTTCGGCCTGACCGAGGCGGACGCCCTCTTCGAGTGTTCGTTTCCGGGCCTGACTCCGCCGCAGGTGCTTACCGCGCTGAAGGAGATCGAGAAGCGAGCCTTCTACCTGCGCGATCGCGAGGGTCGCTACTACGCCAGTCTCGATCCCTCGGTGAACCAGGCCCTCGCGAAAATCCGTGGCACACTGAAGGCCAAAGAGATCGAGGACCTGCTGAACGCCACCACCGGCAAGCTGGTGAAGTCGGATGGCAGGACCTTCTCCGTCCACACCGAGATCGTCGATCCCGGTCAGATCCCCGACGGCAAGGGCATCCCCCATCTCGGGCTCATCGCCCTCGACGCCGACGAGATCGAGATCGACCCTTTCGTCACGACCAAGTCGGGCGGCGCACCCCGCCTGCAGCAGAATCTCGTCTTCCTCCTCGTGCCCGATACCGTGGCGGTGAAGGGTGCCCACGACGGAGAGTTGCCGCCTCTATCCGAGTCACGTCGTCGCGCCGAGCGCAGTCGCTCCCGTATCGAAGACCTTGCGAAGCAGGTTCTGGCCATGCGCAAGCTAAAGGGCAGCCCGCAGAAATGGGGCATCACCCCCGCCAAGCTGGAGGAGAGCGACCTCGCCGCCCGCTCCAGTGAGCGCGAACTCGCCCTCGTCACCGCCGTCGGCGGCACCTACTCCAGCTTGTATTTCCCTTCATCTTCAGGGCATGTCGTGCGCAAGGAGATCAAGACCACCGGAGCCGAGGGAGGGACCGACGTGATGCACGCGATCCGAGAGGTGCTTTTGACCGAGGGGGAGCTCGTCCTCGCCGAGCACACTGCCACTTCCGATCTTCTCAATCTGGGCAAGCTCTTCTTTCAACACGCCGACACCATTTCCTTCGCCCAATTGCGGAGGAACTTCTGCGAAAAGCGCCAATGGCCCGTGCTGGAGGCACCCACGGTCCTCGACCGCATCGCCGTCGCAGGAGCGAATCAGGGACAGTGGTGTCTCTACCGTATGGGGTCCGACGAGGACACTCGACCTGCCGAGATCTACACCCGCGATGGAAAGGAAGTGCCGCTTGGCCTCGACCTCTCGCCCGAGGGGTGGTCCGTCGTCAGCATTCCCGGGGCGAAAAAACGCGGCTGGCTCGAGACTGCCGCCACGATCGATAAAGCCAAACTGCTCAAGACCATTGAGGAGACCGTATCTGGCTCGGTGGGAGCGATCACGGTAGCGGAGACGAAAGAGCAAGTCTCGTCGAAGCTGGGCGATGTAGACGACGGGGTTTTCAAGGAACTCATCGCCGACGTGCTCCAGAGAAAACGTTTCGTCTCCTACACAGGGAAAAAGGAGCAAACCGCCAAGCCATCCAAGCTGATCGGCGGGGCCGACGCCATTCTCCACACTCCCAAGGATGACGACATCCTTCTGACCAAAGCCGACGCCGCCGAGCGCGGCTGGATCGAGCCCGAGACCACCCGTTTCACCCTGGATGGCGACGGAGCCGCCTCCGTGCTCTTGCCGCTTCTGGGCAAATTGGGCAGCCTTTACACGAAAGGGGCGAAATCCGGGATCGACCTTCTCCAAATCGGCGAGCTCGTCCTGCCCGGGGGTGGCACCCTGCGGCTCGACATCGTCGGGGCGACACCGGAAACGATGAAGCAGCTCGACGAATTCTTCGAGGTGCTCGCCGACAAGGTAGAGGCCGGCCCCGACACCTACGCTACCGTCGAGATCAACGATCCCGCTCCGGGCTGCGCTCTGGTGGAGAAACTCAGAAACTGAACTCGGCCGACCTATGCGCACCAGCGAGATCACCGATTTCCAGGGCACGCCAGAGGCCGATTGCCCCTACTGCGGCTGCTCCTGCTGGATTGGCGTGCTCGAGGAAGGGTGCGAGCACGTGTTCGCTACAGGCGACTACATCGGTAGCTCGGAATCCCACTGCCTCCTTGAGGACGTCCTCGAGGATCGCCTGCTCGAATTTCCGTTTTACTACTGGGAGCGTAGCCGGGCCGACCAAGAAGCGGTCATCGACAAGGCGAAAGGTTCGGCTGTCAGGGTTCTCAGGGCCGTCTTGGCGGGCGAGGACTCCCTATTCTGGTGGAGCGAGTTCGTAACGGCCCACCTCTTCGAGGCGCAAGTAGATGAGCCTCTTTGCTCGACCTCCTACTACACGGTGTTCGTGAAGGATCCCAAAGCCGCCATTGCCACCATCCGAAAGCAATTGGAGGGAGCCGTGGCCGCCTTCGAGCGCCACGGTCGTCGCGACTTCCTCTGCTACCTCGAACCGGCCGAATTTCCAGACTCAGCATGTGCCGGCGGTGTCCTTTGCGGTCCTCTCACGAGTTCGAAGTTCCAGGACTACATTGCTTCTCGGAACTGCTCTCCCGTGGGCCCTGGCGACGTGCTCTGGATTTTAACCTTGAGTCGAAGACGCCTCCACCTCCGTGGCCCCCTACGAGTGCGGCGGTTCGCTGACTCGGACCTCGCCGAGGCTACCGGCCACCGGCTCTTCGAGCCGCCGGAGGAGATGCCTGGAGACACCAGGACCGTCTATCCCAGAGAGGGCGAGGAGGATTTTTGTAAGGAAATCCCGGCTAGTGATCTCCTCTCCCGACTCGAATTCGTTGATTCCCGGCGGGACGGCACACCCCGGCGACTTGCTCCGCGGAACCTTCGACGGCTGCAGCGACTCACCGAGCCATCAGTGAAGCTACTTGAAAAAACTTTCCGCAACGCACCCTAGCCAAGATGCCCGCCCCTAAGAAAAAAGCCTCTCCGTCCGACCTCGCCTCGCTCCAGGCGCATCACCAGAAGCGCCTCGCCAAGCTCTGGTCGAAGGCCCCCTATGTGCTGCGCTTCACCGAGTGGAAAGACTACCCCGCCCCCGTGCTGGTGGTGAGCGAGCGTCGCCATCAGGAGGAAAAGGCCGGCAAGGCAGGCCGCGACACGACTACGCCGGAGAATGCCCCGGACGACCCGAAGGTCTTTGCCATTCACGGCGCCCTCGTCGAGCGCACCCATCTCTATGGCGAGACGCTCACTCGTGTCCAGCCAGTACTGCGAGCCTTGCTCGCCCCTGTCTGCGACGACGCCGGTATCCCCCTAGAGCTCGACCGCTACGCTCGGCGCGAGGCCGTCCGTTTCCGCGGGAATCTACCTCTCGACGACGAGGCGGGGACCAAGATCGCCCTCCTCGGTAAACTCACCGATCGGATCAAGGACCCCGAGCGCGTTGAGCTGATCGCCCGCCGCATCGCCCGCTTTTCCCGCGAGGAGGCTGCCTATTGGTATTCGCGTCTCTTCCATTTTGGTCCCGATGCCGGGCGCTGGGCCGCCACCGGCATGAAGATCGTCCTCGGCGGCGAGCCGGGCGATCCCGGCATTGGACCCATGCTTTCTCGGTTGAGACTCGACTGACCGCCATGCCGAACCCGCACGAAGAAGAGGCACTCGCCCGAAAATTGTTCCGTCGGCTCCAGATTGTGCCGGAGGACCTCGTCATCCGGGATCGTCCCGACGTGTGCTTCCATTGGGCAGATAAGAAGATCGGCCTGGAGATCACCCAGGCCGATGCAGAGGAATACCGTCGGGTCGAACAATTGCCGAACGAGGCGAGCTGCATCTTCCCGGGTAATCTGCACGATGAACGTCCGTCCCGCCGCTCCACCTCTGAACTTCAAGCCGAGGTATTGAATCCCCATGGGCCTTGGCAGAATGTGGGCGAGGTGATTGACCGCTGGTCCAGGGCGATCAGCCGGGCCTACACGACGAAACTGGAGAAACTCGCCAGACCCGGTCTTGCGCATTTCGATGAAAACTGGCTCCTGATCGCTGGCATTACCGGGCCGGGTGACAACGAGATCGACTTGCGACTGGCACACGATGCCTTGGCTCGCGAGTTGGGCTCCGTGGCGCAGGCACCGCCCATCTTCGACAAGGTTTACATCCACTTCGACTGTTACCTCTACGAGTTCGAAAGTCGCTCTTTGCGATTCAATTATTCTGACTAAGACCCTTTCCCCCATGCCCGACACCACAGCATCCGACCTCCGCCTCATCGAACACGGCTTCCCCTGCCACCAGGTGGGGGCCGAGACCCGCCGCGAGCGGGATACAGGAAAGGCCCCGCCGACACACCGTCTTCACGTTTGGTGGGCACGGCGACCGCTGACGCCGAGCCGGGCTGCGATCCTCGCCTCCCTCGCCCCGGCCAATGCTGATGTCGAAGAGTTCGTCCGCGAACTCGGGATTGAAAAGAAGGTGGTGGAGATCAGTGGTGTTCCGTGGACGCTGCCGATGGATCTCAACAAAGCGATTGAGTCGAACTCGGCGGGCCAACTCGTTCTTGAGGTGACAAAGCCCGTATTGACCCGGCTCGATCGCGAGGAGCGCCAACGGGAACGCTGCCGCGAGGTTTACGAGGAACTGATCGCGAAAGATTCAAGTCTCGCGGCACACCCTGTATTGCAAAAATTGCGGGACGATTCACGTCATCTCCCGACTCAGCAACCCTCGCTCGGTACCTTCCTCCCCGTGAAGTGCGTCACGGCCGATCCGGCATGGTTCAATGAATTGATGGCGATTGCAAAGGGTCACGGAACCACCGTCCCGAACCTTTACGGCTACGAACGTGGGTTTTCCAAATCACCAGTCCCGGCAAAGGAACCCAAAGTGGTGCTCGATCCCACTTCCGGCGGAGGCTCCATCCCCTTCGAGGCGATGCGTCTTGGCCACCGCGTGATCGCGAACGAATTGAACCCGGTCGCGACTGTCATCCTTCATGCCACGCTCGACTATCCCGCCCGATTTGGATCCTCCTTGATCAGCGACATTCAAAGCTGGGGCGACCGACTTTTTGGGTCATTGCACGAGAAGATGGCGGACCTGTTCGCACATCTCGGACCGCTCGAAAAAGACGAAGCAGCCCACGTGAAACGATCGATTCCAGAGTCGCTTTGGGAAAAGAAGGAGTTTTTTGAAGAGCATCTCACGAGCTTCCTCTACACACGCACCGTCACCTGCCCACACTGTGGTGGGCACGCCCCTTTGCTCAACACCACTTGGCTCTCAAAGGAGGCCGGTGACCAGTGGGGCGTGAAGGTGCTGCCCCAGGCCGACCGAAGCGTCCGCTTCGAGACCTACCGGGCCGTAAAGAGCAAGGGGCCGCAAGGCGAGGACCCCGAGTTCAGCACCGTCACTCGTGGCGTGGGCCAGTGCATCCATTGCCAACAGGCCATCGACGGCGACGAGATCAAGGCCCAAGCCCGTGGCGAGAGTCCCCACGGCAAATGGTGGGACACCCTCTACACCGTCGCCGCCGTCCGCTTCGAGCCCGTCCTCGACAAGAAGGGCCAGCCCGTTCGCTACTCCACCGGCGAGCGCAAAGGCGAGATCAAGACCCGCAAGGTCCGCTTCTTCCGCGCCCCCAACGATCGCGACCTCGACGCCCTGAAACGAGCCGAGGCGAGGCTCAAGGAAAAGTGGGATGAGTGGGACTCGCAAGGGTTGATCCCGACGGAGAAATTCCCCGAGGGCAATGATATGAGGCCAGTGATCTACGGCATGCCGCGCTGGTGTGATTTGTTCACACCGCGGCAGTTGCTCGGGCATGTGACTTTGATTGAGATGCTCAACGAGTTGAAGCCGAAAATCTTAGCAGAGCTGGGAGATGAGAAGGGCCGGGCCGTAGTCACCTATTTGCAGTTCGCGATCGACAAAGGGATCGATTACAACAGTCGGCAGACTCGGTGGATTCCCCAGCGTGGTCAAATTTCCGGGACGTTCGGACGGCATGATTTTTCCTTCAAGTGGACCTTTGGGGAGATGATATTTACGGGGCCAAACTCCGGTGCTGGCTGGGGCCTCTCCCAGATTCTGGATGCTTTTGGTGGAATTGCCGAACTCGCGGAACCAATTCATAAGCGGAAGGCGCCATTGCCTACAATCATCAACGGGTCGGCAACCCATCTCGCCGCAGTCGACTCGAGCTCAGTCGATCTCGTCTGCATGGATCCTCCCTACTACAACAATGTCCAATACGCAGAGCTATCGGATTTTTTCTACGTTTGGCAGCGTCGCACTTTGCGAGATCTCTATCCCGAGGCATTTAGTCGTCGGCTGACTAACAAAACGGATGAAGCGGTCGCAAATCCGGTCAGGGATGGAAGTGCAAAAGGGGCAAAAAGTGAATATGAACGGCTAATGACCGAGATTTTTTCAGAGTGTCATCGCGTGATAAAAGATGAAGGGATCATGACGATGATGTTCACCCACAAATCTCAGGATGCATGGGAGACCCTGACACAAGCGCTCATTGAAAGCGGTTGGAACATCACTTCGTCTTTCCCAGTTGACTCAGAGTTCGCAAACTCGCAACACCAAATGGACATGGCCTCCGCCGCCAGCTCCATCTTCATCGCCTGCCGCAAGCGTCTCGCCGATCCCGATCGTCCCCCCTCGACCTGGAGCGGCCTCGGCGGCAGTGGCGTCGGCAAGCAGATCCGCGAGTCGGTGCGCGAGGGGCTGAAAGACTTCGCTGCGCTGCGCCTGAACCCCGTCGATGAAATGGTCGCCTCCTACGGTCGTGCCCTGCGGGTGCTCTCCGAGAATTGGCCCGTGCTCGATGGCGACGCCGAGGTCACCCCGATCCGGGCGATGAACGAGGCCAGCCGGGTCGTCGCCGAGCACCAGATCGGCCGCATCACCCAGAGCCGCCTCTCCGTCGGCGACCTCTCGCCCGAGGCGGCGATGTGCCTGACACTCTTCGGCATCTTCGGTCACTCCAGCTTCCCCTACGACGAGGCGCTCAACTTGAGCAAATCGCTGAACATTGCCCTCACCGGCAAATCCGGCGGCTACCAGGCCGAGGGGGCCTTCATCGGCATCGCCGACGAAGCATCGGGCCGCGGCCGGGGTCGGAAACCCGGCACCGAAGAGGTCGGCTACCACGCCCCGCTCCTGCGATCCGGCTCGAAACTGCGCCTCGCCCTGCCCGAGGAGCGACAGGCCCGTCGTCTCGATCACCCCCAGACCGAGTGGGATCTCCTCCACGGCCTGATTCGCGCCTATCGCCAGGGCGGCGAAGTCGTCGCCCGAGCCTACCTCGACGAGCACGCCGATGGCCGCGACGCCGTCGCCCGCGACCTCGTCAAAGTCTGGGAGACCGAGATCGGCGATCCGAAACTGGAGAAAGAAGCCCGGGCCTTGAGCTTTGGGTTGGGAGGCGGCGGGAATTAGCCCTGGTTGCGCTTCAGTTGCGGTTTAGTTGACAAACGGTTGCAAAGGAAAGACGGTAAAGGTATGAGCAAGACGCTGGATCTGGACGTTTACGATAGCCGCAATCGGTTACTACCGTTCCTCGAAACCAATGAGGAGGAGATCGAACGTGGAGTCATCGACGACAAAGGGATGACCATCAATCTCCGGATCCGCCCGACACGCCTCCCCAAAAAGACATGGGTAAAGAGCGGAGGGCTGGTCATCGTTCACCTCGACGACCAAAAGTCTCCGTTTTCGCAGATCGTCAAGGCAGCTGAAGAGGGAGTGATTCGTAGCGCGATGGTCGTGACCTCACGTCAGGTCTTCAACGACCCGGAATTCCAATCCCGGTGCGCAGTTGTCTCCCGACTCGGGCGTTTGCGGGTCTTCATCGAGAGGGAAGAATCGAACGATTCAGAAGATCTGCTGCAAAGAATCAACGAATGGGTGAAGTCCGTCGCCGAGGAAGACCCCCGTGCCGAGGAACGCAAGCACGCGCCTTATTTCCGCGTCAGTCAGTCGATCCGAAACGTGGCATCGGGCCGCCTCGACGCCGTTAAAGTGGCGGAGTTCTTTGGTCTAACACCGACGGAGCTTGCTCGGGTCGTCGATGTCAAACGTCAAACCTTGTTCAAGACCCCAGACTCGATCAATCTCCAAAAGAAGCTCTATCCCTTCGAGGAGATCACCCGGGGCATGCTGATGGTGGACGACGACCCAACCCTGTTCCGTCAGTGGCTCAACACTCCTTCACGAGACCTGCCGAAGGTCGAAGGGCGGAACATGACGCCGATGGACATGATCCGGGAGGGGCATCCTTCGGTCATCGCAGGTTTGGTGGATGCCGCCCTGACGGGCCACCCTTCGTGATGCAAACGGGAGCAGAGCTGAAATCCAGTCTCGGCTCGCTCCCGCGTGTCGCCTATCCCGGTGTGATCACCCGGCTCGTAGATTTCGAGGCTTACACAGCAGCTCCGACGCCCCGTTTCCTCTACGATGAAGGACCACTGCAATACGGGCAGCGTTACACGCCCATTGGCGGCCCGAGAGGCATCTATGGTGCAGAAGGAATCGATCTGGCCGAAGCGGAGTTGACCGGCAAAGGGCTTTCATCCCTGCGTCCGACCCGGGGAGCGACACGCATTCAGTTACATCTTGAGGTGACGTGTCAGGCAATCCTCGATCTAGGTGATGTTGCGGTCCGTCGTGCCCTGAAGACGAGTCTCGAAGAACTTCGTTTACCGTGGCGCGGCGTCTTTTACACGACCGGATCAATGCCGCCAACTTGGGAACTTGGCCAAGCGGCATTCGATTCGGGACGCTTCGAGGCGATCCGCTACCCGTCCGCCCAGTTGCCACGGCGATATTGCCTCATCATCTTCACCGAGCATCTTGCCAAAGGCTCGTCGATCCGCGCCGTCGGACAAAGCCAGGATCTCGAAACGATTTCGGGTAGTTTCAAATTGCAGCCATGACCTCCCTCAAAGATCCCCCCGAATGGGAAGTCTCCTACAAGACCTCGGACGTCACCGCCGAGGGTGTCCCGGTCGATATCCTGCACCATTTCTACATCCCGATTCTGAAGCGCTGCGTCCGCTACGACCGGGTCGCAGGCTACTTTCGCTCATCATCTCTGGCGGCCGCCTCGCAGGGCTTTTCAGCCTTTACTGAAAACGAAGGAATGATGCGCCTCGTGGTGGGCTGCGATCTCGATCCGGCCGATGTCGCGGTGATCCTGCACGGTGGCGTCGACGCGGAGAAAAAAGCGGTCGAGAGCCTCGGTGCCGAACTGGGCGACGAGTCGCAATGGCCCGAAGACGTGACGCGTGGCGTCGAGCTACTCGGTTGGATGCTTCAGCGCGGTCAGCTCGAAGTGAAGGTGGCCTTCCGGGTGCATTCCGGGACGGGAGAGCCGATTTCCGCCGACTCCACTCAAGATGGCTACGTCCACGAGAAGTGGGCGCTTTTCTACGACTCCCAGGCCAACGCCCTGCAAATCGAGGGCTCCCTCAACGAAAGTTGCACCGCCCTCGCCAAGAACGCCGAAAATCTCTCGGTCAGTTGTGCCTGGTGGAGTGAGAAACACGCCGAGACCGTCGAAAAAGGACGGGTAAACTTCGAGCGGGTCTGGAATGACGAAAGTCCCGCCCTGCGCGTCATGACTCTGCCCGCCGCAGTGAAGGCCCGTCTTCTAAAGCTGGGTGAGAAGGTCGTGATCCCGCTTGAGATCGACGGCACCACGGCGGTGCCCCCGCTCGTGCCACCACCCGATCCGATGGAGCTGCTCCGCTTCGCCGTTATCGCCGACGCGCCGAAGATGCCCGGCGGCCGCTACGTGGGCATGACAACCGCCCCCGTCGCGCCGTGGCCCCACCAGGAGGTCGTCGCCCGCCGCCTCATCGCATCGTGGCCCTACCATTGGATGCTCTGCGATGAAGTCGGTCTCGGTAAGACGATTGAGTCGGGACTCGCCCTGCGCGGACTCTACCTCTCGGGCTTTGCCAAACGCATCCTCATCGCCTCGCCTGCCTCTGTGGCGAGCCAGTGGCAACGCGAGCTCGCCACCAAGTTCCTCATGCCCTTCTGGCTGGCGACTTCGGCCAAATACGAGGCGATCCACCCACGCCCGGAAACGCGATGGGCGAAGACCGTCTACGACGAGGACTTGATCATCGTCTCAACCGCTCTGATGGCACGGGACGAGCGCCGCAAGGAACTGAAGGCGGCGGACCGCTTCGACGTGGCTCTCGTCGATGAGGCCCACTACGCCCGTCGCAGCAATCTAAAGGCCGATCAGAACGCCCGGGTCCATCCGCGTTTCAACCGGCTCCTCCAGACCATCGCCGAGTCAGTGAAGCCGAACTGCCGCAGTCTCTGGCTGGCCTCGGCGACACCGATGCAGCTCGATCCCATCGAGGTCTCGGACCTGATCGCCGTGATCGGTCGGGTCGGTGCCTTCCAGCACGATCCCGCGCTGACGCAGGCATTCTACGACATCCTCGGAAAGCTGGTCCGCGAGGTGGACCCGGCACCGGAGGAGTGGGCCTTTCTCCGTGAGGCGATCCGGTCACTGGAATACACCGACCCCATCCTCTGGAACTTCCTGCACCAGACCGTGGTCGATGCGCGGATCAAACAGGACGTGAAACGCTGGCTCGAAAACGGTCACGTTCCCAAGGGGACGGCGCGGCGCGACATCCGGCGCTTCATCTTCGCCGCCGCGCCTCTCTCACGGGTGATGTTGCGGCATACCCGGTCGCTGCTCGAGGTCTACAAGGAAAAAGGGCAGCTCTCCGAGAATCTGGCGGTGCGACACATCCTGCCGGTCCCGGCCATCACCTTCACCGACCAGGAACAGAAGGCCTACGATCAGCTCGAGGTCTACTGCGAGCAACTGCGTCGCCAAATCGAACGGCACTCGAGCGACAAATCGCGGCGCATCGCGATGGGCTTTTACCTCAGCTTCCTGCGACTGCGATTTGCCTCGTCGCTCTTCGCGATCCGGTCCACCATCGACCGGCGCATCAAACGCGCGATCGCCACTCTGGATCATCACGACGCCGGGGCGGGCGACGACTCCACCGTGGACTGGGACGACGTGCTTTCAGACGGAGACGAAATCGACGACGAAGAAGTGGTAAACTCCTTTTTGAAGGATCGAACCACGGCGGACCTGGAGTGGGAGATCAAGCATCTCAAGGGGATGCGTGCCACCCTGGCCGACCTCAACGGGCCGTCGTCGAAGATGCAGGTGCTCTTCCAAAGACTCGACAAACGTCGCGACGCGAAGACCGGACGAGTGGAACAGACCGTGATTTTCTCCCGCTTTTTCGACACGGTCTGCGACATCCGCGACCGGCTCCGCAACGCCGATCCACAGATGCTGATCGCCACCTACTCCGGCCAGGGCGCGGGCGGGCAATACGTGAATCCCCGTAACCAATATCGCCTCGTCAACGTGGACCGTGATCTCGTGAAGCGGAAGTTCATCCAGGGGGATGTCGATGTGCTGATCTGCACTGACGCGGCGGCAGAGGGCCTGAACCTCCAGACGGCGGACTTGCTGATCAACTTCGATCTGCCGTGGAATCCGATGAAGGTCGAGCAACGCATCGGCCGTATCGACCGAATCGGACAGCGCCACAGCGACATCTACGTGCTCAACCTGTGTTACCCGGGATCGGCCGAGGAGATCGTCTACGATCGTCTTCTCAAGCGTCTCTCGAAAGCAGGGACAGTCGTGGGACAACAGCAAGTCTCGATGCTGCCGGTGACGACGGAGGAATTCCGGGATCTCGCCGACCGCAAACTGTCGCCCGAGGTCCTCGAAGCGAGAGCACTCGTCCGACTCGAGTCGCAGAAGCTGCGAGAGGCGAGTATGCAGATGCCGCCGAAAGAGATGCACGACATCTACGTGAGGCTCTCGAAGGCTGCCGCTCAGGAGCACATCCCCGTGACTCTCGCACAGATCGGCGAGGCGATCCTGGGCTCCAGCCATCTCCGGAATCTGGGATGTGTCGTCGAGGGGGAAGACGACAAACGATACCTGAGTCTGGCCGGAGTCGATCCTGCCAATGAAGGTGTCCGACTCACCATCTCCCGAAAACTTTACGAGAACGGGCTGCCCTCGGGGGAGCTAGTGCGTTTTGCCTCCTACGGCGATCCCGCCTTCGCCAGTGTGTTGGCGCATTTTGCTGACTTCGAGCTGCCGCCGAGCATCCGGCGGCTCCAAGTGACAGTCGCGGAATTTGACACAGAGATGGTCGCCTACCTCGTCGCAATCGTCAGCACATCCGGACCAGAACTGAAGCTGATCACCGGATACCAGGAACTCGCGGGACTCTCCCTCGACCCGACGCATGTGATCAGCGACGGCGAAGTGGAAATGTTCACCGAGGAGCTAAAACTGAGGGCCGCTGCGGAACTGGACCCGACGGTGGCTGTCTCGCGCATCCACCGGATCAATGACGCATCCGCCGCAGCGGAACGATGGCTCGCCACCGCCATTGCTGCCTACTACCTCGAGCAGCGATCCAAGTATGTGGGTGATGGCGGGTTCTGGTCGGTGATCAAAGACATTGACGAGCAACTCCTCCGAAAGCCGACCTTGATGGCGCAGCTCGCTCCTTTGCACCGGCTGCACGAGGTCAAGTCGAAGCTTTTGTTTGAGGTGACGGCGCCAGAGTTGGGCGAGTCCGGTCACATCGAAGCACCGCGTTTCCTCGTCCAGGCAGCCGTCGATGCCGCCTGCCGCTCCGCAGATGCGACCCGCCAGAAAAAGTCCGACCTGACCGCCGCCGCTATGGTGAGCCGGCTGCGGGGAGAGCTGAAGTGACGATCCAGTTCGAAAAATAGTTGGAGAGCATGAGGAACCGGCTGTGGGTTCTACGTGTCACCTTAATGCTGGAGCGTCTCCAATGTCACCGTCAATGTCGTCGTCCGTCGTGCTGAGATTCCCACAGTCTTAGGATTCGAAGCACCTTCCAATTAAAAAAGAGAGATACCGCCGCGACGGAAGCCGCGGC
>Ga0105052_10004222_pt1 | contig 15961 bp, 14 predicted proteins | sample FRY03_FD_78094 | JGI IMG/M metagenome (GOLD analysis project Ga0105052, IMG submission 78094) | Freshwater microbial communities from Lake Fryxell liftoff mats and glacier meltwater in Antarctica - FRY-03 | ecosystem: Environmental > Aquatic > Freshwater > Ice > Glacier meltwater ... | reverse complement strand
CGCCCAACGTGTTGACCCCGCAGCGTGGTCTCAAACACTCACCGACTACTTTCTCGCCCCGGCAATCACCATCAACGAGAACCTCACCGGCGAACCAACAATCGCCCCTCGCGGCTCCAAGGATGCCCTCACTTGGTGGTGGACCGTTGCACCACAAGCCGACTTCACCCTTCACACGATCGACGCTGCCGCACCCCTGACCGCAATCACCACCGGAGTCCGAATTCCTGCATGCGCGAGCGTTGAGCAAGCCCCAGTAACTCTCACCCTCTCTAACGGGGAACAAAGTGCGCGCATCACCCTCACCGCAAACGCAAAGACCACCACCGACGTCAAACTGCAACTGCCCGAACCGACAACCTCGAACAACACGGCAACCCTCACCGTTGAAACAAACTTCGAAGGTTGCGCGAACCCTGACTTCCCCTACCAACAGTTCGTACAAGTAATTGATTTGCAAACATTGAATTAAAAAGTCAGCTACCCGCGCGACACATGCGTCCGGTTGATCCATTTACTTTCAAAGTACTTCCACGAAGGAACCGCCAGCATTAGCGACAATGCCAGTGTCACTGCATAGATAATAATAAAAGTGGCCCAGAACAAACCGCGATTTTCAGGGGAATCAAATGAAGTCAGATCCCGTATTCCAAAGAGTAAAACTTGCAAAATCCAAAAGTGTGCGAAGTACATGAAGTAGGAGTAACGGCCAAAAAGCGCGCCGAGTTTTCGTGTCCGAACCCACCTCACCATGACCCAGCTGACACCGAGCAGCACCGCACTTGCCAGCACTGCTTCGTAGGTCATGCCGTACGGGATCGGGACCCACCACGCGATTACCAAAACCAGCCCGATCAAAGCGACACGAAGCGTGCGCGCTTGCCCACTTAGTTCCATAAATGCTCGCACGCCGGACTCGGTCTTGACCCACCAAATGAAGGTAAGCCCCCCAGCCACGAAAAATGGCCAGGTGCCGAACAGTCCCAGTCTGAGCCAACTTTCGGCAAACGACTGCGCCCAACCACCCGATTGTTGATGAAAAATGTGATCAGCCACGAAGAAGGTTGAATACCCAATAAGGACACTGACGATCAGAACCAGGTCACCGGTTTTACGCAGAAACCAGAAGAGTGAATAGTGTCCAATTTCAACCTGAATTGACCAACCTCCCGGCGGCACATTCCACAGACCCTGATCAAGCCAACCAAGAAATAGCAAGACCGTGACGAAACCTACGACCCAACCAATCCATGAATCGGCCGTGAAACGTGAAGCGACGGGACTTACTTGCCATTGGAGAATCAAGCTGGCGAAAGACAATGTTGAAAACGCAATCCACAGTGGCCAAATTCGCCCAGTCCGCTTCGCCAGATACTGCCGACCCGATTCCACTCGATTGCGCCGATAAATGGAGAACATGAGCCAACCTGAAAGTAGGTAGAAGAGTTCAACACCAAAACGAAGATAGGAAACTAAGACGAAAGTACGCCCGGATTCGGGGATTAACGAGGGTGGAAAAAGTCCGATCGTGGCCTGAAACGAGTGGATCCCTACAACGGCAAGAATCGCGACGCCGCGAACAACGTCAAGATTGGCTCGACGAGCCGGGTTCATCACGGAGGGCACGAGAGCACACTAGGCTAAATCCACGATCAAACGTCTCGAAGGTGTCGACACAGTCAGGGGTACAACGTGGGTTTCTTTTGGGAAGGCCTGCCGCCATACCTTCTGCCGTGGAGTAGCCGGGTGCTGTCAACACCCAGCGCCGCTGTTGAAACGGGAACTTTCCGGGGAGATACAACAATTCTCCTTGCGGACACATTTGGTAGTTGCGTCTCGATTGAACGCAGCCACGAATTAGCCATCAAGGCGCAAGCGAAATTCCGTGATGACTCCCGAATCGAAGTCCGTGAAGGTAGTTCACGCGATTTGCTCGCGGACGCGATTCCAGCACGGAAAATCTCCACATTCTTTTGGCTCGACGCTCACGGAATTTACGACTTTGACGGTGCCCAAGCCGAAGAGAACCCCCTTCTCGCTGAGGTCGATTTAGTGATCGCAGCGCGGGACAGCACAAACACGATCATCGCAATTGACGATGCCCGAGGGATGGGAACACAACCTGGCTGGCCGGCAATGTCGGAGATTGCAATCCCACTCGGTAACGCCGGCTACACCACTATTTATTTGGACGATATTTTCTTGGCCGTACCCCAACAACTCCAAGCAGATCTGCGGGTGTTGTACCAACAATCACGCATGGTCGAGGCAACAGCGGTTTTTCATATTTGGCCTCGAGTTCTCAGAGCCGGCAAGGTCCAAGCTCGACTTAATTCACTAGTTGAGAAACTCCCCCGCAAGAAGTAGCAATGATCACGATTAATCCTCAATCGACTGCAAATTGTCAAGAACTCGCAGCCCACTAGTAAGGACGCACATCATGTATGACGAATTCGCCGATCGCACCACGTGGGGACCCGGCACCGCCGTTCAGAAATGGTTCATCAGGCGGGTACTTCATTCGATTCTCAAAGTTCTAAAACAGGACCTCAAAGATCTTGAGGTCCTCGAGATCGGCACCGGCATGGGTCACTTCGCTGAAGTCGCCGTGATGGACGGGGTTAAACGTTATGTTGGCGTTGAACCAAATCAAGTTTTGCGCGAATCCGCTCAACAATCAGCCGGTCGATTCGAAGTTCTCGCCGGTGGTCTACCTAACCTCCCCGCGTCAACGACCGGTCAATTCGACTTTGTTGTTCTTACCCACGTTTTCGAGCACGCGAAGTCCGGCTACGAAGCAAGGGAATGGGCCGACGCTCTCCTGGCAACGCTCAAGCCGGGCGGGCACGTGATCGTAATTTCCCCTGACGTTCTGGATTACAAGGGTTTCTTTTGGGCAACCGACTGGTCGCACGCGTTCCCCACGAGCGCGGAGAATGTGCGCCAAATTTTTGCTGACACCGGTGGCAACGTCAAAGTCGCAAAACGCATGCGCTTCGGAACGATTAATCCTTTTGTGACCAGCTTGGCATTCCTTGCGTCAAAAATCTGGCCCACCAAGCTCGCCAACCTGGTGAGTCGCTCGCTGCTTGGCCGCGAACTTGGTACCAGTGTCCAGGTCGCATTCTTCTGGGGTCTTGCCTTTGTCGTAACCCAAAAGCCAACCCAGTGAAAATCCCCATTGGCCCGCTATATTTTTCAGTGATCAGTCTGGAGCAAACAATCCAACAGATCTTGGATTGGTCCCTCACCAAACAACGGAAATCAATTCACTTCGCCAACGCCTACACAATCGCCCTCGCTAGTACAGACCCCAATTATGCCAGCACCATTAATCAAAGTGACCTCACCTGCTGCGACGGAACCCCCGTTGTTTGGGCCGGCAACTGGCTGAATACACAAACCCACATGCAGCTGTGGCAACGCGTTTACGGCCCCGACGTGATGCAGGGGGTACTCACGCAATCAACTTCACATCACAAGCACTACCTTCTCGGCTCAACAACGCAAACGCTGGAAAAACTCACCACTCAAATCACACGGAAATTCCCCAATGCGCAAATCGTCGGAGCGGATAGCCCGCCGTTTCGTGAACCCACGGAACAAGAACTCGCAGAACGCGATCAGAGGATCGCTGACAGCTGCGCGAACCTAGTCTGGGTTGGATTAGGAACACCCAAGCAGGACTACGAAGTCGAACGACTCAAAGGGTCACTTCCGGTGACCGCTCTCGCGGTTGGGGCAGCCTTCGACTTCATCGCGGGAACCGTCGAGCAGGCACCGATCTGGATGCAAAAGTCCGGCACCGAATGGATCTATCGTTGGAGCAAGGAACCCAAACGGCTGGCAAAACGGTACCTTTGGGGGAACCCTAAATTCGTCCAGGTTGTAGCGGTTCAAAAACTTCGAGGTTCCCGTGAGTCGCCCCACGAATGAGGATCGTTAAGGTTTTACGGTGAGTGCACACAGTGACCAGCCGACAGGGTTAATTCAGGCTTTGGCGGCTGCAGATTTAGTGGTTGTCGGCAGTGGGTTTTACGGACTCACCATGGCCGAGCAGGTCTCAAGTCAGCTCAACAAGCGGGTAGTTGTAGTCGACCGCCGCCCACATCTTGGTGGGAATGCGTATTCAACTTTCGAACCTGAGACGGGAATCGAAGTACACGTTTACGGGTCCCACCTGTTTCACACGTCTAATAAACGAGTGTGGGATTACGCGTCTCAATTCACTGAATTCAATAGCTACCGCCACCACGTGTTAACAACCCACAATGACCGAGTTTTTCAAATGCCGATCAATTTGGGAACCTTGTGCGCGTTCTTTGAACGCACGTTGACTCCCGCGCAAGCCCGTGGGTTGCTTTCCGCTCAGGCAGCTGAATTCGCACACCTGAACCCCGCCAACCTCGAAGAGAAAGCAATCTCACTCGTTGGTCGCCCACTCTACGAAGCGTTCATTAAGGGCTACACGCAGAAGCAGTGGCAAACAGACCCACTCGATTTGCCGGCTGAAATCATTACTCGCCTTCCCGTTCGCTACAACTTCGATGCGCGCTATTTCGCCGATACGTGGGAAGGGTTGCCCCTCGGCGGGTACACGGCGTGGCTGGAGGCGATGGCAGCGAACCCACTCATCGAGGTTCGGCTTGACACTGATTTCACCGATATTCGTCACCTTATTAACCCGGATACTCCGATCGTCTATACCGGACCCATCGACGAGTTCTTCGGTTTTTCCGAGGGGCACCTGTCGTGGCGGACCCTTGACTTCGAAACTCAAGTGCTTGACATCCCTGATTTTCAAGGGACCTCGGTAATGAATTACGCGGATCTTGATGTTCCCTTCACTCGCATTCACGAATTCCAACACTTGCACCCTGAACGCAAACGTAAAAATGACAAGACTGTGGTCATGTATGAATTCAGCCGAGCGGCAACCGACACTGACGAGCCGTACTACCCGGTCAACACTCAAGCGGATCGATCAATGCTCGCCCAGTACCGTCAGGCCATGAAAGCCGTTCCCAAGGTTTACTTTGGCGGTCGCCTCGGGTCCTACCAGTACCTTGACATGCACATGGCAATTGCCAGTGCTCTCACGTCATTCGAGAACGAAATAAAGCCACGACTGCTCGGCAGTGCCTCATGAGCGTCACCGTGGTCATGCCCGCGTACAACGAAGAAGAGGGAATCGCTGGTTTTATCGCCGAGCTAGCAACCGAACTGCAATCGTTTGAACCAAAATTTATCGTCGTCAATGATTTGTCCACCGACTCAACCGAAGTGCGGTTAAAAGACTTAGCCGCAAGTGGAAAACCCGTTGAGGTGCATACAAATTTGGTGAATCTTGGGCATGGACCCAGCACTTTGCGAGCTCTGAATTTTGGCCTAACTTCACATTCGGCGATCGTCGTGGCAATCGACGGTGACGGCCAATTCCTTGGATCCGACGTAGCTCGACTAATCCAATTAATGATCGAAGATCCAAAAATCGACGTTATCGAGGGCGTTCGGCAACACCGTGACGATCCCGCCTACCGAGTCATAGTTTCTTCCGTAACAAGAAACCTGGTGTGGAGCCGCGCCCGAGTGAAGCCGATTGATGCAAACACTCCTTTGCGCCTTTATCGACGAAAAGCCCTCATTCAACTCTTGGAGAAACTTCCTCAAAACTCAATGACACCCAACCTTTTGATCTCCGCGAAAACCCGGCGACAAGGGGCGATTTACTCAGAAATTGATGTGCGGTCAATACCCCGCAGAGGGTCGGACACGGGTGGCTCCACTTGGAAGTCAAAAACAGCGTCGCTTCCCAGTAAGCGTTTCATAAAGTTCTGCACCAGAGCCGCTGTCCAGTGGGTTAGCACACCAATAAAGGACTGAGCGAGGACAACCCTCGAGCGTTAAGTCCAGATTCAATTGAACCCCAGAAATGCGTATGAGCGATTTCACGTGAGCGGGCTGCAAAATCGATCCTGGCCCGGTTCAAACGTTCAGGTTGTGTGAACCAATTCGCAACAACACTTGGCAGATCGCTCGCACCGCTGAATTCTCCGAAAGTGTTCAGATCCCAAAAAAGTCGAGTTCGATCATGATCGTCTGTGAACAAGAATGTTCCCGCTAGGCCTGCCTCGATCACCCTGGTTTTGAGCTGTTCAAATGGCCCAGCACTTGACCGGGAAAAGTTAATCGTTGCCTGGCTTCCCGCCAACCCTGCCATGTAATCAACCCAGTTGGGTTGATTCGTTCGGCTCTGATCCGCGTCAACGGGTACGTCACCGCGATGCGGGTTGACCGCGATGGACAATCCCTGCGACCTCAGCGAGTCGAGGAGTTCGACCCGGTAGGGATATAACACTCCAATGAATGAAATATCAAACTCGGGCGTGATCCCCTTGATTCGTTCGTCAACGAGCACGAGTGATTGTCGCGAGACGGGCATGTTGACCGGGCCAACTTCGGTGCGTCCGCGTTTCATGGAGTTGTTCATGGGCATGCAAATATCCACAACCATGAACCGCGGTGAAACCCTCGCCAAATATTTAGATTTGGCGTTAATAAAACGATAGGCCGAGTCGAACATAACGCCAAGTAGTACCCCGTCCCACCGAGGTGCAAGGTAGGTCCAGAGCGAGTCCCACGTCCACGACTGCGCTTCGGATCCAGGGTCGGATTCAATGTGGGTTATTAAGTGAGTTGCCCGGGAATCACGCAAATACTCCGCCAAACGGCGGTGCCATTGGGCGTACGGCTCACCTTTTTCAACGTGGAATACCGACACGGATGAATCGCCAATTAATTCGCGCAGGTTCTGTGCGGCTTCGTAGTAAAAATTTCTCGTCCCCGGAGCCCAGGACTCAAAATCCTTACCCTCCTGCGGCACCACCACAACGTGCGTCGCTCGGCCAAGATTCTCAAGAGAGCGATTGACACTTATGGGGAAGGCTACCTCGTGAACCAAGGACTGGTATTCGGGGGTTTCGAACCTTTGTCGAACTTCGCTGTCGCGGCCTTTAAAAAATATTCTTTCATCAAGGTTCGGGTACACCTTTTGCGCCAACGCTCCAAGATTGGATCGCAATGATCCCATTCCACCCTGCGCAGACACGAAAATCCTTACTTCTGCTCTTGCTCAATTGCCCAGTCAGGCTTAACCCGCTCCATGAAGGTACCGATTGTTTCCAAACCCACAACATTGTTGAAAAAGTCCATCAAGATTAGTTTGCGCGCTCGCACCTCGGGTGGCAACGACTGCAACCCTGGGTACTCCTCAAGCCACGCTGGAGTGTTGGTCAACCACTCCCGCTTGACCCAATTGATCACAGGTTGTCCGGTGGTGTCTAGTCCAGCAAGACCGACCAAAAGTCGCGTGCACGCATAACTGCGCTGCCCGTCCGGCAAGGCGGTTGGCACGACCGCACCCTTTTCGAAGTAGGCGCAGCCAATGGGAAGACTGGAGATCGGTTGGTCAGCAAGGGACTGCACTTCAGCCGGCCACCAGTAATTACCCGTTTTATCTGCTGCATTGGGCCACTGGGTTGGACTCGTGTAGATCACGGCGCGGGTCAGGAGTCCGTCAACCGCCAAAACGTAAATGATTCCGGTAATTCCGGCGAACCGGATCACCGAACGACCACGATTGCGTGGGTCAAGTTCCATGATCGCTAAGGGTGCCGCGACCGCAAGAATCAGAATAGAAACGAGGAACGCTGATTTCAAAGCTCCGTAAGCGGGTGGCTGTCCCGACCACCATGATCCACCGATCAACAATGCAATCGAGTAGAGCGCGAGCAGAGTTGCGGGAGCGAGCCGCAGCAGCAGCGCAGCCGAAGTTGCCTTCGGGAAAATCCGACGAATAAACAGCACGGCCAATACGGCAGTGATCAGAACAGCGATGGAAAGGCTCGGCGAGGCCTGCTCGGTACCGCCTTGGCTCGTCAGCAGGTCCAAGCTTGGTATTCGTGCGGCAATCGCGGAAATCCCACTACCCAAACCACCAATACCTAGCGCAACGGTGTTGGTTTCGGTGATGTACCGAACAGCGCTCAGGAATTCAGACCAGGTCAAAACGATCATGACCAGCCACACACCTGTGACTGCAAACAATGAAACCGAGCGTTGGCGAACCAGCCGACCGATCAGAATAATCAATCCACCGTAGAGAATCACGAGCGCAATTGGCGTGAGCGGGAACCACACTAGAGCGGCTCCAACTACTCCAACTGTTGCTAATACCCCGCCATGACGAGCAGTTGATCCGACCGCAAAAATCGCGACCCAGAAAGTGAGTGAAATCAGAACGAATTGCAAGGTGAGGTGACCAAGACCGCTCGCGGCCAAACTCCCTGTGACCAGCACCAGCATTCCCGCCCACACAACCGGAGCCGGAAGGAACCCGCGGGGGCCTCCGGATACGAACTTGCGGCGAAGTTCAACCAGGGATACCAGCGCAAAAGGTGCGAGGACGGCTAAACCGAATTCTGCATACACGACCGAGTTGGAAGCGACAAACACTTCGTTGACCCCACCAAAGGCGACGAAGGACACCGAAGCCATAACCGTCGCCATGAACACCATGAACAATTGCAGCGGGCCACCCATGGGGACGGCCTGAATAATGTCCCCACCTTGAATCAGTTGGCTTGAGAAGTCCAACCATTGCGCATTGTCTTCCGCGTGGGAGCGCTGAATGAGAAATCCGACCGCGGTGAACAGTCCACCCGAGGGTGCAGCCAACACTCGACTGACCAAAATCAATGACAGGACAGCGAGCACCGGTACAAATGCCCCAACCAAGTGGTGACGGAATGAATAGCGAGTGCTTCTCCTACCAACAAGGAACGACAATGCAACTGAAAGCAACAGAAAGACTAAAAGCGCGATCTGAAGTGAGACCAGATTCCAGAGCACCCCAGCATCAATGCTGAAGGAAATCAAGATTCCCCCCGCTGCATACGCGCCAGCGGTAGCAGCCACGGTCCAGGTCAAGTTCCGAGTCAGGAAATAGGAGAGCACCGGCAGCGCCAAAAAGGCGGCCAGAAAGAGCAGGTTGCTCATAAATCTCCTAGTTCAGTGGGAAGGACACCCCTTATAGCAGTGCTACCCAAGTCTAAAGGGTTGGCCGAGTTGATTGGTTCGACCGCCACGGACCTCACTCATGTGTCGTTGAGCGCGGTACGGGAAGAATTACCGTGCAGCTATTCGGCGAATATGTCATCAAGGAGATTTCGCATTGATGACATATTCAAAAGATGGCCTACTGCTCGACCTCAGATCTCTGGTTCCACGTCGACAAGACCGGCTTCTTGACCACAATTGCAGCTGCACCCAGAGCGAATGCGGCCGCAATTACGCCGGCGACTGTGGCAAGTGCTGTATTCCACACCACCACGACGCCCACCGCGACCAGCACCAGCGAGATTACCGAGGGTACAAAAATCCACGGCTTCGAAGACTTTGCCGGGCGAGACAGAAAAGGAATCAAAAGTAGTAAGAACGAGGCTTTGTAGGCGTAACCGAATCCACCGATCAACACACTGGTCAAGTATAGGGCGCTTCCGCCACTTGCCAGCATGGCCAAATACACGGATCGGTCAGAAATCCCACGCAAGCCAGGCCCACCTCGAGACCGCATCCACACCGCACCCCAGACAAGTGCAGCGAGTCCCAGCCCAAGGACAAGCAGGTCTGGCCAACCGTAGGTTCCTGATTCACCGTCGCCACCCAACATCCGAGCAACCAAGGGCACACGCCCAAGGACAACGAAATCTCCTAAATCAACCATGCCGGAATTTGCGGCCAAGGACAGTTGCACGTTGGACCAGGTGAGCACGACAAAGGCAAGCGTCGCGACTACAAAGCCAGCCAGAATCATCCAGCCCTTTCGCACAAACAAAAGTGGCAACAGCATGATTCCCAGAACAAACGGGTAGTACTTCCACGTTCCCGCGAGCCAGATCGAGGCAGCAGCAATACCCCACGACCACAAAGAGGGCCAACGTCGAACGAGAACCACAGCGAGAACCACAATCCACATGACAAAGAGATCAAAGTTGCCGCGCTCCAGGATCAACAGCCAACCAGCGCCAAGAACGGAAACCAACAACGTCAATCGACCAAGACCTGTTGAGTTGCGCGCCAACCACCACACCATGACCGTGGAAATCACAAGAGCGGTGACACCCAGCGATGTCGAATTCGACGCCGAAAAAATGTCACCTGGGACATACCCCAACCACAACGTGCCCGGACCGTAAATCGACGGATCTGCCAGACACCCGTTATTCGCAGCGTAAACATCGACCCCAGCCTGGGCACAATCAACACTTTGTAAAACAAGATTGAGATCCCAAAATTGCACCGGACCTTGAGGAATGCGAAGTCCTTGATACAGCGCGGTGGCAACAGAGCCGTGCCCCAACGCGGTAATCAGCCAGGGACCAATGCTCAAAAGCGCCGAAAGTCCGGCGACAACGTACACCACCCACGACCGAACTTCTATGAAGAAGCGCCGCATAAGCGAGGGAACAAAGAATGCAGATGTGATCACCAAAAGGGCAGTTAGACCCAGGGCCGGTACGGCCGGGTTCACCGCTTCATCCGTAGACCGCAGGATCACCGATCCCAACACGAGTGCCACCAGCAAGTAGGTGAACGCACCCAGTATCACCACGAAACGAGATGAACCACGTGTCTTCACGCGCTGCATGTTACGCGAGATCGGACAGTGAATACCCCAACCTGACAGACTTACTCCATGACTCCCGTGATCTCCGTGGTTATTCCGGTGTTCAACGGTTTGCCGCACATTGAGGATTGCTTGGACTCGGTTCTCAATCAGACCTACCAAAATATTGAGATTGTTTTGGTTGACGGTGGCTCAACCGACGGCTCCCGTGAGTGGATCTACGAGCAGCAAGACCCTCGGGTTAAAGCAATGACCATGCCGCACGGAACCAGTGCAGCCGACAATTGGAACGCTGCCAGCCATGAAGCAACCGGGGAATACATCAAGCTTCTCTGTCAGGACGACATTCTTTACCCTAACGCCCTCATCGACCAACTTGCTGATCTGGAAAAACACCCGAAGGCAAGTTTTGCTGTTGCTCAGCGCGACATTGTCGACGCCAACGGCAAAATGCTGTACCGAAAACGCGGCTTGCGAGGAATGAAACCAGGGCTCACGACCGGGACTGACGCGCTGAGAACTTCCTACCTTTCGGGTACCAACAATTTTGGGGAACCTGTTGCCATTCTTTTTCGGCACGAAGCACTCGATTCGGTCCTGAACTGGAGTGATGACCGCCCGTTTCTGCTCGACCTCGACCTCTACACAAAAGCCCTGCAATCCCAATCACTCGTGGTTCGCACCGAATCCATCGGTGCTTTTCGGGTCAGTAGCAGCTCCTGGTCTACCAAATTGGTTGACGAACAAACCCAACAATTACGTGACTGGCAGCACGAAGTCGCCGAAATCCTTGACCCTAAGCCCACCAAAACAGAGAAACTACGCGCCAGGGTTGCTCTACGCCAACAAACCCTGCTAAGGCGACTCGCCTACCGGGTTCTCAAACTCCGGGGTTCATTTGCTTCTGGCTCCCAATAGACTCCCAGCGTGTCTGTGCACCAAGAACTAAAGGTCAGTGTCGTAATCCCGGTCTATTCCGGTGAAGCGACACTTCCGGGTCTCGTGGCGGAACTAGCCCAGCACCGCGAGAACCAACAAACCACAGGCGGTCACAACTACCGAATCACTGAAGTTCTGCTGGTCTGGGACCGTGGCCCTGGCAAGAGCGATCAAACAATCCGTGATCTCGCCGAGAAGTACAGCTTTGTTCGCGCTATTTGGCTAAGCCGCAATTTTGGCCAGCACCCCGCAACCCTTGCCGGCATGACTTCAGCCAGCGGTGACTGGATTGTCACCATGGATGAAGACGGGCAACAAGACCCAGCATTTATTCCTGCCATGCTCGACACGGCCTACCAAGAGCGAGCGCAACTGGTTTACGCGAGCCCAACAAATGACGCCCCACATGGAGCACTCCGAAACGTCGCCTCCGGGATCACCAAGTGGTTCTTTGTAAAAATTCTCGCCGAAGGTGACTTCTCCGAATTCAACAGCTACCGGCTGATTCAAGGTGAGATCGCGCGAAGCGTTGCCGCCTATACCGGCCCAGGCGTCTACCTTGACGTTGCGCTCAACTGGGTTGTCGCAACGGTTGCCGAGCAACCAGTCACCAGCCGCACCGAAGGCAGACCAGCGAGTAACTACTCGTTCACCAAGCTTCTTGCCCATTTCTTGCGACTTGTTGTTTCCTCCGGAACCCGGCCATTGCTTTTCGTTTCCATGCTGGGTGGAGTATTCGTTGTCCTCGGCGCGATCCTCACCATTTGGATCATTACCAACGCGATCACCGGTGACGTTCCAATCGGCGGCTGGGCCTCCACCATGGTCGCAATCCTCGTTGTTGGTGGAGGAACGCTTCTCAGCCTAGGAATCATTGCACAATACGTGGGAGCTGCGACCAACATGTCCCTTGGCAAACCGCTGTACGTGGTCACCTCTGACCCCACTGACACGTTCGACAAGTGAGCGAGAACAGCGACAAGACTCTGATCTGGACAATCGGATCAGGTGGTCTGATTGGTTCGGCGATTAATGCCGTGTCTGAAAGTGCCTTCGCGGCAATAAGGATCAACTGGCGAGAGAGCCCCAGATCCATTCTCGACCTTGATGAGAACCTTAATTCGTTTTTTAAAGAAGCAACCCACTACCAATCGTGGGCAATTATTTGGGCGGCCGGTGCGGCAACAACCGCCACCACCCAAAGTGACGCTGACAACGAGCTCGAACTTTTCACGCTTTTCCTCTCGCTGCTTGCCTCCAAACAACCCACCACCACCCCGGGATCATTCGTCCTTATCTCTTCCGCTGGCGCAATCTATGCAGGTGCGAAGAACCCACCGTTCACCGAGGAAACCCCACCGCAACCAATCGGGGTCTACGGCCACCTCAAGCTGGCCCAAGAGCAGGCAACCCAGACCGCTCTCAACCCCACCAGCATTCACACAACTATCGCGCGGGTCAGTAATGCCTATGGTCCAGGACAGGACTTCAACAAACTCCAAGGCCTAATCTCACGTCTGGCTCTATCAACCCTCAAGCGGGAACCGATCAACCTATTCGTCCCACTGAGCACTGTCCGAGACTTCATTTACACCGGAGATCTTGCAAAACTGGTGCATGCGCTGGTGAAAAGAAATCACGATCCTCTGGATTCACTTTCAAGATCAGAGATCAAAATCCTTGCATCTGGTTTCGGGACATCAATTGGTCAACTCATTAAAATTTGCCAGAACGTGTTCCACCGTCGAATCCCAATCGCTATGGGAACTCACCCCAGCGCTCAGTTTCAAGCACCACTGCTGACTTTTGATCCAGCAACAAATTTGGGCACCGAGGGTTTCACGCACACAAGCCTGCCCATTGGGGTAAAGATGGTTTATGACGACATGCTGACTCGTCACGCGAACTTGGAGCCGACATTTTTTACCGCTGGTGGTTAACTTTTTTTCCTTTGTCAATACGGGTTTCTCTTAATATTGCAGAAACTGGAGTTTTCCTATGAGCCAGTTTCTTACTTTGGTGTTGAGAATATTTTTGCAGCAGAGAGAGTAAGGGTGGTTGAGCCAGAACCTTTGCCGGGAGGGAAAACTGAACTGCAGTGTGGGACGCGATGGCCCCCGGAGTTTCGGATTAATTAAGTTTGAAGGCACCCTGAGCCAGCACTTCGCCATAACGTTTCCATGCCTTGCCGCCGAATCGGCCTCGTGTCCGGCGACGTTCGCTTACCCAGTAGCGACGCTCCTGGTCGCTTAGCATCTTTTCTATGTGTATTTCGAATAAGGTCTCCGCTTCGAAGAAGGCATCGAAGGATGGTCGCCACACACCTCGGAGGAGGCGATCTTGCAAGCTAGTACACATCCACGGTTTATACCGACCCGAGAAGTGAACCACCGCAGGTTCACTCCAACTCTTTTCATGGATAGGTCGGTAGTTGTAGTGGCCTGAGAGAGGGTTCCAGCGGTCGGTCACCAAAGCATTAAGAACATCTTGATCCATGTATTTGAATCCATTGACGGCGTATTTTTCCAAGTAGGGCTTCCATCGCTCCGCAAATTCGTCTTGCCAACCATCCCCGTTTACAATCACCACCCCAGTGTTTGTGTACCAGTCGGACTTGCCTTCAGACCATCGTGACTCGAATACGGGATTCAGTTCGTGGTGGCCGGAGATCGGGTACCCCTTGCTGTCCTTGAGCATTTGCATCCAAGGGCGACGAACAACGAGATCGGCATCGAGCCACACCATCGTTGCGTTCGTGGGGCACAGGTCGAAAAGTCCGAGCTTTACGAAGGCGGTGGGTGAGATATACGAGCTGGCTTGCAAATCGGTCGTTTCCAAGTTGACTTCTACCGCCGCCACGGTCTTGCCAACTGTTTCCATCAGTGCGAGGACGTGATCCAGTTCAGCGGTCGAGAGTCGGTTTTTCCAATCAGCGGCCAGACCAAACCACGCATCAAAAGGTCTATCGCTGAATTTTGCTGCGCTCACTAAAGAAACAGCCCATGGATACAGGTAGGCGCGGTCACATGCCGTTGCCACAATAAGGCGCCTAGGAGTCTCAACCGTTGAATCCTGATGAGAGATATCTACCACGCGATCAGTCAACTTCATCCAATTCATCCAACCAGCATTGTGTTGAATATCTTGGCCGCAATTTGGTCATGGCTGCAATGAAACTTGATCCCCACCTCAATGACGATACCGGATTACCTAGCCTTGTGTTGGGACTATCTGGTTAACTGTATTGCGAGCAATTCCTGTTACTAGGTCTTTGCAGCTGGGAATTGAAATGCAAACGTGACAGACGTCAATGGGTCCCTAATGCATGTCTTGATCATTTAGACGCAAGCGAATATCAAAATCAGGTACCACTCGCTTATTGCTTTCAAGGTCTTCGAATGTTCTTGGGTCAATGCGCGAACCAAATTTATTGGGTTTATCTGTAATTGCAGTCACACTTGTCACGCGTTGACCCAACATCAAACGGGACTTTACCGCCGCACTGCCTAGGGTGCATACCTCCTGCTACTACCGTGGGCACCATGACTCTGCCTAGGGCACTCATCGTGGTCCCCACCCTCGGGAGGCGCCTTGATCACTTAAATACATGTCTCGACTCGATCGCAACCCAGGCAGTTTCATCTCAAATCATTCTCGTTAGTCCGGTCACAGCAGCGGTCGAACAAATCTCCGCAAAGTACGGCGCCCGACTAATCCCTGACTCTGGGAGCCAGACCAAAGCAATTAATGGTGGGGTTCAATACGCCAAGGAGCTCGGCGAGTTCGACTTCGTTAATTGGTTGGGGGATGACGATCTCCTTGAGCCAAATTCCCTTGAAACCACAATTCAAACTCTTGATGCAAATCCTGATGCCACGGTTGCCTACGGTGCATGTCGCTATATCGATGCCCACGATGAGGAACTCTGGATTAGCCGTGCTGGGAAGTGGGCTCCACGGGTCCTGGGCTGGGGTCCCGACTTAATTCCACAGCCTGGAATGCTGGTTCGCATGAACGCCTGGGAAGCTGTTGGTGGGGTTGATGAAAGCTACCGATTCGCATTCGATTTGGACTTGTTACTCAAACTCAAAAAAATTGGCCCATTGGTTGATACCGGAACAGTAGTTTCCAGTTTCCGTTGGCACGCTGATTCACTCACGGTTGGGGACCGAAGCACGAATCTCTCAGAGTCCGAGCGCGCCAAACGCGCCGCCTTGTCGTCTAGCGCACGGAAACTCGCCTGGCTTTGGGAACGCCCGGTCCGTGGCGCGACTCGAGTCGCCGCTTGGGAAGTTAACCGGCGAGCCGCAAAGAAGACGTCATGAAAGCCCTCCT
>Ga0105052_10004221_pt1 | contig 15963 bp, 13 predicted proteins | sample FRY03_FD_78094 | JGI IMG/M metagenome (GOLD analysis project Ga0105052, IMG submission 78094) | Freshwater microbial communities from Lake Fryxell liftoff mats and glacier meltwater in Antarctica - FRY-03 | ecosystem: Environmental > Aquatic > Freshwater > Ice > Glacier meltwater ... | reverse complement strand
ATTCCAGCGCCTTGCAGTCGCAACAGCGCCGGGATGATTCGACTACCGGCGGCAAGGAAAAGTGCGGTCGTAGCGGCGGCCTCTCCCCAGTCTTTTGTGAGGAACTGCACGACCGCCAGGACTAAAATACCAAGGTAGAGGGAAGCCTCCAAAACGTATTTTGGAATCTCCATGATGTAAGCCGAAAGCGCGCCGGTGCGGGCATTCGTGTGCGCAATGGCTTCAAACTTTGCGACATAAAGATCACGGCGATTGAGCACCGTGGACTCTCGGTAGGTCGCGAGAGCTTCGGCGACGATTGTTAGAGTTGCAATGTTCGCATCAGTCATTACCTGGGCATTACGCGCTGACCAGCGCCCAAGGTATCTCTGGAGAATTAAAACAATTGTCAGGAATAAAACGAATGCGGTGATGGTCAGGATTGGGTCAAAGAGCAACAGGCTCAATCCCACGATTGTGAATAGGAATACTTCCGCAACGATTGTAATTCCGGCGCCAAGCAGGGCGACCGTCCCCGCGGATGCTCCTATTCCGAGAGCATAGGTGGCTTCGCTTGTCGTCCATTGCTGGATAACCACGAGTGGGCGGCTGAGGAAGTTGCGGGCAAGTTTGACCGCGAGTTCGGCCTGACGGTTGGCCAAGAAAACCATGATCTTTCGAGACATGAGTGCGGAGAGTCCGGTTTTCAGCACCAGGATCGTGACAGCGGAAAGGGCGAGGATTACCGCGAGCTGGGAAACGGTCATGGAACCAAGACCAATGAAGTTGAGAATACTCTGTGCTTGGGAGGGGATTTCGGTGACGCCGACACCTGACACAGCGACGGCTGCGACCAGGCCCACAAGGGCGATTCCCACTAGATCCAGTAAACCCAAGGAAATCTGGAAGGATGCGGCGAGAATGAGCAATCGGCGTTTACCCGGGTTGAGCATTCGGATCGCTTTTTTAACGGAAGCGTAAATCCCGCGCTTGTGAAAGTCGTCAATTCCTCGGCCGCCATAGTTATTGTCCGGCTCCGGTAGCGGGTCAACAACTGGTTCGCTCACGGCGTCAATCTACCCGCGGTGCCTTGGGAGGTGAAGTTGCCGCGGAGTTTGAGCACCCGGTAAGCCATACGGCGAAGCCACGACTGTTGGTGCAGCGCCAGTTCAGCGCGAATTCTCTTGGTTCGGGTGGGCGCGGGGTCCAGGATCTCGGCGACCTCGTGCTGCCAGGCGCGGAGTTGGTTGGTTTGTTCCTCAACCAATCGAGTGGACCACGAACTACTGCTCACGCGAAAAGCACCGATTGAGTTTGTGCTCACCACGATCGACTGTGTCTGTAATGCTTTTGTGTAGAGATCTAGATCAAGTAGGAATGGACGCTGATCATCCCAATTAAGTACCGCATCCAGGGCTTCGTGGCGAAACAGGATCGCCACCGGCTCACCCAAATTGTTGGTCCCGCTGAGATAAGAAATCTCAAGGGCGGTCATGCCGGTCATGGGTCCAGGTTTCATGTTTCGAAGACCACGATTTCGGTAAAGCATTTTCCCACGGGCGTCGACAATATCTCTGCGAGCAACAGCAAAACTTGCATTCGGGTGAGCTTCAAGTTCACTTAATTGTTGCTCGAGGGCGTGAGGATAAAGGATGTCGTCTTGGCAGAGAAGTTTGATGTACTCGCCGCTCGCTTCATGTGAGGCGGCATTCCAGTTCTCTGCAGCGGAGATCCCGTGCGGCATCACCATTGCCCGGATCCGTGGATCGCTTTGCTCAAAGATCCACTCGCGGGAACCGTCGGTTGAGCCACCGTCAACCAAGACGATTTCCATGTTGGCGTGTGTTTGCTGGAGGACTGACTCAAGTGAGTCTTTGATATGTGGAGATCCGTTGAAAACTGGAATCACAACGGAAATCAACGCACTCATGTCTCTATTCTGTCAGGCAGACCTGTTAGATCGCGTAGCATGCGGGCGTGCGCGTTATAAAGGTATTGGGCGTCTTCACTTTCCTGTCTTTGATTGTGATCAATCTTTTTGTGATTTTCCGGATTGGTGAAGCCGAACTCAACCCGCTCATTCCAGCCCTGTCATTGACAGCTTTACTGGTGAGTGTTGCCGCTTTTATACTGCCGGTGCTATTGACTCAATTTGACCTTGCGTTGCGACCCGTTGTCCCGTATTTGATCGCAGGGGTCTCATTGGTGCTCTCAGTTGGTCCGTGGTTGTTGGTGCAAATAGGTAACGCCCCAGCAGCGACCGCGATCTATCAAGGCTTGCGCATTCCTCAGGGGATTGTTCCGTTTTGGGATTTGAATTTGGTGCTTCAGAGCGTGGACTGCGCCGCTGCCGGTGTTGACGTGTATGCCGCTAATAACGGTTGCCTCGCCGACCCTTCCATTTACGCACCGGGCTCTTTGTGGTTGCAATATGTGCCATTTGACCTGATGAGTGCACGTAACTCCGTGTGGCTGGGTGTCACCGCCATGTTGATTTCCGTGATCGTTATTTTCTGGATCGCGCGATTAAGTGGTGCTCGCGGACAAATCGTTCTGCTGATCGCGATGTTTGGCGCCCCATGGTTGTTAATTCTTGAGCGCGGGAACTTTGATCTGTTTGTGATTTGGGCGGCGGCTTTTGCAGTCTTCCTTACCCACAGGTGGAACGCTCTGTGGGCGTGGTGGGCTGCAGCGGGTGCATTCTGGCTGGTTGGATCCTGGAAGTATTACCCGTTCGTGCTGGGAATTATGCTGATTCCGGCATTGAAATTGCGATACGGGTGGACCGTGCTGGTCGGCTTCTTTGTTGCAGTCTCCGTGTTTGTTGTCCTCACCTGGGAAAACGTCAAGCTCTCACTGGACGCCAACAGTGCAATGGTGGATCTCGGTGACTTCGTGGTTCTTGGTCGGGTTCCCCTCGTCGCACGGATGTGGGGTGGCGACGGTGATTCGGCGACCTACTCGCTTGCAGATCTCGCGGTGTTTGTCTCAGCCCTGGTCGCGGTGTTGTGGGGGGTTGCCTGGGGTCGCGGGATTCTCAAGCGTGGCTTTGGTTCCAACTTTGTCGCCACGCCGCGAGCAATGTTGGCAATCGGTGGGAGTTCACTGTTTCTCATCAGCGTCCTGGTGGGTGGTTTCGGTTACGCGTACAAAGCAACATTCCTGCTTTTGGCGGTCCCGCTGGTGGCACTGCCGTTTAAGGGTGCCCGCGGTCCGCTGGTGATCTCGAGTGTGGTCGTGCTCACGCTCGTTGCGGTCGCGAGCGTGGTGGTGTGGAACACGGTGCTGGCGACTTCACTGGGAATTGTGGCCGCGTCCTTCGCATTTGGAGCAGCGGCAACAGTGTTAATAGGAACAATTAGACTTAGGCAACGCTCCTACCCCCCTGTAGGTGCCGCTTCTTAGGAGATACATGAGCAACCTGCTCTTTTTAGTCGCATTCCTCGGGCTGCCGGTCGCAAGTTACCTGATCACCAGGAATCTGACCTGGACCGTGGGAATCGTCGGCGGTCTCTTTGCTCTCGTCGGCGCATTCGTCTCCTTCTGGGCTGATCTGGGGAATCTCTTAACTCTGCTCTCACTGCAGTTTGTTCTGACGGGACTGTTCCTTCTCGCGCTTGCACTGTCTTTCCTTGTTGCACCTCGCTTGCGCGCCGGTAAGGCGCGCTTTGGCTTTAAGCGCCACTTAGTGGTTGCTTTCGCCCCCGTCGTGGCGCTCCTGCTTTTTGTCTTGATCAGTCGAGTTTTGGCCGCGTCGAGTGGCGGACTTTTTACCGGAGTCGGATTTATCATTACGCGGCAACATGCTGAGGACAATGCCCAGTGGCTGGACTTCAGCAGTCAACTAATTCAGGGCAATGAAATCGTGCAAGCGGTACCCATGGGTGGACCGCTGCAGTTGTTCATGGTTTTCATGGCAACGCTGCTTTCCAGTATTTCCGTACTCGCATTGGGTGGGGTCAACGAAGTTTTTGTTGCTTCAAATTCAGTTATCTATGGCGCCTACGCGCTGGCAATCCTCGCCCCGCTGGCGTTTGCCCCGTTTGTTGAATTCCGGGGCAAGATTTGGTCCAAGGGTGCAAGTGGCTTACTCCCGACACCTGTTGTCTGGGCGGGCATGTTGGTCTTGGTTGTCGCGAGCCTTGCGGCTAGTGGCCTTGGCCATGTGACCCTGCAATTTGTCCTTCTCGGTTTGGTTTTTTGGGTTGGTGTTTTCCTGCTGGGCAGTCGCATTCCGCACGCGTGGGCGATCGCATCCCTTGGAGTCGTAGGAGCGGCGGTGGTGTGGTTCCCACTGACTCCCATTGCGATCGTGGTACTCGTTGCCGGCCTGGTTGTCGTTGTTGGCAAACTCACCCGCCGCCGCAGTGCCGGAGGTTGGCTTGTTGCCGGCGCCTGGATCGCCATGATCGTGTTTACCTTCAGCGAGTTTCTCAGCGCCATGCGCTATATCACCGATACGACAACGACCGCTTCGGGCGAAGTCGGTGGCGTAGTGGGCGGCATCGCTGCCGCTGCCGGGTCTGCTCGCGTTCCCACTCTTACCCTGCTTTCGAGCCAAGGTGGAACAGAGCAGGTATCTCCCAGCCTGTCGATCGGCGTTGTGATTGCTGCAGTTCTGGCAGTGTTGTTCCTGCGTCGGATTTTCCCGCAGGAGCTCACGGTCAAGACGTTCACTCGGTTGGCTCCGGGAATCCTTTTGGTTGTCTACGCACTTGGACTATTAGTTGTTGGATCGTGGTGGTCAGGTGATGTTCCCGCCTACGGAGCTTTGAAGTCAACTTTTCTTGTTTCTATTGTGATTCTGGCGACCGCAGCTCCGCTGGCAATTATGGAACTTGACCCGCGTAACCGCGGTCGCTCTGCACTTCGATTCACCGGGGTAATCGCAATTGTTTATGTCCTAGCTGTTGACGGTCTCATGACCCGCGCGGCCAGTTACGTGAGCCCAACGCAGTGGCCAAATGCGGTGAACAAAGAAGGCAACTACTGGTGGCCGGCTGAAGTCCGCTCGGTCGCGGATCAACCACTTGCCACAAACCCAATTGGTTGCGCCTACTACCCGCAAGGTTCACTCGTCCCAACCGCAATTCCAGACGGTCAGCGCGCGTACGCGTGCACGCGGCTGCTGGTAGGCCTTGCCGGACTCGATAACACCGCGCAGCCAATAATTGAGTGGCTCAAGCGCGAGTGGTTCACCAACACACCCGCGTGGCTGGAGACCTACCCGCAATTCGCAGAGCTGCCGCCGGAAGTGACGTCGCGGCAGTTGATTTTGCTTGATGAACTTAACAACGTGGTGGGCCTTGAAACGGTGGGTTTTTTCATGGATCGTTACAAGCCGGATTGGGCCAAGGCCCAGTAGTCTGTGACAAAGATCCATGACCGATAAGCCTATGCGGGCTCGAGTTGGTGAACTCGGTCAAAAAGTGTTCCCCAACCTTGACGAGTGGATTTACTTTCGTGATCGCGATCGTGATGTTGCCGAGCGCAACGCAACCCCCGAGTATCAAGAACTGTTCGCCGAGTTCCCTCTGATTGAGCCGGTTCCGCAATTGGGTAGGCCCGCGCGCATTGTGGTTGTTCCGCAAGAGGGTGAAGACTTTGAGTCGTGGGCACCGGGAACCCGCAATTTCTATTACGAGGCCGCGCAGAACCTACGCGAGCTGATCGGTGACGCCCATGTGTCGGTTTTCCACGTGCACAAAGGTGAGCCTTGTGTGAATTGGCACCGCCGGTTGGTTCAATACCTGTTGGATACCAAGGCAACCCACCTGATCACCCATATTGAGTCTGACCCTGGGTCGGAGGCAACCGCGTGGACGTGGGACTCGCTGTGGTCGTTCTTGGCGCCACGGTGGGACGGGGTGTTACTGGGAGTCATGTTCGACTCCGCGTACCGGTTCATCAACGCGAAGTCGAAGTACCTTGCGAGGATCTCGCCTCGTTTCATGGTCGTCGACATTTGCATGCCTATGAATAGCTCGATGAAACGTGGGAGATGTGAAGTCGGTCCGGTGAACATGCCCGTGTCGAACCAGTCACTGGTAATGGTGGACGAGCGCATTTCACAGGTCACTCCGGAGTTTGATATTTCCTTTATTGGTGTTTTGTATCCGTATCGTGTTGAGATGCTGAACGCGATACGAGCATCAGGTTTGTCGGTGGCGGTCAACCCGCACCGCAACGACACCACCGTTGACGCTGACCAGAGCCGCGCCAACCAACCGAGTTGGATCGATTACATGGCCGGGCTTGCGTCCAGTCGCGCCACCATTAACTTTTCGCGTTCGAGTGCCGGGCCTTTCGAGCAGTTGAAAACTCGAGTGATTGAAGCGGGACTGGCGGGCACTTTCCTTTTCACCGACGACAAGGACCGCACTCGTTTGTTTTGGGACCGGTCGACATTCGGTTCCTTCACAGGGGTCGCGGATCTGCCGGAGGTGAGTGCGCGTTGGTTTGCTGACCCCGCCAAACTCGACGCAGCGCGACTGGCGTTCGCAGCCAGAACGAGGGAGATCGCGCACACTCATTTCTGGGGTGGGATCGAAGAAGGATTGCGAATTCGAAAGCTTCCTTCAATTGGTGAATCGTTGCTTCACCACGATTGAGACGAATGTTGGGTTTCCCCACAGGTAACGCTTGGTGAGCCGTTTGGGTTCTTTGCCCCACCGGTACACCCACTCCGTCCCCGATCGCTGCATCCAGGTCGGGGCTTGGGCAACGGTTCCCGCAATGAAATCAAATGCCGCGCCAACGGCCAGTGCCGTGACCGGGAGTGAGCGCGCGAGTCGGGCAACTTCGTAGTCCTGTTTGGGTGTGCCAAGTCCGACCCAGACAATATTTGCGCCGGTCTCCGCAATCAATGCGTCACGCTTGGACAGTTCTGCCGCCGTGGGGCCGGTGAAGGGCGGGCTGAGACTTCCCACAACCTGCGCATTGGGGAATTCGACGGCGATTACCGCGATCAATTCACGCAGTGTTTCTGGAGTTGACCCTAGAAGAAAATGTTTGTGATCCGGGGTTGACGCCGCAAGCACCCCGCGCATCACGTCGGGTCCGTAAACCCGCTCCCATGATTGCTGGTGTTCTGATTGTTGTTTTCCCAGCCACGCACCGGCCCAGACGACCGGCGTCCCATCACAGCACGTGAGGTCACCGCTGTTGATCGTTGCAGCGTACTCGGAGTTCTTGCTCGCCAATGCAATCGTGTATGCGTTGGCAAAATGGATACTTCGTCCAGGCTTCGCAGTTTTTTCACTGGACCACCGCAACACTTGGGAAATTGTTGAAGCGAGCGAAACCCGAGAGAACCGGAGGGGTCCAATCGTGATTCGCTCGCTCATTTCCCAACAGTATTGCAACGGGGTAGCCCTGGTCGAGGCAGTTTAGGCAGGTACGACCTGCGCTTGCTTTGCCGTGGTTGCCACCCAGGCGGTGCCGTTGTCGGTGAAGCCGGCTGGCGTCGCATCCTTTACCGAAGTGGTCTTGGTCCACGTGGTGCCGTTGTCGGTGAAGCTGGTTGGAGCCACATCTTTTACTTGGATTTGTTCGATTCCGCGGCACACTCCAACTCCCCATTGGCCACCACCGGACTCAGAACCGGACGGGCAGTTCCACGTGTAAGCATTTGCATTTGCATCCCAGGTGGCGGGAACTTGGTGCCAGACAACAAGGTCTGCGAAGTGATAGGTGTATGGGAGTGTTTCCGTGACGGGGGTGAATGTGTAATCCTGCGTCTTCTCGCAGTTTGAGCCTATATCCGCAAACCCTGCGGGGCACATATAGATCGTTCGGGTTGTTGGGCCTGGAGCGGGCGCTGGTGTCGGTGGTGTTTTAACGGGTGTGGTTACCGGCGTTGGAGTCACTGCAGGGGTCGTACCATTTATTTGGTGCAGACTGCGAGCCATCGTCGCCGCCGTGGGTTCACCCGCACCGGTTGTGTTGCGTGGTGTCACCGAAAATTCATAGCGGGTATCTGGGTCAAGTCCTACCAGCGTGTACTCGTTGTCGTTTGTCTCGGCAGTAACGGTGAGTTGGCTAGGAGTCGCATTAATTGGTGCGGCGGTGAGTGTGAAGTGCACGGAACCTTGGGCTTTCGTGTTCACGTGCTGCCACGTCAACCGCACTGAGTCCGAAGAGTCCGTGGTCATGACGGTCAGTGAAACCACCCGGTTCGGGGTTGTCAGGGGGATTGCGGTGATTGTCTTTCCCGAAGACTTCACCGTGTAGGTGACACCCGGGAGTAACTTGGCAAAAACAGCCTTCCCTGACTTAGTTGCCGTCTTGTGCAGTGGAAGCGGGTTCTTGGCATTTCTAACCTTTGCCTTGATCGTGACAAGTCCACCGGGCGCGGTGGTGATTTCAAGAGTGGCTGGGGCATTCGCATTCACCCGGAAGCCCCTCTGAACTTGCTCGCTTGAGTCGAGTTCGCTCTGAGCGATCACAGTCTGAGCGATCACAGTCTGAGTGATCGCGTTCTGAGTGATCGCAGTAGGCGGGTTAGTAGCGCTAGCGGTGGCTACGGGCCCGAGCAGGAGTGCACCTGCAGTTGCAAAGCTCGCGATCACACCGATTCTGAGACCTTGGCGGCTGTTGTGATTAAACATGGGGTTTTCCTTTCGAATTTATTGTTAACCAAGTTATGCCCGTCTGGTGCACTGTTGAAACTAGGAATTTGCTCATGTGGATAACTTGTCCTCGTTCGAATGTTCTGGGTGTGTGAGACGGTCGGTAGTAGAGTCCCGGTGCATGGAGACTTCGCCGGGCGTAAGCGTGATCATTCCGGCGCGAAATGAGAGCCAAAACCTCCCTCGAATCCTGGATTCATTGCCAGAACTGGTCGACGAAGTGATCGTGATTGTCGGGAATTCAACGGATGACACCGTCACGGTGGCGCAGAATCACCCGAGGGTCGACAAAACTTTGATCCAACGTTCAAAAGGCAAGGGTGCGGCCCTCTCGCTGGGACTTCGCGCTGCCAGCCGCGAATACGTCGTCATGATCGACGCCGACGGCTCCATGAACGTTGATGAAATCTCGAACTTTGTACAGGCCCTTGAGTCGGGAGCGGACGTCGTGCGCGGCAGCCGGTACATGACCGGTGGTGGATCCGAAGATCTGACGGCATTCCGTTCTTTTGGCAACAAGTCACTCACGGGTCTGGCAAACATCCTGTTTAAAGTTGACTGGACTGATCTGGCCTACGGTTACGCGGCATTTCGAAAGTCGGCTTTGGAGCAAATGGATGTTTTCTACTACGACTCTAAAGTCGGCGGCATCCCATTGAGTCGTGGGATGTCCTATGGGCAGGGGTTTGAAATCGAGTCTCTGATTTTCTGTCGCAGCGCCAGGCGCGGCCTTCGAGTGATCGAAATCCCCTCCACCGAAGCGGCCCGCTGGAACGGCTCCTCCAACCTCAAAGCAATCCCGGACGGTTTCCGGGCGCTTAGCGCAATCCTGGTTGAGCGGGCCCGCAGTCGGCGGTTGCGCGTCGATCAACTCGAAGACTAGGTGCTGCGCTGATGAAGCACCACGAAATCGTCGTCATTGGTCGGGGGCCTAGCGCCTACGCCGCACTCCTGGCCTTTACCAAAGCAGGACTTAAACCTGCGGTCCTCGCGCCGGCCGGGACTTGGGCTGGTCCGGTAAGTGACCCTGGTTCCGGTGGAAAGAGCGAGTTGGCGCGTAAGAAAAAGTTTGGTAGCGCCGACATGTACCTCTACCCGAAAGTTGCCGGGATTGAATTTGATGTTGACGGTGGCATTCCCATCTCGGGTACTCCCGGTGGTCTCTCTGCGGTGTGGGGATCCAACATTGAAGTCTTCTCAGGTCCGGATCTGAGCGAGTGGGGTGAAAGCGCCAATCAGATGCGCGCGGCCTACGCCGAGGTCCTGTGCCAGATCCCCCACGGTGGCTCAGAAGATGCGCTCTCCCGCAGGTGCCCGTGGCCGGTGGATTTCCCAGGAGCGCAACCACTCTCAGGTCGAGTGCGCAAGGCGCTCGATACAGCAGCAGCTGCGAAGTCGCAAACTTCCGGTGTACTCGTTGGATTGGCCCGCAATGCAATTGCGCCATTGGGCCAAGGTTGCATTGCGTGCGGTCAGTGTCTCAACGGGTGCCCCGAGGGTGTGATCTTTGACGCCGGTCCCGCGATCGCGAAGCTCATTGTTGAATTCGACCTGCCAGTAATCGATGCTCTCGCAACCAAAATTGAGGAGCGGGAAACGCAAACATTTATCACCGCGGTGGATCGCGAGCACAACTCGAAGTTTGTAATTACGGCGTCAAAAGTGATTCTAGCCGCGGGCAGTGTGGCCACGGCGGCAATGCTGACGGGTAGTGAACTCATTACGGGTTTAGCGACCCTTGACGACACCCAAGTCTTTTACACGCCGATTATCCCCAACCGAGCTCCCGACCGTGGCGCAACAACCTTTACATTGGCACAGCTTTTCGTGATCTCTAGCGTTTTGGGGAAAACTGACTTTCATCTGTCGGTCTACGAATCCGATACTTCATTCAAGGAACGGGCGCAAGGTTTGATCGGACCTGTAGCAAAGCTGGTACCTAACCGCGTTTATCAACACATGATGGCTGGAATCGGTTTTATTCCACCGGAATTTTCTGGCAAGATCGTAATTCAAAAGTCGGCAACGGGTTCAGGCGAGGTGAATGTGCGAACGCGAACCAATCCACAATCCCAAATAACGGTGCGCGCCGCCGTCAAAAAGCTCTCAAGCGCGATGCGACCTCTAGGATTCTTCCCCGTGGCTCGATTTACCCAGATTTCTAACGTTGGAGCGAGTTACCATGCGGGAAACCTAATGGTGGATTCCAAACGGGTGATTGATACTCACACTGGACAATTGACATCAATACAATCGGTTCATGTCGTTGACGGAGCGGCCCTGCCGGTTCTACCGACCGGACCGGTGACGTTGACCATAATGGCTAATGCGTATCGAATCGCGGAAGCTGTAGCCCGTGATTATGCAGGCTAGCGTGAAGTACAAGTATCCTCGATTACGAGACATCACCGCCCGAAACCTTGGCGTTTACGCCTTAATCTTCATCGGGTTTTTCATCGCCTTTCGCTGGTTCCCACACTTCCTTCTCGTTGATAATTTCATTAACGCGGACCTTGGTTTTTACGTCGGCACTTGGGCCCTTGAACCAAACTCACTAGTTGTTGGTCGCTTGGCACAAAATGATGTTGGTGGAATTTTCTCGGACGCCATGTCCATTGGCTTCCAAGGCGAGTACGCGCGTCAATTTGGAATCGGTGGTTGGTTACTGACCGTGCCGGCGAGTTTGATCTTTGGTTTCTCTGGAGCAGGCGTCTCATTCATGATCACTCTGGTGAGCGCGTTCTCGGCGAGTATTGCTGCCGGTGCGGTCATGTTGACCCGCTACTCACTCGGCCGAATTGCCGCGGTGATTCTCGGTGTGAGTTTGCTGCTGCCGTGGTCGGTCGTTATCGCGCGATCAATGTATTGGACGATCGGCTTGAAACTTCTGCCGGCAATCATCCTGATCGCGATGATCAGGTCGGCGAACCGGTCGTGGCCACGAATCTTCGGTGTCGCTGTCCTGACGACCGCATTGGCTGCGATGGGCGGGTACGAATACTTCACAATTGTCGGGGCGACCCAGCTCGGTGTGATCGCGTACTACTCGGTGAATGAGCGCTGGGATATTCGCGAAACGATCACCCGGCTTTTTGCGAGTGTTGCCACCATCCTGGGTGGTTTCGTGCTGGGCTTCGGCGCACATGTACTTCAGCTGGTGATCCGAGAGGGTGACTTCAGTCGAGTAAGTGAACTTCAGCGCTCGGTTATTTCGCGCACTGGGGCAGGCGGTGTTGATGTTGGTGCGACCGTCGACGCGGCCGCGGCGTCAACACCCGCGAGTGTTTTGGACACGTATCTGGCAATGCCGATTTTCGGTGTTCGAGCGGGACTCCCACTGATCCAGCAGTTCACGGTGGGGGCACTCCTGTTCGCCGTCGCCGTCGTCGTGATTGCCGGACTGGCTCACACTCCCAGAGCCGTCAATCGAATTCGTGAACAAGCACTGGGAATTGCCTGGTTTGTGACCTTACTGGGCCCTCTCGGCTGGTTCCTGCTCGCTCGCCCGCACAGTTTCATGCACACGTTCCTCAACTTCAGTTTGTGGTTCCTGCCGACCGTCCCACTCGGACTGGCGCTGCTGTGGCCACCCATACGTCGTGGCTTTGCCAAGGCGTCGAGTCACAAAATTGCCTATTACTGGATTGCGTTGACTTTCGGCGCGCTACTCCTGTTCTTCACCTATTCACAAATCACGGTGAAATAGGCCGGGTCAACCCGAGCCAAGAGTCGGCCGGGTTGCGCACCGGATCAAGGGGCAGCCCGTGAAGTGCCTTGGCCCCGAGAGTGATCAGTCGTTGCGGGAGGCGCACGGTGAACCTCGCGGGTTTGGTTCGTTGGGTGTTGACCAACTCACCAAGTGTCACCCACCGATCAACGCAATCGATTTCGGTTGGTGCATTTCCTGAATCGATTGCTTGAATGATCTCGGTGACAACGCGGTCGAGGGCAACAAGGGGCACGCGAGGCTGCGGACTAATTGAAATGTTTACGGGAAGACCGGCAACTTTATTCAACGTTTCGTCCAACATTCCGAACCCATTTGGGCTTTCGATCACACCGGGTCGGATCACGATCCCGTTCTCGTACGGGCGCACAAGTTTTTCCATGTTCCACTTGGCTCGACCGTAATGCGAGTCGCTGGTCGAATCTGCCGACATGCTGGATACAAATATGAATCTTGCGCCGTGCACCTGAGCGGTCTCAAGCAGCACCTTCGTGGCCGCTTCGTTGAGTATCGCGGTCTTCGAGCTGCGTGGGTTCGTGATCCACGCCAGGTGAACAATGCAGTCACCTTCATTTAAGCGATCACCGAGTGTGCCGGTAGTTAAAGTGGGGTGTTCCCCGATCTCCCAAAAAATATTTTCATGGCCTGTGACCGGTTTACGCCCCACGGTGATCGCCGGGCACGATTGCAGTAGCGCGGTTCCTAGGAATCCACTTGCACCGGTCAAAAAAAGTTGGGCAGGCATGGAAGCAGTATAGGTAGCAAAAGTGCACGCACCTCTAAGATCAGGGATGATGAACGCCGAGCGAGTAAAACCCGGTCAAGCGATCCTGATTATTGTTGCAACCATTGCAGTCGTGGTCGGAATCAGTCTTTTCGTTTCGCAACCGTGGAACTCTGCTCGGAACACACAGTGTGACGAACTCTTTGACCTGCACGTGCAAACTCGCATGGATTATCTCGCACTCCCCACCGAAGAAGAAAAGGTGACTCTCTATCAAGGGCAAAGTGACACCTTTGAGAATCTGGGCAACACCTGTGGGTGGGAACAAGCTCAGAGCGCCGACATGCAAGCGCGCGTGACACTCGCCCCGTAAAAAAGTTGCGCTATTCCTCGGGTGGTTTTTCGGTTACCACGAACGCGAGACCCCAGAAGAACGCGACTTGAACGCTCGTGCCGAGTTCGCGTCCCAAAAGTGAACGGCTCACCAGGTTAGCGAGTTTGGTCGGCCAGATTTTCGAGGCGAGAAACGCAATGCTGGTGACAAATGGATTGATCGTGCCGAAACGCATGCGCTTGGCGACTTTGACGTTGCCGCCGGTATCGGCGAAGATCTGCCGGACGTTTTCCGCGCTGGTAGGGAATGCGTGAGACCAGTCCGTTGCCCAGAAGAACCCTTTGTAGTCAAGAATGTCCGGGGAAATTACAACAACGTGACCACCGGGTTTAAGTGTTGCTAGGAGCGCGTCGGCCCACTCGCGGGCTTCGTAACCTGAATTCGCGTGCTCGAAAACGTGGGTGAGGACAACAAAGTCAAATTGGCCCCGGGTTGACTCGGGAAGTGTGGGCAGGCCACCGGCGAGAACTTCGAACTGCCCGGCTGATTGTTGGGCGGCTTCACGCAGAACACTATTCGGTTCAACACCAACATAACGTTTAACTCCGTCAGCTACGGCGACTTCTGCGAAATGGCCCATGCCGGTACCGATTTCAAGAACCTCAAGGTCTTTGAGATCTTGGTCGAGTACTTTTAGAATCGAATTCAAGACCCTGCGAATGAACCATTTCTGGACTACCGTCCCAGGTCCCCAAGTCGTTCGGTCAGCGAATTCGTCATACATGTTTGGGCACTATACCTGTTAGACCGATCGGATTCGGGAAGGACAGTTTGGCCGTTGAGTTCGTGGCTACTTTCGGCCGGGTAATTTTTCAACGAGTGAATTGAGGCCTGCTTGAATCTTGCCCGCCCGGAGCACCCGCGGCCAAATATGAAAAACGGCGGTTGCCTCCACCATGCGTGACTGTTGGTACAAATCCCACAAGTCTGCTTTGAGGTGCTGTGGCACCGCGAGGAAAATGTCATCCAAATAAATGGTGGTGTAACCCGCGTTACCCAGCGGCACGGCGATCTCCGACATTGCCGGCCACCCAGGTTGGGTTCCCATTCCTCGGGCATCGTCAATGGCAATGATCGTGTTTGAGCTGTCTCTTGCCGCGATCACGAGGTCAACCTCAGCGAGAAGCGGATTTTCTTCAGGTTGCGCACCGTCGAAGTCGTAAATTCCATGGGCGTCCAGCCAGAAGAAGGCTGAAATTTCGCGGGCTGGGATTGCTTGGGCGAGTAGATGGCGCGAACTTCCTTCAAGAATTTCAATCCGGGGGTCACTATGGAATTTCGTCCGCGCTTTATCCGCTAATTCGTGGCTGCGCTCGATTGAGATACAGGATCCGAATGTGTTTGCGAGCAAGATTGTGGTGTCACCCCGGAATGTTCCCGTTTCAACTGCGGCGCTCGGCGTTGACAGCACCTTGCTGCTCCAAGGGAGTAGATATGGCGGAAGACCTTCCCAGAAAAATCCCATGTGCGTCCCATTTCACTTTGCAATCATGATTGACAAGAATTGAGGAGCCTGCGTCCTTAATGCGACATTACCCTATTGTTCCGGTGTGCCTTCGGTTATCAACCCGACGAGATCAGCCAACCTCGACGTCATCAGAGGTGTGGCAATTCTCGCTGTTGTAGCGATTCACAGTTTCCAAGTGACCATTGGTGCATTCCCGGTCTCGCTCATGCCTGACACCAGCAGAACATTCGTCGTTTTTTCCTATTTACGTTTTGGTGTTGAGTTGTTCTACATCCTTTCCGGCTGGCTCATTTTTTCTATCTACCGTCGCAATCGGATTGAGTCGGGTAGGCAGTATTTGGCGAAACGTGCCAGTCGAATTTGGCCGCTGTGGATCGCCTTCTCGGTGTTGTCGTTTATCAGCCTGATTGCAAACTGGCAGGTGAGTCCGGTTGCTAATCGGTTCACCGCAGATTCGTGGTGGGGCTGGTTGCTTGCATTTGGTTTGGTCATACTTTTCCTTGGCTGGTTTGATCAAGGATTGTGGAACGTCCCTGCTGGTGGTTGGTCGATTCAAGTTGAAATAGGTCACTACGGGCTTTTCTGGTTACTTCGCAAAGTCGGTGACCTGGTACTTCTGTCAACTGTCCTCGTGGGCTACCTCACCTTTTACTTGGCACAGGAGTTCGGCGCATCAAGTTCAACACAATGGGTAAGCGCATTTTCTCAGAGTTGGTTGCGGCTAGGACTTTTTGGAACCTGGCCGTTTTTCGTCGCAGGGGGACTTGCCTTTATCTGGCTCGGTCGCGATCGCAATGGCCAACGAATTCCGAATCCATCCGGCCTTGGTGGACTCGTGATCCGAGGACTCTTGGTTGGAATCATTCTCGTCAGCGGGTGGTGGGTGCCAATTCCCTACGGCATGACCTACGAAGCAATCGCGGCCTGCGTATTTCTGCTCGGGGTGAGTTGGGTGCTGGTGAAAAGCGCACGGACGCTCACTGCCGGTGCTGTCCTTGGTAAGTACTCCTACTTCATATATTTCGCGCACTTTTGGGTGCT
>Ga0105052_10004197_pt1 | contig 16001 bp, 15 predicted proteins | sample FRY03_FD_78094 | JGI IMG/M metagenome (GOLD analysis project Ga0105052, IMG submission 78094) | Freshwater microbial communities from Lake Fryxell liftoff mats and glacier meltwater in Antarctica - FRY-03 | ecosystem: Environmental > Aquatic > Freshwater > Ice > Glacier meltwater ... | reverse complement strand
ACCCCAACCCCAACCCCAACCCCAACCCCTATTGTAACAATAATAGATTTTATAAAATTAGAATTTTTAATATTATTTTATTTATTATCTAGAGAAAAATAATATTTATGATTATTAAAGTATAAATAAATTTATTCAAGAGAGTTTTTTATCTTTTTGGACAGAACTATATTATAATATCAATTACAATAAATAACATTATTTTTTTATTCCTAAAGATCTCAATAATTTTTTGTAATCTTATATTTATTTAAATAAAATCACTTTTTCTTTAGTCATTTTTTCTTTTTATTTTTTAATCTTCATTTACTTTAAATATTAGATAATTTTACATATTATTATATTGTCTTTTTATTTCTAAAATAAACCTTTATAATTTATTAAATATATTTTATATAATTACTTATAATTTAAATAATTCATATACAATAGCATAAAGTTATAAATAAAAAATCATGATTTTAATTAAGGTTTATAAATTTCTTATGATGTATTTCCAAACATAGATTATAAAATAAATGCCTTTCAACTATATTTTTTTTACCTCTGAAATAAGCATATCCATATCATAAAGTGTCCATTTTTTAGTTGGTAACTTTTATAAAAAAATTATCATATCATTGAAACTTAACTATTTAATTTAAAATCCGAATTTCAATAACAGACAGGAACAAACATAAACATGTAGATTAATGAAATCATCTAAATAAAATATGTAATATACCTTAATTTGACATATATGTGTCATATAATCTTAGAATCAAACTCATATCGAATTCCCTAATCAATAAACAATACACCCACCTGAACGCAAATTACTGAAAATCCCTAAAATCAAAAAATTATAACATTCCTTCTTTTTCCAGATGGAGGTACAATTTTTAATCCATCCTCTTGACAACTTCTTTTATCTTTTCAATCGATCTTTTGACTCCTGGCTAATAATAAGTTAGAAATTACTTATTAGGCTATATAGTTATCTGGTATTTTTTGTAAGTATTTGGTTAGACACCAATAGGCATCAGCTTCAATATCGGCCAATATTGAAGGATCTAGGTTTTGAAATCCTTCAGAGATATTGAGGCTCACAAAATCAATCTCCAGATGATCACTAAAAATAAGAAGATTATTTTTAATAAATAAATTTAAAATGAATTTGCCAAAATCCTTTTCAATAAGAATTATCCCCTTTTTCCAGCCAAGCCCTTATTGATTTCTTACTTCAAAAAAACCATAATAAAGGGAGTTGCCAGATCGTTGATCCCTTGAACATAGAAACTGGCTAATATACTGAAATTGTACCTGGGTTGCGCATGTTCCATATGAAGAGAATACGGTACAGGATTTGTTGAATGATGGGTAGGCGGAAGAGCGGGCTTTCTGGCTAGGTGCGGGGCACGTCCGCTTAAATTACTTTGTGCACGCTTGGCCTTTGTTTAAATTTTAAGCGATTAATATAAAGAAGCACATTGGGGGAATTTAATATTTGAATTTGAGTTTTTTTTAATTTAAATTTGGGGTAATTATTACTCGATTTAGTTTTTAAGGTTGACATCGTCCTCGTTGAAGTAGATTTTTTGCAATTATGAATATTCTTCACGTTTTCGTTTGAGTGTAGATTGCCATTGGTCTTGACTGGTAGGGAGATAATTTAATAAGATTTTCCAACTAATACTTCTGTAGTCTATTTTACAATAAATTACAATTTGGAATTCCTTTCCATGAATTATTTTATAAAATTTCTTTATTTATTATTTGACGTTTTAACTCCTGGGAAAAAATTTGAACTTTTTGGTCAAGTAAAAGTTATATTATTTTTGGTGACTAGATTATAGGAGTATATAATTGGTTGTAAATATTCATAATATTTTTGTTTTGGAATTCTTCATTTTTTTGCCTAAATACTAAAATTGAAACTTTTTTTGTCCCATAAATTTGACAAAAATATTCTTAACAATTTCCGACATATTTTATTACACTAATAAATTATAAACACAAATAAAAATAATAAACTTATAATAACTTAAATCTGCTATCTTAAACCTTAAACATCTGAATGAAAAAAATAGAAATAAAATAAAAAATATAATAAAATATAATTAAATGTATATTTTCAATCGTCCAACTACGTTAGCATGGCAACTCCCCTCTTAGTCCAGTGTTCTGGAGAGTGTTTGTTAGAGATGGGGAGGAAGATGCTCATAACGAAGTTAGTTGAGTGGCCGGTGGTGGACAAGGTTCCGCGGCGCATACTGGTTTTGTAGACGGGGCAGTGGTATCTCTAAAAATATAAGATTATTTGCAGAAAATAGGAAATAAAATAAAGTATAAATGCGTATAAAGCAGTATAATAATAATTACAATATCTGTGTTCTCCTCTAATTGCGCTTCCGTCATCGGAATGAAGAATATATGGGACATGTTGCAATAGAGCACTTTGGGATCCTGTTCATCCAACTGTTACGTTTGTTCGTTGAACTTGCAGCCGTCCATGTAGAGGCCGTAAATGTAGCACCCGTCGTCAGGGCTTTTGGAGGAATTGAATTTGTCAGATTTGAGCGGTAGGAAATCGAAGGTTAAGGTGTCGATTGGAATTTGGAACTATTTATTGATTATTTATTTTTTATAATGGAAATATTATTGTAATAAGAATATTGTAAATTATTGTTACTTTTCTGGCATAATTCTATAGGATTCCTGTAAAGAAACTCTACGTGAAGTAGAATCCCGAAATCCAGAACGTAGTGGGCGCCCCATTATTAATCCAATTCTACATGAAATCCAACCTTTTCACAAAATCTAGAATCCAACTTCCTAGAGGTTTTAAACTGGGATAGGCGGTCTTGGCCCAAGTCTCACTCACTTTATTATCGAAAATAGCGTTGAAGACTTCCTCGAGTTCGTTTGTCATGCTGACGACTCCGTCGATTGCTTTTTTAAGATTGTCCAGGGTTCTGCGCACGGTTGAGAGCATTTTGTTATAGCGGATTAGCTCTTGTTAGAGCACGGTATTCATGGATTGTTCGTATTGCAGTGGGAATTTCTTAGCGACTTCGTTTAGGTCGAAAGGATGTGGGAGTTTTTCCAGAATTTGCACACATTTTTCTTTGATAATATCATCGTAGGACACTCCTCCGCCTCCGGCACTACGGGGCAATAAACTCAATATGGTCTCGCATTGGCGGACGGAGTCATTTATTGCTGCAGATATTTATGCGTTGTCGTGCATTCCGAATACTTCCGGTTTTTCATTAAGAGGTAGTTAGCGGATGAATTCTTTGTAGCTTTCGAAGTTGCCGTCTTCAGGGCAGTAGTAGGTTCCGCTTTCGGAATAGGTGTATTTGTCATCGATGGCTTCGGGGCAATAGAAACCTAAGATTATATTATTGAGAACTTTTGAGGATTATTTTTATTAATCTTCTGTCTTTGTCGTCAGTAACTCTACCACCATAATTGGCTTCAGCTACCATGTAATTTAGAGCTGGGAATTAGATTTCTTCGTATTCATCCAAGAATATCTTTAATTATAAAACCGAAATAGCCAAATCAGCTGCACTGAATTCATAAGGAATATTCCATCCCAGTGGTCCGAACTTTCTTCTTTCCAAAATCAGCGCATGGAAAAACGATAACCCAAACAACATTTTTTTCCAAGCACTTGATTTTTAACAATCCTCGAATTTCTTTACATCGAAACTCAGATATGACCTTATCAAACTATTCTTAAGTCCTTTAGGTGGTTCGTAGGTTAATTTGACTCCCTTTTACAAAATGGTAACCGGGAAGACCTTGCTGGGCGCAGTTGTCAACCACATTCTGAAATCTTTGTTACAATTATCCTTAATGCCCTCAAATAAAGTCTCTAGCATTGGCATGAAACTGCTAGCAAGATGACAATTTTACAAAAATACCCACTTTCCTTACTCTATTCCTTCATTTATAGCCTGACAAGCACTTTCCCCCTATCCTTGCCCCAGTGATCTTATCACCAATTTATTGCTCATTGAAAGTTTATTTGCCAGGTTTTCGACTTCAACACGGGGATCCGCGCCCGTCGATAAGACGAAAATTAGGGGTTTAAGACAAGTGGAGTCATCGTAGGCGGATTGGAGGTCGAAAGGAGGGAACTCAATATATTGTTTATCCATTTGGTCGAGGATCATATTTTGGATTGCAGGAATTAGTCGGTCTAGTCGGATTATTCTAATTATCAGGAGTCGTTGGAAGCTGTTTAATTATGTGACCCATTTCTAAGGCCAGCCTGCTTCATGCGCCAAAAAAGGATCTTAAGATCCGAAAATGACTTTCCACTTTTCACAGTTCTCCTCCATATCAAAATCAAACCCCTTGAACGCGGGCACCGATTCGCTCAATTCCACAATATTTGCCCACTGTTTCTCAGTCAGCCATCCATCACTCGGATTTTGCCTCTTTGCGCTGATCGCTGTTCCTCCAACCATTAGGAATCTGACTTCCTGTGCTGTAATTATTTTCTTCTCTTCTTGCATTATGCGCACGGTTATGAGAATCGAGAAAGTCAATTTGTCTTTTTCCAGCAAGGAGCGAATTATGTTTTAGAAAAGGGTTTAGGTGAACATGTTGTTTATGTTTTTCACACGTTCGAAACGGCCAGGGATTGCTTTTTCGACTGAGCGTTCGAATAGGTCTATGTAGAATTCCAAAGAAAATTGATACACTGGTTCAATATTTGCCTTATAATTAATTGATATATACCAAGTCCACAACTGCGAAGTACAAATTACTAGATCTCTTAGCAGCATCTTTATATACATTTTAGAGATTCTTGAATTATTCTCTATTGATTTCCTGTTATTTAAGTTTCTCTTCAATTTCATTAGATTCAATTTTACTGGTCTACAAGGTATTAATCAACTCTTCATCATCCAATATATTTCCCGACGCTTCCGACAACATTTTCAAAATTTTATTCTCAGTAGCCTATTATTTATTCTTATTTTCAAAGAACTCTTTGACATTTTTCTACCTTTATTCCTCTTTATTAGGTTCTTCTATTTTAACCACAATATTCAACATCTGATCCTCGAGTCCTTCGGGAGTCACCATGAAATTCAGTAATGTAACTTTTACGCAAATTTCGGGAGGATAGTGGGGGTTGGAGAGTTTTGTGGTCATGTAAAATCGAAAATCATTAGAAAAATCAATAATTTTTTCACCCATTTTTAGTCTCCATTGCCCACCTTATTTTATTTTTTTGTTTTGGAGAACTGATTCGAAGATTGGGTCGATTTCTTCGCCTATATTTTCGAGAAGGACAGGAGTTCCGAAGGAAATTGCAGTTTCGAGTTGAAAAATTAGTTCGTTTTGAGGTTGGTTTTATCTGAGAACTTTTATTTCGCTTTTGCCTGACATTTCACGGATCCACTGGTTAGCTTATAACTGAGGATCGATTAACAAAGGCCTTAAAATCAATAAATATTTACCATCTTGACGAATTTTTCAGAATGATTGCATTCTCAATGGAGAATTTATCATTGGGTAATTTCTGCTAATTCACCCAATTTCCAATCGTATTGGCATCTGTAAGAACCTCTTACAAAGTATAGTTCTCTGTGTACAATATCTGCTTGTCGTCCAGTAAATTCTACCAGGCTCTGAGACAGCTGTCTCTGTAGCCCATCATGAATGCGCCAAGATAGGCAATGCAGCCAGAAGAAAGGATAATATCGCCGGTTATGGAGAGAAGGGCCTAGCGGTATTCTTTAGCTTTTTTACTCCAATTTATCTTTTCTCCTCCAAGACCTATTTTTATATAAATATATTTTTATTTTAATATAATTATATTTAATTAGAAATTTTTATATGAAGTTACCATTGATTAGTTATTGAGCACGTTGGAGTTGTTTTGCGCATTTATTGACCGAAGATTCCAAATCCTCTTTCTCTTTCCTAGCCGCATTATACTCATCCTCCAATTTCTACAACAAATCCAAGACTAAAATAATCTTATAATAAACCTCCTTTCAACTAGGCCTACTTATCCGCCAGTTTCAACTCCGCAACTCTTAATTTATCCTGAGCTTCCAACAACTACTTCCTTTTCGGTTCTACAACTAACAAAGCGTCGAAAGTTTCAACACAGGCTCGAATCCAGAGAGAAAGATTTCCAGCACTTTCAGAAACTTTGAAAACTTAGTCTTTTTGGAAAACGGGTAGTTCGCAGATTTGTTTGAGACGGGCAATGGATTTAGAGTTCATGGCTTTAATTTTATCCTCTTTATAACTCTAAATCCTGGCTATAAGTTTGTTATTTAGGATGCATTATTTCGAATAAGCCCAGAAATCCTGCTCTTTCCCTTTACTTGGGTCTGCTGGATCTTTTGGTTTCCATTTCACCTAACCCTCTTCCCCCAAAGCCACAACAACTGCTTGCATAACAATATCCAACACCGGTGGCGGACTCGTGAAAGATTTTATCAAAGTTATATCTTCTTGTTTAATTTTCTCGAGAGCTTTGGCGGCTTCGTCGAGAAGGGGAAGTACTCGGGCGAGATCGGATTCGCATGAATCACGTAGAGTATTTGCCTCTTGTTTTTGGATGTTGGTAAGACGTTCTTCTTCCTCGCAGATTGCTTTTTGTTCACTCGCATCTTTTTGGTTGGCTTAAAGGTTGACTAACATGACCTGGTTTTCTTATGTTTTAGATTCAAGTATCTAGGAATATATTTAAGGTTACTGGTTAGAGTTGTTCGAGTTTTACTTGCATTATACCCACATCCTCCTCAGTTTTCCTAAGTTTGTCTAATCCATTATCGTATCTCTTTATCTACGCGAAAACCATGTTAGTTCTGTCTCCATGAAGTCTTTTGAAAGTCGCCAGCAGTTCCAGATAACTGGTTGGAGTGACATAGTAAAATCTACAATATATCTAATATTACCTTCTAAATTCAGCGTACATAGTTTCAGTAAGATTTTTAACCCTAATTTACATGTCCACACAGATATCAACAATTCCGTCTTTGATTACTTATATCTCTTTTTCATCTTTTCCTTATATTTGACAGTTATTAACTGCTGAAATAGCCGTCGATCTATTAAATATATATAATGTACCTTAAGGCTTCTTCGGGCCACGGTAAGAACCAATCAATTGTGGTGCAATTGACCAATCCTGGGAAAGTCCTAATTCTTCTTCTAAAACCTTCGCCGACTGGGGACATGCAGAGAACTAGATGCAAGTTCTCCTTACATTTTGAGACGAAATAACCGTATTTCTAGTTCATGGTGCCAACTGGCATGAAATTGGAGACTTCTTCCACGATCTTTGCTTTTTCTTCTAAGGGGAATAGATTCGGCACCTCCCCGTTATTCAGCAAATTACAAATATCCTCATACATGGATTCATTTTAAACTTGTGTATCACTGAACAAAAACACCATTGGTTTCTACTCCAAGCCTACCACTTTCAACAATTTCTACAATTCTTCAACCCAATTTTTAGCATCAACTTGCATCAATTCATAGGTGGCTATGAATGTGCTTAAGGTTGTTAAACTTTTACGGCCGGATCCGCCGACACCTACAAGGAGGGCGTGGCCGAGAGGGGTGGTTATTATGCGTACGATGCGAATTATGTGTTCGATTGCGTTCATGAAGAGCACAAGGTCCATGCGATTTCCTGAATACATTTAGTTGAATTCGGTTAGTTAGTCATTGCATATCTTTTTCAAAACGTCCAAGTCGTTCTATAATATTAAGTTTTTTTATTATATTTTTCAAATTTTATTTTTGATTTTATATTTTAAAAGGTTTTATAATATTATTAGATATTACGAGTTCGCAATAGACATCAGACATCATTCTCTTTGAAGTGTCATTATTCGGATAAACTGTTGGTACAAACGAAGCCCATAATAATGGCTCCACATTTACGATAGTGTTCCAGTCCTAATAATACTATCAATATACTTTATTGAAATTTGACTTAATGATTAGTTTTAACTGCGTATCAAAGAACTATTGATCTTTGGAATCAATTAATCGATCCTAGAAAACTCTCTTTATTTCATGAGACCAAACTTTAATAAACTCTACCTCATCTCTGCACCCATTATGGTTAATCTAAAATTATTAATTTAATAACTCTGGCTATTCCTAAGAAGACTTTGGAAATATCTCTCAAATTATAAATATAGTGAGATTTGGCGGGGGTTGGCAATAATTCCTTCGACAATTTAATCGTGTTATAAATTTGAATAGTGGACACCACCATTTTCTCACTGAGCGAGGAACAGGCTTTGACCATATCTTTTCCATCATTCATGAAAAACCAATCCATGACGACACAGAATATCCTTTGTAACGAATGCGGTAGGAATGGTTCAACGTAAATCAAGTTAAAATGCCTGGAATACCTGAGACTGATTGAGTTACGGCCTTGGCTGGGTGGACCCATTGCGGCCACAAAGGTGATGTCTTCCAGGTATTTAAATTCGAGGGTTTCGAGGTCGTACCACCCTCCTTCGTCCATCCATTGACGTAGAATTTCGATAGGAGGTTGAGCCATATATTTCTCCTTGGCGGGCATGTTGAGGTCATCTATGAAGATTATTATGCGTTGTTTGCGGTCCTAACAATAATTAAATTTTTAAATTTATATTTGAAATTTAATTAAAATATATATTAAAAATTGATGTTATAATTTATTTAGTAATTTATTACCTCAGGTCCGAATCTTCTTGCTCTTCTCTTGGTGTTCATCTTTGTCTCAATCGACCTCTACACTTAATTACAATTCGTTTATCCCGAGAATGCTGTTATCAAATTTGTGAACACATCATTATAATAATTTATATTGATCTCATTTATAACATTAACGGTTTTCCCAGTACCTGTCGGCCCTGTCAAAAGCACATGACTTTTCATGCTTATAAAAAGCGTTAGCAAATAATTGTTTCTAATGCTATCGATTGTAGGGATAATTAAGTCAGTGAGTTTGCCGCCCATTGGGATTTTGTAAGTTGGTACGGTTTGCATCCAGTTATTCCAAATGAGTTTGGTTTTGTCCCAGCAGAAGTCGTAAATATTAGAGCATTCAGTTAGCCGAACCATCATTGGTTGGGGGGTGTATTCGTAAGTCATGTCTAGAGAATAGGATTCGGAAAGATTGTCACCTTTTATGAGATCGAGGATGAATTGGTGAAATTTTGGACGGGAGGGTTCTTCGAGAACAGCACCGATTGACCAGATTACGGACATTAGGATACAGTTAGAGATTATGTCTTAAATATCTTTGGGCAGTTTTTAGGATTCGTCTTCGAAGGGTTGGATGTAGTTTCGGAATATTATTATAAAAGTTTTTGTGATTGAAATTTCGGAATATTGCATCGGGAATTTTCCGTATTTCTTGATAAAAGTAAAACAGCAATCACAGTACAATCTCATAAGATTCATGGTAAACTATTGTTCGCCTTCCATAGTCCTAGGAAAATCAGTTTTGAAAAAACTTTCGATAATACTCAACCAGCTAAGATTCTTGCTTTCCAAAAACACCATTCCGCACCTACTAACTGTGGCGGGCGACGCATGTTGCAAATCCTCGACCTCAAACATCATTGTCATCCATTTCGTGAGTTTAATAATTTCGCCTGACGTCAGACACAGTTTTTTATTATCATCTAAGACCGTGTTCATATTCTCTATCCAGACTGCATCTACTGGTCCATCGAAGACTATCCATTCGCGGATGGCTATTTCGCCGTTTGCGGAAAGTTCGCGCATTATATGGGGGAGGATTCCGTCGGTCCAGGATTTTGTGTCCATGTCGAAGAGCCCGTAGAGTTGGTGAGAAAGAATGCTTTTGGGGTTTAGTTTGTTCGTTTAAACTTTGTTGAAGTTTCCGATTCCGTTTAGTTTGCCCATTGCGAGTTTAAGAGTTTCGATTATTATAGATTTTCCTGAGGTGGATTCTCCTACCACCATAAGTCCATGTCTGACCATAATCGTATCATAAAGTTGGATACATTTTCCTTTAAAATCCTTGGTTGCGATCCATTTATTCTCCTCACAGACTGCTTCAATTTATTCCAAAAGATTTGTATATTCTCTTTAAGGTAATTAAACTCCTGGAAAGAGATCTGAAGTTATACTTTTGAAAAGGGGAATATCATTAATCGTGAATTTCGGGATATTAACATCCATAATCGCGATCAAAATTAAAATATCTTCAGCATAATCGAGACTTCTTTTCAGATCTCCTGCAGCGGTCAGAATGGCCTTCAGTCCTCTCATTCCGAAATCATAATGATACTAACTCGACAATTATTCGGAGGACAATCTTAGACTTGAAACTATCTTCCTTGCCAGATTCCTAGCATCTTAAAATCCAACCGAATATAAAAATATCTCGGAAATTAATTTGTAATCTGGGACCATCATAGCTACTGTTCTGAAGAGGGCTTTTAGGTTGTCGGGGAGTTCGGATCTGCCAGCGTAGCCGGGGTTCATAGTGATGTTGACTGAGCAGGTAGGTATTAGGTCGATTTCATCGCCGTCGAACATGAAACGTTTTTTTTTTTCTTTTACCGCGTTTTGGATTGTGACCACTTGTTGGGCGACAACTGAGAGCACTTCGAGGTCAATTCGATTGAATTCGTCAAAACAGCACCAGGCGCCACTAGATGCCTATCATTTATTAAATATTTTTTTATTAATTAACTATATATTTATTTTTTATTGATTATTGAATAGAAATTTATATATTTATTACCAATCCTTTGAAGAATTTGCTCATGGCCTAGAAATTCAATTAATCTGAACAATTGAAAACAACACATTACATGGCAATTGCTTTTGCCAAATCCTTCGTGGTCTCTGTTTTTCCTGTTCCTGCGGGTCCTTCTGGTGCACCACCGTAGAACAAATAATAAGCGCCCATTAGTGTCCTATAACACCGATCTGTCAATGGAGTAATAACTAATCTATGAAATATTAATATGTATAAATAATCTATTTACCTTGTAGAATTTCCAAGATATTCGAAACCATATGTCTAGATGGCATTAATACACTTACAATAGACCATGTATTCCGTTTTCTTCTGTTCACTATAGTACCTGAGTTAGCTGAGCCAGGAGAACTCATTGATCGACTTGATATCCTCCTTGATCAACGTGTCTATTACGTCTCTGTTATGCACATCCAACACGACCTCCGATAAAAATAATTTACCATAGCCCCCAAAGTCATCCTATCCAATTCACTCAGATTGCTCCTGACGAGAGCGACTATGTCTTGAAGATCCTGGTTGATTAGGTGCATGTAGTTGGTCATGGAGTCTTTAAAGGTTGATACTTTGTTCAAAGCGATTTCGGAGTTGGTCGTCCAGAACATCATGTCACCCATGAGAGTCGTCATTGCGGGGTATTTTAGCACCCATTCGGTACGAGGGCATTGGTCTTCTATTGATTTTTTTGCGATTGTACGCAGAGTGTCGCGCATTACGAATACTATTTCGAGCAGCCATTTTTCCACATTACCTTTTTTGTCGCCATCGTTGACGTCGATTTTTTTGAAAAAGGGTACGATTTCTTTTTCCGGAGAGATCATACCTACAACTTCTTCTTTGTCAGTGAATTGGAGTAAATTTATGGCTTCGAAACATTTATTTACGTGTCTCTGAACTCTATTGATATATTATTAAATTACAAAGTAGGGTCTTTTGTTTAAGCAAGAATTTCCAATAATTGATCATCAGAAAGAAAGAAGAATCTCGGAAAAGCCCTTCTCTTGGTCTCTAAATATTCACTCAAACTCTTCTATATCCCATCCAACGTCCTTGAAATACGAGTTATCTTACTTATTATTAAAATCGAAATCATTTTTCATCTTATCGGAGTCAATTCCATCCCACAACTAGGGTTCCTTGTTAAAATGCTCCATGATGGCTCTAAAAGTCCTATCAACGCCTTCAAACTTCTTGTGTTCCAAAGGCATCTTCTTCTTGATGTCATCGCTTGCGAAAATCGGTTCAAGGTACATCCAACTCCTCTGGCATTTCATCCAACCTTCCAAGGTGTCCTGCACTATCATTAAACGTTGTTCGAGGTCGTTTGCGCGTTTGAGGATTGGTTTTATGTACGGAGAGGATTTCATGAAGATTAGGATGTTGAAGTTGTCGTCTAAGGACTGCGTGATTTCATCTAGGGATTGGAGTACGTAGGTGGACTTGTACTTCATTATCCCCAATTTTATTTCTTTCAGGTTGTCGATCATTTCGTTCATCTTCTTTTCAAGAGAGTATTATTTTTCTACGCGTTTCGATATTTCTTCGATAGCTTCTCGGAAGTTGAACATTCCCAAATCGGTTAGCATCTTTAAATTTATTTACGGGTTACTTTTAAGGACATGTCATCATTGGGCTCGACAGGATTTATATCGCATTTTTGGAATACTTCTTTCCAGTATATTGGTTTCTTGACCATTACTTCAGTTGTCAATAATTCTATTAACCATAGATTTTCTCTGAAGCTTTCTACATCTTCTTTCAAACATTGAGCAATTTTCAACGCATCTAAAATATCAAATATTGTTACTTTCTTCTTCTAACTCCGTGAACTACTTAATAATCCTAACAGTCGTCTTCAAATAATCTGCAATCTTCTTCTCCGTCTGTCCAAAATTCAATTTCAAAAAGGGTCCATTAAACCACTCTTGCTTATCTAGATCATATTCAATGGCCAGTTCCCAGAGCTTATTAAACGGTTCGAAATCCTTCTAAAGCTCATTAAGATCATGATACTCACTTTGCGGTTACTTAAAAAGGACTTCCCTATCATTGAAACTCCTGACCTAATCAACTGCCTTTTCTATTTAATCCTTTAAGTGGGTGGTCTCTATTGCATATTCCTTGACGTTATGGTATATGTTGAAACGACGCACTTGTTGGAATTAGTTGTTCAGAAAGACTAGTTCTTTGCTGAATTTCTCCTTTTCTTATTCCAAGGCGTCTTGGAATTTGTTTTCCTGAGATTACGAAGCTTTGTTACCGTCGAATACCGCTGTTTTTATTTCGTAGGGGTAGTTTTTTAGCCCCCAGTACATTTCCATGTTTTATTCAGGGTATTAATAACAGAATCTATCATTATTAAGGTTTACTCGATTAATAAGTTTAAAAAGGTTTCTATGCATTTTATTGATTTTTCATTTATTTTGATATTGTTTTCATGTTGGGCTATAAAAGACTTTAAGACAAATAGCTCTTGTTCGTTTTTAGGGAAGGTGGTTATCTTCTTATACATATCTGTATAATTTTCTTAAATTCTTTAAACATTTTCTGTGCAAATATCGGCAACCTATATTTTTATATAAATTTACTTTGTCCAATATGAATTTAATAATTTCGTTGACTTTAGCTGTAAGTCCATCTTTTGCATTTGTAGTATTGACCAAAAAAAATCCTGAGTTTTTCTAGCTAACACATAGCTTTTAAATTTCATTTTTAGCTGTAACGTAATTAATAAGTTCAGTTTAAACTATCTCTTTTTACAAATTATCAATAATAATTTTCTCTTTTTATTCTCCAAAAATATTTTTAATTATATTTTTCTAACTCTTCTCAAACAAAAACGAGAATTTTGTAAACTCATCTAAAATTTATTACGGAATAATCATTCCAGTCTCACAATAATATTTAATGGATTTGAGAGCATCTAGTTCAAATTGAATTTCGGTTTCTACTTAAAAAACTGGTTTCTTTTCCACCTCGACTAGCGGAACAAGATCTTTTTCCATAATGCTGAATCCTGAGACGGTTTCATTTATGAGATGAATTGGTTCTTGAAGAATTTCGATTATTTTTTGGAAAGAGGGTTCGTAAAACAAAAATTATTCTTTTTAATTTTCACTTTTTTTCTTATTGGTTTATCCCTGATTCTAATTTACCATAAGATTAATATTAATCAAGGGATATTTGTTCCTCCTCCACATATCATTAGTGGAGGAATTGATAAAATGTTTGACAAACTCACACCAATTTTGAATATTGGCCTTAAACAAGGTATTCCTACAGTAGCTGCTGATCATAAAATCGATTCTCTTCAACAACTTCTTCAAGTCGCTCTCGACGTAGACTTTCTGGTCCGTTTGATAGAACTTATAAGTCTCTCTCAAAGAATCCTAAATTTCACTAACTAAATATTCCCGCCACTGCATCTGCAAGGCTTGGGATTGTTCTTTGTGGTAGGCTTTCTGGAGTTGTTCGAAGACGAGCAGGTCCATCGGCAGTTGATTTTCGGTCAGTTTTGTGTTGAAGATGAAGGCAGTGGAGTAGTTAAAGCCTCGCAGTTCGATAGAATTTAACGTTTTTATCACCGTTTTCTGCTTTGAAATGTGAGACCGTTTTAACTAAAAATTAATAAATATTCTGAGGGGAAATATTACTTGGTCTTAGAAGTGGCGCATTTTATAGTTAAATTTAGTTATCTCGCCGTTTATGGTTCCGTAATATGGAATTGTTTTTTTTATATGGCGAATTTTTATTCTTAGATCTTTGAACTTCTGTTCTTCCTCAACATTCAACATCTATTTCAGAACTAAGCATTTTTTCATATACAAATTATAATCCTCGCTGACTTCATTGAGTAGTTATTACACCAGTCTTTAAACTTACTAAGACTCTATTTTCTTCATAACGCCTTTTTTAATAATCCTATCTTGAATCTACTGGGACATCTATTAAATCTCATTATTCTGAATATTCATCGTATAATTCTTGAACCTGATCTGCTCTTGTGCATTCATCTGTAAATTCTTGGCGAGATTCAACCTCTTTAAATAGCCCTACTTATCCTCATTATTGAACAATAATGACAATTTCCCTATAACTTTTTCTACTTCATTGCATAATACGCGGACTCTGAATTTATCGGTTGTGGGGAAATAATCGAGGACTTCTACATCCAGCCAGACGTAGGTTTTATTGTGGTAGACGGGGGATTTAGCGTGGGGTGGACGGATGCTAGAGAGGCTATCGAATAGGGCTTGGTTGGAGATTGTCTGAGGAAATATTATTTAAGATATTATTTTTGGGAATATTTATTTAATTATAAATTAGTTTATTTTATTAAAATTTTAAATTATTTATTAAAAAATAAATTACTTGTTCCCAAACATCGTAGTGAATCAGTGATTTTGTACTATGTAAACCATTTTCTTAGAACTCCTCCGAATCGTTTTTCCCGTTTATCATAGTATTGAAAAATCCATAATAATCAATTTTCCTTTCCTCTTTCAACTCATTTTTTTAGTATTTGTGCAAATTAATCACACTCTGTATTTTTTCCTTCAATAATAATTCAAATACCTTTGAAATATTGATAAACTGATTCGTCTGAGACTTATTGAAGTTCTTTCCTCTTGTAGTCATATTTCCAGCTACTTCATCAGTGATTCCTCCAGTTTTCAAGTTTCTTTCTGTCTGTGCATCATTGGATTCGCCTCCGGTTTACCGGTATTTTTTATCGAGGGAGACCAGAAGATTTCTCTATTTGAAATTTTTTTTCTTATTTTTTTCATCGTCTTATCTGAAAGTTTCTTCTACGAATTTCTCCTCGAGCTCGGCTTAGGCGAAGTCAAAATTTGGCATGTTGATTTTGTAAACTGGACCTATAAATAAGGGTGGAATGTACCTTGGGTTTTTAGTTTTATTTTTGTCTTCATTCTTATATCTAATAAAATTGTTTTATAAGTTACAATATAAGTTAAGATTAATAATCTGCTCAAAAGACTTTATAATATTTTATAATGTTTTATTATTATTTTATAATTATATAATGCAAGCTTTGTATTTAAATTATTTAAATATCAATTTACTTGGGGTTGGGGTTGGGGTTGGGGTTGGGGTTGGGGTTGGGGTTGGGGTTGGGGTTGGGGCCAACCCCAACCCCCACCCCGACCCCCAACCCAAACCCCAGTTAAAATTAAATTTTAAAAAATAAAAAAAAAAAATAAAATAAATATAATTT
>Ga0105052_10004163_pt1 | contig 16124 bp, 13 predicted proteins | sample FRY03_FD_78094 | JGI IMG/M metagenome (GOLD analysis project Ga0105052, IMG submission 78094) | Freshwater microbial communities from Lake Fryxell liftoff mats and glacier meltwater in Antarctica - FRY-03 | ecosystem: Environmental > Aquatic > Freshwater > Ice > Glacier meltwater ... | reverse complement strand
CTAATCTTTCTCCCTCCTCCTTCCTTTCTCTTTCCTTCTGCGACTGGGGAGTCAACCTGAGATCCAGAAGTTTTCATTATCATAATCATCATTTTCCCCTTTTGGTGGTTGTCATTGAATAAAAATTCTATCTCTCTAAAAAAAAGCGTAATTAAAAAAACAGGCAGTGAAGCAATCGAGATGGCCTCTGATGTGCCGTGTAAGATGAAGGCGGCCAATTCCTTTGCCGCAGACCATGGGTATGTGTGGGAGTTCGAGAAGACGGGTGCAGGGTGGCATGCCTTTGCGGATGAGAACTCGATTGCGATTGAAAGCACCTGGCGCAGTAGCGTAGGGGCTGGCACGTTGCAGGGTGAAGAATTGACGCCTGGCAATATTCACAAGATGGTTGTGGAGCTCGATGGCGAAAACATGATCGCCTATGCTTGGGGAGTGGCAGCTCCAGTTTCAAACATCCGCCGTGTGCCACCGGCAACCACTGTGTGACCTGGCGTGCAGGACATCTTTGTGAAATATCTGGCACATGCCCGCCTGGCCTACACCTGATCACCGTTGCCCGGGGAGTGCTGAGGCCGAAGAAGATACGAAACAAGCCTGCGGCGGGCCAATACCACCAGCATCAAAGCAACGCATAGTTACACTGGCTTAATAAACCCATGGTGGGCTGAAATCTATGTTTTCCTGATGCTCATCTGTGTGACTGTATTAAATGGCTGGACGTTCTACTTTTTTCAATTTTTTCCTCACTGCCTGCGCGATGGCGTTCTCAAAAATTGCAGGCGCATCGAGGTTTGCAGGCCGTGCGGCACTGCTGTGCTGTTTGGTTTTGTTGTGTGTTTTTTTGGTAGCAGGGTTTGTCTGTTTCGCAGAGGGCGTTCCTGATTGTACACACAGCAGCGGCGCTGTTTCTACGAGCATTGTTGAAAACTTCGAAGCACTGTATTATTCCAAATTGCAAGAACAAGTACAACCAAGTTTACCAGCATCATACACCTACAGTGTATGACCTTGCAAACAACGACAAACTTGTGCTCTGTGACACATTTTTCTGTGATGCTTGTGCTCTTCAGATATATACAGTCAACGTGCGAATCTCGATGTGCGAAATCTACGTTGAGAAAAAAAAAAATTAAACGTGTGATTGAAACAGAGTATTTACCAAGCCTGTCATGGAAATATCTGCAAGGTCTGCAGATCGCGAGAGCATTGGCTAAAAACGGTCATGTTCAATGCCCCATGTACATACAATGGCTGGTAAATGTTCAAACACCGTCAATTCCAACGCAAATTCATCAATTTGAAACAGGGCCCAGTTTTCCACACACGCACTCACACGCTCACACAGACACAGACACAGACACAGAAGCACACACATACACATGCAAACACACACATGCAAACACACACACACACACACACATTCACACACACACACGCACACGGGCGTGCGCGCACACACACACACACACACAAACACACACAAACACACATACACACATACACAAACACACTCACGCACAACCACACACACACTCTCTCCCACACGCACACAAAATAAAACACACACACACACGCACACACACAATCACACACAAACACAAACACTGACACAGACACACAAGCACGCACACACACATACGCACACACACACACCACTGAGTCTAAAAAATTTGATTGTCACAAGAACTCAGACATTCACCTGCAACATACCATTGTGCATAGACCGACACTCGCGTTCATATGCCTAAGTTGCGCAGATGCGCAATCAAAAGAAGAGCAAGGACAAAACGGTTTTGACAAAAAATTTATCAAGTCGGAATAAAGTCCTTGTTAATTGTGACGAATCACCATCCAATTGCACAACAGAGTTGTGGAAAACGACATCATTGGTGAAGACAACGGCTTCTCATTCCCAGTGTTCATATACAAACATAAATATGTTTATAAATATAAATGTATACATGTATGTATGAGTATAAATGTAAATAATTCCATACACACGCACAAATTGAAATAAATGCAAATAATAATGCTTGTCTGAGAATAGACACGTATATGATGACCACATAAGAATATAATATATTTTCAAATATGTGTATGTTGATATACACATTTGTCTCTTTGAATTTACCGAATATGTCCGATGCTTGTATCTCCCCTTCTCCATTCTCCCCTCACACACAGCCAAAGTACTAACTCCACACCACCTGTCCACCCGAGGGGATGGTCGATGAGGAAAAAATGAAAAAAAGAAGAGATTTTTCCTTGTTTTTGGTACCCACTCCAAGGCCCAGGCCGGATGGCACACGCGCCTCAGGCTGGTACGGGTGATTCCATGAGCCGATTTTAACGTTATCATTGCTCAGCTCTGATCAACTATGACAGCAATTTTCTCGTGGGTGAACACATTTGCTTTCAAATGTTATTTACGACCTAGATCCTTGGATTCCGCCCGCCCCATGCATCATGTAAAATATTTAAGGGCCAGCCCCGCCGAAATGCCTTTTCGAAACTGGTACACCGCCAATACAAATCATTTCCACCTGACAGATTCTGTCAGGTGGAAATGAGAAACCTAACCATATTGAGCAATAAAACCAGTAACGCATGATCTTGTGCGGAGGATCAGATCCTGGAGAATAAAAATCTCCGCAACATGATTTTAAATATCTGTACTGAACGATAAGTAAAAAATATTCGGCAAATCTATTGACCAGTAAGGGAACATACATGACTGATTGGGTCGGGCGGTACTGCCAAATATTCAAAACGACAGACCTCTTTCTACTCAATGCAGGCCTCTTTCCGTTTCCTCTCTCTGAAGTGATTTCAGATACTGGTATCTGCGAATATCTGAATAAAGATTCGAACCTGGAGGTTTCATCGAACTGATGAGGTTTCAGATTATTTTTCATAAGTTGACACATCACCGATATCTCCATGGCCATCTCGGCCAATCTGGGACTAGATAACGACCACAATTCTACAAAATCGGTTTGCGACCAACCCCTCTTCCACCCTTTCGTCCCGCCCAAGACTGATTGATAACCACTAACCACTAACTCCGCCAATCTCACTCTTCACTTGACCTGTATAGCATAGTACCCCCAACAGGTGACTCAGTGACAAACAATGCAGACAATACTGCATTAAAAAAAAAATTCACACGTCAAATCTTAAAATTAGTGGGAAATCAGGTCATTCATTGAAAACACTTAAATCCTCAATCAAAAACAATTGGACTGGATTTTGCGTGTCCAAACCCCTCAGAACCCCAATGTATTCATCTACACGTGTCAACGGACGTATCCGAGAAAATTGGAGTATTTACGTGTCAGTATGTGTATATGTTATATAAATGTGTGTGCGAGAATGTGTTTGGTAAGTGAGTTTAAACGAGTGATCAGGTAGATCTGCATATATACATGAATATTTGAGCCAGATCTACATCAATATATAATTATGGTGTGAGTGAGTGAGAAGTTATTTTATGATATGATGATTGTATGCATACCCACATGTTTACACTGAAATACATGTGTGAGTATGAATAAACATATAACCAAGTTGTCTGTGTCTGTTTTTTAGGGTAGTTGCTACACCATGTTGTAAGTCGTTTGTCACTACACAGAGTCCAAGAGTCCTTCGTGAGATCTTTTATCCTAACCCTAAATCAATCAATCCAAACCCCCCCAGACATAATGTCCCTTATCTGATGTCTTCAGTTTTCACCCATCTGTCGATGAAGGGACCTTTTTTACAGTCCCACACAAGCGCCTACAGTGGAAGATTTCGAACGCAGTCCGCACACTTTCCTGTCGGTCAAGAAGGCTAAAACCAAGCATGAGACAACACTGTGCACAGTAAACAGTGAAGATCCCTGGTGAAAAGTTTCGGTACGTCGGAGCGTTTTTGACACAAAGGACGTCTTGAGTGTTTCGAATCTTGGATGTTTTGAGACGTCCATTTTTCAGCTCATCAAACCCATATCTCCGCACATGGTCGGTAATCGGATGATTAGGAAAGTACTCACCACTCTGCGGAAAAAAAAAATGAGACTAGTCAAGGATGGGTGGCAATATATAACATGGCACAGGTCCAACAACAATATCCAGTGCTGCACGTTGGCGCAGACTTATCCTTCACAAGTCACCAAAAAAAATACATTGTTCTAATAGAGGTCACAGTACAGCACACAGCACTTTTTTAGCTCCAGTAGCCAATCATACCCATATGAATTCCTCGAACTCGTCTGGTTCTTCATTATCACGCCAACTCGGACAAGGCTCTGATTGAAGCGCTTCCTCTCCATCACAATCCTCCATCGCAACCCATACTCTTTTTGATACTTGCAACATCCGTTCCATCAGTGCAATAGTTGAGTCACTCAAATAAGTTAATCCATCAACCTTGTGCCTGTACCAACGAAAATAAGATACATCGCAAGGTTAGTGTAAAGCATAATGTACAAGATGGTGTCCAAAAATGATATTGCAGTGATAATTTTGCACCCAGTGAGCAAGTACCATGAAGCATAAACAAATCAAATCAAGACCAGAAATTCGACACCGACGTCAGATTTTGAAGTACTGGACATTGTTGCGAAATGAAACTGAAATCAGATTCGATCAATGGACGACCAAGGCCAGTAGAGTTCAAAAGACTTTCATGCTCCTCAAGGAATGTGGTAATGAAGATGTGTGCTGAAGGAGGCAGGGCAGCAACTTCTGGAGTTCGTGACGACCAGTGCCTCAAAACCTTGAAATATTCTTTCTGGTTCGTAGGAAGAATTCCTTGTGGCAGGGCAAGAGAGAGACTCCCGTCATCCTGTGATCACAACAAAATTAGAAATTATAAAACAGAACAATTCCACAAGATTGTCCATCTTCTGCATACAAGCAGCTCTGTGAATACAAGTAAATTTGGACAAACAGAATGAAAAATTGTAGAGATTTCAATTTAGAATACCGCACATTACCTCTCCAACAACAACAAATTCCGAAAGAAAAGATCCCTCGTCCTCTAACCATTCTTTGAAAGCCTTGACAAGTACCTCATTTTTTTTGATGGTGGGTGTTTTCAAAAGTTCACGTAGGCCATTGCGTGCTTTCGCATCTGAAATGATGAGTCTCTCGTTGCAGGAAATCAGATTTTTCACCCTGCGTAGCGAGTCTCTTGGAGTCACACTGTGTGGTCTGTTGCCAGTCCTCACGTGTTTGGCACTTAAATTTACCATTACACCATCGCACACCAGTGTTTGCACATTAGACTTGTCAACAACTAGCTTCGCTGTCCCACTAGCACGTCCACCCAGGTCAATGATCTGGTTCATCGCAAGCTGAACTTGGTTGATCAAATACGCAATATGCCGAAACAAAACTAAAAACCTTGGCTGATTCAAAAACGCTGCCACTCTCTTCATATACTTGTGCAGTCTATTTTTCACTTCATTCGTGGAACTGTTGCGGAAATGTGTTAAAGGATCACTCTTGTGTGCCAAAAATGGAGAACAGTTTGTATGTCCCTTGTGATGAAACGTGTCGACAAAGAATGAGTATCTTTCTATCATTCCAGGCTCTCGCGTCAAACAGTACATCAGAAGATTACCTGTCAAATTGTAAACTGTCAAATTGAAGGCACATTGAAACATTTATGTTGGAAAAAGCATAAACCGAATACAAGAGAAAGTCGGGATGCCACAAACAACTGAGAGTATACAAAATCAGATACGGACATGTCAGTACATTGTGATGGTGCTGGTCAAGCACGTTGCAAAATCGAATATCATACATGCGTTGTCATAGATTATGCGTGTCGGTCCTGCGTGTTCACCTCGAACCTTGCCACATGCACATTGAAAGCCCTTGGCATAATCGATTTTCTGTCCAAGCAAAGAAGTCAGAACCCAAATAATACAAGAAGTGCACAATAGGAGATTTTGGTGTGTATATGATTCCATCTTACTGACCTGCAAAGTTATTGCATCCAACACGCTGTCGCGAAAATTGACCAGAACCCTTGGATCGCCCTGTCTTCTTTCAATCTTAGCAAGATCCCCCCGAAGCTTGTTGTACAACAATAAATCTTGGTGCAAAGCAGGTGAGTTTGCAACACCTTTCATACTCTGCACATAATGCTGCAACGCAGTACGAATATATGCATGGAAAGTGGTGCTGCTGACTAAAAGTTGAGTAATGAAAACCCTGATGAATTCATACGTAAAAAACATATGTCCCGCAGCATGAATAAGATTGTCTTCAGCGCCATCATAATTCTCAATGGGTCCGTGCACAGGCATTTCATATACACACCCCACGTGAAACACCATGTAACGTTTTGATGGTGTGCTCGGTTCAGGGATGTTATGGAGATTTAAATTCATTCCTTCCATTGCTAATGATAGTGCTTTGTATGATTCAGATGTTCTTTGATCTGATGGAATCTGATCCACAGCAATCTTTAAATTGCTCAAACATTCAAGAGCGTGAGCGCTAGCTTCAGACTTGCTGGTCGGGGTTTGCAGAGCAGCGGCGGCAGGAACGGCAGGAACGGCAGATCCCAAAGTACGAATTGTTTGACCATCTTGCAAGTAGTACCAACGAGAAGTACTGCGCAAAAACTCAGGATCGTAATCGCCTTGTGCATCCTGAATCTTTGCATTTGCGTGACCACGAATTTCATCGAACGTTTGACCTGGATTGAGATCATCTGGGCTGGTGTGGCTGGTTTGCCCTGTGCATTCTTGAGAATTATGCCTTTCTTCATAAAGCAATTCGTGTGCGTCCCTGTCATACATAACCCAATCTACCTCCTTATCTGCAGAGGTATGATGGTAGGATGCCTGGAACTTGAGATTAGCACTCGTCCGAGCCAGCCCCCCCCGCCGCCCAAAACACCCACCATGCTCGTCATTACCATCATTTCGCCCCCTCTTCCCCTTTGCACCTTTCATGCTCTGGTCCGCAGTTGGCACTTTCTGGTCTGCTACAGGACTACGTGCCAATCCGCAATCATGTTTTGCGATTGCACTGTCAATTGAAGAACTGGAAGAATAATCAGCTTCAAAACAAGAACTGCAACTTTCTTCATCAGAGACATCAGTGCTGAACAAGCAATCTGATACGTCTGTCGATTGTGAAACAGCTGTCAATTTTGTTTTCAGTTTCTTCTTGTCCAACATGCTTTCTAGTTCAAACTCGTGCACGCATGGATTTTGATTTGGAATTGTTGCCCGTGAATGACCATACAAAATCAAGCCTTTACCATCCTTCGCAACGTGTCGTTTCAAGATCTTTTGAAACTCATGGCTTTGGGGACGAGTATTAGATCGTTTGAATCCGCCAACACTTCGAACGTGTTGAGCATGATGGCAACCAGAGCTGTCGCAGGTGATGCAATGACAATAGCTAATATTCCCTGGATGACGTCCTGTCAACACCAGACCGAAAACGTCTGTCCCTGGAAATCCATACTGTAGAAGACAATATCTATCACGAGATGAGAGGTGTCTTTCAAGACCAAATTGGAAAATTGTTGCATCGGAGGTCACTGCATCCGGTTTCCACACGTATTCATCAGAGTTGCCCTTCCTAAATTTCTGAGTATTCCTGGCTATCAAACAATCGAGACCACTTGTATACTCCTGCGTAGCATCTGTTGGCAAACATTCCATGCCGGGGACGTTACGGTAAGCACGTTGAAAATATAAACGAATTGTCCGTATATGAACACAATCTGATGGCTTCTGTACTTGGTTTATACCTGCAGTTCCTTGCATGTTTGCCTGTGCGAGTAGTGAAGCTTCGTGGCAAAAATCACACACAGAGATTCCATTCTGATTCCCAACGTCAAAAAATGTGACCATGATTGGAGTTCGACGATCAGTACGTTGGCATTCCATGTCTTTTCCATCAGGGCTGAATGTTGCAGCCATATTTGCAAACATGAGCCAAACGCTTTTAACACAAGCACCATGACCTGGCCAGTCATGACCTGACAGTACATGCGGCCTCGGCTTGCCGAAGACATCTTTTTGCAGCCGCAATAAAGCAACCTCGTCAGAGTACGCGTCCGACTCTTGATAAGTTTTTACAGATGGGTTCGACAAGTCCTCAGAATAGTTGCTGTGGTCACTTTCATCACCACCATCATATGAATTTTCACAGCTACCATCCAGCTCTGACTCTCCTGCCGAAGGAGCAGACGCAGATAACACTGGTAAATGCAGGATTGTTGCGCTAGAACGACTTGGAACAGGTTGTGTGTGATCCATGGGATTCATAGTGGTAGAACGATTGGAAGATAATTGTGCCAAGGATCCTTTGATTAGTTGAAGGTGACTCAAGAAAAAATTAGATGGAAGTGTTTTGCCTTCAGTTTCAGGAACAAGACGTATGTGGGCTGAATTTGAAAGTGAATAGGCCTTCACATGATATCTTTTGAAAGGACTAGTCGGGACTAATCGAAGGAACTGACTTTGTATAGCAATTACACAAGGCAACTGCGTGGACCGAAATTGAGTAAAGGCAGTATCCCAGAGAAATAAGCACATTGAAGATCTACTGTCAAAAACTTTGCATATCAAGAATTGAGAACCATTTTTTGAAGTGCGTTCTTTGGACCATGTCATAAAGGCCATAGTAAGATGATTCCCGACGAATGGGGCTGAAACACGTTGTGCCAGTTCCGAAATTTCCATCGAAATTAAATTCAGACCCATTGACATCGAGGGCATGTACTGTGCGAATAAATCATTAGGTTCCATGTCATCCTCGGGATTGTTTAGATATAACACAATGTCAGCCCGACTGTATTCATCTGATGAGATAACTTCAGCTTCAATGTCCTTCAATCCAGCCTTCTGTTGAATACCTCTTGGACATACTGGTTTGTAGTAACAAATTGTGTCCTTTACAATGCTGTCAGAGACAGTGACAGAAATAAATGAACTTGATGAAAGCTCCAGTGCTGAGAAACTTTGCGATTCAGCACTGTCCAATTCGATTTTTCCGGAATGGTTCCCTTGCATTTTTTTGCTCAAACAATCTTGCAGTTCAGGACACTTTATTTCAATTCCTTTGCCAGCTGCTTGCATATGATGAATTGTTTGCACGGACACTTTTCGCCACGTGCGGCCAGAGGGTACTTTCCGATCAATATTTAAGTAGTTGAAAATCTTCTGTAGTGTACTTTTGCAAACACCCTATACCAACCAGACATTCAAGTCAGTCATTCATGAGATGAAATATACTGTAAATTCAAATACACAGATCACACAAATTTATATAAAGAATCGGTTACCAGCTTCTCAGCAACTTCTCGGTCCGTGCAAATGCTGCCTTCTGGCCCGTTTCGCGCAGTTTCGACTTGTTCAACAGTCACATGTGAGCAAATATCTTTCAACACCCCCTGGTTCCAATGAGCCGTACTACGCTTGATCCTTTGTTGGAAGTCTAGTGATGACATCCCCTGTATAAGAGTAGGTCAAACAACGACTAAAACAAAATGTTGCACACAAAAATGTGCTAGATTAAAAGATGAGCTGATACTGGTACTAGTCTCACACAGTGAAAGACTTTAAGAATATCTTACCATTTGTTCTGCAGCTTGTCGCGGAGTATGCCCATTGCTTAAGAGTTCAAGAATCTTGGATTGATCTTGTGCATTAAATTTTTGTGATTCCATTTTGCAAAACGCAGCGTCCAATTGAACTACCAGGTTCTCCTGCCTAGTGCGTAGTTTAAAAAAAGAGGAAACATAGATGAAACTATGCGAGATTTTTTGATGGTACGAGATTTTTCGATGGATGTTCTTCAGAACATCAAGCTTGAACCAAATCCTGGCATGATTTGACATTGGCCGCAGAAAGGGCGAAAGCCCATCCCCACACCCAACTTGTCAACAAACTGAAAAAGTACGCTGAAATTCCTTGGCAGACATCTACTGTATCCCCATATTGATTCTGCCTTCCCAAACCAATCAGCTCAATCTTACCCTCAAACGCACTTTTCAACCCCGTAGTGACTACAGTCCAGGCCGAAGCGTGTTGTTGAAATGGGATGACCAATTTAAATGACCCCTTTCATTCTTGACATGGCCTTCTGTCCTGATTCCTTCCCTCCTTGGTGCCCTGCTGCGAGGTTGTGTGTTGGTTAAATATACATATAAGCATCAGTGACAGATGAAACGCCAGTTTCAATGGGCCACGAAGCTTCCACGTGTACAGGAGCAAAGGGAATCTGAAATGCGGGGAACAATAGGGTCTGGCTGCGGCTGATCTGAGAGCAAAACTGAGCACATTAGAGCTACTTTTAATATCAAATTCAACACTCCAGCAGGTGCTTCTGTGCACTCTCTGCCAGCAGCTCAAAGCACCGACAATCAGGACAGCCAATAATGATTTGGAGCCTCTCCACAACATTGGCCACCACCGCCGTCTGCACCCAACTACAATATGCGAAGAAAAAAGGTGCGAATGACGAACGCGAAAGGTGCCTGCGGCGCACTTTCGCAGACAGCGAGGGGAGCGACAAAGCTTTGGCAGCATCACGTGGACCGCATTGCGAGGCGAATCAACCTGAAGAATTCGCAATAAAACACACGATGATTGGCTTAGGGTTGAAGGGATCAATTGACCTCGTGTATATTGGTTATGGGCGGATCAGCAGCCGCGAGCCTTCATGACAACCCCTTGATGTCGATCCTCGCGCGTTGTGCGTTCCTGGTCCTGCAAAAAATAAGATTTAGTCCAAAGTTAACTTAAAACTAGACAGAACCAAGAAAATAATGTAGACTGATCTAAACCTGTTTTGTTTGCAAAAGGGAGAAGACGCGAAGACGCTACACAAAGAAACGAGTGCAATGGACAGTGATGATGATGATGGTTGTATCTTTGGCACAAGGGGAGCTGCATATTCAACATCCTCATCCACAAGCTTCCACTCAAAACTGGTCCCACTCGCCAATTCATTCAACGCACTCTCCAGGAACGAAGCCAACCCGCACTCAAACACACTGGCGGTGACAAACATGTCCCATACACAAGGGAGCTGATGAACACATGTTGTGAACTGTTGTGTGTCTTAATGTAATACAATACCGTTTGGTTTTACGGGTGTGTATGTCTATGCCTTATCGGTTTGGTGTTCGTGGTTTGGCGTAGTTCTGAAGGGTGCTGTGTGTTGTGTGCGTGAATGGTCAAGTGTATGCAGCTTCAGAACATTACAATATTTCACATGCACAGGCAATGAGCAGCAGCGGTGCAGAAACGGAAGAAAGTCGAAATACGCAAATTGAAAAGGAATCGGAAGAATACGACTTGGAAATCGCAAGAAGTGTTCATTTACAGGAAGCACGGATAGCAACGGTCAAAGAAAGGGGTAATTCAGAGATGTTTATTATTGTCCACATCCATTTCAATTAATTTATTGTTGTTATTCTTGCCTTGTGTAGCTTTTCCGGGTACGTGACCATTTCGTTGAGTACCACATGTTTATTTGTTTCTCTTTGTATTTTTAAAATTCACTCTCTTTCTCGATCCATTTGAAACCTCGTGGTAAGTCGCAACGACACATGCACGAAAAAGACAGATAGGGTTTCAAAAGTATGTACAATTTTTGATATTCGGTAAAAGACACATAATGTACACTGAATGACAGTGCAGTTGCTTACAAACATCGTGGTCCACCCTTGATAAGGGGGGGTGTTGCACCACACACCACACACTTGCCACATGTTTATTTGTTTTTCTTTTTAGTTGTTCCAATCACTCTGTTTATCGATCCCATTCAATCCTCGTGGAAAGTTGCTAAGACACATACATAAAAAAATCATCTCGGGTTTTCAAAAATAGGTGCTACTTTTCCTATTCGGTAAAGGAGACATAATGTGTATAGATGAAAGTGCAGTTGCTTTCAAACATCATGGACAACTCTTGTTACGGGTATTGATGTACCCGCACCACCCTCCCCACGAGTGTGCAGGTGATAAACTACGACAAAAATTTGACGGACAAGAGAGATTCATCCTTGAAAACTCGAATCACTTTCGCGGCATGCGGCTCGTGCCAAAATCTCCTCAGGAACTAATTGAAGATTGGCAGAACATTCGGAACGACGTCAGGTGATTTGGAATGTTTTATGTTTTGAAAAATAGGACTGAGGTGATGTGATATATATCTTGGATTTGAAAACTGGTCTGAAATATGGTTTATTACTGTGACTCTTTATTGCTGTGCCTTGTTTTGATCCTCTTATTTGTGTGGCGGAAGGTCACAAATACAACTGAAAACAGTGAATGCGACATCTATGCCCAACTGGAGCTTAAATCTACCTCAAGCCCACCGGTAGTAGCTTACCATCCAATAACGGGAGAAACGATTGATTCTCGATGTGTCCTGGTATCATTTGACAAAGCATGTAAAAGTGGCCAAGTCTTCGGCGTATCCCAGCCAAAAGGCTATCTGCATGGTGACGTTGTGGATTGGTGGATGGGTTGGTGGTCAATTCTATCACATGGCTCATGGGAGTTCAAGGTTTGCACTGCTTTGTTTTCTCTGATTCCCCGATGCACTAACATGACCCCCATCATGACCCACCATTTTGTATGATTCTCTCATGCAACAAAATGTCCAACAAGTTTTGTCACCTTCCCATTTCAACGTTTGTACACGTACGAGTCGTAAAGTACGAATTGAAGCAAATGAATTGTTCAAATGATCATGCAGGGTTCGAGTCATCCGACCTGTCCCAGCGGATTCTACCACAACATCTTTGTCAACACCCATTGGTTTGAAACAACGTTGGATCGAGTACCAACACTGGATGTAAAATGGATTGACAAGTGTTATCGAGTCTGCACCCAAGACATATTTGACTCAGAGAAGATGTTCATTCCCATCAACGTTTGTACCTTCACAATTTAGATTTCAGATTCCATTAAATTGCACATTTTTAAAGTAGTTACAGAATTGAATCGTGGAAGTTCTGTAATTGTGAAACAATCATTTCTACGAAAGTTGAGTAATGTAGCAAAATTTGAATATAGGTGAACGCTGATTTCGGATTGGGACCTAGAAAGGTGACATGAACTTTTCGAAGTCCTATCCAATGAAATCAGCGGTCACATATATTTCAATTCTCACATATTACTCAATTTTCATACGAACGAATGTTTCACAATTGCAGAGCTTCCACGATGAAATTGCGTATTGTCAAAATCTTATTGCTCTGTATGAATTGATCTCTCGATTACCCTTTGCTTTGAGTTTGTTAGGCTTTTTGCATTGTACTGATCACACATAAATAATGTCCTGAATTTTTCTCTCTTGCTTTATGTGCAGGAGAATAATGACCACTGGCTGTTGGGCTGCATTGATTTCAGGACAGGAAATATTCAAATTTTTGACTCCTTGGTTGGGACTTTTACAATCAATCAGCACCAGGCCAAAGTGAAGCTACTCCTGAAGTATGTGGAAAGTATGCACAAGATGATTCATGGTACTGACCTACCAAGCAAGTGGTATGATAGGAGGTATTTTTTGGTGCCAATGTTGTGTTGAGACGTGTAGTGTGAGGACATTTCCCACGCTTAATTTGATTCTGACATGACCGTGTCTCTAATGTACGACGGATCCAATCGGTCTCAGTGCCATTGAGCAGGAGTACCCAAAACAGCAAAATGGAATTGATTGCGGATTGTTCGTGATTCTCTATGCAGCATGGTAAATTTTTCTCAAGCATGATTTAACATGCATGAAACATTCTGCAGTACTATGTGTTTTCAAAATTCTTTTCTTTTCGACACACTGCGACTCCAGGCAGTTTGCCTGCAACTAAACGAATTCTCGTCTCTTTTCAATAGTCTGGCGACGAAACATGAAGTGCTTTGGAAATCGGATCTTGCCTCTTTCCGACTCTGGATGTGTGAGGTAAGTGAAATGTAGTTTGTCAGGGTTTTTCCTACCATGTCCATCCATGACTTTTGTTTACTGAAATATTATCAATACATATTGATATATCAGATGCCTGCTACTCTGCAACAATTTCTGACTGTACTGAACAACAAATTTTTACCACGTTGATTGCATAGAGCAATAAATTTCTATTTTCGCTGTGTATTCAATTTTCCAGGAGATGGTCCTGGATGGTGAACGGTTGGACAAGTATCGACCTTCCTTACCTTCTGAAGAGACATCCGCATTCTCGATGCTTCCGACATGATTGGCGGGTCTTGCTCTTGAATAGACATCCGCATCCTTGATGCGTAAGACACGTTTGGAGGGTTTAATTGGGCTTCATTAGAAATTATTGTGGATCTGTGTTGTGATGGGGGAAGTGTGTTTGTGTGAGTGCGTCACCGACATGGTTCATGAAAGAATTCCCTCCTCAGTAGCCCTAGAAGCCAGAAAGTCACAATGCAAGAAACAGAAAGGGACAAAGAGAGACAAACCAAAAGAAAGAGCCTCAATTTGAACAAGAAGGCAAGGGGGGGAAACGATTTATATGACGTTGAGGTAGTACAAAATACTACTTCACCAATATTTTTAATTCAGTCTCAGTTTTCGAACGACTTTGATATACTGAGGCCGTATGACAATCACACGTGGAAATATTCTGATCTGTTTTATGAAATATGCATTTATATACACATACATATATATATGTATGCATGTATATGCATACAAGTGTATGTAAATATATGTACTGTATATTTATCCACATATATTTATATGTAAATTTATATAAACATATATATATATATATATACACATACATATATATATGTATATATATACTAGTATGTATATCACATCTATTTTAATGTATATATATAGATACTATATGTATGTAACTGCCAGTATATATACGTGTCAGTGTATGTATGTATATATATAGATACATATGTATATGTACATATCATTCACAACCAGCTCTTCGCCCAAAGTTTAACACTTAACATGCACCACTTGCTGACCAGAGGTAGCAGATTGACACAGAAGTGCTTCTTATGAGGAGGAGAAAGCATGTGTGTTCCATGACTCGATTACAATCTTGTGGCGTAATTCCAAGATCACTTTGAACCGTGACATGAATAAAACACAATCTTTTCCGTGAGTGCCGCCGAGAATTTTCAAACCTCTTTTGTTCGAATAAATGAATTAAGACGCCGGGCACAGCGAAAGTAGCAAGGGTCCTGGATCAGAGTCCTCTTTGTCCAAGTGCTTTGTGCGTGTATCTGTCTTTGTACGTCTGCAGCGTGGGGTATTTGCTGTGTGTGAATGTGTGTGAAAAAAGTGTGTCCCTTTCATAATAAATCTGCAACAAATCTCACCCGCCGTTCACGACCCGCTGCTGCTGTGAGTATCATGAAATCTTAGTAACGACTCAGCCCTACCAACCTCACTCTCCTACTAACAATTGTACTCCCTACCCCTGATTCCCTGTGCCACCACCTGGCTAGCTGTGCATTGTGAGAGAGAATGTTCTGATAGGTATTATTCATCATGTAATGGAGAGTAGAGTTTTTTTTCGAAAACTGAAAGTGGGAATCCCAAGGACACGGGGGTTGCTGTGTTCACCATGGTAACCCCTGAGAATCTTGTCCGCTATAACATCCATCGGTCAGCTCCACCCGTGTCCGCCCTCACCCATTCCACGGGCTCTAAGAACAGGTTCTAGGCACCAGTCCACATGCTCAAACATAGAAAAACGTACGGACAGGCTCAAGTCTGTAGTAAGAGTCATCAGGGGAGTAGTGTAGACCGTCCATGTCAGCCGTCTTTTCATTGAACCAAGTTTTGGCATGAACGGATTCCGATACCTAAGAGTATTCGACTATCTCAGTTTCTTAGTGCGCTGCTGAGCCGGCAAGGGTGAGTGAAGTTTGTCCTTAACGGCCTGAGGTGGGAAAAAATCAACACACCTCTCACTCCCAGACGTCCACTGCCTTGCGACTCAGCACCCTCAGGTGTAACCAACACAGCAGTAACCAGAGGCGAAAATGAAAACCACTCTAGAGGAGGGAGGGGACCAGTATATATATATATATATATATATATACATATATATGAATAGATATATATATATATTATATATATATGTATATATATATATATATATATATAT
>Ga0105052_10004152_pt1 | contig 16153 bp, 10 predicted proteins | sample FRY03_FD_78094 | JGI IMG/M metagenome (GOLD analysis project Ga0105052, IMG submission 78094) | Freshwater microbial communities from Lake Fryxell liftoff mats and glacier meltwater in Antarctica - FRY-03 | ecosystem: Environmental > Aquatic > Freshwater > Ice > Glacier meltwater ... | reverse complement strand
GGAAACCAGTGCTAAACCCAATGTCATGTGTTTTTCAGGTCTGGATCCGAGCGGTGGCGCGGGCATCCAGGCAGATATCGAAGCCCTGTTCAGCGGGGGCTGTCATTGCACCCCTATAATCACCTCATTGACTGTGCAGGACAGCGCGAATGTGATCTCTGTCGTCCCTGTCAATGCCGCCCTGGTTGTTGAACAGGCGCGGGCAGTATTGGAGGACATCCCGATTCAGGCGTTTAAAATTGGTCTGATCGGTAGCGTAGCCATGGCTGAAGTGATTCATACCATTCTCACCGACTACCCGAATATTCCTGTGGTGCTTGACCCGATTCTGCAGGCTGGCGGTGGCTATGAATTTGGTTCTGATGAGTTGATTGATGCAATGATTAGCCTGCTGTTACCTTTGACCAAAGTGCTGACGCCAAATACCCGTGAAATCCGGCGACTGGCCCCCACTGCCGATACTCTTGAAGCCTGCGCTATGGAGTTATTGGATACCGGCTGTGAGAACATTCTGCTCACCGGAGCACATGAGCCAGGACCAAAAGTCGTGAATCGATTGTTCCGCCATCACCAACCCGTCAAATCCACCTCATGGCCGCGCCTCGCGCATGAATATCATGGCTCAGGCTGCACATTATCCGCATCGCTGACAGCCTACCTGGCACATGGTCTCAGTCTGCAGGAAGCGGCCCAACAGGCTCAAAAGTTTACCTGGGAATCGCTGCAGCATGCTGAGCGGCCGGGTTGCGGTCAACATTTTCCGAATCGCAGCTACTGGAACAGGCGATAACAGCAACCATGCATGGCATCTATGCGATAACCGACCCGGTGCTGCTGGCGGGCGATAAACTTGATCGGTACGTAGAAGAGGCGCTGCAGGGCGGCATCAACATGCTGCAGTACCGAAACAAATCTGCTGATCACAAGCTTAGAGTTCAAGAGGCAAAACGCCTGCAGACTCTTTGCAGCCAATATCGTGTTCCTCTGTTGATCAACGACGATATTCAGCTGTGTCTTGAGGTTGGTGCCGCCGGTGTTCACCTCGGACAAAAGGATAGCACTCTGCGTGAAGCCAGACATTTGCTTGGAGACGCTGCAATTATCGGTATCACCTGCTACAGCGATATTAACGCCGCTCTGCAAGCAGAGGCTGAGGGCGCCTCCTATGTTGCTTTCGGAAGATTCTTTCCGTCGCGGACCAAACCTGATGCCGCGCGTGCAGCTCCCCAGGTTCTGAACGCGGCTAAAGCACAATTGCAGATTCCGCTGGTTGCAATTGGGGGCGTCAACGCAGAAAATGGCGCGTTATTAATTGCCGCAGGTGCAGATATGCTGGCTGTAATTGACTACCTGTTCTCCACTCCCGCCGTGGCATCCCGTGCCAGGGCGCTCAGTAAATTGTTTAAAACCGTAACTGATTGAGGTCAACATGCCCGCTCCTCGCTCCAATAACAATCGCTCCGCAGAACTATTCGAACGGGCTATCCAGTTTATCCCTGGTGGCGTCAACTCACCTGTTCGAGCCTTCAAAGGAGTCGGCGGCAATCCGCTGTTTTTTCAGGGTGGCGAAGGAGCTTATCTTATAGATGAAGATAATAACCGCTATGTCGATTATGTTGGCGCCTGGGGTCCTTTAATACTCGGTCATCTTCATCCCGCCGTTATCAAGGCACTGCAGGAACAGTTGCAGCGTGGACTGGCTTATGGTGCTTCCACTGCCGCAGAAGTAACTATCGCGGAAACCATTTGTGAACTGGTGCCATCAATAGAAAGTGTGAGGCTTGTCACCTCGGGCACAGAAGCTACCATGAGTGCAATTCGAGTCGCGCGCGGATTTACCCGTCGTGATAAAGTCGTGAAATTCGAAGGTTGCTATCACGGCCATGTAGATGGCCTGCTGGTAAAGGCCGGGTCCGGCGCATTGACCCTGGGTGAACCGGATTCACTTGGAGTACCCAAAGCCTATACCGATCTCACTTACGTGCTGCCATATAACGATGGCGATGCAGTGGAGAAATTGTTTGCGGAACACGGTGAAGAGATTGCCTGCATCATCGTTGAACCGATAGCGGGCAATATGAATTTCGTGCCTCCTTTGCCTGGTTATCTGCAGAAGCTCCGAGAAGTTTGTACCCATTACGGCAGCCTGTTGATTTTTGACGAAGTGATGACTGGCTTCAGAGTGGCGCTTGGTGGCGCACAATCGGTTTATGGCGTAACTCCTGATTTAACCACGCTGGGCAAAGTTATTGGTGGCGGTCTGCCAGTTGGAGCATTCGGTGGACGCCGTGAGGTCATGGAAGTTCTGGCTCCCAATGGACCTGTTTATCAGGCCGGCACCCTGGCAGGCAGTCCATTGGCGGTTGCAGCGGGACTGGCGATGCTTAAGGAAGTCAGGAAGCCGGATTTCTATAAGCGCCTCGACGCAACTACCGCAGGTTTACTCAATGGATTGACAGAACGAGCCCGGGCCGCAGGAATTCCCTTTACGACCAATCACGTTGGAGGCATGTTTGGCTGTTTCTTCAGCACTGCAGAAAAAGTATCAACATTTGCCCAGGTAATGAGCTGTGACGTGCCCCGTTTCCAGAAATATTTTCATACTATGCTGCAGGAAGGCGTTTATCTGGCACCTTCCGCCTATGAGGCAGGATTTGTCTCTGCGGCGCACGGCCCCAAAGAGATAAAATTCACGCTCGATGCTGCTGAAAAAGCGTTCGCAACACTCTGAGTGAAAAGTATCGTTATCAAAGGACACAGTAATGAACAAATATCATGTTTACGGCATTGGCAATGCCCTGGTAGATAAAGAATTTGAAGTTGATGAAAGTTTCTTTCGTGAAACCGGCATCGAAAAAGGTTTTATGACGCTGGTTGAGCAGGAAGAACAGCAGACCCTGCTCGATATGCTCAAAGAAAAATACGGCATCCGTAAACGTGCCGGAGGTGGATCGGCAGCCAACACCTTATATGCATTCAGTCAGTTTGGCGGCAAAGCATTTTTTTCCTGCAAAGTTGCCAATGACGAAGCCGGTGATTTTTATATCAGCGAACTGGGCAATCACAACATCAAAACGAATCTGGGTGCCGAGCGCGAAACCGGGTTCACCGGTCGCTGTCTGGTCATGGTCAGTCCTGATGCAGAGCGCACCATGCTGACTCATCTGGGAATTTCACAGCAGGTATCCATTGCAGAACTGGATCAGGAAGCGATCCAGAACTCAGAATATGCCTACTTTGAGGGCTATCTGGTTACTTCCGATACTGCCCGGGCAGCAGTGCTTGAGCTGAAACGACAGGCCGAAACACATGGCGTGAAAACTGTGCTGACTTTTTCTGACCCAGCGATGGTTGAGTATTTTCGCGATGGCATCAATGAAATAATCGGCAGCGGTGTCGACCTGCTGTTCTGCAATGAGAAAGAAGCGATGATCTGGTCGGGTGAATTCAGTTTCGATGCCGCCTGTGAAAAGCTGAAAACCGTTGCAAAGCGGTTTGCGATAACCAGAGGCGCTAATGGCGCTTTCCTTTACGATGGCAAAAACTACCACAACGTAGCTGCACAAAAAGTCACCGCAGTTGACACCAATGGTGCTGGCGATATGTTTGCAGGCGCGTTTCTCTATGGCTTGACTCAGGGTTATGATTTTCCAACTGCAGGCAGATTGGCGAGTCTGGCATCAGCCACAGTGGTGTCGAGTTTCGGGCCGCGTCTGCAGCCTGAGGAACACCAGCAGATTCTGCGGCAGATGAAGGAAATGCAGGTCGCTATTTAAATCGGTAGCACTATCAGCTTAGCGCAGCAGATAAGTTACCAGGAGTCTGATTACCAAGTGTCTACAAAAGGGCGTTTCCGGCCGCGACGCGGTGCAGGTGACGGCATCGCGTTCAAACCACTGACTATCCAGCGGCGCGACTCCAGCGGATCAATCACTGCATCAATCTCCAGCGATACGGCGGTGCTCAGTGCCTTGCCGCGCTGGTAAGCCGCAGCAACCAGCTCATCGTAGAGTGCCTGGCGTTGAACTGGATCATCCAGTGCATCAAGCTCCTTGCGAAAACCCAGTCGCACACCTCCCTCCAGACCCATGCCGCCAAACTCTCCCGTCGGCCAGGCCACCGTAAATGCGGTGCTGTGGAAACCTCCGGCCGCCATGGCCATCGCACCCAGGCCATAGCCTTTGCGTAGCACAATAGTAAACACCGGCACCGACAGACTCGCCACAGTGACAAACATGCGACTGGTATGACGCACCAATGCTGTGGCTTCAGCCTGCGGCCCGACCAGAAAGCCCGGGGTATCGCACAGGCTAAGCAGCGGAATATCAAAGGCATCACACATCTGCATGAAGCGCGCAGCCTTATCGGCTGCCTCAGCATCTATTGCACCCCCCCCATAAACCGGCACATTGGCAATCAGACCCATCGCACGACCTTCAATGCGAATAAATGCAGTAATCATCGCAGGAGCAAAGGCTGTCCGCAGCTCCACTACTGAACCGGTATCCGCCAGCACTGCAATTAATTTTCGAATGTCATAAGCACGCATACGATTCTCCGGAATGCTCCAGCGCAGCAGACGCTGATCAGCACATTGCCATTTTTCCACATCGCCCTGAAAGAAAGACAACAGCTGCTTTGCATACTGAACCGCCTCCCGTTCGTCTGCAGCCACCAGATCCAGCACACCATTTAACGCCTGCATACTGACCGGACCGACTTCATCCGGATGATAAACGCCAAGTCCACCCTCTTCGATCATTGCCGGTCCACCCATTCCGAGGCTCGAACCGGCTGTCCCGATGATAATATCGCTGCAGCCGGCCATCGCTGCATTACCGGCAAAGCAGCGTCCCGCCACGATAGCGATACGGGGCACTAAACCACTCAGCTTTGCATAGCGCTGAAATGTCGGCACATCAAGGCCGGCAACTTTAGTCGCATTGTCCGTATCACCCGGGCGCCCGCCGCCACCTTCTGCAAATAATACAATCGGCAGTCGGTACTGTTCCGTCAGGGCCAGCACCCGGTCAGTCTTGCGATGATTCATGGTGCCCTGGGTACCCGCCAGCACCGTATAGTCATAGGCCAACACCATGCAGCGTGCCTGTTCCTTACTGTATCTTTCGCCGTTTACGCTGCCGATACCGGTAACCAGCCCATCAGCGGGTGTCTGTCGAATCAGGTCATCGACTGAACGCCGGGCTTTCTGCGCAGCAAAGGTCAGCGCGCCGTATTCGATAAACGAATCCGCATCACATAGATCTTCAATATTTTCGCGCGCTGTTCGCATCCCCTGTTGATGCCGTTTAGCAACCGCCTGCGGACGCGCGGCATCCAGCGTCAAGTGCTGCCGCTGCAGAACTTCGGCTAGATCGGCGCGCGGCAGGTCCAGATCTATCGCAGCATCGCTGTCGTTAACAGCATCTCCTTCTTCAATATCTGTGACTAAAAATACCGACTGCCCTTTACTGACCAGTTCGCCTGAACTGACATTTACAGCCAGTACGACCGTATTCACCGGAGCACTGATTGCATACTGCATTTTCATGGCTTCGATAATGGCCAGTTCCTGACCGAGCTGCACAGAATCTCCCGGTTTCACCATAATCTCGACAACGGTCCCATTCACGACAGCAGACAGATTGCGGCAACCATCGGGAACATGAACATCAGCGGATGCGTGTAAAACAACAGCAGAGAGAGGCGTATCAGTGAAGTGCCTGGGTTTCGAAGCGTTTATGGCAGAAGCAAGATGCCGGTGCTCATCCACAAAACGCGTATGCACCTTATTGGCCATCACATCTTTATCAGCCAGCAGATTCTGCAGCAAAGCAATATTGGTCTCCACGCCCTCAATGCGAAACTCGCTTAAGGCACGCGCGGCACGTGCAATCAGCTGCGGATAGTCAGTCTGCGGATACGACACAATTAATTTAGCCAGCAAGGAGTCAAACAGCGGATTGATTTTATAGCCAGCATAGCCGTAAGTATCAACGCGGATACCGGGACCTCCCGGTGATTCGAACAGACGCAGGGTGCCAACAGAAGGCTGCACTCCGCCATCCTGATCCAGCGTTTCCGTATTGATGCGTAACTGCATGGCGTAACCGCGTGGAGCAGGAATATTCTGCTGATTGAGCCCCAGTGACATCAGCGTTTCCCCCTGAGCCAGCTGCAATTGCATCTTTACCAGATCGATGCCGGTGACTTCCTCCGTGACTGTGTGTTCGACCTGTAAACGCGGATTCGCTTCGATAAAATAAAAATTCTGTTCATGCCCCGCATCAAGCAGAAACTCAAAGGTACCGAGACTGCGATAAGTCACCGAGGCTGCCATCCGCATTGCGGCGCTGATGATGTTCGAACGCATGGTGTCAGTCAGGGTCGGACTGGGCGCCATTTCTATCAGTTTCTGCTGGGAACGTTGCAACGTGCACTCACGCTCCCATAGATGGCTGATGCCGCCATGGCCATCACCGATTATCTGCACTTCAATGTGACGCGCTTTCGGTAAAAATGCTTCGACATACACATCGCCATGACCAAACGCAGAGAAGGCCTCCGCCTGGCAGCGGGCAAAGGCTTCAGCAAGTCCATCGGTAGTTTTTACTATCCGCATACCGCGACCACCACCACCGGCGATTGCCTTAATCATGATGGCTGAATCTGCAGGCAGCTGGCTAAAGAATTGCTTTGCTTCGAGCAGACTGCAGGCAGCGCGAGTGCCTGCAAGTACAGGAATATCAAGCTGAGCGGCCAGATTCAGTGCCTGAGCTTTATTGCCGAGAAGGGCAAGAGTGTCTGCGGAAGGTCCAACGAAGTTAATGCCATTTTCAGCGCATAGTGCAGCGAAGTCGGCGTTCTCGCTGAGGAAACCATAACCCGGATGAATGGCCTCGCAGCCAGCAGCAACTGCCACCTGAATTATCTGCGCACCATCCAGATAAGCCCGCGCCCCCAGTCCTTTCAGACATACCGCCTCGTCGGCGGCAAGCACATGGCGAGAGTATTGATCATCTTCGGAAAAGACAGCAACCGTGGTGATGTCCATTTCGGCGGCAGCGCGTGCCAGCCGAATTGCGATCTCGCCACGATTGGCGATGAGGAGTCGATTAAATTTCATGCCTGATCATGACAATCAGGTCCGTAATTCGTCAACGAATTTTTTCACACCATCAAACCAGGATGTTTTTTTTGGCGATTGCTGGCCTTCTGACTCAGCGATGTCATGAAACTCATGCAGCAATTCCTTTTGTCGCTTGGTCAGTTTCACCGGTGTTTCCACCACTACGCGACAAAGCAGATCGCCAGGTCCACCACCACGGATTGGCGTTACGCCTTTACCGCGCAGACGGAACAATTTACCGGTTTGCGTTTCCGCAGGAATCTTCAGCTTAACGCGGCCGTCCAGAGTCGGTACTTCAAGCTCGCCACCCAGGGCTGCATCAACAAAACTGATCGGAATTTCGCACTGCAGGTCGCGGCCATCACGTTCAAAAAGTTTGTGCTCACGCACCGATATCTGCACATACAGATCGCCTGCAGGGCCGCCATGCAAGCCAGCTTGACCTTCTCCCGACAAACGGATACGGTCACCGCTATCAACGCCCGGAGGCACTTTGACAGAAAGTGTTTTCTGCTCCTCCACCTGACCACGACCATGACAGGTCTGGCATGGATCTTTGATCTGCTTACCTGAGCCACGACAGCGCGGACACGTCTGCTGCACAGCAAAGAAACCCTGCTGCATGCGCACCTGGCCAACGCCATTACAGGTGCTGCAATCTACTGGCACAGAGCCTTTCTTAGCGCCACTGCCAGAACAGGTGGTACAGGTAACGGCAACCGGGATGCGGATTTTTGCGGTAGTGCCCTTCACTGCATCTTCCAGATCCAGCTCAAGGTTATAACGCAGATCTGCGCCTTTGCGAACCTGGCTGCGTCCGCCACCGGCGCCTCTCGCACCTCCGAAGATATCACCAAAGATATCCCCGAAAATATCGCCAAAATCGGCATTGCCACCACTGCTCTGACCATCAACACCCGCATGACCATACTGATCATAGCGTGAACGTTTTTGCGGATCTGACAGCACTTCGAAGGCCACGTTGGCTTCTTTAAATCGATCCTCTGCCGTGTCATCACCTGGGTTTCTGTCCGGGTGGTGTTTCATCGCAACGCGGCGATAAGCCTTCTTCAGGTCTGCTTCCGAGGCGTCGCGTGACACTCCCAGTATTTCGTAATAATCTCGTTTGGACATGTGTTTGTTGACTCTTCTACTGCCGGATGGGCACTACAATCCGCGCTCTGGTTTTGCTGACCAAACCTGGTAAATGATCAGTTTCTGAAACGCAAAAAGCCAGGCAGATTAAGCCTGGCCGTTTTCGCATGCAGATGACCTTACTTGTCGTCTTTTACTTCTTCGAATTCCGCATCAACTGCATCATCTGAAGAAGCTCCGGTATCTTCGCTGCCGCCACCTGCTGAGCCAGCGCCCGCTTGCGACTCTGCGTACATTTTTTGCGCCAGACCTGATGAAACATCGGTAAGCTCTTTGGTTTTCGCTTCGATTTCTGACAACTCATCAGACTTCATAGCGGCATCCAGGGCGCTTATTGCTGACTCAATACTGGTCTTCTCATCAGCACTCACTTTATCGCCAGCTTCTCCCAGCGTCTTGCGAGTCGCGTGGATGAGGCCATCGGCGGTATTGCGCGCGGTAACCAGTTGCTCAAATTTCTTGTCATCCGCAGCATGCGCCTCAGCATCCTTAACCATCTTCTCGATTTCTTCATCGGACAGACCGCTGGAAGCCTTGATAATAATCGACTGCTCCTTGCCTGTCGCTTTATCTTTAGCAGAAACATTCAGGATACCATTAGCATCCAGGTCAAACGCCACCTCAATCTGTGGCATGCCGCGTGGTGATGGCGGTATGTCACTCAGATCGAAACGACCCAGAGATTTGTTCTGGGTAGCCTGTTTACGTTCACCCTGCACCACATGAATCGTTACCGCCGTCTGATTGTCATCAGCCGTCGAGAACACCTGAGTTTTCTTAGTAGGAATGGTGGTGTTCTTCTCAATCAGAACACTGGCCACGCCGCCCATGGTTTCGATACCCAGCGACAATGGCGTTACATCCAGCAGCAGTACGTCAGTAACTTCACCAGAGAGGACCGCCGCCTGAATTGCAGCGCCCACAGCGACGGCTTCATCCGGGTTAACATCGCGACGCGCCTCTTTACCGAAGAACTCTGCAACTTTTCTCTGCACCAGAGGCATACGGGTCTGACCACCGACCAGAATCACGTCATTGATTTTCGATACATCGAGATTGGCATCTTTCAAGGCAATTTTCAGTGGTCCGATAGTACGCTCAACCAGGTCTTCCACCAGCGATTCGATCTTCGCACGGGTCAGTTTTTGGACCATGTGCTTGGGACCGGACGCATCAGCAGTGATGTAGGGCAGATTGATTTCAGTCTGCTGTGCAGAAGAAAGCTCAATTTTGGCTTTCTCGGCTGCTTCCTTCAGACGCTGCAGCGCCAGCGGATCGTTATGCAGATCCATACCGGTTTCTTTCTTGAATTCATCCGCCAGATAATCGATCAGACGCAGGTCGAAATCCTCACCGCCCAGGAAGGTATCGCCATTGGTTGCGAGAACTTCAAAGGTATGTTCGCCGTCGGTTTCAGCAATTTCGATAATCGATATATCGAAAGTACCGCCACCCAGGTCATACACCGCAATCGTTGAATCGCCGGCTTTCTTGTCCATGCCGTAAGCCAGTGCGGCGGCGGTCGGCTCATTGATAATACGTTTGATTTCCAGACCGGCAATTCTGCCCGCATCCTTAGTGGCCTGGCGCTGTGAATCGTTGAAGTAGGCAGGCACAGTTACCACCGCTTCAGTCACTGTTTCGCCGAGATAATCCTCAGCCGTCTTCTTCATTTTCTTCAGTACCTGCGCGGAGATCTGCGGGGGAGACATTTTCTCGCCGTTGACCCTGACCCAAGCGTCGCCATTGTCAGCTTTAACTATTTCGTAAGGCACCATTTTGATGTCTTTCTGCACCACATCATCACCGAACTGGCGGCCGATCAGTCGCTTGATGGCGAACAAGGTATTTTTTGGGTTGGTCACTGACTGCCGCTTTGCAGGCTGACCAACCAGAGTTTCTCCATCTTTTGTGTAGGCGATGATTGAAGGGGTTGTGCGATCGCCCTCAGCATTCTCAATAACCCGTGCCTTACCCCCCTCCATGACTGCCACACAGGAGTTGGTCGTCCCCAGGTCTATACCAATAATTCTACCCATCGTAATATTCTCCACTTTGCTGCCCATGCAGGGCGGCCGATTATTTATCTATTGCTGCTCTATATTGGTTCTTTTGCTCAAATTTCAAGAGCTGACCCAGTGCGTTTTTTTGTTCAGGCACCTGCCGGCTCTTTCGACACGACGACCATCGCCGGACGTAATACCCGACCGTGCAGGGTGTAACCCTTCTGCATCACTGAGATAACGGTATTGGGTTCGGCATCAGGCGCTTCATGCATCACCACTGCCTGATGCAACTGCGGGTTGAAGGGTTCGCCCAACGGATCAATCTGTTCAATACTGAATTTCTTAAAGCAATCAGTGAAACTTTTGAGCGTCAACTGAACGCCATCGCAGAGAGCTTTAATGCGTTCATCATCCGGGTTTTCCACGGCCTGCAGAGTCCGTTCGAGATTATCAATGACAGCCAGCAGCTCTGAAGCAAATTTTTCCTGCCCGTACTTATGAGCACGCTCCACATCCTGCTCGGTGCGCCTGCGTAAGTTCTGCATCTCTGCCTGCACCCGCAGAACGTCCTCGCGGTGGCTTGAAATATTTGCCTCCGCCGTTTCAAGCTTGTCCAGCGCCTGTTGCAGGGTCAGTTGCTGATCAACATCCGTTTCCATATCATAATCTTCCAGCGTCTGTTGTGATTCCCGGTCCGACTCGACTTGTGGTTCGACCATTTCTACCTCTTTATGCTGTTCGTTATGCTGTTCAGATTTATCGGGACCTGTATTATCAAATCCTCTGCTGTCAGAACTGTTTTTCCTGTTCTTGCTCATCTGCTCTCACCTGCGTCCGCGTCTGTCAGTGTGTTCCCGCCTAGATGGGGGCATCATGAAATTATTCAAGACGAAAACATGATTTTTCCGCATAACCTATAATCTCCTGTATCACGACAGACACTGAACAACAGGGCGTGCTAGTGTCTGCCTGCAGCAATCAGCAGTGCCAAAAAATCCTGAATGCGTTATATTTCGGGCAGTTCCCCCCTTAAACAAAGAATGGTTATAAACCTCCATGCTTAACCAGTTAGCTATCCGCAATTACGCCATCGTTGAGCACCTGCAAATGGATTTTAGTCCGGGCATGTCGGCTATTACTGGAGAAACGGGTGCCGGTAAGTCGATAATCCTGGGGGCACTGGGCCTGACTCTGGGCGATCGCGGCGACAAAGACAGCGTTGCAGCAGGGGCCGCTAAAGCCGACATCACCGCTCAGTTTGATCTGCGCGATCTGGCCTCTGCTAAAGACTGGTTAAGTGAAAATGAATTACTGCCTGAGGCCGAACCGGAGATCTGCATTTTGCGTCGCATCGTAGCCAGCGACGGGCGCTCCAAAGCCTGGGTTAACGGCTGCCCGGTAACCTTGCAGCAACTGAAAATAATCGGCGAAATGCTGATCGACATCCACAGTCAGCATGAGCATCAATCACTACTGAACCGGGCCACCCATCTGCGCCTGCTCGACGATTTCGCCGGTCAGCAGCCGCAGGCGCAAAAGCTGCGCCAGCTGCACCGTCTGTGGAAGGACAAACAGCAGCAGCTGGAACAATTGAACACCCAGGCTGATGCGCTGCATGCCCAGCACCAGCTGGTACGCTATCAACTGGAAGAACTGCAGGAACTGGGTTTGCAAGCCGGCGAACTGGACAGCCTGCAGCAGGAATACCTGCAACTCAATAATGCTGATACCACTCTGGCCACTGCACAGCAGCTGCTTGACCTGTGCAGTGAAAACGAGGAGCAGAACATCCTTGGCGCCATCAATCAGGCACTTGCCCTGGTACAGGGGCTATCCGCAGTCCCCGCCAGCCTGCAGATAACGACCGAGCTTTTGAATAATGCTGCCATTCAGATTGAAGAGGCAGTCAGCGAACTCAGCAGGAATATTGACGGTTTTGAAGCCAATCCACAGCGCCTGGAAGAGATCAACCAGCGCCTTGCCGATATTCAGACTCTGGCCCGCAAACACCGCATTAAACCTGAAGAGCTGGATAATCTGCAGAGAGCTCTGCAGGAACAGCTGCAAGGCGCGTTGAATAATGAAGAAGCGGTAGCGAATCTGCATAAAGCTGAAGCTGCATTGCGCCTGGAATATCTGCAGCTGGCCGGAACGTTGAGCACGCTGCGTAAGGCGGCAGCTGTGCGTCTGGCCAGCGGCATTAATCAGCAGCTAACCGAATTGGGCATGGCAAATGCAAAGCTGGAAGTGGAGATAAGCGCACTGGACCCACAGTCACCAACTCCTCATGGCTTGGAAAGCATTGAGTTTCTGGTCAGCACCAACCCAGGGCAGGCACCAAAACCGTTGATTAAAATAGCTTCTGGTGGCGAATTATCCCGCATCAGCCTGGCCATTCAGGTGATTACGGCACAGACCTCAGTGATACCAACGTTGGTGTTTGACGAGGTGGATGTCGGTATCGGCGGAGGCGTGGCAAAAGCAGTGGGTCGGTTGCTGCGTGAACTGGGCGAGCATGGCCAGGTGCTCAGCGTCACCCATCAAGCGCTGGTGGCGGCGCAGGCGCATCAACACTTGTTCGTCAGCAAAGTGCCCGGCAAAGACAGCAAAGGTGTGGCGGTGGTGACTACGCAGATCAGAGAGTTAAATGAGCAGGAGCGGATACAGGAGATTGCCCGCATGCTCGGAGGCGAGGCTGATATCGGGTTTTCAAAGGAATCGCTGGCACATGCCCAGGAGCTGGTGCGCTGCTGAACACTCAGCGCCGAGCTTTCCTTCAGGACTGTCGTGCCGAACTGTCGCCAGACCGCAGTCACCGCCCAGCAAGACAGTCAATCGACTCACGACTTCCGACAGTTCTTACATATTCCATACAGATAAAGACTGTGATCAGTGATTTCGAAACCGAATTTAGCTGCAATTTTATCCTGCTGCTCCTCAATGACGCGATCATAGAACTCTTCCACCTGACCGCATTTACTGCAGACCAGATGATCATGATGATCAGCGGTCATCAATTCGAAAACTGAATTGCCACCCTCGAAACGGTGTCTTTGAACCAGACCAGCCGATTCAAACTGAGTCAGCACCCGATAAACTGTTGCCAGTCCAACATCCTCGTCGGCTTCAATCAAACCTTTATAGATATCCTCCGCACTCAGGTGGCGCGTATCCGAGTTTTCCATCAGCTGCAATATTTTTACGCGCGGGAGGGTCACCTTCAGTCCGGCCTTGCGAAGTTCCTGATTCTCTGATGACATAAGCAAATCCTGCAACATGGGGCGAAAATTGAACAGTTTTCCCGCTGCTCGTTGTGCGCTATTATGCCCCCTTACGTATTCGGATGAAAGTTGATAAAAATGCTCAGAATTAATTTGTCGCCAATGATTAACCCCTTGCTTCGCAATATCCTGATATTGAGTGTGTTATTTCTGGGAGCCTGCAGCATACCCACCATCCAGTTTCCGGGAGTTTATAAAGTCCCGGTTCAGCAGGGCAATATCATCACTCAGGATATGATCGATCAGCTACGGCCGGGCATGACCCGTCGTCAGGTCATTTTCGTCATGGGAACACCGATGGTTCGTGATCCTTTTCATCAGGATCGCTGGGACTATGTCTATAACTACCAGCCAGGTGGTGGGGCGCGAGGCCAGGAAATGGTTACCATCTATTTCGAAGACGATGCGCTGACGCAAATTACCGGCGACTTCAAACCTGGTCAGGATGCCGTTCCAGAAGCAAGTGGGGCGAGTCCAAATAATTCCTGAACCTGGTATTGAATAAGTAACTCCTGAAGCAGTCAATCCCTGCTTCAGGAGTTTTTTCTTTTAAAACTGCAAACGCAACCCCAGCTCATAACCACGCCCCGACTGCGGCGCCAGATCCTTCAACCGCGAGGTATGGTTGCGAATTTTTTCATTGAGCAGATTATTGCCCTTCGCAAATAACAACAACTCCTGTCCAAACACCTGAGCATGGTAATCGACCACAACATTCAGCAAGGTATAGCCATCCGTCGAGCTTTCATTGCTGCGTGCTGTATTATCCTGTTCACCAACACGTGTAGCACGCAGCTTATAAACCCAGTCCGCATGTGAGTGACTTATTTCCGCACCAAAACGAGCAGCAGGAATACGTGGCACATTGCCACCCTGATCAAAGCGCGCCCGCACATAGTCACCAAACAACGTCAGCTCCGTCTGCCCCTGATCACCACTCCACACAGGCAGAGTCGCCTGTGCTTCAACCCCCGTGAACAGAGCGTCCTGTTGCGTTATTCTCGCAATCTCAATGTCATCTTCGAAATCGCCAGTATCCTCAAGCAACAGATAATCACGGATATTGTTATAGAACACATTCAGTTCACCGGTCACTGCTCCGCGGTGCTGCCGCCAGCCAAATTCGATATTGGAAGATCTTTCCTTGCTGGCATTCGGATCACCAATTTCCAAACGATTGGTCGCGAAATGCGCAACCAGGTCGTGCTCATCGGCAGGTTCTGCACAGCTCAGAATATCTATATTAGAGTACAGCTCTTCAACCGTCGGGGTGCGCTGCGAATGTGCAATGGAGAATAGAAGATTGGTATTCTCGCGGAATCGCCAAACGCTGGAAGCGCTGCCACTGACACTGTTTTCCGACTGGTCACAACGCCCACCGGATTGATCAAAACGCTGCTGCTCGGTGCGTAAACCAAACTCATAAATCATCTGGTCGCGCTCTATCGTCTGCACCGTAAATAAGGCTATTGAGCTTATATCAGTCGGCGCTATATAGGCCTCTTCCCCTTCAGCGCTGAACTCCATATTGTTAAACTGAAGACCCAGTACGCCCTGCATCGGGCCGATCGGCTGATGAGCGAAACTGAAACGTCCCTCATGTCCTTTATTTTTATATCGCGTGCCGGTCGAACCATCACCTTCAACTTCAACGTGCTGATAGTCGACAAAACTAAGCCGCCCCTGAGCACTCTCAAAAAAACCAGCAAGCGACATCATGCCATCAATATCAATCCGATCCTGTTCCATGTCTATGCGCAGGCCACCCTCCTCAACTTCATCAGCATGCTCCTCATCAGCGTGCTCTTCGTCCTCGTGATGCTCTTCGTGAGCGCCCTCCGGCACTCCGTAATTATTGCGCAATCTGTTGACCGAAGCGCCCAGGTAGCCGCCGTCAAAAACCCAGGACCCGCCCACTGCGCCGGCATGTGAACGGGTATTCGAATTTTGAATACGCCCCTTGCTTTCAAGCAGTTCCGCCAACTCTTCAGGATCAGATAGATCGATGGTTTCAGGGTTTATCGCAAAACCTGGAATACGTGTGTTGTTGCTCTCGCGAAAGACACCATCCACATGCCACGCAAACTGACCGACGCCCGAATCCAGTTTAAATACGCTCATCTGTTGATCGGAAACGGTATTATGACGGGTCTCAAGAAAACCAGTTACAGCCTCGGGAACTGTGCGTGGAATACGATTATCAATAACATTCACAACGCCACCGATAGCACCATTACCGTACAGCAGAGTCGCTGGTCCGCGCAGCACTTCTATACGCTCTGCCAGCGCTGCTTCAACACTGTTGGCATGATCAGGACTCACAGCCGAGGCATCGATATTACTGACGCCGCTCTGTAGAACCTGCACCCGGTTACCACTCTGACCCCGAATCACCGGCAATCCTACACCGGGACCAAATGAGGAACTGTGAATACCAATCAGTTCGTTGAGCGTTTCACCCAGAGTGGCTGCAACACGTTCGCGCAACAGTTCACCGGAAAGGACATTCACTGGCAGAGCAGTTTCAGCGGCGGTCCGCTGCATCGTTGTGGTGACAATTATTTCATCAACTATTTCGTTGG
>Ga0105052_10004149_pt1 | contig 16157 bp, 14 predicted proteins | sample FRY03_FD_78094 | JGI IMG/M metagenome (GOLD analysis project Ga0105052, IMG submission 78094) | Freshwater microbial communities from Lake Fryxell liftoff mats and glacier meltwater in Antarctica - FRY-03 | ecosystem: Environmental > Aquatic > Freshwater > Ice > Glacier meltwater ... | reverse complement strand
GGACCTCAGGTGAACTTGGGGTTGGCATGGCATATGACCTCGTTAAACCAGTAAAGATCACCCATCGAATCAGCCTCTACAACATTTGTCGACATCGTTATTGTTCATGCGATTGCCCTGACTTCGACCCATAGGAGGCTTGTGATGGAATTGAAACGCAAAGTGGTAATGGCAGCCGCGACCCTCGCGGTTGCTTTTGGCGCCGGGCATCTGATGCAGAACGGTCTTGGCGGCAGTCCTCAACAGGTCGCGGTTGCAGATCCCGCCATGATCGCCCCGCAAACGATCACCCCGCTCGCGGCAGGTGTGGGATCGTCGGTTGATCCAATCATTCTGGCCCCCGAAGCGGCTGCACCGCCCTTGCCGGATGTTGCTTTCGCGCCTACGCCAAGCCCCGCACCCGAGCCTAATGCCGAAGCCGAAGTGCCGGCCCTTGCGGCCCCTGAAATGGCGCTGTCGGGCGATAGCACAAACTGCCCCATCACACTGGAGGTTATGGCCTCCGCGCAGGCTACGCTGGACCTGACGCTTGTCGCACCTTGCCGCGCGTCTGAACGCGTGGTGCTGCGCCATGGTGGCCTGACCGTCACGGCGATGACCTCGCTTACCGGGACGTTGTTCACCAGCCTGCCGGGAATGGACCCTGCGGGCGAAGTGTTGATCTATTTCAACGATGGGCTGGAGCTGACCGCTGCCGAATCCCTGCCCGACCTGCCGCTCTACCGCCGTTTTGCGGTGCAATGGGTGGCTGAAGACAGCTTTCAGCTGAATGCCTATGAGAACGGGGCCAGCTTTGGCGAGGAGGGCCATGTCTCGGCCGCCAATCCTCAACGCCGCTTGCCGAATGTCCAGATAGAGGGGGGTTATCTCAGCCTGCTGGGTGATTCGACAGCACCGCTGCCGATGCTGGCCGAAGTGTATACCTTCCCGCTGGACCCCGCCAAACCTGTTGCCCTATCGATCGAGGCAGAGGTAACGCAAGCCACCTGTGACCGCGAATTGTTGGGCGAAGTTTTGCTGAGCGAGGGCGGAACCCTGACAAAGACCGATCTGACCATGGCAACCCCCACTTGTGATGCGATTGGTGACGTTCTGGTGTTGAACAATCCGCTTCCTGACCTGAAACTGGCCGCAGCAAATTAGGGTTTCTTGCGGGGGTATATGCGGCGAACTTTGCGAGGTGCTGCGGTTATAGCGCTTCTTCTTGCATATCCGGTGTCCGCACAGGATGTCACGCTGACGGCCCGCGATGGCGGACTGGCCTTGAATGGCCAGTTGATCAGCTATGATGGCGAATTTTACCGGATCGACACGGCTTACGGCGGTCTTACCGTTAGCGCTGAAGGGGTGATTTGTGATGGCCCCGCTTGTCCCAACCTTGCCGCATCCATGGTTGCGATTGATGTGGCGGGCCCCGCTGGCCCAGCGGACCACGTGCTGCCCGCGCTGTTTGCGGGTTTTGCGGCTAGCCGTGGCTTGGTCTACAGGCCGGGTGATGTTTCGGAAATCCGGGATCCCTTTACGGACCAACCGCTTGCCCGCATACGGTTTTTGCCGATGCCCGATGATACTGCCCTGTCCTTGGTCCTTGCGCGCAAAGCGGCCCTGACCATTGGGTTTACGGCCGCCCCGGCTCTGAACACCCGTGTTTTGGGGTTGGATGCCCTGATCCCGATTGTGTCGGACGAAAATCGATTTCCCGCCATTCGCAGCACCGATCTGGCAGAGGCGCTCTCGGGGGAGGTCCGCAATTGGCAAGCGTTTGGCGGGCCGGATATGCCGATCATCGTGCATGGGCTGCACGAGGGCGCCGCGCTTGCGCCCGCCATTCGCGCCCGCGTGGGCGTGCAGGCGAGTGGTCCGCGTCATGCTGATGTGGCCACACTTGCCGCCGCCGTGGCGCGCGATCCTTGGGCGCTGGCCCTGACGGGGCAATCCGAACGGGGCAAGGCGCGGGCGTTGCCCTTGACGGATGCCTGCGATTTCCCCCTGCTTGCCACGCCATTGACCGTGAAGGCCCAAGATTACCCCCTCACCGCCCCTTTGTTTCTGGGTGCGGCAAAACACCGCCAACCCCTGCTGATCCGGGAGTTTATGGACTATCTGGCCACTGACAGCGCCCAGGCCGCCATTGCAGGTGCTGGCCTTATCGACCGCCGTATTGGCACCGCCCCCTTGACGGAAGATGGCCAGCGCCTTCTGGGCGCCATTCGAAACGCCGGGTCCGAGGTGCCTCTGGCCGAATTGCAACGCTTGGCCGCGGCCATGACCGGGGGGCAACGTCTGTCACTGACCTTTCGGTTTCAAGATGGATCCACCCAGCTTGATGTGCCTTCCGCAAACAATCTGGCCGATCTTGCCCGCCATATCGGGGCGGGTCGGTTTGCTGCTTCAGATATCGTTTTTGCAGGGTTTTCGGATGGAACAGGGGCCGCAGAGGTTAACCTTGCCTTGTCCAAAAGCCGCGCCGAAGCCGTCCGCGCCACGCTGGCCACCCTTGCCCCTGACCTGACAGAGGCGCAATTACCAGCCGTCGAGGCTTTTGGTGAGGCGCTGCCCATGGCCTGTGACAGCACCGCAATTGGCCGCCAGATCAACCGCCGGGTGGAAGTGTGGCTGCATCCAAAACCCAGCGCCGCGCCCTGAAAGCGCGCGTTTTGCGCGTAGTGCTGGCCAACTTTAAAGATACCCCGCCGCCCGAAAGCTCAGTTCCCGTTCCCTCCCAACGATCAAATGGTCATGCAAGGTGATGCCCATCACCTGTACCGCCTCCTGAATCTGGCCGGTCATCACAATATCCGCTTCCGATGGCGTGGGGTCACCGGACGGATGATTATGCACAAGGATCAAGGCACTGGCGTTCAATTCCAGTGCGCGTTTGACAACCTCGCGGGGGTACACCGGGACATGGTCCACTGTGCCGCGCGCCTGCTCCTCATCTGCGATCAACACGTTCTTACGGTCCAGAAACAAGATGCGAAATTGCTCCGTCTCCCGGTGCGCCATGGCGGTATGGCAATAGTCCAGCAGCGCATCCCAAGATGACAGAACCGGGCGGTTCATCACCCGCGCCCGCATCATGCGCTGGGCGCTTGCCTCGACAATTTTCAGCTCCTGCACGACGCTGTCACCGACCCCCTGTACCGTGACCAGCCGCGCCGCAGATGCTGTAACCACCCGGTTGAAATCGCCAAACGTCTCCAGCAAACGTCGCGCCAAAGGCTTCACATCCTGGCGGGGGATGGCCCGGAACAAGACAAGTTCCAACAGCTCGTAATCGGGCATCGCCGCTGCCCCCCCGTCCATAAAGCGGGCGCGCAGACGCTTGCGGTGATCGGCGATATAGGATGGCAGCTTGCCCGTACCGAGGGGCACAACCTCATCCACCTCCGCAAACAGCGGCATTGGGGTTTCTTGAAAGGAGGGGCTCTGGCTCATTCCCCGAACCTGCCACGAACAAGGTAAAAGAATGGTTAATCAATTTTCGGTACAGTTTCATCTTGGCGAAAATACCCATCTGCGCCAACCCCCAGCAACAACATTTCACCGCAAAGACGCGTCAGCGCCAAAGGCGGGGGTTCGATGCCCCCGCCTTTGGCACCCCCTCACCCCTTCATTCCTTCCCAAAAGGTTCTCACCTTGGAAAAGAAACTGTTGCCCTCCGGGTTGTTATCCTCGGACAGCTTTTCAAACTCGCGCAGCAATTCTTTTTGCTTGCCCGTCAGGTTTACCGGGGTTTCCACCGCTAGTTCGATCAGCATATCGCCAACCCCGCCGCCGCGCAGCGCGGGCATTCCTTTGGACCGCAGGCGCATCTGCTTGCCGGTCTGGCTGCCGCCGGGCACTTTCACCCGGCTCTTGCCGCCGTCAATAGTGGGCACCTCTACCTCGCCGCCCAGCGCCGCTGTGGCCATGGTCACGGGCACCCGACAAAACAAATGCACGCCTTCACGCTGGAAAATCGCGTGTTCACGGACCTCGATGAAAATATACAAATCCCCCGCAGGTCCACCGCGCAGGCCTGCTTCGCCTTCGCCGGCAAGGCGAATGCGGGTGCCCGTTTCAACGCCCGCCGGAATATTCACCGACAGCGCGCGTTCCTGTTCCACCCGGCCCGCGCCTGCGCATTTCTTGCAGGGGTTCTTGATGGTCTGAGCCATGCCGTTGCAGGTGGGGCAGGTGCGTTCCACGGTGAAAAACCCCTGCTGTGCGCGCACTTTACCCATGCCTGAACAGGTGGGGCAGGTGATGGGTTCTGCACCGCCTTCGGCGCCCGACCCGCGACAGGATTCGCAGGCAACCGAGGCAGGAACGTTGATGGTTTTCTGGATGCCTGCAAACGCTTCTTCCAGCGTCACCCGCAGGTTATAGCGCAGATCAGACCCGCGTTGGGCGCGCGAACGCCCGCCACCGCCGCGTTGGCCGCCCATGAAATCGCCGAACAAATCCTCGAACACATCTGAAAACGCGGATGCAAAATCGCCGTTGCCGCCTTGGCCCGGGCGGCCGCGCGCAGCCCCCATGCCGCCTTCAAACGCCGCATGGCCGTAGCGATCATAAGCGGCCTTCTTGTCGGCGTCTTTCAACACCTCATAGGCCTCGTTCACTTCCTTGAACTGATCTTCGGCCTTGGGGTTGTCAGAATTGCGGTCTGGGTGCAGCTCTTTCGCTTTGCTGCGATAGGCTTTTTTCAACTCATCCGCTGATGCGCCGCGCTGTGCCCCCAGCACGTCGTAATAATCACGTTTTGCCATGGCAAACCTCTGCTCTTTGAACGGCAGAAGGGCGGCCCCTTGGACAAGGCCGCCCCAACTGTCGTTTCTGCGGTGTTACTTCCGCTTTTTCTCGCCCAGATCCTCGAAGTCAGCATCCACAATGTCGTCATCTACCGCGCGTGCCTCATCCGGTTCCTCGCCGCTTTCTGCGGCTTGGCTTGCCTTATAGATCGCCTCACCCAGTCGCATCGCCGCCTCTGTCAGGTTCTGGATGCCGGATTTGATCTTACCCGCATCTTCGGCCTTGAGGGCCTCTTCCAACGGCTGCATCGCGAATTCGATGGCTTCGACTGTGGATGGGTCCACCTTGTCGCCATGCTCATCGAGTGATTTGCGGGTTGAATGCAGCAGACTTTCGGCCTGGTTGCGGGTTTCCACCAACTCGCGGCGTTCCTTGTCGGCTTCGGCATTGGCCTCAGCGTCTTTCACCATTTTTTCGATGTCTTCATCAGACAGACCGCCAGAGGCCTGGATGGTGATGTTCTGCGCCTTGCCCGTGCCCTTGTCCTTGGCCCCAACGGAAACAATCCCGTTTGCGTCAATGTCAAAGGTCACTTCGATTTGCGGCATCCCGCGCGGTGCGGGCGGGATGTCTTCAAGGTTGAACTGGCCAAGGATCTTGTTGTCCGCAGCCATTTCACGCTCACCCTGGAACACACGGATGGTCACGGCGTTCTGATGGTCTTCGGCGGTGGAAAACACCTGGCTTTTCTTGGTCGGAATGGTCGTGTTGCGGTCAATCAGGCGGGTGAACACACCGCCAAGGGTTTCAATCCCCAGCGACAGAGGCGTCACGTCCAGCAGCACCACGTCTTTGACATCGCCTTGCAACACGCCTGCCTGAATGGCGGCACCCAAGGCCACAACCTCATCCGGGTTCACGCCCTTATGGGGTTCTTTGCCAAAGAATTTGGTCACTTCCTCAATCACGCGGGGCATCCGGGTCATACCGCCGACAAGCACCACTTCGTCGATGTCGCCTGTGGACAGGCCCGCATCTTTCAACGCAGCTTGGCAGGGTTTGATCGACGCTTTAATCAGATCCAGCACAAGGCTTTCCAGCTTGGCGCGGGTCAGTTTCATCACCATGTGCAGCGGCTGGCCGTTGCTGCCCATCGAGATGAAGGGCTGGTTGATTTCAGTCTGCTGACTTGACGAAAGCTCGATCTTGGCCTTTTCAGCGGCTTCCTTAAGGCGTTGCAATGCCATCTTGTCCTTGGTCAGATCAACGGCATGTTCCTTTTTGAACTCCTCCGCGAGGTAGTTCACGATGCGCATGTCAAAGTCTTCACCACCAAGGAAGGTGTCGCCGTTGGTGGATTTCACCTCAAACAAACCATCGTCAATTTCCAGAATGGTGATATCGAACGTACCGCCGCCAAGGTCATAGACCGCGATGGTTTTGTTCTCTTTTTTATCCAGACCGTAGGCTAGGGCGGCGGCTGTGGGTTCGTTGATGATCCGCAGAACTTCCAGACCGGCAATTTTGCCCGCGTCTTTGGTAGCCTGGCGCTGGGCGTCGTTGAAATATGCCGGAACGGTAATAACCGCCTGCGTGACTTCTTCGCCCAGATAGCTTTCAGCGGTTTCTTTCATCTTGCCCAAGATGAAGGCCGAGATTTGGCTGGGCGAATATTTCTCGCCGCGCACCTGGACCCAGGCATCGCCATTGCCGCCATCCACCAGATCATAGGGCAGGTTCTTCTTGTCTTTGGCGACATGGCTGTCGTCAATCCGGCGCCCGATCAGGCGCTTGACGGCGAATACTGTGTTGGAGGGGTTGGTGACGGCCTGACGCTTGGCGGGCTGGCCCACAAGGCGTTCGGTTTCCGTGAACCCGACAATGGAGGGCGTGGTGCGTGCGCCTTCCGAATTTTCAATGACGCGGGGCTGCGATCCATCCATGATGGCTACGCAAGAGTTGGTCGTCCCGAGGTCGATCCCGATGACTTTGGCCATGATAAATTCCTCATTCTTCTGCGGCGATGTTGTGGGGGTCAGGCCCATTATGGCCCCTGATCCCCGATCCCAGGTGTAGACGGCGCGGTGTGTCCGCCTTATCCGGCTACGTCAGGTATATAGGCAGGGTATTTGGCCCCTGCAAGCACCCGGCACGTTCGATTTGCAATTGAATTGTCAGAAATTGCGGCGCGATTGTCAGGATTTGGCTAAGGGCTTGGGGTTTTGCCTCAGCCCCAGGCATAGTTGAAGCTGATGCTGATCCGGTCCTCCTCGGCCATGTTCATTGGCACCTCATGGCGCAACCAGCTTTCCCAAAGCACCACTTCACCCGGTTCGGGGGTGATGAAGATGAAGGTTTGCAAGCCTTCGGGGGCGGATTTGGCGCGGGTGGGGGCGGCCATCATCATCGCCAATCGCGGATCTTCCAGTTTCAGCGCCCCGGCACCTTTCGGGACGGATACATAGGTGGTGCCGCTGATCACGCTGTGCGGGTGAATGTGCGAGGTGTGGATGCCGCCCTGGGGCAGGATATTGATCCAGATGCTGTCGAGTTTCAGTTTTTTGCCATTTAGGTCAAAAGCGAGGTCGGTCGCGAAGGCGGCCACATGTTTGTCGACAGCCTTTATCAGGTCTTTGAACATGGGGTCACGCCAACCCAGATCGGCAAGTGAGGCATAGGAGGTGTAGCCGGGGAATTTGTTTTCTTCGCACCAATCTTGCCCTGCCGTGTCATCTTCGGCAATGGCAAGGCAGGTGTCCTCCAATTCCCCAGCCGTGGGCGCGCGGCCCAGTTCAGACAGGGCGGCACGGTAAAGGCGGGTGACGAAAAGGCTGTTGATTTGGGGCATTTTGGGGGTCCAGTCAGCGGATGGGCATTTCGCGCAGCAGGGTTTGGGCGGCCAGCCGTGGGTTGGCGTGTTGCCAGATGGGGCGGCCAACGACGATGTGGTCGGCCCCGGCATGGATGGCCTGCGCCGGGGTCGCTATGCGCTTTTGGTCATCGCTTGGCGAGCCTATAGGGCGCACGCCGGGGGTGACAATGAGGCGGCCATCAGCAATCGAAAGGGCGCGGATCATCGCGGCCTCTTGCGGGCTGGCGATCACGCCGTCTGCGCCCGCCTCCAGCGCGTTGTTGGCGCGTTCCAGCGTGATTTGCGCGATATCGCCGGGTTTGATCAGGTTGGCGTCCAGATCGGCGCGGTCCAGCGATGTAAGGATAGTAACGCCCAGGATTTTGAGGTTGGTGCCAGCCGCCCCTTGTTTGGCGGCGCGGACCACTTGGGGGTCGCCGTGTACGGTCAGGAAATCAAGGTCATATTGAGCAATGCCGCGCACGGCTGCTTCCACAGTCGCGCCGATATCGAAAAATTTCATGTCGAGGAAAATGCGCTTGCCGTGTTCTTGCTTCAACTCATTCGCAAGGGCCAGCCCGCCGCCTGTCAACATGCCCAGACCGATCTTGTAGAAGGACACGGCATCGCCAAGCGCCTGCGCGATTTGCATGCCTTGCACGATATTCGGCACATCGAGCGCCACGATCAAACGGTCATCGGCCATGTGTTTCCCCTTTGGTCCTTGCAAAACCGCTGCGTGATGGGCGCTATTGCGGGGTCTGTCAAGCGGGGCGCATTGACTTGGGCGCTGTGGCGCGATTCAATTGGCGTAAATAAACATGTGAGGCGGTTATGCAGGTATCGTTGGAATTTGAACGCCTGGAGGAGGGCCCCGGTGCGGGCCCGGTGACGGTGGGGTGGTTTTTGGCAAAGGACAAAGGTGCTGTGCTGTATGATCCGCCAGAGCGGTTGATCGTGCGCCAAACCTCCAAGACCCATGCGAAATCTGCTAGCCGCTGCCCGGCGGTTATTCAAATGGAAAGCCGCTATTTCGTGGTGAAATGCCCGTTTGATCTCCACTTGGGCTTTGGCCGTGATGACAAGGGAAAGGCGCATCTGATCAACCGCGCGGGCACAGCATCGCCCGTTCGGTCCAATAAAATATCCGAAGTGATGGTTCTGGTGAATGAGGCGGAGTGGCGCTTTCCGGACCGCCCTACGGTACAGTTGATGCTGCCATATTGCTTCATTGCGGATGAAACCGTGTACCTCACCCAGCTTGGCACCTTCGCCCATTACCGCCCCGATCCTTTGCCCGGAACTATCTTTGGCGGTCGCTTTCCATTGAACCTTTGGCCGCGCCCGCTGATGTGGGCGTTCGAATGGCACGATCCCACCAAGGATTTAATCCTGCGCCGGGGCGAGCCGCTGTTTTATTGCCAGTTCGAGGCGTCCGGCCCCGACAGGCCCATCCAGATGGTCGAGGCGGAGAGAACCGTGGCGCTGGAGGCCTATATGGAAAAAATCTCGGGCGCGGTGAATTACGTCAACCAGACCTTCAGCCTGTTCAAAGCCGCCGAGGCGATGCGCCCTGCCAGGCTGCTGACGCCCAAAGCCAAGAGTTAGCGCATAACCTGTCGTTCGGCAGCGTGCACAAGACCGCGCACCAAGGCTTGGTGTTCGATGTTTTGTGCGGCGGGCACGCGCACGGCAATGCGCAAGGGCACAGGCATGCCGGGGTTGAAAAATTCCACTGCGGCGTCAAAGCTGCGGCGGGCGGCGTCATAGACGAGACCAGCGATGCGAATGGCGGTGATAGCCATGGTTGATTTCCTTTTGATGGGACAGTGAACATGCGCCCCACTGTACCAACGTATAAATGAAGATTTGGTTTCCGAATTTTTAGGGTGGAGCCGGTCACGAATGCTTGTATCGGGGCGGCGCTGCCCCCACGTTAGGGACGAGGCCCGAAACCGGGGATGTGCCGCAACAGGGCATCCAAAACGCCGGGCGCTTCATAGCAAAGGAGAATGCCGATGAATTTGGAAAAGTTCACGGAACGGTCGCGCGGCTTTTTGCAGGCTGCCCAGACGATTGCGCTGCGCGAAAGCCACCAGCGTCTTGCCCCCGAACATTTGCTGAAAGCCTTGATGGATGATGATCAGGGCATGGCATCCAACCTGATCACGCGCGCGGAGGGCGACCCCAAACGCGTGGTAGAGGCGCTGGACCTGACGCTTGGCAAAATGACCAAAGTGACTGGTGACGCACAGCCCTACATGGACCCGGCCACGGTGCGGGTGCTGGACGAGGCTGAAAAGCTGGCGAAAAAGGCGGGCGACAGTTTTGTGCCAGTGGAGCGGATTTTGATGGCGTTGGCGATGACCAACACCAATGCCAAGGACGCGCTGAAGGCGGGCGATATCACGGCGCAAAACCTGAACACCGCGATTAATGACATTCGCAAAGGCCGCACGGCGGACAGTGCCAGCGCCGAGGACAGCTATGAAGCGTTGGAGAAATACGCCCGCGACCTGACGCAAGCGGCGCGTGATGGCAAGATCGACCCGATCATTGGCCGGGATGAGGAAATTCGCCGCACCATGCAGGTGTTGTCGCGGCGCACCAAGAACAACCCGGTTTTGATCGGCGAACCCGGCGTGGGCAAAACCGCGATTGCGGAAGGCCTCGCGCTGCGGATTATTGATGGCGACGTGCCAGAATCCCTGCGCAATAAGAAGCTGATGGCGCTGGATATGGGTGCGCTGATTGCGGGCACCAAATACCGTGGCGAGTTTGAGGAGCGTCTGAAAGCGATCCTCAAGGAGATTGAGGCGGCGGCGGGTGAGGTGATCTTGTTCATCGACGAGATGCACACGCTGGTCGGTGCGGGCAAGGCGGATGGCGCGATGGATGCGGCCAATTTAATCAAGCCTGCGCTGGCGCGGGGGGAGCTGCATTGCGTGGGTGCAACCACCTTGGACGAATACCGCAAATATGTGGAAAAAGATGCGGCCCTTGCGCGCCGTTTCCAGCCTGTGATGGTAGAGGAGCCAACGGTGGAGGATACCATTTCCATCCTGCGCGGTATCAAGGACAAGTATGAAATGCACCATGGCGTGCGCATTTCGGACTCGGCCTTGGTGGCGGCGGCCACCCTGTCGCACCGCTATATCACCGACCGCTTTTTGCCCGACAAGGCGATTGATTTGATGGATGAGGCGGCCAGCCGATTGCGCATGGAAGTGGACAGTAAGCCCGAGGAGTTGGACCAACTCGACCGCCAGATATTGCAATTGCAGATCGAGGCGGAGGCGTTGAAGAAGGAAGATGACGCCGCCAGCAAGGACCGATTGGAAAAGCTGGAAAAGGAGTTGGCGGATTTGATGGAGCAATCCGACAGCCTGACCGCCAAGTGGCAATCCGAGCGCGACAAGATGGAATCGGGGCGCGAATTGAAGGAGAAGCTGGACCGCGCCCGCGCCGATCTGGACGCGGCGAAACGCGAAGGCAATCTGGCCAAGGCGGGGGAGTTGTCTTATGGCATCATCCCGCAATTGGAAAAGCAGCTGGCGGAAAGCGAAGGACAGGAGTCTGATGCGCTGGTATCGGAGGCCGTGCGACCGGAGCAGATCGCCGAAGTGGTGGAACGCTGGACAGGTATTCCCACAACCAAGATGCTGGAAGGCGAGCGGGACAAGTTGTTGAAGATGGAAGAACAGCTTGGCAAACGCGTGATCGGCCAGCACAAGGCGCTGAAAGCGGTGGCCAATGCGGTGCGCCGCGCGCGGGCGGGACTGAATGATGAGAACCGGCCCTTGGGGTCATTCTTGTTCTTGGGGCCAACTGGCGTGGGCAAGACCGAATTGACCAAGGCGGTGGCCGAATACCTGTTTGATGATGATCAGGCCATGGTGCGGATTGATATGTCCGAATTCATGGAAAAGCATGCGGTTAGCCGCTTGATTGGTGCGCCCCCCGGCTATGTCGGCTATGACGAAGGCGGGGTGCTGACCGAAGCCGTGCGCCGCCGTCCGTATCAGGTCGTGCTGTTTGATGAGGTGGAAAAGGCGCATCCGGATGTGTTCAACGTCCTGTTGCAAGTTCTCGATGATGGGGTTCTGACTGATGGTCAGGGTCGCACCGTGGATTTCAAGCAAACGCTGATCATCCTGACCAGCAACTTGGGTGCGGTGGCCCTCAGCCAGCTTCCCGATGGCGCGGACCCGGCCCCTGCAAGGGCGCAGGTGATGGAGGCGGTGCGCAACCACTTCCGGCCCGAATTCCTGAACCGTCTGGATGAAACCATCATCTTTGACCGCCTTGCACGATCGGATATGGCGGCGATCGTGACAATCCAGTTGCACCGGCTGGAAAAACGGCTGGCCGGGCGCAAGATTGTGCTGGATCTGGACGAGAACGCGCTGCAATGGCTGGCCGATGAAGGCTATGATCCGGTGTTCGGCGCGCGCCCGCTGAAACGGGTTATCCAGCGCAGCCTGCAAGACCCGTTGGCTGAGATGATTCTGTCGGGTGACGTGCTGGACGGAGCCAGAATTGCGGTGTCGGCCAGCGCGGACGGTCTGCTGATCGGCAACCGGGTCAGCGCCTCACAGCGCGAAAAACCGCTGGAAGCGCCTGTGCATTAAGACAAGTGCAACAAAGACAGGGGGCGGGCAAAAAACCCCGCCCCCCTTTCATCTGTTTCCAAATATCCCGGGGGTTTGGGGGCAGCGCCCCCAACCTGCCTTATCCAGCCTTCAACGCATCTGCAAACTCATGATTCTTGTCCCGATGCCCCGCCTCATCGGCGCGCACGGCGATGAGGACCTCCCGCAAGCGGGCATCCGCCCCAAGTTTCCAATAGTCAATGGCAAGCTGCGGTGCGGGTACATTCTCGATCACGCCTGCATCCACCTTTTCCAGATATTGGGTGTAGCTGATCACCGCTTCCTCCTCGAGGTAGGCCACAACGCGGTGGGCCACGCGGGGGGTGAACAGGTACAAAAGGAAGTAAAGGTTGAAGAACACACCCTGCGCCATCAGAATCAAGAACCGTTCAAACCGGCTGGGTTCGGCGATCTTGATGAAGGTCATCAGGTGCATCCGCTCATTGTCCGCTTCGTCCAGCAACTCCCGGATCCAGCCTTGATCGTCGCGGATCTGGCGCAGCGCTTTGAGGTGCTGAAGCAACCCGCCGACCATGCCGGGCACGGCGGCCACGGTTTCCAGCACAACGGCGCGGTGGCCGTAGCGGTGCGAAAAGAAGCGGTCGGCAAAGATGCGCATGAACTTCACGACACCCAGCGCAATGCGGTCACGGCGATCCGCCGGGGCGCGGTGGGCAGTCAGGTCAATCGGGTCCGCAAGGTGCGGGGGTGTGGTTTTTGGTTGAAAGGTTTGGTCAAGCATTTCGTATCTCCTATGCGAGATAAATCATGCTGTCCGGGCCCGCTTTCAAGATTGCTGCGTCAGCTTGTCCCGCCTTCGCCTCTGCGGGCACAGACTATTCCGCCGCCAAGGGCAAGGCATCGCGGCCAAAATCAGTGATCTGTGCAATCACGCCTGAGATCAGTGCCTGAAATGCCACGAAATCCGGGCGGGGTTCCACCCTCGCTTCGTCCAGATACAAGGCGCGGTCAATTTCCACCTGTATCACATGCTGGTTGCGCGAGGGGCGACCGTAGGCTTGGGTAATATAGGCACCGGCAAAAGGGGTGTTGCGGGCCACACGCAGGCCTGCATTCGCAAACGCCGCTTCAATCCGTGCCACGACATCGCTATTTGCCGCCGCCCCATAGCGGTCGCCCAGAACGACATCCGGCAAAATCCCTCCTTTGCGGCTGTGCGCCTCAAGCGCCTCGTGCGGCATGGAATGGCAATCGATCAGCACGGCGCTGTCAAACCGTTCCAGCGTGTCCGTCATCAATCTGCGCAAGCGGGCGTGGTAGGGATGCCAATAGCGGATCAGCCGTGCGTCCGCATCTTCGCGCGCAAGCCGCCCTTCATAGATTAACCGTCCGCCCGAAACCACGCGCGGCACCACCCCAAGGCCCGAGGCAATGCGTGGATTGTGCGGCGTGCGTGCCACCCCCTCAATCAGGGCCGGGTCCAATTCATCCGCCGCCCGGTTCAGGTCCAGAAAGGCGCGGGGGGCGCGGGCTGTTAGCAAAGGCGCGCCGTGCAACGGCGCGTCTGAAAACAAACGGTCCACAAAAGCATCTTCAGAGGAGCGCAGCACAAGTGCATCCAACCGGCTTTGCCCCTGAAACGTCGTTCCATAATCCCGCCCGCTGTGGGGCGAGGAAAAGACAAAAGGCGCAGATTGCACCGAGGGGAGGTAAAGATCAAAACTGTCAGTCAAAACGGGCCCTCCTGAAAGAGAAGGTATAGCCTGCAAATTGGATTTGCCAAATTATTAGGACATAAAGACCGCGTTGAATTTGTAACTGTACAAAACCCCTTGAACAGCCGCGCGACTCCTTTTATAGCCCTGCCAACCGACGCGGTTCCGCCCGCGTCCTTTTCTTTGGAACTTGGGTCAAAGTGAAGCGGGGGCGGGAAAGCAGCGGCCTCGTGGGCGGTTAGCTCAGCGGTAGAGCACTACGTTGACATCGTAGTGGCCACTGGTTCGATCCCAGTACCGCCCACCATCTTGCTTCCATGACAGGTTGCAGGTTCACAGCTTTGCCGTTATGGGAAAGTACCAGTTTTTAATCGGCGCACGCGCGCCGCGATAAGGAGAAGACCCATGAAGGTCAAAAACTCGCTCCGCTCGCTGAAGTTGCGTCACCGCGACTGCCAGGTCGTGCGCCGCAAAGGCCGTGTCTATGTGATCAACAAGACACAAAAGCGCTATAAAGCCCGCCAAGGCTGATGTAACCGCTTATCACATGCCATGCACATGTTGGTGATTCAAAGCCGCCTGAGGGAAACCTTTGGCGGTTTTTTTGTAGCATAAACAAGGGGTTCGTGCAGTTTCGGGATGGGGTGAGGCGGCAACAGGCTGCGACACAAAGACCGGGGCATGTTTCGCAAGATTGCAACAAAGTGCGGACTAACTTATCTAAGTTGGGGAACTGGGTGACGAAGGCCGTGTTACCCGTGTAAGAATTGGCCGTCACGACAGGGAAGATGCCCGCACAATGAATATACAGAATCTGGCGCATGCCGCGATGTCGGTTGTCACGGATGAGAATCGCTCGGCGCGTGAATGGCTGCAAGTGCTTGCCAAATACCGTGACCCGGACCCTAAACGCAGCACGTTCGAGTTGGCTGTGACTCTGGTGCCCTTCCTGTCCATCTGGGCCATTGCCATTTGGGTTTTGCAATATTCGGCGCTTGTGGCCTTTGCCATGGCGGCGGTGAACGGACTGTTTTTGGTGCGACTGTTCTGCATTCAGCATGATTGCGGCCATGCCTCGTTTTTTGCCAACCGCCGCGTCAGTGATTGGGTGGGGCGTTGTCTTGGGGTGTTGACCCTGACGCCTTATCACGTCTGGAAGCGGCAGCATGCGATCCACCATTCCGCCTCCGGCAATCTGGATCTGCGCGGCATCGGCGATGTCACCACCCTGACGGTGGAGGAGTATCTGGCTCGCTCGGCCTTTGGGCGGTTCATGTACCGTGCCTACCGCAGCCCGATCACCCTTTTCTTGCTGGGGCCGGCCTATATTTTTCTGATCCAGAACCGGGTTCCCTATGGCCTTATGAAATCCGGCACCTCGTTTTGGGTTTCGGCGATGGGAACGAACGTGGCCTTGTTGGCGGGGGTTGCCGGTTTGGTTTATGTCGCAGGCTGGGCGCCGCTTTTGCTGGTGGTCTTGCCGACGTGGATCGTCGCGGCCTCTGCCGGGGTTTGGTTGTTCTATGTGCAGCACCAGTTTGAGGACACGCATTGGCGCAAATCCGAGGAATGGCAGTTGCACGAGGCAGCGCTTGAAGGGTCTTCGCATTATGTGTTGCCCAAGCCCTTGCAGTGGCTTTCGGCCAATATCGGCATCCATCATGTGCATCATCTTTACAGCCGCATCCCGTTTTACCGGCTGACCGAAGTGATCAAGGACCATCCGGTCCTGGCCGAATGCCAACGCATGACCATTGGGGAAAGCATTGCCTGCGCAAGGCTGCACCTGTGGGATGAAAGCCAGAAGAAGCTTTTGTCCTTCCGCAGCACGCATGCAACCTATCTGCCGGCTTGAGCCGAAGCTGTGGCCCTTGCCATGCATCGCATCTTGTCGGTGAATGGCGCGGCGGGTCCTTTGGCCTCGCATATCCCCTTTGAATCGGCGACGGGAGAGGTTTTTTTGCATCTCACCCGTTCCAAACCTTTCGCGCGGACGGCCCTGCCTTTGCCTGCCCTTTTGGCAATTTCGGAGCCAGTTGCCTATGTTTCGCCCGATTGGTACGGCGCGGTTGATCAGGTGCTGACCTGGAACTGAGTGCTCGTGTATCATCAGGGGCTGCTACGGAAGTTGCCGCCGCGCCTGTGGGGATGACGGGCGGCGGCGATGATGAAGGCGGCTGATCAGGCGGGATTTACAGGCTGTCCCAAGGGCCTTAGGGTGCTCGCGTGGCAAGGTCGGGT
>Ga0105052_10004146_pt1 | contig 16165 bp, 15 predicted proteins | sample FRY03_FD_78094 | JGI IMG/M metagenome (GOLD analysis project Ga0105052, IMG submission 78094) | Freshwater microbial communities from Lake Fryxell liftoff mats and glacier meltwater in Antarctica - FRY-03 | ecosystem: Environmental > Aquatic > Freshwater > Ice > Glacier meltwater ... | reverse complement strand
CAATGTCACTTTCCGAACCATAACCTAAAGTCGCAACAAAATTAGGATTTGCAGCTAAAATCGTTCCTTTTGAATCAAATTCGATACGTGCAAAAGAACTATCTACAGTCATTTGTAAACCTAAAGCTTCTTCTTTTTCTGCCGCTAATTCATTTTTTTGTTGATCAATTTCATTTTTTTGCTGATTAATCACATTTAGTGAATTTTTAGCTGCATTTTTTTCAGAAATTAAATCATTACTTTGCTTTTCAGTAAGCTCTTGAGACGTTTTAATACTCTTTACCAGTTCTGTTAACGCCGAAATAGATTTTTCGTCTGAAAGTTTATCTTTTTCAATACTAACATTTGTACTTCCTGATGCTAATTGTGAAATCACTTTAACTAAATACTCCTCATTTTTTGATTTTCCAAATAATCCCATCTTATTTTATTTTAATTTATTATTCTTTTATTTCTATTTATTCTTCTGTTACTTTAGCATCTTTTGACTCAGATATAGATTCTAAATCCAAGGTTGAAAACACTTTATCAATGTTCAGCACCATCATAAAATGATCATCTTCTTGAATCATCCCTTGAATATAATCTGCTCTGTATCTTGTAGCAATTGTTGGCGTTGGTTTTATCATTTCATCCGACAATTCAAATACTTCAGAAACCGAATCAACCAATGAACCAACTATTATCGTTTCTCCATCCAATTCAATGCTAAGTACTAAAATACACGTATTAATAGTATATTCGATTGGAGACATCCCAAATTTAATTCGCGTATCAATTACGGGTAATACTGCACCTCTCAAATTGATAACCCCTACTAAAAAATTTGGAGATTGAGGGATTTTAGTGATTTTAGGAACCTCTAAAATTTCCATGATTTTCATTACAGGTATTGTAAAATGTTCCTCTGCTAACCTGAAAGACAAGAACGATTTTGTCTCCCCTTTTTTTTCATAATTTGTCTTTTCTACTTTCATTATTTAAGTTCCATTTTTATGTGTTCTGTGTATAATTCAACAATCTTATGTGTATCTAACACAAGCGCAATAGATCCATCACCTAAAATTGTAGCTCCTGAAACAAAATCCTGATTTCTATAATATTTCCCTATTGGTTTTACCACTGCTTGGTATTCATCTACAATATAATCAACAGTTATTCCTACCTCATTCTCTCCGTCACTCACTACAATTAATTGAGATTTCCCTTTAAAATCTAGCTTAGCATAACCAAATTCTTCTCGCATATTAATAAAAGGAACCTGCATTTCGTCAAGGACCAATAATCGGTTAAAATTCTTAACCATGTCCGAATTATCTACTTCATAGCATTTATTAACTACTGACAAAGGAATAATGTAATTTACCCCCTGTATGTCCACTAAAAGACCATCAATAATAGACAAGCTCAATGGTAATTTAATGGTTAATGTTGTTCCTACATTTACTTGTGAGTCAACAGATACAACACCTTTTAAATCGGTAATGTTTCGTTTCACAACATCCATACCCACACCTCTTCCAGAAATATCGGTTACAACAGTTGCAGTAGAAAAACCGGCATTAAAAATGAAATCAAAAATCTCCTTGTCGGTCAATTCGTCCTCCTCTTTCATCAAACCTTTAGAAATCGCTTTCTCGCGAATAACATCTACATCAATCCCTTTACCGTCATCTATAATCTGAATAAAAACAAAAACTCCAGAATAAAAAGCTTTTAATTTTACGGTGCCTTTTCTTGTTTTATCTTGACTTTCCCTAACACTTGGTAACTCTAAGCCATGATCCAAACTGTTACGAATAATGTGCATAATTGGATCAGTTAAGGTCTCAATGATTGATTTATCCAATTCCGTTTCACCTCCTTCCGTAATAAAATCAACTTCTTTCCCTAGAGACATCGAAACATCTCTAACTAAACGTTGAAAACGACTGAACATATTATTGACAGGAACCAAGGTCATCCCAAAAGCGATATCCCTTAACCTTCTTGATAATTTCTCAATATTTTCAGAAATAACCTCAAGTTCAGGTGTTTCGTGTTTTTCTTTAAATAGAGATAAACTAGCTTGAGTAGTTACTAACTCACTTACCAAATTCATTAATTCGTCTAACTTATCAGAAGCAACCCTAATACTCGTAAGAGCTTTTTCTTTAGTTTCTGATTTTTTTGATTGTAGCTTAGAATTACTTACTTCAACCTTACTCTCTGCTTTTTCTTTACTTGAAACACCAATACTTTCCGCTAATAATTTAATTGCAGTAATATCCGTCTTTAAATCTTTATAAATCGAACCAGTTGTAACATCCAAAAATGATTGATTTGACAATAAATCAGTATATGCAAATTCTGATATTTCAATTGTTGAATTTCCTTCTACAAAAACAAAAACATCCAGAATATCTGTTTTCTCACAAGCTGATTCAAGATAAACGTCCCAATAAGTGTAACAGTGAATTGGGTTAAATTTATCTAAATGATGTATTGCTTTAAAATGAGGAACAATAACACTCTTTCCCAATGCAGTAAGTTCAGCAATTAACAATAAAGGATTTGAACCATCTAAAAAAATAGTTGAACTAGGTTCAAAGTAAACGTGATAGGTTTTAGTTCCTTCTGAAGTCAATTCCGAGTCTAAAGCCTCTGAATTATCTGAAACATTACTATTTATTTTTTCAGAACTTCCTACCTCAATAAAAGAATGAATCTCATCAATTAATTTGGAATGGTTTTCCTTATTTATTTCTTCTTCTAATTCAGAATCGATAATAATTCTATTTAAGTGATCAAGGGATAATAAAGTTGTGTTCAGAATTGCTTCAGACAATTGCATCTCGCCTTGTCTAATTTTGTCATATATAGTTTCTAGATCGTGTACAAACTCAGCTATTTTAACAAGCCCAAACATACTGCTATTACCCTTTAGTGTATGCATCACTCGGAAAACTTGCTCGATATTCGACTTATCATTAGGGTTTTCTTCTAATGACAACAAAGAAGACTCTAAATTATCTAGTAATTCATTCGCTTCCTGTATGTATACTTTTTTCATTTCATCCATTACCGTATCACTTTTTTAATCACAGCTAATAATTTTTCCTTCACAAAAGGCTTAATAATCCAACCTGTAGCTCCAAGGTTTTTAGCTTCATTTTTTTTAGACTCTTGTGATTCTGTTGTTAAAATTAAAAATGGTAAATACTTAAATTTTTCTAAAGTCCTAACCTCCTTTAAAAAAGAGATCCCGTCCATACGAGGCATGTTTAAATCGGAAACAATTAAACAAACGTCCTCATTCTCTTGTAATAATTCTAATCCATGTTGTCCATCCTCTCCAAAAACAACTTCATAATCTTCATTTTTTAAAGCAATACCAATTACAGTTCTAATACTTTCAGAATCGTCTACTACTAAAATTTTTTTTGCCATAATACTAGTTTGAAGTAACTTTTTGAGTGTTAAACTCAGTAAAACCACACGTGTTTAATAATTTACGACTTTCTCTAGAGAAGTCAGCATTAATTGCTATAAATTTATTCTGAGGATAATAGAAAACCCTTATAGCATGAAATAATTGAATGACTGTTAAATCAATTTCAGTGACATTTTTCATGGTTACTTCAACATAGTCGAAATATTGAAAAATCGCACTTACTTTTGAATGAAGAAGTTCAACGTTATTTATTGTCAAAGCACCTTCTATGTCAATCAAAATCCTTTTCTGTGTTTTTCTAAGAGAAGGTTTAAAAAAAACTTTAATTGAACCTGTATCAATGTCCTCATAAATTGCTGTTTCAATCTGTGGAACTTTTGACTCCTCTAATTCCACATTAACTTCCACTAAAACGTCAAGGTCCTTCTTGACCTCTTTTTCAATAATTACATCAACTAAACCATTAACGATTTTATCTTCCGATTCTTCCTCTTTTTGAATTGGAATCAATCTTTCAACTTTCATGTTTTTCCCTAATGCCATATCAACTTTGGTTATTAAATGATATTATTTCTTTTGCTAACAGCATATACTCCTTTGCACCGTTCGATTTAGGTGCATAGCTAATAACACTTTGACCATGAGAAGGAGCTTCTGCAATTTTCACATTTGTCCTGATAGAAGTTTCAAAAAATGAAAAGTCGTAGTTGTCCTTCACAAATCCAATTACCTCTTTTGATAACTTTCTTCGTAAATCTACATTTATAGCTAAAACACCTAAAAACTTTAATTCTGGATTTAAAACTGTCTTAATTTCCTGAATCGTTTTAACAATGTGAAGTAATCCTTGAATACTTAATACATCTAACAGAATTGCTGACAAAACATAATCGGCTGCTGCAAGTGCATTTACTGTTAATAAAGACCTTGCTGGTGCACAATCGATTATGACATAGTCATAGTTAGATTTAACGTCAGTTAAAACATCGTTTAAAGCATATTCTCTTCTTTCAATATTAAACATGGAAACTTCAACATCTGCTAACCGCATGGAGGATGTCAAGACATCCATCCCTTCAACACGTTGAATTAATTCTGTGAACGTTTTTTCTCCACTAAACAAATAGGATAAATCTAAGGTCTCATCTAAGCCTAATGAATAGGATAAATTTCCTTGAGGGTCTAAATCAATCAACAACACTTTTTTCTTTTCAAGTGCTAATGCAGCACCTAAATTAATTGCAGTTGTTGTTTTTCCAGTACCTCCTTTATGATTTGCAATAGCAATAACCATTAAAATGTTTTTAGCCTTATTAGTTAATAATGAGCTAAAATTAATGCTATTAATTGGATAAAAAGTAAGTCAAAAAACCTAAAAAACATTATTAAAACAGTAAATTTTCGAATTAGATTAGGCCTAACTCAATAGATCTAACAACGATATGCACTGAGTTTTTAGCTTCCAACTTACACATAATGTTTGTTCTATGAGAGTTAACAGTTCTGTCACTAATGAACAATTTAAGTGCAATTTCTTTGTTTGTTAGCCCTTCAGAGATAAGCCTAATAACGAGGACTTCCCTAGCTGTTAAATTTAACTTTCGAATCACTATTCTTCTTTTTTCTGAGAGTATATTTATAATATCTTCTGTTATCATAGGTGAAAAAAACTGATCGTTCTCAAACACTTGCTCTGCAGCTATTAGAACCTGCTCTTTTTTTGAGCTTTTATGAATAAAACCGTCCGCTCCAGCAGCTTTGGCAGCTTCTATTTTATTTAACTCTTTCATGGATGAAAGGATTATAATCTTAATATGAGGGTGTGTTTTTTTAATCTTTTTAGTAGCTTCGATACCATCCATTACTGGCATTACAATATCCATAAAAATTAAGTCTGGTTGAGTTTCATCAATTAGATTAATTGCCTCTAAGCCATTACTTACATAACCAACTAAAATGAAATTTTCAGACATTATAAATAAAGTCTTTAAAGCTAAAAGCATAAAATCACTATCATCAACTATTAAAATTTTATGTTTTTTCATTTTAAAGTTTAAAATCCATTTTTGTCCAAAAAAAATAAGTAATACAAGAGTTCGATTCTATGTGAAAATCGAAATTTTGGTCTTCTTAACTAAATAACAATCTTTAAAAGTAACTGTTTTTCAAGTAAATCAGTTTTAGTACAGCTAATTTAAAATTATTATTGATAACATTTTTTGATTTATAATGAAAACCAATCAAAATAGAGGTTTATTCTACATTAAAATTAAATTTACTTGTCAGATTAATACACAAAAAAATGAAAAATAACAGAATATTTTCTAATCTAATTTGATTTATCATTTTGTGAAATTCATATTATCAACCATATTAATTTACTGGAATTTCTAGAAAGGATTTGATAATTAAAAAGATAAAAATTACAGATAGCTTTATTTTAGAGCTGGTGGTCTAGTGGTCTATCCCCCTATTAATCAGCAATTAAAACTAAGGATATGAAATTAAAGTGAATTGAATATCTGAATTCATTTCCAAACTAAAACTAATCACTACGTCAAATAACTTAGTAAAGATAAATATAGCTTTAACTCTGTAGAGATTAAATTTGAATGAAAATAGGATGAAAAATATTTTATTTTACACACTTTTTAGAACACTACCTAAATATTCTGAAATTGTTGTTAGATTGAGCACTATGCTTTGCACACGTGTAAACTGTGGTTTGCGTCAGGTTGTAGAAATATTGAATGTTATAAATGATACTTTTGAAGGCTTCTTAGGTACTATTCCCAGTTATAATACAATTGATAAATTATTGAAAAATGCTTAAATGAAATATAAAGTCTAAAAAACTATTTAATGTTTTCAAAAAAAGACTTCAGATAGCTCGCATTATCAATCCCACCTGTGAAGACTTCCATTAATTTAGGTCTACCTTTAGCTTCATACGCATAAAAATCTTCCATTTGTTCTTCAATTTCTGAAAGAGTAGAAGCTTTATAATAATCTAAATTGAAAGCTTTACAGATAAACTCTGCAGAAAAAGAATGTGGTGCTACAAAAACTTGTTCTTGTTCTGTTGAGGAAGGTCCTGGTATAATTTTAAATATACCGCCTCCATCATTATTTACCATAAACACCCTTAAATTTGGGGTTAATTGCGTATTCCAAAAAGCATTACTATCGTAGAAGAAAGAAATATCACCTGTAATTAAAACATTCCAGTCAGCTTTAGTAACAGAGGCAGCACCACAAGCAGTACTAGAACTTCCATCAATTCCACTCGTTCCTCTATTAGACCAATACTGAATACTTTGAATTGGATCAAACAATTGGCAATAACGAACAACAGAACTATTTGCCATGTGTAGGTGCGACATTTCAGGTAAATAATCTAAAACGGTTTCAAACACTTTTAAATCTGAAAAAGGTAGGTTTTCATAAAAATCAGGTAGTTTAGCTTGTACCTCAAAATCTTTTTGTTTCCACATTGAACCAAAAACAGAAACATTTTTTTCTTTGTTATTCTGATTTATGAGGTTAAAAAATCCTACCTCGCCAACGTTAAAACTATGCGTAAGCGACTGATATGTGTCCATAAAAGGGAAATCAAAACCAACTTTCCAATGATACTTAGGTTTATTCTTTCTCAAAAAAGCTTTAATTCTTTTAGAAACCACTGCTCCGCCAATCGTAATTAGCAAATCTGGAGCGTAAGCAACTAAATCCTCTTCTGAAATAAAATTCAAAGTACGGTCGATGCAATGAACAAAAGATTGACCAACTAAATTTGACGTATTTTCAACTAAAATAGCTACTGATGTATCTGATGATAATTCTTTCAGTTGCTCTAATAAAACCTTGTTCAGATTCATTTGACCACACAAGACCATTTTTCGAGGACTTTCATTCCAAGCAGTCTTCATATTTGTTTGTTCAGATGAACTTATCTGAAAAGTTGAATTTACAAGTTGAATTTTTCGAATTGGTTTTATTTCTATTTCAGAAGTATTATATAATGGTTCGGATAATCCAAAATTAAAATGAATTGGACCTTTCCATTGTTTTAAAGCAATTTCAAATCCTTTAGAAACTTCACGTTGAATAAACCATTGATAATTATCGAAAACATCTCTATCTGAAAAAGAAGTTGAAAATAAAATATGATTTTTAAAAACATCAGCTTGTACAATCGTTTGTCCATCCCCTTGATCAATCCATTCATTTGGTCGATCAGCAGAAATAACAATCAAAGGAACTCCTTGATAATAAGCTTCAGCAACAGCTGGGTAATAATTTAAAACTGCTGATCCAGAAGTACAAACAATTACAACAGGCTCTTTTAATTGTTGTGCCATTCCTAAAGCAAAAAAAGCAGCTGAACGCTCATCATGTATAACACGCGTTTCTATTTCAGGATGTTTGTCAAAAGCTATTATAAAAGGAGCGTTTCTAGAACCCGGAGAAAAAACAACTTGCTTCACACCGTATGCTACACATAATTCTACCATTAACTGCACTCCTACTTTATCACTTGACATCATTTTACAAAAATAACTATTTTAAAATACGAAAACACTCTAATTGAAATGAGGGATTAAATTAAATGCCTTTCAGGTTTTCTCCCCTAAAAAAAACTGCAAGAGCGTGATGATATATCAAAATACGCCGTTGCCCTATTGATTATCAATCTAAAAACTTCAACAATTATCAAAACTTACAAAAAATGCAAGTTTTGATAATTAGCATCTAAATGGAAACTCAACTTATACAGATAGACACTATATAGTACCTGGTCGGAAATTGACTTTTTTTACAATGAAATAAATTGTCGAGGAGATTTTCAATTTCTTTATATGAGTTGATGCCTGAGCATCAATCGAATATAAATAATTGAAAAGATTACGACAAGAATTTTATTTAATTTAGATGAATTTCCGTCCAGACACTATATAATAGTCCCACATACCGATAGCTATCGGTAGGACTAAACATATTAGTGATTATAAGATTTAATCAAAAACAACATTCTTCTTACATTAAATGATATAAAGAAATTTTAACATTTATTAAACTGCCATTTTGACATACAACTGTTTTTTTATGTACATTTGAAATCATAAAGAATAATTAAAACTAAATAAATGTCACAGCATATAGATGCGCACGATGAAAGTCGACAAGGCGAAGTACTCTTAACTTCAGAAAGCACATTGCCAAATAGCAAAAAACTTTACATAGAAAGTTACGGATGCGCAATGAATTTTTCTGACAGTGAAGTAGTAGCATCAATAATGGCAAAAGATGGCTACACTACAACAAGAAACGTAGAAGAAGCGGATGTAATTTTAGTGAACACGTGTTCAATTCGGGATAATGCCGAAGTTAGAGTTCGTAAGCGTTTGACAGATTTTAGAAAATATAAAAAAACAAATCCAAACCTAACGGTCGGTATTCTCGGCTGTATGGCTGAGCGTTTGAAAAAATCACTTCTTGAAGATGAAAAACTAGTTGATATTGTATCTGGACCAGATTCTTACCGTGATTTACCCAACTTAATAAGTATTGTTGAAAATGGTCAAAAAGCTGTAAATGTTTTACTTTCGAGAGAAGAAACCTACGCTGATATTTCTCCAGTAAAACTAGATAACAATGGTGTTTCAAGCTTTGTAAGTATTATGCGTGGATGCGATAACATGTGTTCCTTTTGTGTAGTACCTTTTACTAGAGGAAGAGAACGTTCAAGAGATCCTGAAACAATAATTAATGAATGTAAGGAGCTATTTGATAATGGATACAGAGAAGTTACACTTTTAGGTCAAAATGTTGATAGTTATAGATGGAATATTACTTCTAAAGGCGAAATAAAAGAGGAACAATTACCAACAACTAATTTTGCGCAGTTATTAGAAATGGTAGCTGAAATATCAGTTGATTTAAGAGTTCGATTTTCTACTTCACATCCTAAAGATATGACGGATGACGTACTTGAAGTAATCGCTAAGCATCAAAACCTTTGTCCATACATTCATCTTCCTGTCCAATCTGGGAGTAGTTCAATGCTTCATAGAATGAACAGAGGATATACAAGAGAATGGTATTTAGAACGAATTACTTCTATTAGAAAACACATTCCAAACTGTGCTATTTCTACAGATATAATTGCTGGATTTTGTGGAGAAACAGAAGAAGAACATCAGGCAACTTTAAGCCTTATGGATGAGGTTGGTTTTAGTTTTGCGTTTATGTACACCTATTCTGAACGTCCTAAAACATTAGCGGAACGTAAATATGAAGATGATATTCCACAAGAATTAAAAGCTAAAAGATTAACAGAAATCATAGATAAGCAACGTACCTTTTCTTTAAAAAACAACAAAGCACAAATAGGTAATACCGTTAGGGTTTTGGTCGAAGGTCTTTCTAAAAAGTCAGCATCTGACTTAAGTGGTAGAGATGAACGAAATTCAGTTGTAGTATTCCCAAAAGGAAATGCCCAAAAAGGAGATTATGTTGATGTTAAAATAAATGAATGTACTTCTTCTACATTGATTGGTAAAATTGTAACCCTTTGAAATTAAATTAACATGAATTTACAACAAGTAAAACAACGCTTTGGAATTATAGGTAATACACCTTTATTGAACCGAGCTCTGGAAGTTGCAATTCAAGTTGCCTCAACTGATATTAGTGTTTTAGTAACTGGGGAAAGTGGGACAGGTAAAGAAATAATCCCTCAAATTATTCACCAATTAAGCGCTCGTAAACATGGTGAATACATAGCTGTAAACTGTGGTGCAATTCCTGAAGGAACTATAGATTCTGAACTTTTCGGACACGAAAAAGGGTCATTCACAGGAGCAAGTGGTAGTAGAAAAGGATATTTTGAAGTAGCAAATGATGGTACTATATTTCTGGATGAAGTTGCCGAATTACCTATGCAAACGCAGGTACGTCTGTTAAGAGTTTTAGAAACAGGTGAATTTATACGAGTAGGAGCTTCAAAACCAATTAAAACAAATGTTAGAGTTGTAGCTGCAACAAATGAAAACATGCACCAAGCGATTGCTTCGGGTAAATTTAGAGAAGATTTATTTTATCGATTAAATATTATTCCAATTTCTCTTCCTCCTTTAAGAGACAGAAAAGAAGACATCCATTTAATCTTCAGAAAATTCGCAAGTGATTTTGCTGATAAATATAAAATGCCTTCAATTCGATTATCAGAAGATGCTGTTGAATTGTTAAATAATTACAACTGGCCTGGAAACATTAGACAACTAAGAAATATAGTTGAACAAATATCTGTAATTGAAACGGAAAGAGAAATTGATTCAATCAAAATAAACACTTATTTACCTAAAGTTGGAAGCACCTCCCCTTCTATTATCGATAAAAAAGAAAACGATTCATTCTCTGAACGAGAGCTGATGTATAAATTTTTATTCGACATGAAAAAAGATTTAGGCGAATTGAAAAAGTTAGTAATCGAACTTGTCGGTCAAAATGGAGAAATTTCTTTAAACAAAGATCAATCTGCAACCATTAATCGACTTTATCAAGAAATAAACACAGGAAATTCTGGAACACTTTTATTAAGTAACTCTGAAAAAACAAAACAAAAAGATAGCACTTATGAAGATGATTCATTTGACATAGAGGAACATGAAGAGGTGGAAGAATCTCTTTCACTTGAAGACAGAGAAAAAGAACTTATTCAAAAAGCACTTGAAAAACATAAAGGAAAAAGAAAATATGCATCTGAAGAATTAGGTATTTCAGAACGTACACTTTACAGAAAAATAAAAGAATATAACCTTACAGATTAATGAAGATATTTAGCATATTAATTTTATCAATTCTAATATTAAGTTCCTGCTGGCCATCAAGTGTTAGCTTTACCGATGCTGGTTCAATGCCATCTGAATGGAAAACTTTTTCAGTAAAAACACTTGAATTTTCTGCTCCAAATGCTCCTATTAGTTATTCTCCAAACTTAACTGAAAGCGTTAAAGATGGCGTTCAAAATAACACTCGATTACTCTTATCTAATCAAAAGGGATCCGAAGAAGTTGCCATTGAAGGAGTTGTCACAAATTACAGCGTAACACCTATTGCAATTCAACCAGGAGATAATGCTGCTAAAAATAGGTTAACTATTTCAGTAAATTTCACTATTTTTACCTCAAAACCAACAGAGAAAAAAATGACGTTAACAAGTTCACGTTTTGCTGATTATGAAACTTCGAGTGATTTCACTTCAATTGAAAATGATTTAATAGAAGAAATCAACCAACAAATTGTTCAAGACGTTATCAATAAACTCTTTTCAAACTGGTAAAATGAACATTGAACAAATAGCACAACGCATTTCTAATCCTTCTCTTTGTAAGTCAGAAGACATAAACGCTTTAAAAGACTTAACACTCAAATATCCTTATGCCCAAACATTTGCAATTTTATATTTAAAAGCATTATCTGCAAACAATGACATTCGATTTGATGAAGAATTATTGAAATATGCTTTCTGTATTACTGATAAAGCTAAGATTTACAACTTAGTCAATGAAAAAGAACTGAAGTCTAAGCCTCAGAACAGCTCTGTTAATTACGAAGAAACTTTAGAGAAAGAAAAAGTATTACTAGAAGCGAAAACAGAAGATAGTCCTCCTATAATTGAAGAGCTGACTTCAAATGAAACAGTTGAGTTAGAATCGGAAACAGAAGAGGTATTAAAAACTGTTGACAATTCTATAATCGAAATGGACAAAGTGATTGAAAAAGAATCACTACCTATTAGCAGCAATGACGTTAGTGAAGAAATTAGCCTTCAAAACGAAGTATTACCAGAAAACACGATTGCAACAGAAAACAATCTTCAAAATGATTCGATCATAGAGCCTGAAGACGACGATACAAAAATCACTTTTAATTCAACAGAAGAGATTCTTGAAGAGGTAGATCCTATTGAAGAAAATAAACTGGACTCAAATCTTTCTTCAAATTTAGAAGAGCTTTACAGCACAATTGAAATAGATGCAATTCCAGAAATCATTGAGGATGATAAAATATCAGAAAATGAATTAACAAACTCAGACTTAATTGCCAACCTTCAACTTGAAAGTTTATTGGATCAAGAAGAAGAAATTAAAGAGGAAGAGGCAGTAAAAGATGAAAACATTCAAGACACTTATCTAATTCTTAAAGAAGACATTGTTAAAGAAGAGGATATTATTGAACAAGAAATTACGATTAACGCTTTAAATCAGAAATACCAAATAGAAGAATTTTCAAACAACTCTAATGAAGACGATAATACGATAGAAGATGAAATTGAAGTTGAAAAAATTGAATCAGAACCAAATAATGATGTTAAAATAGAAGCAATTCAAGAAGAAAATTCAACTATTAATGAAAAAACAGCCTCTTTAGAAACAACAAATAAACGTGCTTTTTCATCTTGGCTTAAAGCAAATTCACAACCCATTGATAACTTAGACACTCTTAACAATTCAGAAGAATCTGAAGCTAAAAATGAACAAAACATATCAATAGAATTAGGTCAAGTTGATTCCTTTAGTAAAACAGAAGAAACAACACCTAAACCTAGTCATATCAATGAAATTGTAGAAACTTTTTTAACAAATAAACCTTCAATTTCAAAACTAGAAAAAACTGAAGTAAACATTGAAAGACCTAAAAAAGAATTTTATTCTCCAATAAAAAATGCGAAGAGAAGTTTAGACGAATCTAACCTTCCAGTAAGCGAAACATTGGCGAAAATATTCGCTGCTCAAGGACATTTCCCTAAGTCAATTTACGTTTATAATGAATTAATGTTGATTTATCCAGAAAAAAAGATTTTCTTTGCAACGAAAATAAAAGAATTAGAACAAAAATTAAATACATAACAAATGGAAACTTTATTATCAATCCTTATCATTTTAGCTAGTATCTTATTAATATTAGTAGTTTTTATCCAAAACCCTAAAGGAGGTGGATTAAGTTCTGACTTTGGTGCAGCGCATCAATTAGGAGGAGTAAAAAAGACTTCAGACTTCATAGAAAAAGCTACATGGTCTTTGGCTGCAGCTATAATGGTTTTCAGTATTATTTTAACAGTAAAATTAAAACCAGCAGTTGAAAAAACTCAAACTCCTACTGAAACTACAGAACAACCAGCAGGTGCTCCAGAAGGTCAAGGCGGAAATTAAACGCTCTAAATAAAACATTTTTAAAATGTCAGTATGTCACTTCATACTGACATTTTTTTTTGATAAAAAGTCAAAAAAAGAAAAATTGACACTTATATAGAATTGGCATAAAATTAGACAACTGCTAACTATAAATTTTAACTAAAATAAAACAATAAAATATGTCAAGTTCATTTAAACCTTTAGCAGACCGAGTTCTGGTAGAACCTACAGCTGCAGAGCAAAAAACAGCAAGTGGAATCATAATACCTGATACCGCAAAAGAAAAACCGTTACAAGGTGTAATCATTGCAGCAGGTAATGGTAAAATAGATGAGCCTTTAACTGTTAAAGTTGGGGATAAAGTTTTATTTGGTCAGTACTCTGGAACAGAAATCAAATTAGAAGGTAAAGCTTTTTTGATTATGAAAGAGTCTGACATTTATGGTATATTATAATTTAATTATTCTTACAAGTAAAGATTAAAAAAATGGCAAAAGAAATTTATTTCGACGTTGAGGCTCGTGAAAAATTAAAAAGAGGAGTTGATGCATTAGCAAATGCAGTAAAAGTAACATTAGGACCTAAAGGAAGAAATGTTGTAATAGGTAAAAAGTTCGGCGCACCACATGTAACAAAAGATGGTGTTTCTGTAGCAAAAGAAATAGAATTAAAAGATCCTATCGAAAACATGGGAGCTCAAATGGTAAAAGAAGTTGCTTCTAAAACTGCAGATATTGCTGGAGATGGAACAACAACTGCAACTGTTTTAGCGCAAGCAATTGTAACAGCAGGAATGAAAAATGTTGCAGCTGGAGCTAACCCAATGGATTTAAAAAGAGGAATAGACAAAGCGGTTATTGAAGTAGTAAAAAACTTAAAATTAATCTCTAAAGAAGTTGGTTCTGACAATGACAAAATCAAACAAATTGCAACAATTTCAGCTAACAACGACGAAAAAATTGGTTCTTTGATAGCTGAAGCAATGAAAGCTGTTGGAAATGATGGAGTTATTACTGTTGAAGAAGCAAAAGGTACTGAAACAGAAGTAAAAACTGTTGAAGGAATGCAATTCGATAGAGGATATTTATCTCCTTACTTTGTTACAAATTCTGAGAAAATGATCGTAGAAATGGAAAATCCATACATCTTAATTTACGATAAAAAGATCTCAAACATGAAAGATTTACTTCCAGTTTTAGAACCAGTAGTTCAAGCAGGTAAATCTTTATTAATTATAGCAGAAGATGTTGATAGCGAAGCTTTAGCAACTTTAGTTATAAACAGAATTAGAGGTTCATTAAAAGTAGCAGCTGTAAAAGCTCCTGGATTTGGTGACAGAAGAAAAGCGATGTTAGAAGATCTTGCTATTTTGACAGGTGGAGAAGTTATTTCAGAAGAAAGAGGATTAACTTTAGAGAATACAACCTTAGAAATGCTAGGAACAGCTGTTAAAATTGATATTGACAAAGACAATACTACCATTATTAATGGTGCTGGAGAAAAAGATGCAATCAAGGCTAGAATTGGACAAATTAAAGCTCAAATTGAAACAACTACTTCTGATTACGATAAAGAAAAACTGCAAGAACGTTTAGCTAAACTTTCAGGTGGTGTTGCTGTACTATATGTTGGAGCAGCTACAGAAGTTGAAATGAAAGAGAAAAAAGACAGAGTTGATGATGCATTAGCTGCAACAAGAGCTGCTGTTGAAGAAGGAATTGTACCTGGTGGAGGTGTTGCTTTAATTAGATGCATCGAAGCAATCAGTGAATTAAAAGGTCTTAATGAAGATGAAAATACAGGAATCTCAATCATTCGTCGTTCTTTAGAAGAACCACTTCGTCAAATCATTGCTAACGCAGGAGAAGAAGGAGCTGTTATTGTAAGAAAAGTTAGAGATGGTAAAGATGACTTTGGATTCAACGCTAGAACAGAAGTTTTCGAAAACTTATATGCTGCAGGAGTAATTGACCCAACTAAAGTTACACGAATTGCAGTAGAAAATGCAGCTTCTATCGCTTCTATGCTCTTAACTACAGAATGTGTTATAGCAGATGCTGCAGAAGAGAGTCCAATGCCAATGGGTGGTGGAATGCCTGGAGGAATGCCAGGAATGATGTAGTAACTTATATCTCGAGACAATAGTCTCGGGATTTCTCGATCCCTCTTCCCGATTTAATTCGGATAGAACGGAACGTTTATATAAATGAGCGAGTCTTTTTAGACTCGCTTTTTTTTATAAATCACAATTCAACCATTACAAATTTACACCAAACACATTTATATTTAATTCCAAATACTTCTAGTATAATGCCGATAGATAATATGTTTAGTCCTACCGATTTCTATCGGTATGTTGGACTATTATATATTGCGTATCGGTATAAGAGGTGTGACTAGCTGTTTTTTTGGGTCAAGTTAAAAAGTTGGGGACTATTAACTTCTCTTATATTTTTCCGATACTTTTTTTAGCTGAAAAAAGTATCCAAAAACAGCTTTTTCAATTTTACAAGGAACTTTTTACGTTCCGTTT
>Ga0105052_10004140_pt1 | contig 16184 bp, 9 predicted proteins | sample FRY03_FD_78094 | JGI IMG/M metagenome (GOLD analysis project Ga0105052, IMG submission 78094) | Freshwater microbial communities from Lake Fryxell liftoff mats and glacier meltwater in Antarctica - FRY-03 | ecosystem: Environmental > Aquatic > Freshwater > Ice > Glacier meltwater ... | reverse complement strand
GGCCTTCAGGCCTGTCATATTCAACAATTGTCGGACGATGACGCCAGTGATCGTCTCCGCGGGGAGCGGGGTGAGTCTCGACAATGCCGAACAAACATAGACCGTGATGATCACGTGCCGCAGGGCCGGCAGCAATTCACGGTCCGGAAGCAGAAGCCGCACAGTCAGGCTGAGCATAAAAAGCCAGTGCCACGCCTGAAGCCGATGCTCATCGGCAAGCACCAGATAGATTGCCGGCAGCAGAGCCAGGCAGCACCAGAGTCTCTGACGTTTCGCCAGACGAAGAATAAAGTGCGAGATTGCGACAATAAGAGTTGCGGCCAATAGCAGGCTCGCTGCAAAAACACTCCCGGGAAGTGAAAGAGTCAGCAAGGGAACCAGCGGAAGCTCGCGGCGTCCTGACCACAGAGGCCATGTCGCGACGATCAGGGCGAACTCAAACAACGCCAGCAGCGCACTGGTCAGGTGGGCTCTTTTTTCCTCAGGCCGATTTTCGAGGTGAATTGCCAGATCCTTGTCGGCTACTAAACTGGGCGATTGCTGAGACATGACATCCATCAGACAAACGAATCGAAACAAAAGGCCATCGCGGCGAGGGCAGTGTACCGGATGAAGACTCTTCTTGTTACCGGAACCGACACTGGCGTCGGAAAGACCTGGATCAGCTCCCTGCTGGTTCGCCAGCTGCAGCAACATGGGCTGCGAGTCGGCGCGTACAAGCCGGTTTGCAGCGGCGCGGAGATTGACCAACACGGCAACACAGCCTGGAGTGACGTCGAAGCTCTGCGCGCGGCCTGCGGAAATCAGCCGCCCATCGATCACGTGTGTCCTCAGCGCTTTCAAGCCGCAGTGGCTCCCAATGTCGCTGCGACACTGGAAGGCCGAACCGTCGACGATGACAGATTGCTCAAAGGGACAGACGTCTGGAAGCCATTGGTCGACTGGTTGGTTGTCGAAGGAGCCGGCGGCATTTTTTGTCCGCTGTCGGATCGCAGTACCGTTATGGAACTCGCGCAGCAGCTGCACGGGCAGATCATTGTTGTTGCCGCCAATCGTCTGGGCGTGATCAATCACACGCGACTGACTGTCGAGAGCCTGAAGTCGCGAGGCCTTGTTGTCACGGCGATTGTGCTGAATGAAATTGCTGCGACGGAAGGATCGGCAGTAGATCCGTCGGTTTCCACCAATGGCCGGCAGCTTCAGCACTGGATCCCGGAAGTCCCGTTGTTCCACTGCGATTTTCAGGCGGCGAAACTCACGGCACTCAGATCTCCTCACGCCGATCTGATTTCGTTGATCGAAGCCGGTAGTTAAAGCCGCATGCGTCAGGCAGGCACACCTTTGTCGACATTTTCGAACACATCCGTCAGGCTTTCATCGCGGCCCTGATGAAAGTACGTCAGCATTGCACTGACCGATCATTCGTTCAATGGACTGTTCCCGAGCCGACTCAGCCAATCTCCACACCGCGTCGATGCAACTTCTTCACCAGCTTTGTCACGAGCGCCGTCCAGCCGGTCTGGTGTGTGGCCCCCAGCCCCTTGCCGGATTCGCCATGGAAGTATTCATGGAACAGGACCAGATCCTTGAAGTGCGGATCTTCGGAGTAGCGTTTGTCGTCGCCATGACACGGGCGAATTCCATCCTTGTCGGGCAGGAACAGTGACACCTGGCGGCGCATCAGTTCTTCGGCCACTTGTCCCAGAGTCATCATGACTCCTGAGCCTGTCGGGCATTCCACTTTGAAGTCTTCGCCGTAAAACTCGTCATAACGTTCGAGCGCTTCGATCAGCAGGTAGTTCATCGGGAACCACACCGGGCCGCGCCAGTTGCTGTTGCCGCCAAACATTGACGAATCAGAATCGCCCGGCACGTAGTTGACGCGATGTTCCTGGCCGTTCGCGTGAAACACAAACGGCTGAGTGTCATGAATGCGGGACAGTGACCGAATTCCATACGGAGACAGAAATTCATTCTCATCCAGCAGATATTTCAGCATCCGTTCCATGCGTTCGCGAGTCGGGATGGCCAGCAGGCGGAGTCCGCGGGCCGGGCGAGTCTCGTCGGCTTCCTTCGACACCAGCATGAACGTAATGTTCTTGATGCGATCCTTGCGATGCTCAACAAACCATTCCATACGGCGTCGAAAGCCGGGCAGCTTTTGCAGGACCACATCGCTGAGAATGATGGAAGTAAACAGCGGGATGATGCCCACCAGCGAGCGAACTCGCAGCGGAATATGTTCACCGTTGTTGTAAAGATGGTCGTAATAAAAACCATCCTGTTCGTCCCACAAACCCACATCGCTGATCGAATTCATCGCGTCTGCGATTTCGATGTAGTGTTCGAAAAACTTTGAAGCCATGTCGGCGTAGGCCGGGTTTTCGCTCGCCAGTTCCAGAGCCATTGTCAACATACGAGCGCAGTAGAAGCCCATCCACGCGGTACCATCGGCCTGATGCAGATGGCCTCCCGTGGGAAGCGGCTTGGACCGATCGAAGACCCCGATATTGTCAAGCCCCAGAAATCCGCCGCTGAAAACATGCTTGCCAAGCAGGTCTTTGCGATTCACCCACCAGGTGAAATTGACGACCAGTTTTTGAAACGTGCGAGCCAGAAACAGGCGGTCTCGATGGCCGGGTGTGCCCGTTTGTTTGTAAACGCGCCAGCAGGCCCAGGCATGAACGGGGGGATTCACGTCACTGAAATTCCATTCGTACGCTGGGATCTGACCATTGGCGTGCATGTACCATTCACGCAGAAACAGAATCAGCTGCTCACGCGCGAAATGATTGTCGATATCCGCCATTGGCACCATGTGGAAAGCAAGATCCCACGCGGCATACCATGGATACTCCCATTTGTCCGGCATCGAAATGATGTCGCGGTTGAACAAATGCGGCCATTCACTGTTACGAATGTTGCGGCGAGATTCAGGAGCGGCCGGCAGATTCGGATCGCCGTTCAGCCAGTCTTCCACGATGTAGTTGTAGAACTGCTTGGTCCACAGCAATCCGGAATAACCCTGCCGCAGGACTCGTCGAGATTCCTCGGGCAGCGAAGCCGGAATCTTCGCCGCATAAAACGCGTCCGCTTCTGCAATACGCTGGACGAAGGTGTCTGAAAAGGTGCTGCCAAACAAAGCCTTCGGTGGACGTTCAAAATCCCATAGACGCAGCTGCAGTGTGACCTTTTCGCCCGACCGGATGGTCACACGATAGTGAGCGGCCGCTTTGGTGCCCGTCTGTTTAGGATTCACCGCATCCTGACGGCGCCCGATAACGTATTCGTGGAAGCCATCCTTGTAGTACTTACCAGACAGAGCCGGATCGTGCAGGTAGCGAGGATTGGATTCGTTTTCTGTGAACAGCCATGTGGGCGATTTACCATCCGGGCCCGTATCCGCTGCAAACATGAATTTGCCGAGCGTCGCGTGATCGGCCACCACGCGGCCGAACTCATCCTTTTGCATATTCGGCTTCGGCCAGCAGCCCTCATGGGTGCAGCCCCAGGTCCATGTATTGCGAAACCAGAACGTTGGCAGAACATGGACGGAAGCAATCGCCGGCCCGCGATTGGCGATGGTGATCCGGATGAGAATGTCGTCTGAATTTTCCTTGGCGTACTCCGCAAACACATCGAAGTAACGATTGCGTTCAAAAATACCCGTGTCGACCAGCTCCAGTTCGGGCAGATTACGACTGCGATGCTGATTGTCAGCCACCAGTTTTGCGTACGGGTATTCCAGCTGCGGATACTTGTACAACGCTTTCATGTACGAATGCGTCGGCGTGGAATCGAGATAATAGTATTCTTCCTTGACGTCTTCGCCATGATTTCCTTCGTGGCCACTGACGCCAAACAGACGCTCCTTCAGAATCGGATCACGTCCGTTCCAAAGCGCCAGGCCGAAGCACAGCCGGCACTGCCGGTCCGTGAAACCCATCAGGCCATCTTCGCCCCAGCGATACGCACGGCCTCGCGCATGGTCGTGGGGAAACGACTGCCATGGATTTCCGTCGTGCGAATAATCTTCGCGGACCGTGCCCCATTGGCGTTCGGAAAGATATGGGCCCCATCGCTTCCAGTTGGCATCCTCGGAGCGAGACTCTTCCTGTTCCAGTCGAACCAGTTCGGCCGATTTCGTATGGAGATCGTTCATCAAAGTGAATAACTGCCTGGCTGTCGGGAAATACTGAGGCTGTCTGCGTTCTGCTGACAGCGAGTTGTATTCGGATCGTGACCTGTTGGCACTGGTCTGGACGCACAATTTTACGACAACCACAGCATTGCACGCGGTCGCCTGTGCAGATCCGGAACGGGGACGGGGACGGCCTGTCACTCCGCGCCGCGGACGTCACCAGTCTTGCGAATTCACCTGAAATTGACGGCATTCTGAACTCAGTTTGCCTGCTGGGCGCCATTCCGAGACGCGAGAACGATGTTTTCACTGAGCTTTTGTTGCCATGTCCCGCAAATCCCGGAGGTCCCCTTCCGTGGATGGTGCTTCCCGGGTATTTTTCGCCTCAGATTCCGGGTATTTTTCGCCTCAGATTGAGGACTGGAGAAAGACGGCATCTGTTCCCGCGGTACCCAACAGCGCACACGATCGAGAACGCTCAGCCTTTACGGCCAACTTCCGGATTTTGATTTATGAACGATTCGTCAACTCCCGCCCATCGCGACTTTGTTCGTCAGATTATTGACGAAGACATGAAAACCGGGAAGTGGGGTGGTCGCGTTCACACTCGGTTTCCTCCCGAACCCAACGGATACCTGCACATCGGGCACGCGAAGTCGATTTGCCTGAACTTCGGCATCGCCAAAGAGTACGGCGGCAAATGCAATCTGCGTTTTGACGACACGAATCCCGAAAAGGAAGAAGTCGAGTACGTCGAATCGATCATGGATGACGTCCGCTGGCTCGGTTTTGACTGGGAAGATCGGCTGTACTACGCGTCGGATTACTTTGAACAGATTTATCAGTGGGCTGAACAGCTGATCCGCGATGACAAGGCGTACGTCTGCAGTCTGCCGCAGAAAGACATCCGCGATGGGCGTGGCAGCGCCAACGAAGTCGGAGTCGACAGTCCCTACCGCAGTCGCAGTGTGGAAGAAAACCTGGATCTGTTCCGCCGGATGCGTGCCGGAGAATTTGCTGATGGAGCTCACACGATGCGAGCCAAAATCGATATGGCTCACAAGCATATGCTGATGCGCGATCCGATCATGTATCGCATTCGTCATGCTGAGCATCATCGGACCGGGCACAAGTGGTGCATCTATCCGACGTATGACTACACTCACGGGCAGTCCGATTCCATCGAAGGCATCACGCATTCGATCTGCACTCTGGAATTCGAAAATCATCGCCCGCTCTACGACTGGTACTGCGGCGCTTTGAGTATTCATCATCCGCAGCAGATTGAGTTCAATCGACTGAATCTGACTTACACAATGATGAGCAAGCGTCTTCTGCTGGAACTGGTTCAGGGCGGACATGTGAATGGCTGGGATGATCCTCGCATTCCAACACTGCGCGGCTTGCGTCGTCGCGGTTATACGCCGGAAGCCATTCGAGCCTTTGTGGCGTATGTGGGAGTGACAAAACACAATGCCACGATGGACATGGGTGTGCTCGAAAATCACATTCGCGAAGATCTGAACAAGCGTGCCGAACGCCGCATGGCTGTTCTGAATCCTTTAAAGGTTGTGATCACCAATTATCCTGACGGGCAGTCCGAAGAGATGGAGGCCGTCAACAATCCGGAAGATCCCTCCGCTGGAACTCGCAAGGTGCCGTTCAGTCGTGAGCTGTACATCGAACGTGATGACTTCATGGAGGATCCGCCGAAGAAGTTCTTTCGGCTGTCACCGGGCAAAGAAGTTCGTCTCCGCTGGGCTTACTTTGTCACGTGCACGGATGTCGTAAAAGATGCGAACGGACAGATCACCGAAATTCATTGCACCTACGACCCGGCGACTCAGGGCGGCGACGCACCCGACGGTCGCAAGGTGAAGGCGACTTTGCACTGGGTGTCTGCAAAACACGCGCTGGCTTCTGAAGTGCGGTTGTACGATCATCTGTTTGTGAAAGAAGATCCGGATGATGTGAAAGATCCGTCGCTCGACTGGAAATCCAACCTGAATCCAAACTCCTTGCAGGTACTTCCAGCGGCGATGCTGGAGCCTTCGTTGGGTCTGGCAAAAGCAGGCGATCGCTTTCAGTTCGAACGGCTTGGTTATTTCTGCGTCGACAGTGACACGACGACTTCGAAAATGGTTTTCAATCGCACGGTCACACTGAAGGACCAATGGACGAAGGAGCAGGCAAAGAGTTAAGACCGCTCATCAGAGCGTGAAGTGTTTCAAGCACCAGGAACTGAGAACACCGGACGATTCTCCGCAGGAAGATGAAAGTTGTGGCTAAGAAGGCGAAAATACCTGATCCGTTAAGTGAGATTGCAGCGAACCTTTTGGCGTCGCTGGAGACGCATCGAAGCGCTCCGTCGCATGCAATGGATTCTCCGTTTTTGACGTGGTCACAACTGGTGGCCAGCCAGAGTGGCGTGTCGATGGACTGGGCCACGGCTTCCCTGCAAAAATCACCGGCCAAAGGCCAGATTGTTATTGCCGTCACCGAGGACCTGAAGAGCCCCGTTGCTCTGAGCAAAGATGTCGAACGACTGGCTCAGGATGCTGTTGTCCTGCAGCGGCTGGTCCAGCATCCCTTCACCGGGTGCAGTGAAACGGTTCCCGTGCGGTCCCTTTCGGAGCTCTGTAAAGGTCTGGATAAGAATCTACGGAAACCAGTTGAAGCCTGGTGGTCTCAAAGTTCAGCGAACTTGCCAGCGGGCCTCTCCCGGATTGAACAGAAGTCCGGAAAAAAAATCGTCGTTGCGATTCATGACGAGCGATTTGTACGCCCAGATGTCACTTTAAGTCGAAAACTGACGGCGGCTCTGGAATCCCTGCGGAAGCTTGGCGACACCAGCTATCCGGCGCTGCTGAGTGACCTGTTGACGCGAGCCGATGTCGCTCCCGATGATCCACTGCTCGTCGGCGCATTCCTGCAGCCGCCTTTTGCAGACTCCACGATGCTGGTGGCCGGAAAATTGCCACACGGCTGGCTGGCACTGAGCAGCGATGCCGAACAGGTCGTGAACAGCGAAGGCTTCCTGCGCCGCCTGCTGCTGCAGAATTGCGACGAGGCAACTCCTGAAGTCAAGTTGTCGACACTTGCAAAGATCATGGTCAAAGAACTGCAGCCACGTTTCAGCGAAGTCTGGCGGACTCATTTTGAGTTGCAGCGAAAATTCCCGTTTGTCGAATTCTCCGCAGGCGGATCAAAGGCGAAACCGGATCTTATTCTTCGCGACGCCCGCTTTCCGCGTGCGGAAAAAGTTCTGTCTGAGCAGCTTGTGAAACACCTTGATGCTCAGAAAATCATTGGCGAGTCGGCGTATCCAACACCCTGGAGCCGACTGCTGGAACTGACAAAGACACAAGCTGGCAAGGCGACTGTTCAGAAAGCAATGGCCCTGGAACCGTTTGTCGGGCGAGTCCTGTTGGCGTTTCCTGCGTCGTCAGATTCGCCAGCGGCCTTCATTGATGATGCGGCAGAGCTGGCCGCGTCCACTCGCCTGCTGGAGCTGATCGTTTCGCAGCTTGTGACGGACGATCAGCAATGTGTCCAGGCCGACAAGCTGGCGCTGGTCAAAGGACTGCATCCGCTGCTGAAGCCGCATGTCGCGGTCGCCGTCGAGCGACTCACATCGACGAAGCAGATGCCGCCCGGTTTCGGTGCTCTCCGCATCGGATCAAAGTGGCAGATCTTTCGACTGCAGGATCTGACCGCCGGGCCTGCTGTTGCTCCGTCATCGGACGAACAAAAGTCCAGGGCAAAGAAATCGGCCCCGACCGCTACAGCGAAAATCGCGGAACCAAAGCTGCCTGCGTCCATGGAAAACAAGCCGCCCGCGACATCCGCGATCGAAAGCAAAGCTGTCAATTCTGAACCGTTGCCGGAGAAAGCCTCTGAGCCCTCGCCGCAGGTGGCCACGCCTGCAGAATCATTGGAAGGATTCCGTCAGGATCTGGAAGCGGCATTTCAATCGCTGAGCGAAGTGTCGCGGCTGCCGGGATGTGTCAGTCTGGCCGATCTGCGTCCGGTGTTGAATCGGTATCCGAGGGAAACGTTCGATGCAGAACTGATCCGTCTGCGAAAGGCCGGTCAGTATTCATTGAGCGTCGTCGAGGGGCGTTATCCTCTGTCGGATGCGGAGCGTGATTCGTGTTTGATCATCGACAATTCGCCCCATCTTCTGGTGCGACGTCGAGAATCTTAACCGTTGGTTCTGAAATTTCCGCAGACATCGCGGGGCAGCCGGGGCAATGCGGTTTCCCCGATTGGTTGGGCGAGTCTGATATCGACGAGCCGCTCCGTTCGGCTTTTGCCTCGACGCACGTCTGATGTGTGTTACCCTGCACTAACACTGACCGAGTCTGTTTGGGACACAAGTGCTTTGTGACAGCACAGTGAGCCGGTCGTGAGGAAGAACGACCGGTCGCGTGAAATCCGCAGGACTCGCCCGCATTCGTTCGCAACCCTAACCGCAACGAATCTTAGCACCTGAACCCATGCACGGTTTTCCCATGAATCGGCCAGACGACAATCTCAGCATTTTCGCGGAACACCTGCGGCTCGCAAACCCCTTCGACGAAAATCGCGTCACGCAGATTGACTCGCTCGTCGGCGACATCCCGCAGATTAACAACAGCGCCTTTGAACAGCTGAAGCTGCATGCTCAGAAAACGGCGATGGCGGCGAACGGCCGTGGTGTGGTTGTGTCCGGTTCGCCAGGCATTGGGAAGAGCCATCTGTTGGCCCGATTTGGCCAGTGGGCTCGAGCGGAAAAATATCCGTTCGTGTATCTGCTGAATCTGCAGGCCGGGCCGGACGATATTCTCAGAACGATTTTGCGGACAACCATTAGCATTCTGTCACGCAACTTTGCGATGACGCCCTGGCATTCACGTCTTTACAAGATTGTCAGCATGGCGGTGAAAGAAGCCATTCAGAAGTCCGGCACTGACGAAACTCCCGATCTTAACCAAGCTCGTCGTTTTTATCGACGGATGCTTGCCGAACACAATCTTCAGGGGGACGTTTACGAAGTCCTCTGGACTTTGTTTGAGGACGTTCAGCGGATCGTGATGCAGTTGCCGCGAACGAACCTGGCACCGTTGTCCCTGAAATGGCTCTCAGGCGGTTCTCTGGACCCGGACCAGGCAGGGCAACTGGGCCTGAACATGGCGGGGGCGAACGAGGAAGGTTCCGGGCTGTCGCTGGAAGACATGAAGAATGTTCTGCGAGTGCTGTGTCAGTTTTCTGCGTTTCGAAATCGCAGTTTCATTCTGTGCTTTGATCAGGTCGACACGCTGAGCGAAGATCAGGTGCAGACCTGGTCGTCCACCGTGCATGCTCTGCTGGATTTGTGTCCCGGGCTGCTGGTCGTCACCAGCGGAGTTGATGAAACGTTTTTGAAATGGACTGCAAAAGCCCTGGTGAGCAAAGCCAGCTGGGATGATCGCATTCGTCAGTTTCCCGTGCTGCTGTCGGGCATCAGCGCTCCTGCAGCGCGCGAACTGATTTTGAGTCGCCTGAAGAATTCCTGCCTGCCGTTTGAATCCATTCCGGAAGTCGGGGCTTTGCGTGCTCATGATGTCTGCTTCCCGCTTGGAAAAGCGGCCGTCGATCCGATTCTGCTCGAGTCCGATGGAACCGAGCGCAACGACATGCGGCCGCGGGATGTCATTTCGCGAGCTGGCACAGCGTGGGATCGGCAGGTCAGCAAAATTCAGTCGCAGGGCTTCGCTGCCTGGCTGCACAGCTGGAATCAGATTGCAGAAATTTCGACCGCGAAAATGTCTGATAATGCATCGGAGCACGACAGCGAAACGTCGACGGACAGCAGCCCGGAGGAGTTGATTCGTCGAAAGGATGCTGTGATTGCCCGTAAGCTGGTCGAACATCAGCGGGCGCGTGAACAGCGTCCGGAAGAGCTGCCGGTTGATGCCGGGAACCTGACGGGACTGCTGACCAGTCTTCTGACGGCATGCACTCAGGCCCCGGCAACGTACCGCGATGCGGCTTATCGTCATCTGCTGGGTTTTGAAACTGCTGAGAATCACGGACCTTCGAAACCGGCATTTCAACTGGTTGTCGAACAGATTGAACCGCACGCGGGGGTTCGTCGTCGCATCGGCGTCGCGGTCGCAGAATCCACGTCGGGACTCAGTGCCACCAACATGCTGAAGCGAATCCAGGCCAGCCTGCTGGAAGGACACATTGTCGACGAAGCCGTTTTGATTCTCGACGGTCGAGCTCCATTGAACCTCGCCACCGCCGGGAAGGAACGACTGAAGGAACTGACAGCGATGGAGTCAAAGTTTTCGATCACGCAGCTGTCTTTTTCTGACTATGCGGCTCTGGATGCTCTGGAAAGCGTCGCCGGCCTGACTCGCGCGGGCGATCTGACGTATCCGGGCGAGAACGGCCGCGACGCCACGATCTCTGATACCGAAGTTTATGAATCCCACCACCGACTGGGACGCTATTTGAATTCGCCGGTGATCGGCCGTCTCATCGGCCACACGGAATCCACGACCGCCGCGGACGTGGCCTGAAGCGAAGTTCGAACTTCCATTTGGCCCACATCGATATGACGGCTGTTTGGTTAGCTCGGTGGGGGCGTGGTGACGGCTTTTTCCACTTCGTCCAGCATCTGAGCCCGGCGGAAAGGTTTGTAGAGTACCGCTTTCAGCCCTTCCTGACGGGCTTTGACGATGGAATGAGACGCATCGTATCCAAACGCGGTCATCATAATGATCGGGACGTGCCGGTTAATTTCACGCAGCTTGCGGAAGCATTCATATCCATTCGCATCCGCGAGGCGAATGTCAGTCAGGACGACGTCGTAATGGTAATTTCGAAGCATTGCACAGGCGGCCGTTGCGTTCTGAACGGCTTCGACTTCACAGCCCATCTGGCCAAGCAGATTATGAGCATCCTCGCGAGCCGTTGCGTCCTGATCAACAACCAGAACACGTTTTCCCTGCAACGCTTTACGGGGCGGCCGATTGACGACTGGCGGACCCATTACCACATTGCTTTCCGGGGCATGAATTACGCTGCCTACGTTGGCGCTGATCTTTCTGACGCGGTCGGTGATCATATGCAGACGCTCACAAACGTCCGGATCGTGTCCGATGTAGCGTTCCAGAATCCAGGTGGCCGCATTCAGGATCTCATCGGATGGCTCCGCAACTTCCCGGCGCAGGCGGTCTGAATTTTCAGTAGCTGCCGTGACTTTTTCAGCGGCCAGCAGTTGCAGCTGATTCAGAGAACTGGCAACCACACGACCAAAAAGAGTGAGGAAGTCGAGGTCTTTTTGATTGAAGGAGAGCGTGCCCGGGCTTTCGACATTGAAGGTTCCCAGCACCGTGTCGCGAATGGTCAGCGGCACCGTCAGTGAACTGCGAGCATCTGCAGCGCCGCAGATATAAAGGCGATCATTTTTGGTGTCCGCGCACAGATAACTGCGATTGCTGAACGCCACAAAACCGGTGACTCCATTACCGGTTTCTGCCGCGAACAAGCGGCGAGTCGCGGCTTCCGGATCCATACCGAATTCCAACAGAGGCATCAGTTCCTGCGTTTCACTATTCAGCAGACGAATCTCAAACGTGTCATACCCCAGAATCTCCTGAGTCAGCTGCAGGATCTGATCTTTCAGCAGAGTGACTCGTTCATCATGAGTCATCGCAGTGACTTCATCCGGCGCCAGATTGCCCATTTCCAGGCCGGCCCGATAAATCGCATCCTGCTTTTGCTTTTCCAGCATCTGCTTGCTGACGTCACGTACGGTCAGGATCAACGCCTGCCGATCCTTGCCGGACAGAGCGATCGACGTTCTTGCAAGACGAAGCCCCAGACTGCAGCGGTCTTCCCGCCGAACATTCAGTGATGCGGCTTCACCTGGCGTTACCGAGACGGCGATCCGACTCAGGTCGGTGCCATCCGTTGGGCGGATCACATCCTGCAGCGATTCGCCGATCAGGTTGCCGTCTGCCTTCAGCAGATTTCGAAAGGTCGTGTTGTGCCAGAGAATGGAGAAGGAATCATCGAGAAGCACAACGCCGTCCGGCAGGGCACTGAACAGGCCCATCGCGCAAACCTGCAGATCAGACATCAGGCCCGGGTCAGACTTATCGCAGACAAGGTAATCGGCGGATGAGTCCGGCATGTGGACATCATTGGTGGAAAGAACTTCCAACTTCTCACCGGTCAGCTCCTTCATTCGAGGAACCGCGGAACCGGTTTGGCCCAACACCAGCATTCGTTGTTGCGTTGCAGTCACTTCTTAATCCCTCAAGCCAGATCGATCGCTCCATCAGTGCGATTCAGAACGACTTATGAATTCTGCCTTGCCAAAGACGTCTTCGCAAGAAGCTTTTGAGATTCCCTTGTTTGGTCGTGCTATCTTTTCCGGGCTCGGAAAACGTGCGGCTGTCGTTCAACACTCGCCAGATCTCCCGACAATTCGTGCAAAATGACGGCCGCAGACGGCAAACTCCGGACCAGCAGTCGTCGTCCAGCACGTTTCGTGACGAAGAAAAATGCCGAAAAGATTTGCCGTAAAAACCTACTCGGACGGACAAAAACACAGACACGACGTTGCCGAGAAAAGTTGGTCGCCGGGCAGCAAGCCAATTCCTTTTGAGAGCTCGTAGCCGTTTGCGGCTCAGGAAACTTTCGATTCCGACGCATTCGCGGGCGTTGCTTCGTCATCCTGTTTCATCGACTGGATCATCAGCATAATCGCACCGGCCACAAGTAACGAATCGGCAATGTTGAAGATCGGATAGTCGTAGTTGCCGAATCGAAATCGCAGAAAATCGCGCACCGCAAGAGCAGGCTCGGTCTCATCAGGAAATCGCTCGCCATGCAGCCCTAGCCGATCGTAGCAGTTGCCCAATGCGCCGCCGGATACCATGGCCAGAGCCACGGTCAGCCAGGCGCTTTTTGCAGCGCCGCGGACGAACAGCCAATAGTTGGTTCCGAGGAAAGCCAGGACACTGAGCGCCGCAAAGCCTGTGGCAAAACCCTGGCCCATGCCCCACAGCGCGCCGGGATTCAGGCTGGTATGCAGCTCAAACTTGAGCCACGAATCAATCAGCCATCCGGTTCCCTGGAAGACTCCGCCCAGGCGGCTGAACACGATGGATTTGCTTAGAAGATCGGCGGCGAGTGCAGCGATCGTGATGATGGAATAAACAAGAATCCGAGTCCGTGGATAGGCAGCCATCAGCGACGGCTTTCCTTAACTCGCTCACAATCCACACAATTTCTGGCATGAGGAATCGTCTGCAGTCGCAGTTTGGGAATGCGGGCTTTGGCTTCCGCCTTGCCCTCATCCAGACAGGCTTCACAAACACCGTAGGTGCCGGCATCGATCTTTTTCAGGGCGTGAGCGATCTCTTCAAGAACGCCCTGATCACTTTCCACGAGCTGCAGAGAAAAGTCCAGGTCCCACGCATCTGATCCCATTTCGGCCATATGATTGGACGAACGAGACTCATTACCTGCTTCCGATCCGGCAAACGCTTCCTCCTGAAGTTGCTCCACATCGCCACGCAGGCGAGCCTGGAGCAGCTTCAACATTGTCCGAAACTCCTTGAGTTCTTCAGGCTTCATTTTGGCAGGATTCCGCGAGGTATGAGAATGCGGGCTGGAGCGTCGAGCGACTTTCCAGCGAGGATCAGGATTATTGGGATGCCGGATTTCGCGGTCAAGGATCTGTCGCTGCCCGTCTTTAAACTCGGCCAACAATTTGCGGAAAAAAGCGATTAAAGCGGCCAGTCGTTTTGCAGCCAGCGTGATCGGCTGCAGCCCAGAATGCCTGACCAGTGGCCTTCAATCGCGGGAATGAGAAGGGAATGTTAAGAAGCGGTTACCCAAGGGCGGTACAATTCCACCAGACGAGCCCGGGGGGCGGCGAGTGCGATGAACGGCTCGCATTGAGCCTCGCCCTCCCGACGCGAGGGCTCAATTTTTGGCGTTGAATGAGAATTATTCGCCGAATTCGGCGGATGCGCCAAGCTTTTCGTTCAGCATGCGACGCTGTTGATCTGTCACGACGGAAACGATCTGATCGCCTTCGTGCAGCCCGGATTCAATCAGCACTTTGCCATCAGACACTTCGCCTGGCTCTACCTGGCAGGGCAACAGGACGTCGCCGCTTTTCATCAGAACGACATTTCGTCCTGCATGACGGATCAGCGCCGTTGGAGGAACAGTAATCGCATCCTGCTTCTCCATCAGCGTCAGAACAGCCTCCGCTTCCATTCGCGGCCGCAACAGATCACGCTGCTCATCCCGTGGTTCCAGAATCGCATCGAGAAAGTATTCTTTAACGTCGGAGAACCGATCGCGCATCACCGGATATGGCGAAATCCGAGAGATAGCCGCAGGCACCGCAACATCGTCCAGACCCACCGGGCGAATCAGAATTGGAGCCCCTACGGACACTCGCGTGATTAGTGATTCATTGAGGGGCAGGCTGATCTTCAGGTGATCCTGGTCGGGGATCTCGAAAATTGGCTGAGAGAAATAAACCGACTTTCCTTCTTCGATGGTGATCACGCCGCGACTTCGCAGCTTCCAGTTGTTGCAATGAATTACCTGCCCGTCACGCGGCGCCCGAAGGTTGCACGCGTTAATGCTTTCCTGAGCCGAACTGGCCAGCCGTTCATAGATTGACAGGCGATGCTGATCAAGAAGAGTCCCCAGCCTGGCTTTTGAAACCGCCAGGGCGTTGGCGAGTTCGGTTCGATGGATCTGCAGCTGAGAATTGTTCAGATGATGAGTCATCTGCAGGTCTCGCCGGGGATGCGTGAAATCCTGCAGCAGGTCTCTTTTAAATTCCAGCCGCCGCACCTGCTCCGTCTGGGTCGTCAATGCCAGAGACTGCGAGTCCACTTCGGCGCGATTTGCATATCCCAGCATCCACAATCGCTCTGAAAATCTCAGCGTCCCATCGGCGTTCTGAAGTCGATCCTGATTGAATGAAATATCGTCCGCAAGTTGCTGGACTTCGTTGGGATGAATGCCCTGAGAATATTCCAGAAGATCCAGCTCAGCCGCCTGAAGTTCACGCTCAGCCTCGCCGAGCCTGCGTTCATTGCTGGCCTTGAGCAACTCTTCCTGTTGCTTTGAAGCCTGTAACTTCACGTCCGCTTTGATCAGCGTAACTTCGCGTGACCGCTGGAATTCCTCGATCTTAGAGGAATCGAGGACGCACACAATGTCGCCCTTGCGAACCCAAGTGCCCTCCGGAACAAGGCTCAGGATTTGCACGGTCCACTGACACTTTGACTGAACTCGTTCTGTTCGCAGCGGTTCCAGGGAGCCGCTTGTGGTCATTTGGATTCGAAAAGGAGACTTCTGGATTGTCAACATTTCCGGCGGTGACTGTTGGGGCAGCAAGAAGACCGCGAATATTGCCAGGCAAATGAGCACGGCCAGCAGGAGCCACTGACGAGCGGAAACTCCAGGGAACGCGATGCGAAATTTCGGATTGGGCTCAGCGGGCGACGCGAACGCGGATGAATCATCAGGCAGGCAGACTGACATAGAATCCTCGGCGGGACTGATTCCGGCGGACGCCAAAAAACAGCGGAGAATTTGAAGTGGTGGGATGCTGCGAGGTTCTGACGAATGCCGCGGCACAAATCATGAGGCAGGAAAAATAAGGGCAGGGCAGAATTCTAGCATGTCCACCGACACATTTTAGGGTAGAAAATCGGGCAAACTGCCTGTTTCTCGCATGTCCTGATTTCCGCTTCAGGATTGTGAGAAAGACTCGCTTTTTTTCCGCTTTTCTACTTTTCTGCGCCGTTTTATCCTGCACGCGGAGACGCTTGAGGTGTTTTATTGTCCTTATTCGATTCTCGAAGCATCACCATTGACTCAGCGCCCAATTCCACTCGTTTAACACAAAAGTAGGCGTCACACTCCGAGGCTGTGAAGAAATTGAAGATTCTGGAATGATGGCTCTCCGAGCGAGTCAATTTTTTCTGACGCAGCTCGGTTCTGAAGTTCCTGCGGGTTTCATTCGCAG
>Ga0105052_10004135_pt1 | contig 16191 bp, 7 predicted proteins | sample FRY03_FD_78094 | JGI IMG/M metagenome (GOLD analysis project Ga0105052, IMG submission 78094) | Freshwater microbial communities from Lake Fryxell liftoff mats and glacier meltwater in Antarctica - FRY-03 | ecosystem: Environmental > Aquatic > Freshwater > Ice > Glacier meltwater ... | reverse complement strand
GGCAATGCTGGTGGGCAAGGTCGAGTCCGCTGTTGAAATGTGTGAATCGCTTCGGGCAAAGCTCGTCATCCCAGGCAAGGGACCGAGGAAGGGTTGTGAAGAATTGCTCGGCGAGCTCGAGACGTTGCTTGGTGCGTGGGTGTCATGTGTGTTTTCTTTTGTCTGTGGCACCACGCTTGCACGACAACCGAAATTTCAATTAAAGACGAGCGTGTTGACAACGACCTGTGTCACTGCCGCTCCCGGGTAAAAGTCCTCCGCCGCAGCGGGGGAAAGGATGCAGGGCATGAGGTATAGAGTAGTACCACCTTTGGAACCACACGACGCAGACAGAAGGCTCTGCTGACTTGACTTTTTCAACTCTTCAGCTTCGGGGCACAAAGCAAAAGCTGATTTAGATGTCGCGCACTTGGAGGCGCTAGAGATGATGAAAGAGGCTGAAGAACTTCTCGGCAAGGGTGAGCTGCAAGAAGCGAAAGCACAGTTTGAATCTGCTATAGAAAGGTGCGTCGTGTGGGTGCTGCGTATTTCTGCGGTGTTGGTTTGCATCGCCCAGAGGAGGCGTGAAATGAAAAGATGGTCATGTCTCTATCTATGCGTGGGGGCTCGGGTGTGATAAGTGCATGGACGCGCAATGCAGGTATCAAACGGCATTCAAGACGTCCGAATTCGCTGAGCATTGGATACCTCTCGTTCAAGATTTGGGGGACGATTTGGGCCCCAAATGGAAGAATTGTCATGAATCAATGTCTTGCTATGGAAATCTTTTGATTTGCGAAGAAAGCAGTGTGGGCTCGGCAATAACAATGGAAGTGGCAGACACCGGGAAATTAGTGTGTGAAATCAGGATTAACAAAATGAAACCAAGGGACGAAGGGGAGGACAGCGACATATTCTTTGGTGTGATGCGGGATAATATTGATTTGGATCAATTTTGGTACGAAGAGGACTTAGAAGATCTCGTCTGGTAACCCTCTTACACACATGTACACATGCATGTGCGTGCGTGCGAACATACACATGCGCACACACATACACACGTACACACATGTACTCACACACACACGCACACATGCGCGCACACACACTCACACATGTACACACACACACACACACACACACACACCATCACACAAAAACTTATTCACTTGCACGCATTGACACAACCATTTTCACTCCAATAGGTTCTACTCAGACGATGGTGACATATGCACGGGCGAAGAAACGCTCGAGGATGTGGCAGCATCATGGGCATACAAAGAGGGCGATTCTGTTAAATTGGAGCTCGAATTCACGAATGGTGAAGATAAAGGGGTTTTAAAATTTTACAAAAATGGCTCCCTGATTCCCCAGTATTTTACAGGTGTTGAGGGCCCAGTGGTCGCGGCTGTGCTTCTGTCAGATTGCCAAGAAGGTGATTGTATTGAGCTGGTCGATTTGCAGTATGATCCAGGTGAGGATGGTGCCGATGAAACGCTTGAAGATCTGTCAGATGTTTTACATGAGCAACGGCCTGTCTTCATCGTGATGGATGCTTTTGCGAGTTCGTGCAGAGCAAATGTGCACTACATTGATTTTCAGGAGGATGACTCAAAAACGACAATTTCGGGTGCAAAGAAAGCATTGACAAGAGCCATGGTCAAACTGCATAAAGCTGATGACAAGTTGCGCTGCGCAAAGTGTAATACAAAAAAGATGGAGTTGGCCTCTAGGCTGAAGAGCGATTTCCTCGAAAAGGCCCATGCATACATTGAGGATGCCGAAGGTTTGGTGGAAGAGGGCAAGCTTACCAAGTCATTCAAGATTTTTGATGAGGCTATTCATCTGATGCAGAAAATCGAAGAGCCTGGTATGCTGAAATATGCAAAAAAAGCAAGGCAGGCAGCTGTCTCGCGCAGAGACATGTCATTTCGCAACGCAGATCGTATGATGAAGCTGGTACGCTCCAGAATCAAGTCAGAATCTTGGGCAGTTCTTTGCGAAGGGTTTGAAGAGAGTATCACGCAAGCTGCAGAGTCTAAGGTCTTATACGAGGAAGCTGGTGAATCAGCCAAAGCACAGGACGCTCAAGTTTCAAAGTCAGTGTGCGATGACATGCAGCAAGCAAGTGCGCTCACAAATGACGCCAACAAGGCGTTTGAAAATGCTCAAATATCAGGTGTGAAGCATCACTTTCAAAAGGCAAACGATGCGTATGCAAAGGCATCGACACTCTGCCAAAAGGTCGGAAATATGGCGTATGTCAACGCGCTCAAGGATCTTGCCTTTAAATCAATGGAGGCTTTCAAAACGGTTGAAGCGGCTTACGCAGAAAGTCCAGTGGAGGAGGGTATTGAGGATATTGAAAAGTCGGTGGAAGATTTTGCTGATATGCTGGATGGTAAGCCCGATGAAGAAGAACCAGATGCTGGCGGATCTGTCGAGCCGTGCCTAACAGGTGTTGTGTCAAAACGCATCATGGCACCATCAAAGATCTTTTCTGTGTATGTGTCTTCATCAATTTCTGAGAATGAGCCTGAGCGTCTATGCATTGCGCGTGAAGTTTCTCGGATGGTGCGCGAGGCCGTAGTCGCTTTTGGATTTGAGATTGAGTTTGTGGATCCTTTCTATTCACTTTGGAATGCTCCAGAGCTGGCACACGATTTTGATTTTCGAGCTGCAGGTAACCGAGTATTAAAGCAGTGTCAGCAGGAGTCGGCAGGTATCGATTTCTTGTGTATGTTAGGCCAGGATGACAACGGTATTTCTTTTCCTGGTCAAATTGACTTTGATGTTTTCAGCTCCGTTGTCAAGTGCATTCCTGATCGAGGAGAGTTGGGCAAGCTTCGCAAAGTGATCATTGATTGGTACAAGCTCGACACAAACTCCAATCCCCGAAAATACGTCATGTTGGATCGAAGAAAGAAGATCCCCAACCTCATTAGCATTGACAAAAGGAAGAAGGATATCGGTGTGCAGGAGTGGACCCGGCAGTTTGCACAGCTGCAACAGGGATTTTATGAGGCCACCAAAATCCAAATGGCTACTCTGCAGATGCAAAAGATTCGAATTGGAATCTTGCAAAAGCTTGGTAAGGTGGATAGCTACAGCATGAAAAAGAAAGTGCATGAACTGTTCAGTGAAATCGATGTCGACGGTTCTGGCCAAATCGACGTGGAGGAGTTGAAAATTGCGTTCCAGCAACTAGAAGTCAATTTGTCGCCGGAAGAAACAAGGTCATTCATGGATGAATTTGATGAGGATCAGAGTGGTGAAATCGGTTTTGATGAATTTTTGCTCATTGTTGAAAAACTCCTTTTGGACGCCAAAAATCACGAAAAAGAGGAGCATATCGACAATGTGAACCACGCAAAGTATTTTATGCAATCAATCTTATACCAGGAAGCTTGCGATGGAATTCTTGACCGCGCGCGTGATGTCGCTCTCGAGCGTAGTGCCTGTATTCTTTGGGGATTTGATCCCATGCAGATGGGTCAAGAATTGAAGTATATTGAGCAGGGAGACGGATTTGACGGAGAGGATTCGATAGCTCGTTTGCGGCAGAAAAATATCAAAGCAAAAGGAGGTGACGAGGCTGTAGAAATTCGCGGTGGAAACAGACCTGAATATTTTGCCCACATTCAGTCTTGGCAACTGAAAGAACTTTTGTTCAAAAAACTTGTTGATATGGAGGAGTACTTTGAAGAAAATCCTCCTGACGACAGTATTACTCCGCAGACGCCGAATTCACGTGGCAGCGACGTAATGGTGATCAATGGTGATTCAGATTTTTCCAATCTCAAGCCCAAAACCCCAGCACACCCCAAAACCCCTCCATCCAGAGACCAGATGGGGAGATTTCCGCCTCCGCCTACTGGGGACGCGCTGGCAGGTGGGGATGACTTGCGAGAAGACACGGCCAATGAAAAGTTTGGTGGTCGGCGGATCGATGCAGATGTGTGGGAAGCAATGAGCCACCGCAAGTCCACATTATTGAAGACACTGTCAGACTGGGAATTTATGCGCGTTGTCTCGCGATCTAAACGACGAACATTTCGAGGGTCGACTGATGATCCTTTTGTCATGGTGCAACCCTCTGAAATAGATTGGACGGGTAGCGACGAAGACATAATAAAAGCAAAGGATACTGTCCAACGTATGCACGACAAGATCGAAAGGCTTTCAGATAGTGAGAGAAGAGAACGAAATGGCATGGCAAAGGCTCGAATGCAGAGCGAAATCAAGACGTGCGAAGAAAGCATTCAGTGCCTGCAGGCGGACGTCGATAGGACAATGTTTGTTGTTCTACAAGGCGAGCTTGAGGTCGTGCTCATCGAAGAGGTAGCAATTGCGCCGTCAAGTCGGTCTGCAAGTAGAGCGGGGAGCCGCCCAAAAACGACTGAGAAAATTGAGCCCACTGTCACAAAGCTTGCTATTCTCAAACGAGGCGATGCGTTTGGAGACTTGACATTGATTTTAGGCATGCCGCGCGACACCACAATCCGCGCGTTGACGCCCGTTGATGTGGCTGTGATACGGTATGATATGGTTGAGTCTCTGATTACCCGGAACCCTGCAATTCAAGAGAGAACACAGGCCCTAGTGCAACTATTTCAGCCCCAAAGCAGCGATCTGCGCACCCACATCTTGACCCGCGCTGTTCCTTACAATTTCGACTCTTATAAAAGAATCAACGCTGCAATGGCTACCCTCAAGTCGCCGTTGATGAAAGTGCTGACCGGCAAAGAAATTGAAAATCTTTCCAAGCTCGTATCGATTACAACCTTTCCACCAGACGTCGAGCTTTGCAGACAGGATGACAGTCAAGACAGTGGGTGGGGACCCTTTGGTGACTCTGCATTTCTGGTCCTGGAAGGTGAACTGAGTGTTACCATTACCTTTGAGGACGGCCATGACGAGGTTGCAAAACCAAAACCCATCGAAGTGGCACGTGTCATGACAATGGGAGAATCCGTGGGCGAAATGAACCTGGTGACTGGAGTGCCTCGGACTAGCACAATTATGACGGCTACCAAGTGTATTTTGGTAGAGATCGCTCGGCACCATCTGGCGGCGGTTCTGCATCGAGATGTCCGAGAGGATCTAGTGGCATTCCTCACGCAAAGACAAAATGGGAACGTAGAAGCAAGAGTCTTGCAGAAGAGAACCCAGCACGCCATGCGACAGAGGCAGTCGACGTATCTCAAGCAGCTTTCGGACATCGAGATCGATTTCCTGGCTGCCGTTGCCAACATCCGCATTGAAGATAAGGGAACGTGGATTGTAAAGCAAGACGAATGGGGCGACTCTTTTTTTGTTGTCCTGCGCGGAGAACTGCGCGCTATGGTTGCCTTTGCAGAAGGTGAGGATTTCCGCGAAGTGGGTCGTTTGAAAGGGGGAGATGTGTTTGGTGAAATGACATTGCTCTTAGATTACCCACGGTCTAGTACCATTGAAGTTCTCTCCAAAAACGTCATGCTTGCGGAGGTCACCAGAGATGCAGCTGAAAAAATGCTCAACGCTCGATCGGATATCATAGACACGATGGAAATGATGTTGCGGGGCAGTGAGGGGCTGGACGATATCATGCGAGCTCGTACGCCTCTAGGAGGCCGTGCCGCAACTCCAGGTGGTATTGTGGCAACGGGTCTAAAAACTTCCATCAGTGTTGTGAGTTATCCCTGGAAAGCAGAGGCGAAAGGCATGCATGCTGAAATGCGTGGGGCAAACTACAAGAGTGCCTTTGTTCGAAAAGTGGCGAATGCCGTTCTTGAGCGGATCGAACCGGCGTTGGAGAAAGACTCACACATGCTCGACGACACACGATTGCCGATTCTTCAGGAATGTTCGTTTCATCTCGACGTGGCCGCTAGGAAGACGGAAGTTTTCGGGGGGCGCAAACTTGAAATGAAGCGGCTTGTAGATTCCATCGAAGGGGAGTATCAACAGCGTATGGGTCTGAAAAATCAGCCCGTTATTGTTATGGGTGCGGCTGGTGTCGGCAAGTCAGCGCTCCTGGCGATGGCAGGAATCAGGGCGAAGGCCCGCAATCCTGGTGCGATTTGCGTGTTTAGATTTATGGGTTGGACGCAAGAGTCGCTCAATGTTTTGCGAATGATGAAAAGTGTCTTGACTCAAATGATGACAACTTTCGGGATGAAACTCTCCACATTTCCCGACAATCTGGAGGAGCTCCGGGACATGCTCATGTCATTGCTGGAGAAAGCGACCAAACATGAAAAGATTTGTCTGATTCTAGACGCTGTAGATGATCTTGATACGCCAGCAGGTTTCATGCCGTCATTTGAGTGGCTACCAAAGAGGCTACCCCAATACAGTAGCATCATATTGTCTCTCAAAACAGGTTCGGTCGACTCCGTCAATGTGCTCAACACCATGTTCACAGGGGAAGTATATTTCAATATATATGCACTGAGACCTGTCGATGCCTCGCCAATACTTGAAGGCTATCTAGACAAGAGAGGCAAAACAGGTTTTCAGAATGCCCACTTTGAAGTCATCAGAACGGCGTCTTTCGAATCAGCAGGACTAGAAGGAGTACCAATGAATTGTTCACCTCTCTTTTTGAACCTATGTATCAATCTGTCTGAAGACTGGGTGTCGTTTGATCCCGCTCCGGGTATCCCTGGGAATATTCCCGACCTGGTCAAGATGGTCTTTGAGAAAATTGAAAAAACGCACGGTGAAGTTCTGGTTGAACGAGCCTTGTCTTATCTCTACACTGCAAGAGAAGGCCTGATCTGGCAGGAATTGTTTGACCTACTGTCTTTGGACGACGATGTGCTCGATGATGTATACAAGCCAATTGTTCCGACCTTCAGACGAATTCCCAGCTACAAAGCAAAAATGCTATCGAATGATCTTGGCAAATTGGTTGAGCCTCGCTTCAATAACCAGGTTCCAACGCACAAATATCGATACATTGTCTTCAGGGACGCCGTTTTTGAGAAATACGGCTTGGAAAATAGTGTGCGGCAGTGCTCGTTTCACAGGGCTATGGCTATGTATTTTAGTGGAGAGTGGGCCGACGGCAAGCAAATCTTGAACCTTGATACTCAGCAGTGGAAACCGCATCCTGATGATGACCGAAAGCATCATCGTGGAATTAATCACCAAGCGACATTTCTTGAGGGCGAGTCTCAACTCTTTTTCCACCAAAGAAGGAGAGTAGCAAATATGCGCAAAATTCGCGAAATGCCCTATCATATTTGCTGGTCAAGCGGCAGATCATCTAAGACCATCGATCCCATCAGCCGTGCACTGTCGCAGCGGCCACCATCTGCGTGGAACGCTCGTAGCGAAAGTGATCGCAATGCCCAAATGATGTTTCTCAAGCATTTTTGTCGCCTAGACATTGTCGAGGCAGCATGTCTTGCGGGATTCGCGCACGAACTGCATGATGACATGTTGCTTGCCAAAAAGATTTTCCCATACAGCGAGCTAGTGCGGCAATTTCACAAATTAGTGCACGAGGCAATCGTGACGCTGGCTGGAAGCGGGCACTTGACGTTTCAATGTGCTCTGAATGCTGCAGGAAAGGGACAAGGGCTCATCAACGGTATTGCAGAAGGCATGCTGAAACAAAGTGTGACTCAAGATACCAAAGCTGAAATTCCCAACGTTTGGCTCATACATACCAACAAAGATGAGGTTGGATGTTGGAACTATAACTTTTACAAGATATTATAACATTAGCATCGTGTAGCCCAATTAAGTTAAGTCTGACGTGTGAGGTGATTTGGCAGGTGATGGATTCCTTGTATGTGCAGTACTTGGGGCATTGGGGAGGAGCATTCTGTGTTGCCATCTCTAACAAGGATGATATAGTCATTACTGGTGGCGCCGACTGCACCTGCCGCATCTATGACGCAACATCTGGAAATGAAGTAAAGCGGATTGAGGGTCATGTGGAAGCTGTGCTCAAAGTCAATTTTTCGCTCGACAACAAGAAGATCATCACATCCTCTGCAGACATGACTGCTATTATTTGGGATATTGTCACTGGAGACCAGGTCACCAGACTCGAGGGCCATGATGGTGAAGTGCTGGACGGCATTTTTTTGAGCAGCTCGTTGGCCTTGACTGCTTCAAACGATTCATCTTTACGCACGTGGAGAGTGGACACCGGGCAGCTCGTCACGATTTTCTACGGGCACAAGTCTGCTGTAACCTGTTGCATCAGTATGGCAAAAGGGATTCAAGCAGTGTCATCTTCCTTCGATAAAACCATCAGAATTTGGGAAATTTCGTCAGGAATGGAACTCCTAATGCTAGCTGGACATGTGGGAGTGATCTATCATATAGATCTTTCCCGGGATCAGCGAAAGCTCCTCTCGTGTGCCAGTGATGAGATGGTCAAGGTGTGGAATCTTGACGAAGGGCTTGAGATAGAGACGCTCCACCTCCACGAATATGCCGTCACCGCATGTTCATTTGATCCCACTGGAAGTTGGATCGTAACTGGGGGTATCGACAAGACCGTTCGTCTTTTTGAGCTGAGTTCTAGTGGCGACGCAGTCATTGTCGGGGAGCACAAGGCCGCTGTTTGCAGCATCAAGTTTTCTAACGACGGCGAATTCATTTTGTCTGCAGGAGCAGATGGAGTGATTTCAAAATGGGAGTGGGCTGTGGCACACCAAGTGGCAACGGATTCCACGCCGGATCACACAGCCCCAATATGCCACGTCGAGTTTTCCTCAACAGGGAAACACTGTATATCTTTGTCGGTAGATGGTGTGTCGATTATCCGTGTATTAGATTGGCGATGCGTCTCTCTCGCAGCGCATCAGCTTACCGACGAAAAAGATCCTGCCACCGCTTGTAAATTTGCACCCAACGGATTGACGGTTGCGACGTTGCATGCATTTGGCTGCTTGCTCTGGGACACTAAGACGGGCGCTATTGTTGGACGTTTTGCCCAGGTGTTTAATCTACTTTCGTTAGAGTTTCCTGATGAAATCGAGTACGCTATCGCACGTCCGCAGTCACCTCTTGTGAGACCCGATGGCGATGTTGCTGCAGCAGCAGCACAGGAGGCACTCGATGCTCAGGATCCAAATGCCTTCAACCAGGCACAAATTGAAATCTTTAGAAAGCACGCCCAAAATCGCCACAAGAAACGTTTCCGTGCAGACTATTTGGCGATCGCTAGAGAAATTGATCATCTAGAGGGCGGAAGAGGTGTGGACTGGAAAGACATACGTGAAGAGCTAGATAAGTTGGTCAAAGAGGAAGACAGAAAAGCAGTTGATGAGGCGCAAAGGAAACAGGATGAAGAGTTTGAAGCTAGGAAGCTGCAGAAACAACAAGAGATTAAGCAAATCAAGCACAGAGCAGCAGAGGCGAAGTTACTAGCTGCTGCAGAGGCAGAAGCTGCCATCGAACGGCTTATGAGCGATTTCCGTTTTTGTGAAGATTGCGGAGTGCCGTGGGTCGCAGATTCAAAAGAGTGTTCAACATGCAATTATTCTGGACGATCGGACGCGCTCACCATTGATTTCGGCGCATGTACAAAGTGCGAATCAGTATGGATTCGGGATGGTAAATTTTGCCATCGGTGTGGCTCTGCAAGAGATCGTGATGCTGAGGATGATGCGCGTGAGTTAGGTATTGTGGATAATGAACCAGATTCGGTTCTGCCAGCATCTTCTGGTTTGATCATCACGTCCACGACAAAAAACCCTGACGACATGTTTGCGAACGGACTTGCAATATGGTTTGATGCGCTCCATCGAATAGTGACAGGCACTACCGATGAGGTCGCAGTAGTGCGCCGCTTAGTACAAGCAGACACAGATATTTTAGCTCAAGGCAAGTTGAATGCTGAAATCTCAGTTTTTGGCAGAGAGCTAACAGCGAATGAAAGAGATGCCTTCGATTGGAACGTGGAAGCAACGAGTAGTGCTCCAATTCGCGAGGAAGCAGAGCTTAAAGAGCGTGTTGAAGCAAAGTCAGCTGAATCCACTCCAGCGTTGGCCATTGTCGAAGAAATCACGTCAAACAAAGATGCTCCTACGCGATGTACAGAGATTCCCGAGCCTGTCAGAAAGAAGTCAATGTTTTCGTCGACGGCTGCAAAAGGTGCACTTACTAGTATGGGCATGAACATGAAATTGACTTTCGGGAAGAAAAACAAGAAAGAACTTGTTGAAAACGCCCAAAACGAAGTTGACAAAAATAGTTTGAAAAATATGTCAACAGATAACGCGGAGCAGCACAGGGAGACACAGCCAAAAGTTACCAAACTGACAGCAAAGCAAAGCAAACCAAAGGAGTCTAGCAACAAGAAAAGGTCTGCTGCGGCTGAGCTGAAAGCTAAAGCTGCTAGCCGTCGCGCCCTTGTCGACGAGATGTTGAAGGCTGATGCGGAAGTGGCAGTTTTTGGCTACGAATTGGGAGAGGACGCAAGGGATGCTGAATGGCAGGTTCCGATCTCCTCTAGTGTCATGATGATAATTGCTTTTATCACTACAAAACGAAGTCTAGTATCCTTTTTGGGATCTATTTGCTCGGATCTTGCAGGATTTGAGGCTTTGTATAATCGGGCCATAGTTTCCTGATTCTACTTTGCAGACAGCTTTCTTTTCTGTATTTGTATTGCTGCTGCTGCTATTCCTATATCTTACTTTTGATGACACCTGTATTTCCCATGTGTACAGGGTCCAAAAAAAAAGGAGCTGCAGAAGAGGTTGATCCAGGCTGAAGCTGCTAAGAAAAGGTCTCTGCAAGATGACCTGCAGCAGTTTTTGAAGCGCGAGGGCTATGGTGAACTCCCTGTCAATCTAGAACTTTTGTCTGCTGATACTGGCCCTTCAGAAGCAATTCGTAAGAAGCACGGTAGCCCCTCATCGGGTAACTTATGGAAACAGTCGCCAGATGTGGACGACGCACCAACAGACAGCACGTCAATCTTAACAAAAGGTGTTACCCTGTGGATGGGCGGCATTGCACGGATATTGACTGGCCCGCAAGAAGAGATGGATCTAGTTAAACGACTCATGCAAGACGAAAAAGCCAAATTGGAGCTCATGAAGGCAAACGCTGAAATTGGTGTCTTTGGCCGCGAGCTCACGCACCAGGAACGGGAAGCTGCGTGGGGAACGGGGCACGATAACAGGCTACTCTTTCTGAGGCCTGCTGCAGAAATTTCTGTCTTAGGGCACGAGCTGGCTGTGGAAGAGCGTGGTCGGGCGTGGGACACAGGTCCAGCGAAAACGAAACTTGCCAAGTCCTATTCGTCAATTGTGAAGAAACATCAACAAATTCTTCAGCAAACTCTTTTGACAATTCGGCGGGCTGATGAACGTATTGGGAAGGCGGCGAGTAGACCACAATCGGCTGTTGCATGCAGCTCTGCTAGTCGCCAGAGTAATGGAGTCGTTTCGTCCAACGAGTCGCTGCAGGATGCTGCCATGGCTGAGGCGCAGGCTCGATTTGGGATTCTGTACTCAGAGGCTGAGGCTATCGCACTGGCTTTGCCTGATAAAAGAATGCAAGATGGTCCGGACAATGCGAGTGTCGGTGAGTCGTACCCTGATATTGATAACGATCACTATTCGAACCTGAGCGATCAGTACCGCATGGTAGGGGTGTCGGTAGCAGGAGGAGAGGATGAGACAGGAGAACAAATCGGGGAGAAAGAGCCCCACGAGGTCGTGCAAGAAAGAGCGACCAGGACAGACTCAGCAAGATCCAATGTGTCCTTGGGTAATACAGCTGCGGCCGAAAAGGGACAGAGAAGTTTCGAATCGAGTATATCTGTAAGAGGATCAAATGCAGACACATCCCACAGGCAGATGCCTCAGAACTTGAAGGCTAGAGTTGGCCCAGTTGAGAGCCAGAATCAGACCACCGTTACATCCAGCGCGGCGAATTTTGGCTCCTCTGAGAGTGGCCACGAAATCAACGTCGAGGCCGAAGAGGTGGGTCGGCAGGAAGATGGTGAGGCAAAAAATGAGGTGGTGACTTCAGAGAGTGCTGATGGCAACCGTGCAGAAGTGCTCCGCATCTCAACAGCTCCTGATGAAACAGATGGTGCGCACCAGTTGGGTCCTGAAGACGAAGCGCTGCAGCAGAGAATCAGCATGTACACTGATGTTGACGTTGAATTCGTCGACGACCGACCTGGCACGAGCGGCAGCATGGTTTTGCGTCCGAGGACCGGCAATTCTGGATTGAGCCGTCCACAAACTGGATTCAGCGGTGACAGACCACAAACTTTCCAAACCAACCGAAGTGGTGCAGGCAGAAAAGACGGGCCAAGCCGTCCCCCCACGGGGGAGGGAAAATTATCAGGGCGCAATTCACTGCCTCGAAGCAGAGGACAAAGTAGAGGTGCCGAAGGGTTTGATTTGGACGGGGTGAGAGATCCTGGAGCAATGCAGACAGTTGACATTTGGAGTGAAGAGCAGGAGCAGGAGGAATTAGATGCAGCAGAGGTCAACTTATCAGTGTCGCATGAGACAGGCCTGTGGTCTCTGAATAGTCTGCTCAAGTTTATGGAGAACGTCGACCCCAAAAAGATGCAGGAAAAAGCCAAAAAAGACGCCGAAGATGCGCGCAGGGCCAAGCTCAAGATCGAGGCCCGCAAGCGGTCTAAGGTAGTGACAGAAGAAAAAGAGCCAAGAGAGGTGTATGATGTAGATAAGCCAGATAAGGACGTGGACGTTGAAATCGTGCAAAACATCCTATTCATGCTGGACCAACTGGAGGCCACCACGAACCCGGGATCTGAAATGTTTGGTCAAAGTGCCGATGTGCTTACCAGGCTTGGTAATGAAAGGATTTGCCGGAGAAATGTTGCCTTTCCCGCGCGCGGGATTCCATCTTTGAATTTTCTCGTGATTGAGACGATAAAGCCCTATCTGAAGCATCCAGAAAAAGAAATCAGGCTCGTGACAATCGCAAGCATATCTAAGATGGCACGTCCTGGTGACCCCTTGGCATCGCAGATACTCGGGGAATTAGCCGGCGATGAAGATCCTGAGATGAAGGCTGCCGCAGTTTCTGCAATATCAGCCATTGCAACTGCTGACGATGGCGATGACGAAGAAGACATGAAGAACCCGCAGGTTCGCAAGATGTTGACTATCACTATCAAGGCCGCCAGCAAGCTGGTTGCAGCTGACGCTTCAGGCACATCAGACCCGTTTGCGACAATTGCTCTGCAGGCGTTTGACGCCCACATCGACGAGATAAAGACTATGCAGTCCCAGAATTTTGGCTCGGCAAAGGAGCTTTTGAAGAGCAACCTGGCAGAAACCATGGATGAAGCTCCGTCTATGGTGGAGCTCGCGTTAAAGCGCATGCTCCTTAAAAAGGCACTCCTTTTAGAGGTATGTACCGAGTGTCAGATTTTGGATAACCCTTTGATAGCGTGCAGCAAACGCTTTGTGGGATTCGGGCTTGCACCCTCGTCCCCGCACGCCACTCAAATCAGACATGCTACGCAAAGGATTTGCATATGCCTTTCGTTGATCAGGTTGAGTCTTCAAAAATCAATTAGGGTCGCACTGCTACGGATTTCAAGCAGTTTGCACGACTAGATTTTTTTTTGGTTTTGAATTGCCACGTTCCCCTTTCGCAGCTCGAATTCTTGCCTTCTTTTTTCATTTTTGTGTGTCCAGTGTGCAAAGGGTCTCTGTTGAAGTCAGAAGTCTTTCAACGTGAGACTGCCACTCGAGTGGCGCGCGGCAACGTCGGGCTAAAATCCTCCGCCGCCATGCGTATATCAAACAGTATGCCCCACTGCACATATTCATACCTTTTGCTTACACACATTCTTGCACTGTTCTGGGGTGCTTTGAAACTGTCTCTTCGAACACTGCATCTACGCTGCCTTCGGACTGGTGGCCGTTGTGCCGTCTGGTGGCACGTTTGTTGTGCCTTCATGACGACATTAATGTCTGCACAGACTATTAAATCACCAATTTGGTAGTCCACTACGGATGCTACTACTAAACAGAAAACTTGTCATGGATTTGTTTTGGGTGCAAACGTGAAATGACACATGAATGATGCGCAGATGACCTCGGCCTGGGACCACAAAGAGATGCTCAAAGAATGCAACTTTGTCACTCTCGAGAAGAACAAGATCCTGTTCGTGCAAGGAGACGCTGTGGACAGTCTGTTCATGGTCATCAGCGGAACGCTGCGCGTCATGATCAAGTTTGATACCCACAACACACCAAAGAATGAGGAGTCGATGGAGTCATCAAACCCGGTTAAGAAAGTTCCTGTTGCTGGAAAGCACGATCTTGGGCAGCAGGTAGCGCTGTTGGACAAGGGCGATACGATTGGTGAAATGAGCCTTATTCTGCAAGAACATCAAAGTGCATCAGTCGTAGCGGCCGAGGACTGCAACATACTGGAGATTACCCGCCAGGCACTCATTGCTCTCAAGAAGCGCCGGCCCACCGTCGTCACTGATCTCAAGATTCGCGCAATGAAAATCCGAGGATTCGTGTCTGATGATCAGGCCCAAAAGGGTCCTAAGGCTGTGAAAAAAACTGACGTTCAGACTAAGACTCTAGATCCGGTGTGGGAGGAGACGTTTCACTACTACAACGTTGATGTGACGTCATCGCTGGTCGTCAGTATATTTGATCACGATATTGTGGGCAGCCATGACTTTTTGGGACGGGTCATGCTCGAGCTTAAATCGCTTCCTATCAATCAAGATCTTGAGTCTTTGTTTCCTCTCGAGGCACGCTCAGAAGAAGATGAGGTGTCTGGCAGTGTGAGTCTCTTTCTTCGCCTCCAGACCGACAAACGCCCACGAGTGCAGATGATGGATGGAGAAACTTTTGTGTCCGAAGTCAATGGGCACGTCTTAAACATAATGCGGGACTCGGCTAGCAACGATGCCGAGCCCAAGCCTGAGACTCTTTTCCAACTCAAATCCAAAGTTGGGGCCTGGCATGTTAGCCCTGCGGATCCTAGGAATGTCGCTGTTGGTGATCAGAATGGAGGCGTTTACCTGCTGCGGGTGCAGGATCCCATGAATTACCGATGGGAGTGCCAAACTCTCGCGGAGTTGCTGGAGAAGGAGCAAGAGGAGCATCGGCACGTATCAGAGACCCTCACTATTGTGGAAGAAGCGTGAGTGAGGCGATGGCAAGGCTCGAAATATGTGAAAGCCTCGGATTGGAGTGGTATTTGGGGCGCAGTATCCTCTTTTAGGAAATGTGTAATTGTCAACTATAAATGTAAAATAACATCGAGGTTCGTAAGTGCAGCTGCCTGGCAAACACGAGGGGTGGCGCACTGATACGATCTGAGTCTGAGTCGTACCTTTCTTTGGGCGGTGGCGTTGAGGCGAACGCCCTCCGCCGCTGCGCTTGGCGTGCAGCATGTGCGCGCCCGGGTACCTTTGCGTTATGAGGATGTTTGCGTACCCATCAAGTTTGCCCGCCCTGGAAGTTGGCCTCCCATGAACCCTTTATAGACGGTCCAGAAATACACAAACATGTTTTTGTGTGAGTAGGGCGGCGTCATTAAATTTGAGATTCGAATGGGAAATTGACACTCAGGGGATTGGCTGTACTCGGGCGTGCGGCGGCGAGGCGCCAAAGCTACCACGCACCATAGGGTAAGTCCAAAGGCGTGGAGAAAAGTTCTGAGTCATGTCGCACAACTCAGGAAGTCGTGTCTTAAATCTCACTCCTGAGTCAGGACACAGGTGGTGCTACCAATACCTGTTCCTGCGGGGCGAGCGGGGGGTTCGTGTGTTGAGTGGCTCACACAAAACTGATGCATGCAATGGGTGTAAGGGTTGGGGACCAGAGTCTAATGATTCTCTGAAGAGACTCTGTGCGAGACTCCAGAGAATCAAGAGACTCATATATTCTCTGGGGTCTGGAGACCATAATTTGTGTATGTGTGTGGTGTGTGTAATTGACTACGCATTTTACTGTTTAACGGTAAGAAGAAATGGAGTAGTCGTGTTTCAGTTGCAACTACTAATTGAACTTTCTGCAAGAGTCTGCCCAAACAATGCGACTCATCCATTGTATCCATGAGCATTGTGTGCATGTGTGTTTCCATGGAAGGATACACGTACGTCAACACGTATACACACACAAACGCAACATACACAGGAAACGACCCAAGGCCATGTTCAAGTTAATTGACACTGTTGGGTCCGTCCCATTGTGAGACTTCAGTGGCCGTCGAGGTCATCTTGGCTGTCTT
>Ga0105052_10004129_pt1 | contig 16202 bp, 16 predicted proteins | sample FRY03_FD_78094 | JGI IMG/M metagenome (GOLD analysis project Ga0105052, IMG submission 78094) | Freshwater microbial communities from Lake Fryxell liftoff mats and glacier meltwater in Antarctica - FRY-03 | ecosystem: Environmental > Aquatic > Freshwater > Ice > Glacier meltwater ... | reverse complement strand
CGCCAACGCCGCAACCGTCATCCGACTCCAGTGAACATCAACAGCCCCTAAGCGAACATTTTCATAATGTTGCAAGATATCGCGTGACGCGTCGAATATGCACAATGAGTAGCCAAGCTTCAGCGCTGGCGATGGATTGTCCCCAATCTTTTGACAGGCGACGACCTCCGTTCAGCCAGGCGAAGGTACGCTCGACTACCCATCGGAGGGGCAGGATTTCGAAACCCTCGGCGGTACCTGAGCGTTTCACGATCTGGACGGTCCACCGACCGATGGCATTCAGCGCGTTCGCAGTTTGGGGCCGGCATAGCCGCCATCCGCAAAGATATGGCGCCGCATGGGGTAGCGTTCGGCGGCCGCCGCCAACACGTCCGGCGCGCCATCTCGATCCTGAAGTCCGGCGCTGTGGACATCAAGGCCGACGAGCAGCCCGAACGTGTCGGTCACGATATGGCGCTTGCGCCCCTTGATCCTCTTGCCAGCGTCATGGCCCCTGACCCCACCGCTTTCAGTGGTTTTCACGCATTGACTGTCGATCATGCCCGCCGTCGGCTTGGCATTGCGACCTTCCGCCAGACGCGCAGCCTCGACAAGCTTGCGGTTCATGTCATAAAGCAGGCCGTTATTGCGCCAATCGAGGAAATAGCCTCGCGCCGTGGAAACCGGCGTGGAAACCGGTGTGGAAACCGGCGTGGAAATCGTTGGGCCGCATGCGCCATTGGCAGCCGGTCGTCGCGATGTAGAGAGTTGCGCCAAATACACCTCGCATGTCTGTGGTGCGGGGCCTTCCAATTCTTTTGGGAACGGGTGGCAAGGATCCGATCAAAGCGCACTCTGAATAGGTCAAATCACTTGCGTATTTGTTGCCTGCCCGGTCATGAAGGCGTCGGGTGGATTCTGTTCAGCTTTGCAACCGAACTGAAAAACGACCTGCCGAATTCGCTCAACCAGTTTCAGATCGGCCTCTGAGGCTTGCGCAAGATGCGGTTGACGTGGCCCATCTTGCGGCCCGGGCGGGCCTCGGGTTTGCCGTAAAGGTGCAGGGCGGTGTCAAGCTGTTTGGCAAGGTCGGGCACGCGCAGGATATCGCTGCCGATCAGATTTTCCATCCGCACGTCCGCATGTCGTCCGCCGTCGCCCAAGGGCCAGCCTGCGATGGCGCGGATGTGTTGTTCGAACTGGTCCACTGCGCAACCGTTCTGGGTCCAGTGGCCAGAGTTGTGCACGCGCGGCGCGATTTCGTTGACGATCAGGCCGCCCGGTGTCACGAACAGCTCGACCCCGATCACGCCGACATAGTCGAGCGCCGTCAGGATGCGGGCGGCGATCAGGACTGCGTCGCTGCGCTGGGCGGGGGTCATGCGGGCGGGGACGGTGGTGGTGTGCAAAATGCCCGCGCGGTGGACATTTTCGCCGGGGTCATAGGCCGCCACCGCGCCATCGAGGGCGCGGGCGGCGATGACCGAAACTTCGAGGGTGAAGTCGATGAAGCCTTCCAGCACGCAAGCAGCACCCTTCATCGCGGCCAGTGCCGTTGCGGTGTCTGCGGGCGAGGTCAGGCGAACCTGGCCTTTGCCGTCGTAGCCGAGGCGTGTGGTTTTCAGGATCGACGGTGTGCCGATTGCGTCAAGGGCTTCGTCAAGGTCAGCGGCGGTGGTGACGGCGGCGAAAGGGGCTGTTTGCAGGCCAAGGCCGCGCAGGAAGGCTTTCTCGGCCAGCCGGTCCTGGCTCGTGGCCAAGGCCGCGCGGTTGGGGCGGATCGGTTTGAGTTTTTCCAGCAGGTCGAGCGCTGCGGTGGGGATGTTTTCGAATTCAAAGGTGATCACGTCCACGGATGCGGCGAAGGCGGCGAGGGCGGTTGCGTCGTCATAGGCGGCGGTGGTCACGCCATGGGCGACGTCGGCGGCGGGCGGGTTTGATGTGGGGTCAAAGATATGAGTGCGCAGACCAAGGCGGGATGCCGCGACCGACAGCATGCGGCCCAACTGGCCGCCGCCGAGGATGCCGATGGTGGAACCGGGGGGGAGGCTATTCATCCACGGGCTCGTCCGGGATCGAGGCCGACAGCGCGTCGCGCCAGGCATCAAGCCGGGCTGCAAGGCCGGGGTCGGACAGGGCAAGGATGCCAGCCGCCATCAAGGCCGCATTGGCCGCACCGCCAATCGCCATGGTTGCCACCGGATAGCCGCGCGGCATTTGCAGGATCGAATAAAGGCTGTCCACACCGGACAGCGCCTTGGTCTGCACCGGAACACCGATCACCGGCAGGCGGGTTTTCGACGCCATCATGCCAGGCAGATGCGCAGCCCCCCCGGCCCCCGCGATGATAACCTTTAGGCCCCGGTCCACAGCCGTCTTGCCATAGGTCCACAGCCGGTCGGGGGTACGATGGGCGCTGACGATCTTTGTTTCATACGGGATCGCGAAGTCGTCCAGCAGGTCGGCTGCAAGTTTCATCGTTGGCCAATCGGACTGGCTGCCCATGATGATGCCGATCTTTACCATAGACGCCCCCGTGTGCAAGCCGCGCATTATAGCGGGCCGCAGGGCAGGAGCAAGGAGGGTCAGGGGCAAGGTCGTTGCAGGCTCGGCGTGGGTGCGTGCCATCCCGCACGTTGCCCGGCACAGTCAGGCACAGTCAGGCACTGATGTCGGGAATCAGCTGATCTTCGATCTTTACGATCTGATCTTTCAACGCCAGTTTCCGTTTTTTCAGCCGACGCAATGTCAACTGATCGGGGCGGCCAGCGGTTTCAAGCACATGAACTGCCTCGTCCAGATCGCGGTGTTCGCGTTTCAGAACCGCGAGCCGGATCCGAAGCATGTCGTCGAAGTTGAGTTCCGAGGGGGCATTCATGGCTGGATCGCTATCTGGTCTTGCTGTTCAGCAAACATTACAGTGATTCGGTGAGTTTGCGGGAAGTATTTGCAATGAAAACCGTCGGGGTCCGGGGACTTGCGGCAGGGGGCTGTGGCCCCCATGTTTACTCTTGCAGGGGTGCCTCTGATGGGCCCTTGGCTATTGTCGCTTTTGCAAAGGGCAGATCATGACGAAACTGAGCTTCGGGGCGCATCCGTTCCTTTTGGGGTTCGAACAGTTGGAAAGGCTGGTCGAGCGTACTGCCAAATCGGCTACGGAAGGTTACCCCCCGTTCAACATCGAGGCTACGGCGGAAAACGCGTACCGCATCACGCTTGCAGTGGCCGGGTTCTGTGACGACAATCTTGCGATCACGGTGGAAGACCGCCAACTGGTGGTTCGCGGACGGCAGGCCGACGAAGTCGAGGCGCGGGTTTTTCTGCATCGGGGCATTGCCGCGCGTGCGTTTCAGCGCAGCTTCGTCTTGGCGGAAGGCGTGGAAGTCGCCGGGGCCGCGTTGGAGCATGGTCTGCTTCACATCGATCTGCGTCGATCGGTGCCCGAGCCTGTGGTGCATACCATCGCGATAACCACAGCACCGAAAATCATTCGCTAAGGAGACAGGAATGAATACGCGTTTCACGGCATTGCCAGACGGCGGTGCAAAGATTGTTTATGTTCTGCCTGTGGCGGTTGCCGATCTGCCGGATGATATCCGCGAGCAGGTCGAGGGAGCAGAGACGCTTTATGCGTTGCACCGGCCCGATGGGGCGCGGCTGGCGCTGGTGGCAAACCGGCAGTTGGCCTTCGAGTTGGCGCGCGAGCATGACATGGAGCCGGTCAACGCCCATTAAACGCTCAGGCCGGGTGTTCACGCGGGATTGCTGAGGGCTCGGGCGACGGTTGGGCTGTGCTGCCGGCGCGGTCCAGTGTCGCGGGCAGATTGATCGCCCGGGCCACGGCGAGGGCCTGAACCGGCTGGGCCACGCCGCGCAGATCGAGCGTCACCAGATCGAGATGGGTGCTGTCCACCCCGGCGGCTTGCAGCACGCTGGCAGAGACCAGCAGTTCGACCGACAGGTCCTTTGTTGCTGCCTCCAACCGGCTGGCGGCATTCACCGTTTCTCCGATGATGGTGCGTGGGGCATTGCCCGCCGCACCGATTTCGCCCAGCACCAGATCGCCCAGATGCAGCCCGATCCCGATGCGCAGGGCGGGCGCGCTTTCGTTGGTCAGCGACAGGTTGAAGGCGGCCAGTGCCGCGCCGATGTCGGCCACTGACCGCAGCGCGGCACGGGCAGAACTCTGTTCGGTTCCCACGTCGAAGATCGCAAGCAGGCCGTCGCCCAGGTATTTGTCCACGCTGCCGCCTGCGCGGGTGATTGCGGGAACGATGGCGTCGAAGAACCGGTTCAGCAAAAACACCACGTCGTAGGGCAACTGTCCGGTGGTGCGGGCGGTGAAGCCGCGGATGTCGAGAAACAAAATCGCCATGCGGCGTTCCGATCCCTGGCTGGCATGGGCGCGGCGTTGACGGCCATCGGGACGGAACACGCGGTGGATGGTCAGCGGGCCGGTCGGGCTTACCTGACAGGCCAGCCGCGTGCCGGGGCCTGCACCAACCGCATCCAGGCTGTGCTGTTCGGCGGGCGAGGCGGGGGGCAGGTTGGTTCTGCCCTCTTCGATCACCACGCGGCAGGTGGTGCAGCGCCCGCGCCCACCACACAGGGCGGTGTGCGGGATGCCCTGGCTGCGCGAAATTTCCAGCAATGTCATGCCGACGGGTGCGGTGACGCGGGTGCCGTCGTCATAGGTGATGCGCAGGGTGCGGCGGCGGCGGATCAGTTTGCCGGTGATGTAGCCTGCGGCGATGAGGGCCAGCAGCGCCCAGAACACCCAATGCGAGGTTTCCTTCAGAGTGGCGAGCAGGGCGAAGCCTTCGCGGTCGGGCGCGTTGAAGGGGGCGGTGAGTTCGGCCCGCAGATCCGGGTCGGCGTAGGCCAGCGCGAGGCGGCGGCCTTCGGTCAGGAAGCCCGCCAGCGCAAAGGCCGGGACCAGCGCCGCAATGCCTGCCAGCAAGGGCAGGTTGCGCCGCCATGCGCTGCGGCCGCGCAGCCAGAAATGCACCCCGATGCAGCCGTGCGTCCACACGATCAGCAACAGAGCCGCCTGTTGCCAGCCCGACGTGGTGCCCCAGATCAGGCCGATCAGGTAGGTCATCTCGTCGTTCACCCCCAGCAGTTCATGTGCCCCACGGGTGTAGATGATGTGGGTCAGCAGCAGGACGGGGATCAGCAGGCCAAGGGCCAACTGCAACCCCTCCCACAGCGGCAGGCGCAGGGTTGTGCGGGTTGCCAGGCGAGACAGCGCAAGCGTCGCATGGGTCAGCAAGGCCGCATAAAGGATCACAGTGCCGGGAAGGCTGCGGGTCACGATCTGGCGAAGGTCCTGAGCTGCCAGCATGGCGTCGGTCGAGATCAGGCCAACGCCGATGTTCAGGAAATGCAGCAGCGCATAAATGAACAGGATTAGGCCGCTGGCGATGCGCGCCTGTGTAGCCCATGTGCCGCGCCACAGATCGCGCATGTTCTTCCCCGATCTATCCGGCGGCGCCGATCTTTTGGGCACCAGCGTGCGCCGCCGGGGTGGGGTTGGTCAATGCCCCGAAAGGAACCGCTCGGCGTCGAGTGCGGCCTGACAGCCCATCCCGGCGCTGGTGACGGCCTGGCGGTAGATGTGGTCGGTCAGATCGCCCGCGGCAAACACGCCCGGAATGGCGGTGACGGTGGAGCCGGGTTCAACCTGCACATAGCCGCCATTGTGCAGCGGCAACTGGTCTTTCACCAGTTCGGACGCGGGCGCATGGCCGATGGCCACGAAAAAACCTTCGCAGGGGACAACCGATTCAACGCCCGTCTGCACGTTGCGGGCGCGCACGCCGGTGACGCCAAGCGGGCCTTCAGTGCCCAAGACTTCGGTCACGTCGTGGTTCCACAGCATTTCGATCTTGGGGTGTTTGAACAGGCGGTCTTGCATGATCTTTTCGGCGCGCAGGCTGTTGCGGCGGTGGATCAGGGTGACTTTACTGGCGAAGTTGGTCAGAAACAGCGCCTCTTCGACAGCGGTGTTGCCGCCGCCGATTACCACAATCTCTTTGCCGCGATAAAAGAAGCCGTCGCAGGTGGCGCACGCCGAGACGCCGAAGCCCTTGAACTTTTCTTCTGACGGCAGGCCGAGCCATTTGGCCTGTGCGCCGGTGGCGAGGATTACCGCGTCGGCGGTATAGGTGGTGCCGCTGTCGGCATGGGCGGTAAAGGGCCGTTTGGACAGATCAAGCGAGGTGATGTAGTCGCCGATGATCTGTGCCCCCATCGCCGTCGCATGGTCCTGCATGCGGATCATCAGGTCGGGACCCATCACATGCGTATCGCCGGGCCAGTTTTCCACCTCGGTCGTGATGGTCAACTGCCCACCGGGTTGCAGCCCCTGGATCAACAGGGGTTCCAGCATGGCACGGGCAGCATAGACGGCAGCGGTATAGCCCGCAGGACCGGAGCCGATGATCATAACCTTTGTGTGTCGTGTGTCGCCCATATCCCGTCCCCTTCGTGTTGGTGAGGATATATGCGAGGCTTTGGGAAGGGGAAAGGGCGCGAGGCGCAAAGCCGCATTGTGGAAAATCACGGACGATCAAATGTTGCGCCGATGCGAAATATTATTGCGCGAAACGGGGTCTTTGCCTACATGGTCGATGCAACAAGGAGGCCCCATGCCTGTTTCCAAACTCGACCCTATCGACCGCAAGATCCTGGCCGAACTGCAGGGCGACGGGCGGATGACCAATGTGGAACTGGCGCGGCGGGTGGGCATTTCGGCGCCGCCCTGTCTGCGCCGGGTGCGGACGCTGGAGGAGGCCGGATATATCAAGGGTTATCACGCCGACATCGACGCCCGCGAGATGGGGTTCGAGGTGCAGGTGCTTGCCATGGTGCGGCTGCGCAGTCAGGCCGAGATGGACCTGTCGGCGTTCGAGCAGCGCTGCCGGGACTGGCCGTTGGTGCGCGAGTGTCACATGCTGAACGGCGAGATCGATTTCATCCTGAAATGCGTGGCGCCGGACCTGAGCACGTTTCAGAACTTTCTGACCGAAGGACTGACGTCGGCCGACAATGTGGCAAGCGTCAAGACATCGCTGGTCATCCGTTGTGCCAAGGACGAGCCGGGTTTGCCGTTCGATGTGCTGGAAGCGCGGTTGGCGAAAAACGCCTGACAGTGCGGAAGGGATGCAGATTTCCGGGGCCGGAAACGTTTAGGCGGCCCCTTGATGATGCCAGAGGAGCACCGGGACCGCCTTAACCGAGCAACAATCCACAAGTCGGTCTTGCGACCGACAAACAGCAGGTTCAGGGGAGCCCGGATCGAGGGTCTTGTCGCACCTGTAGCTGTCTGTTTTCACAGAGGGTATCTGTGAGGGAAAGATGGCGGAAAGCGGGCGGTAGGTCAAACTTTATTCTTAATTGGTGATGAAGTTCGCGCCAATCGGATGCGTTTCGGCGGATCGTCGCGCGGTGGGTTTCAGTGCCCAAATTTGGTGCGGCGGGGTTGCCACAGTCAATGGGCGGCGATTGCGCGTGGTTTGGGCGCGGGCAGGTTCAGCGATTCGGGCTTGCGGCGCGTACCGCGCGCCCAAGGCATTGCGGGGACGGTGTGAGTGCTGGCGGTGATGACGGATTTCATCCAGCGCGGGGTCTTGGTCATCTGCGTGATCCTTCTGATCGGTTCGCGGCGTTCTGCTGTAGATCACACTGCCCATCTATTGCGGCAGAGGTTTGGCCGGGTTCAGGGCATTTTTCGGAAGATTTGCGGCAGGTTGCGGTCAAATGTGGCACGTGTGCCGGCCAAGGACTGTTGACCTTTCGCGAACAATTGGCGGGGATTGTTGGCGCAATTGCGGCAATGCCGGGGCAGGCTAGAGCCGGATCACCGAAATCAGGCGGCCATAGTCGGCCTCGCCCGCATGCGTGGTGCGGCGATAGCTGTAGAACAGGGCGGGGTCACGGTAGGTGCACTGCCGGGTCCATTCGGCATGCCCAACCCCTGCGGCACGCAAGCGGGCAAGCCCGTAGCCGGGCAGGTCGAACAGCATCCGGTCGCCGAAGCCATTCACGAAATAGCGCGCGGTTTCGGGATCGTCGTCGGTGAAAGCCTCGAAAAACTCTGGTCCCACCTCATAGGCCGATTGGCTGATGCAGGGGCCGATGATGGCGGTGATGCCTGCGGCGGTTGCGCCCAGTGCGATCATCGCGTCCACGGTCGCCTCGATCACCCCGTCACGGGTGCCGCGCCACCCGGCATGGGCAGCGCCGATCACGCCTGCGGCCGGGTCGGAAAACAGAACGGGCTGGCAATCGGCGGTCAGGATGCCCAGCGCCAGTCCCGGCGTACGGGTGACCATCGCATCGGCACGGGGGCGGGTGGTGAAGGCGTCAGTCACCGTAATCACATCGGCCGAGTGAACCTGATGCAAGGTCAACAGGTTGTCCGGCTCGACCCCGACGAACGCCGCCACGCGGGCGCGGTTGATCGCCACGATCTCTGACAGGTCGGTGGACCCCGGTCCGCAGTTCAGCCCGGTGAATATGCCCGACGACGCCCCGCCCTTGCGGGTAAAGAAGCCGTGGTTGGCGGTCAGGGCGTCTGCGGTGACGGCTTCGAGCATCAATTCAGTCCGGGCGGTGGCGGGGCGTTGGCGGGGTAGAGGGCCAGCACTTTGAACAGGCTTCCCATTTCGGCGGGCGCGGTCAAGCGGTGTGTGGCCGCAAGGTGGTTTTCCCGCGCGTCACCCGTCAATTGTGCTGCGAGGCGGGCACTGCGGGCGGCAATTCCGAGGCGTGTCAGGAACGTGCCTTGGTCGGTGAAGGCATGGGCGGTGGGGGACGCGGTGGCAAGTGCGCGGAAATCGACATGGGCGGTCAGGTCTGCAAGCCCCGGTGCGGCAAAGGGGTCGGTGAAGACATGCGATTGCAGCGCTTGAAACGTGTCGCCTTTGGAGCCCCAGTTGCCATAGTCGATGATCAGGGCTGCCCCGCCATGCGCTGCGATGCGCTGGCCAAGGGCTTCGACGATGGGTGCCGCGCTGGAGCAAATCTCGACGATGTCGCCGGGTTTGGTGTCGCAAACACGGTGGGACAGCGCGGCGAGGGGGGCTACGGCAGACAGGCCGGGGGTCAGGGTGCCGCCCGTTTCGCCGATCAGCGTTTCGCGCCAGCCTGCAGGGTCGCGGGTGAACTGGCGGATCGGCAGGGCATCGAAAAACTCGTTGGCAACCGCGAACAGGGGTTGATCGGGAAGGTGGTCTGCGTCGGTCAGCCATGTGCAGGGGAAGCCGTTCAGGGCTTGGGCCTGACAGGTGCGCAAGACGGGAGAGGCTTCGATCAGATGCAGGCGTGCAGCGGCATGAAAGCCCGCGACGCCCTTGGTGGCGCGCAAAAGATCAGCCATCAGGGTGCCGCGACCGGGGCCAAGCTCGGCCAGGGAAAACGGGCTGGGCGCGCCCTGATCGAGCCAGCTTTGCGCCAGTGCAAGGCCCACAAGTTCGCCGAACATCTGGCTGATTTCGGGCGCGGTGGTAAAATCGCCTGCCGCGCCAAACGGATCGCGGGTAGTATAATAGCCGTGTTCGGGATGCAGCAGGCAGTCGGCCATGTAGTCGGCCATTGTGATCGGCCCTGTCGCACGGATGCGGCGCAGCAGCAGGTCGGCAAGCGGGGTCATCCGGTTGGGCTGGCTTGCGGGCGGGCGCGGACGAGCAGCCACAGACCCACGAATATCATCGGCAGCGACAGACACTGGCCCATCGTCAAACCGTAGCTGCTGATTTCAAACGCAAGGCCCAGCGGATTTCCCGGAGTCACGAACTGCGCATCGGGTTGGCGGAAGAATTCGACGAAGAACCGCGCAGCCCCGTAGCCGGTCAGAAACAGGCCGATCACCCGGCCGGGCACGCGCAAGGCGTCCGCACGGAACACGGCCCACAGCAGAACCGCGCCCAGCAGCAGGCCTTCCAGCGCCGCCTCGTACAACTGGCTGGGGTGGCGGGCGCAGGCGCCGAAAAGGATGCCTTCGCAGGTTTGCGCCGTCTCGCCGGGGAAGACCACGCCCCATGGCAGGGTCGTCGGACGCCCCCACAGCTCGGCATTGATGAAATTGGTTATGCGGCCAAAGAACAGGCCGAAGGGGGTCACCGCAGCTATCAGATCGCCCGCTGTCAGGACCGGAATGTTCTGGCTGCGACAAAACAGCCAGCCTGCGACCACCACACCCAGAAAGCCGCCGTGAAAGGCCATGCCGCCCTGCCAGACCTTCAGGATGTCGCCAGGATTGGCAAGGTAATAGGCAGGCTGATAGAACAGCACAAACCCGATGCGCCCCCCCAGAATGATACCCACCACAATCCACGTCAGCAATCGTTCAAGCTGATCGGCGGTCATCGGGGCTGGGCCGGACCACAGCCGGGGCGTGGCCAGCATCCGGCGGATCATCTGCCAGCCCAGCAACAATCCGGCGATGTAGGCCAGCGCATACCAGCGCAACGCCAGTGTCACGCCGAACAACTCGACCGACACGATCTCGGGAGAGATTGGCGGGAAGGGAATGGACATGCGGGCCTCGTCGGTTGTTGTTCAGGGTTGTCCGGGGTCGGGGGCGACAAGTCAACGGGGATGCGGCACAACAGATGCGGCGCAACAGATGCGGCACAACAGATGCGGCGCGGGGTGCCCTTGTGAGATGGAGACCAGTGGCGCATAAAGAGGTCAACTGTGGAAGGAAGTGCCATGCAGACCTCGAACAAGATCTTTGAAGACATCTCCAAGCTGATGACCAATGCGATGGGCGTCGCACAAGGGGCCAAGACCGAAGCGGAAACAGCGATGAAAGGCCTGATCGACCGCTGGATGGCCGACAGCGATTTCGTGACGCGCGAGGAATTCGACGCGGTGCGGGCGATGGCGCAGAAAGCGCGCGAGGAAAATGCCAGTCTTGAAGCCCGAATTGCCGCTTTGGAAGGCAAACAGGGCTGATCGGAGTCACAAGCGGGCGAGGCGCACTTCCTTTCGATGGATCATTCGCTATCTGTCATTTGATATGACGTGTCTCGAAGGGACGATTGTGTATGGCCTTGTGGAAGCAAGTTGTTCTGACGGCTATGCTGGCCATGATCGGGGCGGTGGTCTGGGCGGTTTATGTGCCGACGTCGCAGCCGATGCTGGACAGGATCGGTTTGCTGCAACCGATGCGCGATCTGGGGTTGATTGCCGAGGCCGCCGAAGATTTGGCCGGCGGCAATCCCAAAGGCGGCAACCGCGGTGGCGGCGGGACTGAAGTTGTCGCAAGCGCGCCGCAAGAAATTGTTCTGAACGACGTGATTTCTGCCATCGGGTCGGCGCGTGGCACGCGGTCTGTCACCTTGCAAGCCGAGGTGGAAGGTCAGGTGACGGCCATCCGGGTCGCGGCGGGTGATGTGGTGCAGGCCGGGCAACTGGTGGCCGAACTGGACAGCGAGGCGGCGCGGATCGCGTTGGACCGGGCGTCGTTGATCCTGTCGGACAGCCGGGCGACCTCGGCCCGCGTGGGGGTCCTGCAGGCGCGGGGGGCTGTCACCGATCTGCAAGTTCAAGATGCCGACCTTGCGTTGAAAACCGCTGAATTGCAGTATCGCGCGGCGCAGTTCGAGCTGTCGCGACACCGGATCGAAGCGCCGATCGGTGGCACCGTCGGGTTGCTGGAGGTCGAAGTGGGTGACCGGGTCAGAACTGGCGATCAGATCACCCGGATCGAAGATCAGTCCAGCCTGATCGTGGACTTTCGCGTGCCCGAACGGATCGTAAGCCGCCTGGCTTTGGGATTGGGCGTCAAGGTGGTGCCGCTGGCCGACCCGGATCTGATGCTGGACGGCAAGATCTTTGCGCTCGACAACCGGGTGGAGGAGGCGAGCCGGACGCTGATGGTTCAGGCCGCGATTGCCAATACGGACAATCGGTTGCGCGCAGGCATGGCGTTTTCGATCACCCTGACCTTTCAGGGCGAGGCGCACCCGGCGGTCGATCCGCTGGCGATCCAGTGGGGGTCTGCGGGGTCATTCGTCTGGGTGGTGCGAGAGGGCAAGGCGGTGCAACTGCCCGCCCGCATCGTGCAGCGCAATGCAGCGTCGGTACTGATCGCGGCGGACCTGATGCCCGGCGACCTTGTGGTGACCGAGGGCGTTCAGGCGCTGCGCCCCGGTGCGGACGTCAAAATTGCTCCGGTCGAGGGCGAGGCGGTGCTGCAGCCTGCCGCCCAGAAAAGTTGATCCCATACCTGACGGCCCGATGTGTGATGGAGAGTGCCAATGTCTGACGCGGCCGGAAAGATGACGGAAACCGAACTGTCCAGTTCGGGTACGGCGCTGTTCGTACGGCGACCGATCTTGGCTTTTGTGCTGAACGCGTTGATCTTGTTGGCGGGGCTTGCTGCGCTGTCGGGGGCCGAGGTGCGCGAGTTGCCGGATGTGGATCGCCCGGTGGTGACGGTGAACACCGATTTCGCCGGAGCGGCCCCTGAAACGGTGGACCGCGAGATAACCTCGGTCATCGAACAGGCGGCGGGGCGGGTGGCAGGGGTCAAGTCGATCTCGTCGTCGTCGCGGTTCGGGTCGAGCCGGGTGACGGTCGAGTTTCGGGACAACATTGATCTTGACGTGGCCGCGACCGACCTGCGCGACGCAATCGGGCGAATTGCCAACAGCCTGCCGGAGGGCGCCGATGACCCGCGCGCGGTCAAGGCGGATGCCAACGCCGATCCGGTGATGCGGATCGCGGTGACGTCCGCCACCCGGTCGCCGCAAGACCTGACCAAGATCGTGCGGGATCTGATCGAGGACCGGTTCCTGTCGGCCGAAGGGGTGGCCGATTTGCAGATCTACGGTGACCGCGAACAGGTGTTTCGCGTCGATATCGACCTGATGCAGGTGGCGGCGCGGGGGCTGACGCTGGCCGATCTGCGCAACGCCCTGCGCAACGTGGCGTTTGATGCGCCCGCAGGTGCGCTGAGTTCGGACCGCCAGAGCATTCTGGTCCGCACGACGGCCTCTGTCACCACCAGCGCGCAATTCGAGGCGCTGGAAGTGGCCCCGAATGTGCGGCTTGGGGATCTTGCGCGGGTCAGCCTTGGCCCGCAGCCGGGCGAATCGCTGCTGCGGGCCAATGGCGAAACCGGCATCGGGCTGGGGATCATCCGGGCGGCGCAAAGCAACACGTTGCAGATTTCCGAAGCGGTCACCAAGGTGATCGACGAAGTGCGACCGCTGTTGCCGGATGATGTCAAGATTTTCATCTCTTCGGACACGTCAGAGTTCATCAAGGGTGCGATCCACGAGGTCAAGATTGCGCTGGGCCTGTCGGTGCTGATCGTCACGGCGATCATCTTTCTGTTCCTGCGCGATGCGCGTGCCACGCTGATCCCGGTGCTGGCGATGCCAGTCTCGTTGGTGGGGACGCTGGCGGCAATCTGGCTGGTGGGGTTTTCGATCAATATCCTGACGTTGCTGGCGTTGGTGCTGGCCACCGGGCTGGTGGTCGATGACGCCATCGTGGTGCTGGAAAACATCGTGCGGCAGCGGTCAAAGGGCATGGGGGCGCGGGCGGCGGCGGTGCTTGGCACGCAGCAGGTGTTCTTTGCCGTGCTTGCCACCACCACCACGCTGGCGGCGGTGTTCATTCCGCTGTCGTTCCTTCCGGGGCAGACCGGCGGGCTGTTCCGCGAGTTTGGCTTTACGCTGGCCATTGCCGTGCTTTTGTCGTCGATCACCGCGCTTACACTGTGCCCGGTGCTGGCCAGCCGGATGTTGCGGGCGGAAAAACATAAACCGCGCGGGCCGGTGGTCTGGGTCGGCCGCAAGCTGGCCGGGGTCTATGCGTGGTCGCTGCGCGGGGCGCTGAACGCTCCGATGGTGGCGCTGGCGCTGGCTGGGTTCTTTGCGATGACGGCGGTGCTGCTGTTCCCGACCTTGCGGCAGGAACTGACCCCGCCAGAGGACCGCGCGTTGATCCTGTTGTCGGTGCAGGCGCCGCAAGGGGTGGCGCTGGATTATACCGACGGAAAGATGCGGCAGATCGAGGCGATCATGGCACCGCTGCAAGACTCGGGTGAGATGGTGAACGTCTTTGCGATTGTCGGGCAGGGTGGTCAGGACAACCGGGGCTTCATGGTGGCGACGCTGGCCGACTGGGCCGCCCGTGACCGCAGCCAGCAGGACATCGCCGCCGAGATCAACGGCAAGCTGCGGGGCGTTGTCGGCATCCGGGCCTTTGCCATTCAACCGAACTCGCTCGGTATTCGGGGCGCGGGGCAGGGGCTGAGCTTTGCGGTGGTCGGCAACGACTATGGCGCGCTGGCAGACTCGTCTCGCGCGCTGGTCGAGGCGATGGAGAAGGATCCAGAACTGGGGCAGGTGCGGCTGGGCTACGAAACAACGCAGCCGCAGTTGTTCATCGAGGTGGACCGCGAGCGGGCGCAAGACCTTGGCGTGAACATCGACGGTCTGGGCGAGGCGCTGCAAGCCGTTCTGGACGGGCGCACGGTGGGGGCGGTTTTTCTTGCCGATGAAAGTTATGACATCCAGATGGTGTCCACCTCGGACCCGGTGAACGACCCCGGCGATCTGGAGCGGATATTTGTACAGGCGGGGGATGGGCAGATGATCCCGATCTCGACCTTCGTGACGCTGACCGAACGGGCCGTGGCGCCCGAGTTGAGCCGTGAGACGCAGATGCGGTCGGTGCCGATCACCGCTGGTCTGACGCCGGACCTCGCGCTGGGCGATGCGCTGGTGCGGGTGCAGGCATTGGCGGCCGACATCCTGCCCGACGACAGCCGCATCGTGCCTTTGGCCGAGGCGGCGACCTTGGGCGAATCGTCGTCAGGCATCCTGCTGACCTTCGGCTTTGCGTTGGTCATCGTGTTTCTGGTGCTTGCCGCGCAGTTCGAAAGTTTCGTGTCGGCGGTGATCGTGATGGCGACGGTGCCGTTGGGGCTGGCTTGTGCGGTGTTTGCGCTGCTGGCAACCGGGGGCAGTCTGAACGTCTATAGCCAGATCGGGCTTGTGCTGCTGGTTGGGATCATGTCGAAGAACGGCATCCTGATCGTCGAATTCGCCAATCAGTTGCGCGACGAGGGCGCAAGTGTGCGCCGCGCGATAGAGGATGCCTCGACCATCCGGCTGCGCCCGGTGATGATGACGATGGTGGCAACCGTGCTGGGCGGGCTGCCTTTGGTCTTCGCGTTCGGCGCGGGGGCCGAGGCGCGCGCAGTGCTGGGGTGGATCATCGTCGGCGGGCTTGGTCTTGCGACGGTGGCCACGCTTTACATCACGCCGGTGGCCTATCTGCTGCTGGCAGGGCTGACGAAACCCAAGGCCGCCGAAGAGGCGCGGCTGCGGCGCGAGTTGGCAGAAGCCACGGCCGTCAGCCCTGCCGAGTGACGCAAGAGCCGCCCCGTCACGCTGGCGGGGCATTCTCAAAATGCCTGCACCGTCTTTTGACTTTCCCCAAGATCGCGATGTCTTAACGCGCGCCTGGTCACTTCGGGTTCGGCACCTGCGGCAGCACACAACGCGTTGCCAGCGCATGCCTGAGCAGGGCGAAAGTTACAACCGCGCACCCGATGGCCCAATAATCCTTGGTGCAAAAATATTTATGGAAAACAGCCTCATGGCTTTCCTTCGCACCAATTATCCAAGGGCGGATTGGAGGGCGCTTTAACACCTGCACCCTACGCAACCTTGTTGAATTTGAATAATAAAAGAGGAAATCTGGAGGCGAGTATCGGAATCGAACCGATCTTCACGGATTTGCAACAGAAGGCGCAATCTTAAACTGTTGTTATCAAAGGAAAATAATGCAGATTTTTGAGTGTGCATCGAATTGTGCATCAGGCTAATTTCCTGATTTCAAAAGGATGCTGTGTTTAACACAGCAAAATTCGTCAGTTTTGCCATCCAAAAACTTTAGATTTCTGTGTTAAACACAGTATCACAAAACGCTTGCAGAACACATGACGTTATCGAACGCGCTTCCGGTCGGTGCTACGGCGCAACAGCCGAAAACCCAACATCAGCAAGAATATGGACGCAAACATTCCGGTTACGTCACCGATAAAGCGCGCCGAAGCGGTAGCAAAATCGTTATACCGCTTCTACTCCAAAACCCGAAATTTCTCGTGGGTTATGATGCGGAAGTTGTCTGACACCTTGTCGCGGAATTTCTTCCATTCCTGCGGGATGGTTTCACGCATGAAGGCGAGGATT
>Ga0105052_10004124_pt1 | contig 16218 bp, 17 predicted proteins | sample FRY03_FD_78094 | JGI IMG/M metagenome (GOLD analysis project Ga0105052, IMG submission 78094) | Freshwater microbial communities from Lake Fryxell liftoff mats and glacier meltwater in Antarctica - FRY-03 | ecosystem: Environmental > Aquatic > Freshwater > Ice > Glacier meltwater ... | reverse complement strand
GCCGTTTGTCTCAGATACTCCTGTGTTCCTCCTATGAACTTATTGTTAGGAACGAGATCTGCTATTTTCTGGAGTTCGTCAATCTCTCCACCAATACCCGGAACAAAGAAGCCACTTCCCACACCCTTCAAGTTCCAGAGTCCCTTACCCCCTGCCGCGGATTCTAATTCGTGTGTATACTTGAGTTCGATTCCTCGTTCAAGAAGGTATCGGTCCTCCGGAGAAGAGGTTGCAAGCAGAGCTCTAATTTCCTTGTCCTTAAGTGAACCATCTATGATACCTGCTACACCAGCAAGAGTTCTTTCTCGTGAAGCTGTTTTAGTTTCCTGGTCCGCCGCATATCGTATCTGAGCAAAAGCTGCCGCTTGCTCTGCCTTAGATTGATGCATCCTAAGGCCGGCCTCTTGTTCAGCTCTTTCCTTACCCTGCAAATGCTGGAGGCTAGACAAACCGATCTGGAATTCTCTATCGCGAACATTTCTATCTTCATCGGCCTGTACCTGTTGCTCGAAGAGATCAATCTTATTAGTGTTACGAATCTCTTCAACGGTTAGTTCCTGACCGAACCCTGCTTCTTGCCTTGTAGTGGCTCCCGTCTCTGTTTTATCTACAATCTTCTCTGTTGAAGCCAATCGTTTTTCTTCACTCTCGGCATTTCCTGCAGCTAACTTATCCGCTGCTACAGCATCTGCAGCTGCCTTAGTTTCTGCTGCCGCTGCATCCGTAGCTGCCGCTGCCTCCGCAGCTGCCGCTGCCTCCGCAGCTGCCGCTGCCTGTCTCTCATTAGCACCAGCCTCTGCCTGTTGAGCAATACTCTCGGATGACGCGAGACTCGCGGCAGCATCCTGCTGCCCAGCTGCACGATTAGCTTGTGCAATGGAACTCTGCAAAGCCTGGGCTCTCTGTTGTTCCACAACCTGACGAAGCTGATCCATGAAGGCCAGCTGTCTGTCATGGTTAGCGTTACGTCCGGCACTACTTATTTGTGCCGCCTGATTGTATCCGCCTGACTGTGTGGCTCCTACATTAAATTGTGACATTTATGACACTCCCTGTAGAAGTTGTTGAAGGAAGCCCTGCTGATTGATCGTTTTCTCCTGTAGAAGTTGGGATCCAGTACCCCCAAAGGGGTAGTTTGTATTACCGAATTGATCAAAATTACTAGCTCCCAACCCAAGCTGTCGAGCCAGAATCTCGAGCGACGCTCGTTGCTGCTCGGCACCCTGTTGGGAATTTTTCTGATCGAGTGCGAGACCAGCAAAGCCACTAAAGTCCGGGAGCTGCCTGTTAGGTGCCTGAAGCTGGGACAGGAGACCCTGCAATCCGGCACTGGTACCGGCAAGATCGGCCTGTGTTCCAGCGAGACTGGACAGTCGGCTACCCTGAATACCTGCTAGATTGTTACCTGCACCAAAACTGTTTTGCAAGGACGCCTCCCGACCTTGAGCAGACTGAAGAGCCAAATCTCTGTCATTGCCGATAATACTATTAAGCGCGTTCTCACGTGCAAAAGCGTCTTGTCCCTGACTAATACCGGATTGACCGAGGCCTCGTGAGGCAAATTGTCTTCCCTGCTCACCAAGCAGATCCTGCAATCCGCGGGCCGATGTACTGCGGAAACCCGCTGAGGCGGCGGCCGTGTCAAGCTGGAAGGGATTGTTGATCTGACCCTGAATGGCCTGCTGCAGAAATTGCTCGAATTCGGATGGACCCTGCTGTCCACTCATCTGGTTAATCAGATCCTGAATTTGCTGCTGTTGACCCTGTACACCGCCTATGGCGAGGGCCCTGTCAGCATCACTTTGATTGTTGATCTGATCCGTACGACCCAGCTGCTGCTGGATGATAGAACTGAGATCGACATTGTTGATAGCATCGCCAAGTCTTTGGTTAGAAACCTGCTGGTTAGGTGTGTTGTTAAAGAGATTACTGTTCCGACCGGCTTGATTAACCTGCTGATTGTTCTGACGATTAGCGATTCGCTGATCTACTCTGTTCTGTGGATTCTGAAAGCCGAATCCACCATTGAATCCACCATCGAATCCACTGCCGAAGTTCATATTGAACTGTGACATTGTCCGTTCTCCTTAAAGGTCTACTGCCGCATAGAGGGCAAGGTATGATCCGTCTTCGAAATCCGCTGAGGTAGCACTCGTTCCAAGAAGTCTTACCAATTCTAGGGTACTTCCCCCAGCATTCCAGATACCACCAAAGGTGCCTATACCAACTCTAAAACTGTCAGCGTCATCACTATGCATCACCTCTCCCGAGATGTTATAGGCGTCGTTGGTGCCACTTTCAGTCTGGTCGGTTCTGAAGACCCTAAACTTACCAGAGGTCCAGTAGGTATCTGCAGTATTTTGTATCATAACTATAGTATCTGATGAAATATTCTGGGTCTCATCATCAGTACCTTGTGTCCACCTTCGGGCCCTCCAAGAGTAAACATTGCCAGTATCTGCTCCCCCGGATGTTCCGCACTGTATAGAAATGTCCTGATTGGCAGCATTAGTGTGCCTAACGGAGAACTCACCCTCGATCGTCTGTCCCGCATCGAGGTAGTCCTTCATATCGGCCACCGAGATTGAGATAATATCCGGTGTGCCTCCTCCCGAAACAGTCGTTCTGCCAATCTCTATACGCACGGTCTGATTAAGCGTGGCCGCGGGAGTCGTCCCGTCGACAGTGAGATTTCCAGTTACATGGAGGTTATCGTCTATAGTAACTGTATCACCCGCTGCTCTAATAGTAGTTGCTAATACTGTTGGAGCAGCAACGAGTCCTGCAACGAGATTCCCAGTCATAGTAACATTACCCTGTGCAATAGTAATATTACCAGCAAGAGTTCTTTCCTCCAGAGAATTTGTCTTAAGAATGTCTGTGACGATAAAGTCCGAACCGGTGGCGACAGTTACGTTATTGCCGATATTCTTTTCGAGTATGGTATCCGTGCGAAGTCTGGTACTGATAAGATCGCCACTCGTTGAAATGTTTCCGAGAGCCACTTGTATACTGCCTGCTAAGACAGTGATTGTCCCGGCTCCAAAGGTCATATTACCAAACGTGGATATGAGATCTCCGTTTGTAATTGTGACTGTTTCCGTAATATCGAGCGTATCGTCTAGTGTAGCAGAACCCTGTAGATTAGTAGTACCTGTTACCTTGAGATTACCATTGACACAGAGATCGCCCGTCTCTGAAACAGTCAGCACACCGTCTGTAGTCATTACTTCGTCATGGAAACTATTGATAAGTGAATAGATAGCATCAACTTCCTGGTTGATATATCTGTCCGTATGATTGAACTTTCTTTTAAGTAGTTTAACGGAAGCCAATTTGTGACCCCCTTACTAATACACCATACAACGACACTTCGGAGGTAACACCGTCGGATTTAAATCTCACTGGAAGAAAATGCGTTCTCCGATCACAACCGATTAACGCCTTGTTTATGTCCGTGGTATATGAGATGGTAGTGAGATAGTCAGTTCCTAAGTAGTTATAACCAAGCTTGAGACTTTCCGTTTGAGTCGTTCTAATAAGAAAACTGAGATCGTTGATATGCTGCTCCATACCCGGACGCATCATATTCCTTTCACCGAAGGTAACATTGAAAGGAATGGCAGCACCTGCATCATCTGTACCCTCTACCTTGAGAATATCAGAATTTGTATCAGCAATATAAACACGAGGATTTCTCCCTGTGCCCATTACACCCTCTGTAAGATCGGAACCTGGAATAGTCCATACCGTCCACCGCTCCATTCTTTCGGTATCCTTAAACCAATCTCGATAGTTAAAGCACAGGATAGTATCGTTATCCGTCGTACTCACTCGAGACATAGCAAAGAGAAGATATCCATTTTCAGAATCGTAAGAGCCCTTAATGTAGGGTTTACGCTCGTCCGGCATATCATTGAAGATTTCGTCAATATCTACCGAGATGTTGTAAGCAGTTCTTCCATCGAACCCATAGATACCTTCGTCACCAGCATAGAACAGAAAGTCACCGACCGAGATAATTGATTCGTGACTCACACAGCCAATTTGTCCGGAACGCTGCTCGACAGAGAGATTCGATCCTGCACCGAGCACAACGTAAGTAGACCTTTCCTTAAGAACTACCAACTGTCCACCCAGAACTTTCATTCCAGTAATCCAATCAGAATCATCGTTACCAACAAAGAAGAAACTGTTAGCACCTACACGCTCGGCCTGATTCACGTCTGAGAACCATACCTTCGTTGGCTCTCCCTCGGGAGCTGCGTAGAAGATACTTCCTGTCTCAGGGACGAACTCAATAAAGTTAACTGTAGGAGGCGGACCTGTTCCTCTGTCGGGTGCAATAATAATCGTGCTTACATCTTTGTCTCGTGTCTCGTCGAGATATGTAAAGCTATTACTTGCCGGAACATCGTCTGGCTTAGCCTTCACTTCTTCTACCAGGAAATACTCAGTCTCTCCATCTGTAATGTTCTTTCTATAGATACGAATCTTAGTGAATACGCCCTGCTCCGATGTTAGGGGATCGAGATTGATCTTTACCTCTACTCCGTCCTCCGTAAGACCGGTTATTGAGGTATGCGGAGAGGATCCTGATTCGTTTCCGTCATCATCAAGAAGCGTAATGACATAATCATAATCTCCTGTGAGATCTGTAGGTGCACTCTTTTCCACCAGGGTAGGTGCCAAGGGTGGCTTAAGACCTAGAGTCTTAAACTCTCCTTCTCGTACACGAAGGTTGGGCTGGATGCCGGCGATATACACTGAGTTAAGACCCTGTGTGAAGTCAGGTATATTTTGTGGGAAATTGGGATCATGTAACGAGACGGGGTGTGTGGTAAGCTCGACAGGAAAGTTGTAAACTCTACGAGTGTTCTGACTATAGTTGCTTACATAAAAATCCTGCCAGTATCTCATTGTATTGGTAATACGGAAGGTATCCATCTTACCCTTGAAGTAGTCGGTACCAACACCATCCTTACCAAGAATGAAAAAGGAGGAATTAGTAAGTGTCTGTGTAGCAGTGACAGCAACCGAGTCGACTAATACACCGTCAATGAAGCACAGGAGTCTTCCCACGGTATCGGTCTTATCATAGTGCATAACAAGAGCAATATGATACCATTTGCTATCTGTAAAGGTGTAAGCTCCTGTTAGAGAGACGGAAGTACTGTTGGTACGATAGACAATGTTAAGTGTATTACTTGTACGATTTACCTTACAAGTAATAAAGGCGTTGCCAGAATCGCCAACGTGACTGAAGAGTGTTTGTAGTCCAGTTCCCGTATCGAAATTAACCCAGCAGGATATTGTCCACTGATTGGTAAGTTTGTATAACTTATCCCATTCAGTATTGGTGTCGATAGCAATAAGACTCGACGTTCCATTAAAGACAGCACTCTTATCCAAGCTAATTCTATCCGTGGAGAACGTAATATCAGTCTCTACAAGTGCATTAGCTTCGCTTGAGGAGTCGTCAAATCCGGCACCGTTAAAGTCGAGGGAAGCCGTAAAGATAGATTGGTCCGAAGGAAAGTCGGAACTGATATCATATCTATTATCCCTTTTTCTATTGTCAGCAGTCTCGGTTCCCCACAGGTTTTGTGGGTCAGGATAATTAGCGAAGCCGTCTGAATACAAATCGCCCCAGGAAACCTTAAGACCCGTAATAGCGACTGCACCTGTACTTGAGGCAAAGGACTTTATCTGACTCCTCGTAGTGTGATCAACGAGGAAGGGAGTCCTCAAGGTAAGATCCCATACTTGCGGATCGTTCCATTCCGTCTCAGTCCACGTCACGCCTGCAAAGGTATAGTCCGCAGCCTGGTCGTTGATGATAATTTTATAGACGTTTGACTTGTGTATAATTCTTATATGAGTCCAGGTGCTCTCGGGGATAGAAACTAGAGTTTGTGTCTCTAGGTCGGGAGACCACTCAATAGGAATACGCTTGTTATTCCTAAGCTTGAGATTGCCAGAACCGTCGAGGAATATTTCCATAAAGTTCTGAGAGCTATCACCTTCGACACCACGATTCTGACCGAAGATAACATACTCAAAGGTCGCCGTACCTGAGGCATCATAGATCCAAAACTCAAGAGTAAAATCCTTGCCCGCGATTGCAGGGATACCTGTATAGAAGATAGCAGAATCGTCTGAAGCAGGAAGCCATGAAAGATATGTATTGTCCAAAAAAGGTGCAGCCAAGTTATCGTCTGTCGCCATCTCGGAAGGTTTGATCGGATAGGTCATACCAGGGGTATCTGGCTGGTAAAATCTTGTTCCCGCTTCGTCATTGAAGGGAACAAGGAGTATTGTATTTCTGTCCTTAAGAGCCATTAAGCCGACTCCTCATAAAGAAAGATTCCGTCCCTGCGAACAATGAGAATACTTCTATCACCTGTTACCGGTACATAAGTTTCCAACCCTAGTACCTCAACAGGAGTACCTAATTCCTGTACCACCTTAACATAACCAGGTCTGGTATGCAGAGTGCCCTTTCTGGTAACTACATTCTCGGCAACCGTGAGAGATCCCGGCTCCAAAGAGCGTGCATCGCTCCTCAGATCTAGACCGATAAACTTGTCTGTACCCTTAGGTGGCAATGTAGTTCACCGATCGAGGGGTTGAGGTGTCTCTGTTCTCACGACGTTTACGCTGGGTTTCAAGAGCCATACCTAAACGACTCTGAAGGTATGACGAACTGTTTTGTTCTGCTGCTAGTATGCCGTTTGCAACTAAGAAGATGAGTACGTTTGAGTCGCAATCCCAGATGTTCTCAGAGAAAGAAGCTGCCGCAACAGGTAAAGCTTCTTCCAGTGTCACGTTAAGTTCCACTGTGTGAGCTTCTGCAATTGGCTTAACATACTTAAGAGTATCGTTCTGTAGATAGAGATAGTACTCACGACCACCTGTATAGGGACTGCCTGTGATAGCATTGTCCCTTGCTAGGTCAATAGGCTTAGGGATAATCCTGAAAGGAATATCCCTACTATTGTCTGTCCTACGAACGAAGCGTATATTACGAGTACTCGTTGGTAGAGCAATACTGGCATCATTAGCACTCTGATTCACGGATGAGACATCTAGGAAGGCATTAGGATCGTAGCTTTCAATAAGTGTTTGAACCTCAGACAATTCGGCCACAGCCATCTCGGCGAGGTTGGCGTCAGAGTATCTCGGCGAAGTGGCATTGTCGCCAATGTATCGCCTTACGGCTGTATAGATTGTATCGACAACAATAGCCATTAAAGTACCTCAGTTAGCCCAGCTTGCTTGACTCTTGGCGGGCTCATATGCCCATTGAATAGTGAGCGGCCCACTGTCAGCACCCGACGAGGATACAATCAGGGCCGCTCCGATGCGTGTACGAATCTCTAAACCAGGAATATCGTGATTCCCAAGTGCAAGTGTAGGAGCATTGGCAATATCAACAACAGAGCCCGAACCTATCTTGTCTGCAAGAGTTACATCAGTTGCAGCCGTAGTGCCACGAATACGTCTTACGATAATGCGATGATCTGCTAGAGCGGGAGCAACCTCCTCGTCTGTGAGATCCGTCATCTCAGTTTCATTCCAGCCAAAGGCTGCATCAAAGCCACCTCGTGCCATATCAAACTCCTTACCCCGAGCTTATCACTCGGTTACTGTGCTTAAGAACATCCTCCGAAATATACCCAGCAATCTCCCGTGCCTTACTAGATTGCTGTTCATCCCGCAGGAGTTCATTGTCGTCAAAGAACTTAAGCTGTCCCTTAACAGCCTTATCCACGGAACCGAAGTGCTTCCACTGATCCGCCATCTGAAGCCAACTCAGCAGTCCACCCTTAGGGGGATTAAAGAAAGTGTGCTGGTGAACTAACTCATCGTCAGAGGAGCAAGCCCCTCTGCTCTTTACTCGATACAACTCAACAGCTGGGGTCGGACTCCTATGCGGGTTGAATATCAATTCAAGCATAGGATCATACGTCCGTACCCGAGCATGGGACGTTGTATCCAGCGAAGCGGGGCCAGTCCAGGGCACGCCACCCATCGGGAGCTGACCCCGCTTTGCATACGTCATTGGCTTCGTCAGGTCGATCATGATGCAAGAACGGTAAGATCCCCACCGTCAATCCTTTCATAGAGTACCGTCCAGAAGCAAGTACCGTTACCAGAGGCTGCGGTAAAGGTAATATTAAAGGCTTCTCCCTCATCCACAATGTCGAGGGTATTTGTGGTATCGGCAACAATCAGGGGCAACTTGTGTACCTTAATAACGACAGTAGTTCCCCCAGCATGAGCTCCAATAAGGGCAACCGCTGTCCCATCAATACTCCCGTTTAGAGCACCTGCGGCAATACAGATTTGATCGGGGTCCGCACTGGTGCCGAGATCAATATCGTAGTCCGCCGTAGCGAGAGTTTGAACCGCAGTTAGATGAACCTCTCTAATACGAATAGGAAAGGGGGCGGTAAAACCACAGGCAGCTCGTCCGGAGGATTTAGTAAGAAGAGTACCTCCACCATCAAAGAACTGTACACCAGCTCTCCAACTCATTTGTTCATTTGTAATAGCCATCAATCATCTCCTTACACGGCACCGACGGCGGTACCGACGTTCTCGTAAACGGCATTGTCCCTGGGATCCTCGCAGCCGAGTTGCTGATACTTAAACAGGGTGGCCTCGTAAGCATCCTCGTTCGCAACACGAGCAAGAATGGCTCCGTCCTTGTCCATCCAGTCCCAATCGTTCATCTCGAAGATCATGAGAGTGGATTCAGACAGACCGTAGAGCTTGTTGTTGGGACAGTCGCGGTCCTTAGCAACAGGGATACCATCGTAGTCGAGCATATCAAAGCCGCCATCGAGCTTTCGGAAGCCGCCGCCATCACTGTTGTAACGACGATCGGGAAGCAAGTTATTAGCATAATTATTGAAGATCGCGTGGGTAGTGAGGAACAGAGAAAGCTCGCCGTCACCCTCAATATCAACGTCATCCTTCATGCTCTGGAAAATCGTCTGGGAGAAGGCTGCGTTGCTCCAATCGGTGACGTTGGCTTCCCACCAAGGACGAGAACCGTCCCTCTCAAGGCCACCGAAGAAGTTGTCTGTCGTCCAGTTAGGAGGGTCAACGTCGTTGATAGCAGCCTGTAGACCATACATCTCAGCCTCGTAGTTATCACCTCCAGCGTCTCCTCGAACAACAACAGCAGCAGCACCTTCTGAATCCGTGGCAGCACAGGTAAAACTGACATCCTTGATAATCGACTCGATTGTTCTGTTGGAGGCGGCGGCCGTAGCCGCACCAGCGGCAGTCTTGAACTTAAAGTTCATACCAACTTGAAGATTCTTCGTAGTCGATCCTGCGGCAATCTCAATCGTCGTTGCATCCGCACCACTGTCATTGACTACAGCAAGAACGCCCGAGCCGTCGCCAAACAGCTGACGATTCTGGTCTCTCGTGCTGTCACGAACGAGGCCTTCCATCTCGGATTCCACTGCACGAGTAAATGCACCTGCGTTATCCCGAGCGGCCGCAATAACGGGGCCAGTCACCTTAATTCGACCGTAGTGGTAAGTCATAGCGAAGGTGGCGTTTGAGTAGGATTGCTGACCCGCCGTGGGAAGCGTACCAGCTTCTGAACGAGCACCTACGCCGGTGTTACGACCCGTACGGAGAGGAAGGTAAGCTCGCTTACCAACCACGTCCTCGGTGTTACGGTCAAGACGGTGAAGAAGTAGAGTCTTGTGGTTCAGGAGATCCCTGATGGGCTCCTTGTAATCTTCCTTGAGGATCTTATCAAACGTAACAAGTGTTGCTCCAGCCATTATGAAAATACTTCCTTTCGGCCCTCAATCGTTTTGTCCTTGCCTGCAGCACTCAGCTTTTCGACAAGACCGTTCTTCTTAGCATAACCTCTCAGCGTTGTCACCCGCTCCCGCTCCTTAGTCGGCTTTTCCGTCGTTCCCTTACCGGGAGTAAGTGTCTTCTCTTTCGTCTCTCGTTTCTCATCGACTCGTGCCTTATGTCCTGCCGTAGCAAGACCGGACATCTCGTCTGCTTCCTTCTTAAACAGCTTCTTAATATCTGCGTGTGGATTAACACTCAATTGCTGTAGAGCAAGCTTTTCAACTTTCTCACGGGCCTTTGAATTCTCCTTGGTAAACTCATGCTCGGTTGCGGCCTCGTCAAGGGCCCTAAGAAGCTGGTCCTTGCGGTGGTTCTGCTGTACCGCATTCTTATCTGACTCGTATGTATCAACAAACTTCTCGAGTTTGGAGGAGAGTTCCGCAATTTTATCTGCCTCCTTCTCGTCCTTATGCTCGTCCTTAATATCAATCTTAATCTCGGGCTGGGGTTTGTCCTTCTCAATATAGGCTGTAATACCTCCGTCGAGCAAGACGTCTCGCTCACTATCCGTCAGCATAACCTGCTGACCGCGGTACATATACTCCTTCTTGTCGTCTGTTACCTCAGTAACTGTTTCGTCTGCCATGGCCCATCAACCTTTCTTTTTCGAAGCCGGCGTGGTATCACTACCATACTTTGAAGGCTTCTTAACTGTATCAAAACCCTTGCCACGTTGGCCTGCACTGTGGGTTGCTGTCATACCGCTGTTGTCTCGACCCAGCGATTTACCGTTGCCCTTGGTTTTCTTCATTACGCTGCTCCTGCAGGCTGTGCCTGCTGTTGAGGTTGTTGAGGCATCATTTGCTGAACCATCTGTTGAACCAGCATCTGAGGCTCAACAGAGTTAAACGCTAAAAGTTGTTTGTGTCCCTGAGCGTGTTGCTCAAGAATCGCTCTTTGTTGCTCTTCGAGATTTAGGTACCGAGAACTGTTACGGAAATCATTTAACACTTCAAGGTGAACATCGTGGTCCTCCCAATAAGATGGAACGCTTTGTTCACCATTGACCATCTGCTCAATCTCTTGCATCTGTTTACCACGCTGAGGGCGCGATTTGTCGAGATGCTCCATCGTGTTACCAATCGAGAGGAGTCTGAAGACGAGCTTCTTATCCTTCGGATCCTGAGGATTAAGGTATCCCTTATCCGTAAGGTTAGTTAGCAAAGCCTGCTGAGCCTGTTTACTGTTTGGAAGACCAACGGCGGTCTCAATTCGTACATCAAAGTAATCTGCACCTGGGAGATCACTCTGTCCAATAATATCTCTGCCTCGGAAGGTAAAGATCATCACCTCATTACTCTCACCGACAATTCTCGCTAGACGCTCCTCGGTTACAAATTGAGCATTGAGGGAGAGAAGTTGTCGTCCCAGACGTTCCTGCTGCTTTTCAATCCCCTGAATCGTCAGACCAATAACCGTCTCGTCCTGCTCAATCAGGGCCATAACGCCCTGGGAACCGCGGAGCTGGCCGGGACTGTCTGCCTTAGAGACCTCGTGGATAGAAGAAATATCTTCCATATCCGACTTGTCTTGCTGCAAGAGATTTGCTACATAACTAGGCATCGGCACCGGAGCAATCTGCTCAATCTTAAAGCCTGGATTAGGCTCGAGAATCTCACCCGGCTCGCTAGTGATACTTGTGTGAGGCAGGCCGCTGCCCTTGGGAACAACCCACTTGGGTTTGCTCATTAGGTTCTTAGCTTCCTGCAGCTGGGATCTCGTCTTATTATAACTGGCTTGCAAGGGGATTAATTGTGTGAGCGTTGATTCTCCCCACGATCGACCGGGTGTAACAACCTCAACATAGTGAACGTAGGGCAGCTGACCATGGATATAGGGAAAATCAACTCCCTTGCCCTTACCATTGATAATCTTATCTCCAACAATAACATAGTAACCACCCTTGGGGTGGGATCTGATAGCACCCGGCTTAACCCACAACTCGTGGACGATGGAGACATTCTCACGTTCAACGGTTCCGAAACCACTCCTGTTAACCGTCAACCGCTTAAGGTACTCACCGAATTTGGTGCTGGCTTTGTCATTGGAGCTATGCTCCTTGACCTCGTACTTATCCTCGACCTCAGACCGTGACATGTATTTAGATTCCAGGCACCATGCCGAATCTCTCAGCGGACCGTTGGGATCAAAGTTAAAGTTGAAGGGAGAAATAACCTCAACTGCCGTATCGCCGATCTGAAGTTCTTCTCTGTCAATCGTGCCGTCCTCAAGCAATACGGGTACGGGATCTCCCAGCTCAGGATCCCAATATGCTTTATTAACAGCGTTACCCGTTGTCATAAGCCAATGAAGAGTCTCTAAACTCTTCGTTGGCATATCCTGTTTCATCCACTCAAAGGACAGGATATTTTTACTGATAGCCGCTCTACCAATATCATGACTGTCTGTCGTAGCAGGAATAACGTCCCACTCGGGACGGACTCTATAGATCTTGGAACTCAGTTTCCTAACCGTGGACTGAAGCATATTAACGACCATACGCACTCTGTATGAGGGTGCTTCAGGCTCGTACAGGGAACCAGAACCATCGTTCCAGATAAGATTCTGGAGGCCCATGTACCAAGCAATGTTAATATACCACTGCCTCTCGAGACTCTGCTTAAACGTCTGCTTAAGATGAAGTGACGACACAAATCCAGTGACCTCTTCAGGGTTGGAAAAGTCAACTGAATAAATTGTGGTGTCACTCTTCATTAGCCATTTCCCTTGCTAGCTGGGCGTTTACTTCCTTTGTGAACTGTCCACGTTTAATATGCTCAAGTAGAGCTTCCGTCTCGTCGGTACGAACTGAATAGCCGACGGACGGCCCAGGTGTCGCTGTCATCAGGTCTTGCGGCCTGCCATAGGCGTTGAGAAACTCGTTCTGCCTGTTCAAAAGCGTCTTTGTAGACTCATTATACCATCTGTACTGCGAGCGTCCAAGAACGTACATGAGTAACATCCCTGTAACGAACGCACCAATAATAGCCCCTGCGAACTCCATCTTATGTCCCCTTATTAAAAGCCCGCGTAAGGCGTGTATTAGAGGACAAAGTTTTCTTCATCACTTCTCCGGCGGGCGAGGAGTTGAAGCTCTCGTTAAAGGTTGAGTTAGACGTACGACCGGAAGCGACGACCTTCTTAAGATCACTCACGCCCTGACCGTAGGCCCGCACTCTGGCAGTGAACCAGGACACGAGGCCTGTAACAGCGGCGGCCGCAAGAACATTAAAGGGCGGCGGGAGCAGGGTACCGACAGCACCGCTAGCAATGCTGCCAGCATTGTCAATCGTATTAGCCACGTTGTCCTCGTTACCAGCAATCAGGTGCTGGAACGTATCGCAGCCCGCGAGGCTAAGAACAATAGCAGCCGTCATAATAGCAGCCGTCTTAACAGTCGTCTTCATTTTTCTACCCTTTCAATGGTGTTGTTCAATCTGTCGATTGAACGGTTAAGAAGCATGGCCGTCTCTTTAAGAGCTAAAGCCGTTTGGTGCTGGATCTCTATATTACCCTGTTGCTGAATAAAAATGGGCATTACCGTAACCTTCCAGATAATGAGAAATACAACTACGCCGAAAGCCAGTGGGCCATAGGAACTAAGAATGTTCATCGTTTCAGACATAATCCAACCTTTCTAGCATAAATAACTCCGCCCTTCGACGTGACTTCTAGCCCTTCGTATGCGTCCGCAATACCAGTCATATCAGGTACAATGAGATTCCGAGCCGCGTGCTTCCAGCTGTTAATCAGGAACCTGACCTTATTCTCATCCTCAGAATCAATAACGATCGTATCAAAGAAGTCCTCTGTATAACTCTCAGCTCTATACCCTGCAGGTACAGGGATATGAGTAAGACGGAGGTGAAGAGTAATACCCTGTGTTACCTCTGGGTGAAAGCAGATAACGTGATTCTCGACTTGTTCACAGTACCTATTAGCTCTCTGTGGTTCTCCTAGGTAAAGATCTACCATTCTGAACCGAGTATCGGATGACATGAACTATTCCTTTCCTGGGCTTGAAGGGCCCTGATTTGCCGTTCCATTCTATCTTGCATACCGTATGTGGCGTTGTGTGCTGTATATCCACGAGGGCGATCGCCCGGCGCAGCTGTGCCCAGGCCATACATAACATGCTGGCAGATGTATCTAAAGTCATCCATCAAGTGATTGTTGCGGCGGAGTGGCTCGGACTTTGTTTCGTGTGATTCAAAGCCGGCCTTATCCTTACGCAGTTTATAGGAACGGATTTCCTTTAGAAAGTATTCCAGCTCATCTGAGACCTGGATATACGGCTTACCGGTTAGTGGGTTAATCTCCAAAAGGCGTCTTACTGTCTCAATACCTGACTGCACACTGTTGTTAGCTGGTATGACAGGCGTATCATAGTATGCGGCCATCTGTATAGCCACAGATACGTTGCCGTCCTCGAGGCTCCTAAGCTGTGCAGGGTCAATAAGTCTGGTAACAATCTCTGCCTGCTGAGGTGTGCTGTCGGGCACGACCCTACGATAGTAGGGCTGCCCAGGTTGCTGCTTCAGCTTCCAGCCTTCAAGCTCGGCCACGACACGGCAGACATCGACAAGGGATTGCTCTCGAGCATAGAGCTCGCGGAAGAAGTATATCGTATGGTCGGGGAGTACCTTAGCCCACAGAACGGCGTGAACTCGATAACCTGCGTCGTGTGAGCAATAAATCTCGCCTGGGGCTAGGCGTAGTGAGTCACCACTTACGATATGGGAGCTGTCAAAACCGGGGAACACAAGACCGAAACGCCTTCGACTTTTGCCATAGATACGGACCTGCTTCTCTTCTTCACTCATTTCCGAGATAAGCTCGGCTCGCGTTATCGCATTAAGGTGAGGATTTTTCTCTGTGTTAAGTCTCGTGAGAAATACGTTCTTATCGCCTTGCTCGGCCCGGTCCTCTAGGTCGAGCAACCACGGCTGGCTCTGCACTAGTGTAGCACTGACGCAGAGGCGTCCTCCTCGGTCCATAAGACGTACCTTAAGCTCGTCAATAATGCCCTCGACCTCTTCGTCAACTACCGCTAGATCGAGTGGGACGCCCTGAATTTTCTTTCTCGCCTGCTCCACACCCTCGCCCGACACAAACATAATACGACTTGTGGGCCAGGCTTCCTTGTCCTTGGCCGCAGCCATACGTTCCTCATCGCTTAAGGCTGACGGGTCAATGTATACGTCGATATACGAGGGTAAGGGTACTCTCGCACCAGCAATAATGGGGCCACGCTTCTGTATCCAGCTTTGCTCAAGGAACCTCATGTCTTTCTCGTCGCCGATAGGATTAAGGTGCCTGTAAATGCCCTGGAAAATCGTCATATAGTTAGCACTTATGACGTAAATGAGCTTCCTGCCTCTAGGCACTTCTTGCCATCTGTGGCAATTCCTTGCCCACATCGCTACCTCGGCTGCTGTAACAACTGTCTTACCAGATCTATTTCCGCCGAGGGCTAGGCGATACAGAGCCGTGGAAGTGTGAAAGGACTCCTGGTCTCTTTCAGGGTCATTATCAGGAACGTATCTGGCGATTCCCGTATTTTGTCTTGCTCTTAACTCCTCGAGCAACCTTAGATGTTCGACATTAGCCATCGGTCAGCTCCAGGAGGTTATAGGATCCCAGTGTGACGCCGGAGACAGGCGGGGCCTCCACGGTTGAGTTATTGGTGATGGCGGCTGCGCTGGTTGCGGCCGACCGATGCGGCGGAGCTTTATCGTCGTAGGTGTGCCCCAAGCTGCTGAACCACGTCGCCGACTCGCCAGCGAACACAGGGCCGGCCAGCGTCAGGGTTTCAACCCATCCGGTGTCGCTTAAGTTGGCGACGAGCGAGTCCACCGAGGCAAGAGCGATATTCAGATCTCGCCCATCAACGTCTACTTGCGCTGCGATGATCGTCGATGACAACACACCGATCCCGCCCACGATCTCTACATTGTCCCACGAAAGAGTCATCGTCCTGCCGTCGGCGGCGATCACGGCGGACAGAAGTGTGACGCTCTCGCCGGCCATCAGAAGACCTGCACCGATCCGCCACCGCTCGCCGAGAACGATTGGAGTGAAGATGGGGAGTCGAAGACGCGACCGCCGCCGCCATCCGCCGCCTCGTTGATGTCCATTGCCCCTCTCATCATGTCCCCCGCCCCCTGTTCCTGTGCCTTGAGCGACCGCCGCCGCCAGCCGCCGCCTCGTAGATGGCCATTGCCCCCTCTCATCGTATCCCCCGCCCCCTGTTCCTGAATCGGTTTCTTGATCTTGGCAGTGCCTCCGCCTCGTTGATGTCCATTGCCCCGATCGTCAGCGTCG
>Ga0105052_10004118_pt1 | contig 16243 bp, 18 predicted proteins | sample FRY03_FD_78094 | JGI IMG/M metagenome (GOLD analysis project Ga0105052, IMG submission 78094) | Freshwater microbial communities from Lake Fryxell liftoff mats and glacier meltwater in Antarctica - FRY-03 | ecosystem: Environmental > Aquatic > Freshwater > Ice > Glacier meltwater ... | reverse complement strand
CGCTATGAGACTTCTGGTTCGTTGACGGTGGTCCACGCCCTCGCGGGGTGGCGGGGGACATGGCGACGGCACACCCAGCAACGCTCGTCAGTTTCGGTCCACCGATGCTCATGGGTTACGCGTGTCCCGTCACCACGGTGACCGGTGACCAGTCCGCGACCATCTGGAAGTCGTAGGAGCGGGGAGCACCCCGGCGCCTATCGGGCGCCGGGGGCTCGACCCGGAGACTGTTGTTAGGCGGCGCTTCTGGTGGCCATGCGTGCCACGCGCGCCTTGCGGCGGGCGGCGGTGTTCTTGTGAAGCGCGCCACGGGCGGCGGCACGATCAATGGTCTTGACCATCTCGGCGGCCTGCTCCGGAGTGATGGCCTCACCCTCGGTTGACGCAGTGGCGAGGCGCTTCATGCCCGAACGGACGGTCGAGCGGTACCGGATGTTCGTGTCCCGCTGCTTGAGGGACCGACGGTTGCGCTTCTTCTGCTGCTTGATGTTCGCCACGCGAGATTCTCCCGATTCCTGTAGGTCGGCCGGGTATCGTAGCAACGGATGACCGGGTTGACGACGCCAGCGTGACGGACACGCCAGAGGGGACGAAACGGACGCCCACGGGCGGCATCGGCCGATCCACCGCCGTCTTCTCATTCTGGACAGCCGTCAGCCGCGTCGCGGGGCTTGTTCGCGAGGTCGTGGCCGCCGCCATGTTCGGCACGCAGGGTGCCATCAACGCGTTCGTCATCGCGTTTCAGGTGCCCAACCTACTGCGGTCGCTGGTGGCCGATTCCGCCATCTCCGCGGCATTCGTGCCCATCTACACCCAGTTGCAGGAAGAGGGGCGTAAGCAGGAGGCGCGCCGTCTGGTGGCTGCGCTGTCGAGCGTGGTCGTGCTGGGCCTCGGAGCCATCACCCTCGTGGCCATCGTCACCGCGCCATGGGTGATGCCACTGTTTGCGCCGGGTCTCGACGCATCGCTGCAACAGGACCTCATCGGCTTGTCACAACTGATGTTCCCCATCGTCCCGCTTCTGGGTCTCACGGGCATCGTGTCCGCGGTGCTACAGGCGGAGGGGCGCTTCACGCCCACGGCGTTCGTGCCCGTGCTGTGGAACGCGGTCATCCTGCTGAGCCTCATCGGCATCAGCCCGTTCGTGGACAGCGACCAGCGCATCTGGGTGTACGCCATCGGAATCCTACTGGGCACGGTTGCCCAGTTGGTGTACCTCATCCCGTATCTGCGTGGGCTTGGGCCGTTCCCGTTCTCGATGGGATTTGGCAACCGCCTGGTGCGCCGGGTGCTCATCCTCATGCTGCCGGTGACGGTGGGCCTGGGGCTCATCAACATCAACGTGCTGGTTGACTCCATCTTCGCGACGCTGGTGAGCGATCAGGCCGTGCGCGCCATTGACGCCGCGTTTCGCCTGTACATCCTGCCGCAGGGAATCTTCAGCGTGGCCATCGCCACCGTGCTCTTTCCCACCATCTCGCGAATGGCGGCGAATAAGGACTGGAAGGGCCTGCGCGGTTCCGTGGACGCAGGGATCCGACAGATCTTCTTTCTGCTGTTGCCGGCATCGGCATTTTTGATGGTGCTTGCCGAGCCGGTGGTGCGGTTGGTCTATCAGCGCGGGGCGTTTGACGTCTACTCCACGTCCATTACGTCAGAGGCCCTCTTCTTCTTCACCATCGGCCTGGTGTTCAACGGGGCGAGCCTGCTGCTCATCCGGACCTTCTTCAGCATGCAGCAGCCGTGGGTTCCCACGGCCATCGCCGGCGGGGGTGTGGCGCTGAATGCCGGGCTCGACGCCATCTTCTATCGGCCGTTCGGCATCGGCGGCATCCCCTTGAGCACCAGCATCGCCTCGTTCGTCACCTTCGTACTGCTGGTGTACTACCTGAGCAAGCGCACGGGCGGACTGAACCTACGTGGGGCGCTCGATGGCTTTCTCAAGTCGCTCGTCGCCGCCGTGGTCGGCGCGGCGGTGGCCAAGGGCACCTGGTACCTGTTGGATGGCTGGCTGGGCACGTCGTTTGCTGCGCAGGTCATCGCCGTGGGCATGGGCGCAGTCGCCATCGTGGTGGCATATCTGGCCATGGCGCACGTGCTGAAGATCCCCGAGCTGGCGGCGGGCCGCAGGCTGCTCAGCTCCCGCTATGGCGTGCGATAGGGTCGCCGGCGTGGATCAGTCTCACATCCGGAACTTCTCGATCATTGCCCACATTGACCATGGCAAGTCAACGTTGGCCGATCGAATTCTGCAGATCACGGGTGCGGTGAGCGAGCGCGACCTGCATTCGCAGATGCTCGACAGCATGGATCTGGAGCGCGAGCGCGGCATCACCATCAAGGCCCAGGCTGTGCGGGTGATGTACACGGCCGACGACGGCGAGACGTACCAGATCAACCTCATTGACACGCCGGGGCATGTGGACTTCTCATATGAGGTGTCGCGCAGCCTGGCCGCGTGCGAGGGTGCGCTCTTGGTGGTGGACGCCAGCCAGGGCATCGAGGCCCAGACCCTGGCGAACGCCTATCTGGCCATCGAGGGCGACCTCGAGGTGGTGCCGGTGCTCAACAAGATCGACCTGCCCGCAGCCGACCCCGACCTGCACGCGGGTGCGCTGTCGGACCTGATCGGCGACGACCCCGAGAATGTCCTGCGTATCTCGGCGAAGACGGGCGAAGGCGTGAAGGCGGTCATGGAGGCCATCGTCACCCGTATGCCGCCGCCCACGGGCGTTCTTAACGCGCCCGCCCGCGCGCTGGTGTTCGACTCGGTGTACGACCAGTACCGCGGGGTGGTGGCCTTCGTTCGTGTGATGGACGGCGTGTTGACCGCCGGTACCACCCTTCGCGCCATGGCCACGGCCAGTGACTTCGACGCCGAGGAGGTCGGCGTGATGTCCCCGCAGATGACGCCCATCGGGCGCCTGTCGGCGGGGGAGAGCGGTTACATCGTCACGGGGCTGAAGAGCCTGCATGAGTTGCGCGTGGGCGACACCATTACCACGGCCGTAGCGCCTGCGGTGGAGGCGCTACCGGGCTATCGCGAGGTCAAGCCCATGGTGTTCTGCGGCTTGTTCCCCATTGACAGCGACGACTACCCCGGTCTGCGTGACGCCCTCGAGAAGTTGTCGCTCAACGACGCGTCGCTGGTGTGGGAGCCCGAGACCTCCCAAGCGCTCGGCTTCGGCTTCCGCTGTGGCTTCTTGGGCCTCTTGCACATGGACATCGTCCGCGAGCGCCTCGAGCGCGAGTACGACCTGAGCCTCATCACCACCACGCCAACCGTGGAGTACGCGGTGACCACCACGGGGGGCGACGTGCTGGCGGTGCGCTCGCCGGTTGACCTGCCGAGCCCCAATCACATCGAGCAGATCGCGGAGCCGTACGTGCGTTGCAGCATGCTGGTGCCGCAGGACGGCGTGGGCGCGTTGATGGGCCTGTGCCAGGAGCGGCGTGGCCAGTTCGTCACCATGACGCCCATCGAGAACCGGCAGCAGGTGGTGTACGACATGCCGATGGGCGAGATCGTGCTCGACTTCTACGACCAGTTGAAGTCGCGCACCCGTGGCTATGCGTCGCTCGACTACGAGCGAATCGGCAACCGGGTCAGCCCTCTGGTGAGGTTGGACATCCTGCTGGCCGGCGAGCCCGTGGACGCACTGTCAATGATCGTGCATCGTGACAGCGCCTACAGCCGGGGCAAGGGGATGGTGGACCGCCTGAGGCAGACCATCCCGCGTCAGATGTTCGAGGTGTCGGTGCAGGCCGCGATCGGCGGCAAGATCATTGCCCGCGAGACCGTGAAGGCCAAGCGCAAGGACGTGCTGGCCAAGTGCTACGGCGGTGACATCAGCCGCAAGCGCAAGCTCCTCGAGAAGCAGAAGGAGGGGAAGAAGAAGCGCATGAAGCACGTGGGCAATGTGGAGGTGCCGCAGGAGGCCTTCCTCGCCATCTTGCAACTCGACGAGAACTCCCCGCAGTGATCGGGGGCGATCCCTGTGGGGTCGCGCACCTGTACGTGCACCTGCCGTTTTGCGCGTCGCGGTGTGGGTACTGCGCGTTTGTGGTGGAGGTGGGGCGCGACGATGCACGCGATGCCTATCTCGACGCCGTGGTGCGCGAATTGCACCGTGAGGCCCATGTCCTGGGGCCGCTTGAGACCGTGTACCTCGGTGGTGGCACACCGTCACTGATGGGCGCTGATCGCCTTGATCGCCTGCTCGGGGAGATCCGCCCGCTCCTGGCGCCGGGTGCCGAGGTGAGCATGGAGGCCAATCCCGAGACCGTGGACGCCCACCTTTTGGCGGTCATCGCCGAGGGTGGGGTAACGCGGCTGTCGCTCGGGGTGCAGTCGTCGCGCCAGCCCCTTTTGGGCATTCTCGATCGGCGTGCCACGCCCGACGACGCACTGCGGGCCGTTGCGCTGGCGCACGCGTCGGACATCCCCATGCTGTCGGTGGACTTAATCCTCGCCGTGCCCGGGCAGTCGCCTGATGACTTGGCGGCAGATCTGGCGTGGGTGCGCGCGGCCAGGCCGGATCACGTGTCGTGGTACGAGTTGGAGTTCAAGGAGGGCAGCGCCATTGCGCAGGGCGACATGGCACCAGCCGATGACGATCTGGCCACGGACCTGTACCTGCAGGCGGTTAAGGGGCTGGAGGCCGCGGGGTATGACTGGTACGAGCTGGCCAACTTTGCGCGGCCGGGGGCCGAGTGTCGGCACAGCCTCGCGTACTGGGGCGCGTGCGACTACCTGGGGGTGGGGGTGGGGGCGGTGAGCACACTCGGCGACGAGCGACGACGCAATGCGCCGGGTCTTGACCGCTACATCGCGGCGCTCGGTGCGGGTGACGAGCCCCGCCGCACGCACGAGGTGCTTGACGCCGACACCCGGCGCCGGGAGCGCTGGATGCTTGGCACGCGGGTGGATCGTGACCTTGATATCGAGTGGGCGGGCCCCCCGGATCACCCTCGGGCGCTAAAGATGCTGGCGGATGAGGGGCTTTGCGCGGTGGGTCCCGGCACCGTCCGCCTGACGCGCCGTGGCCGTCTGCTTCAGAATGCGGTCATGCACCAGTTGATGGACTTCGCATGACCGATCTCGCCACACCCAGCCCTGCAGTGCTCACGCCTCGTCAGGAGGAAGTGCTGCGTGCCGTGGTGGACAGTCACATCACCAGTGGCCAGCCGGTGGGCAGCAAGCACATCGTGGGGCGGGGTGAGCTCGAATGGGCCTCATCCACCATCCGGTACGAGCTGCATCGCCTCGAGGAGTTGGGGTATCTCAAGCACCCCCACACCTCCGCCGGCCGTGTGCCCACCGACGTGGGCTACCGCTATTACGTGGAACAGTTGCTGCCCACGACGGCACTTCCTGTGCCGCGGGCGGCCGTGGATGCGGCCATCGCCCCGGATCTGGTGCACGGGCAGATTGACCAGACGCTGCGTCGCCTCGCGGACGCCATGAGCGACGTCACCGACTTGATGGGCGTGGTCACCGGGCCACCGGTGGCATCGGCCACCGTGCGCCACGTCGAGGTCCTGGTGCTGCAGCCAAGCCTGGTGACCGTGGTGGTCATCACCTCGACGGGCGACGTGATCAAGCGGCTGTTCGCGTTTGAGCAGCCCGTTGACCGTGGCCTGGCGGATTGGGCCGCGGCGTTCCTGAACGAGCAGGTGCAGGGCCTGCCCATCGGCGCGCGCACCATCGGCAGCCGCGTGGGCGATCCGTCGCTGGGACCCTCCGAGCGTGCGTTCCTCACGGCCGTCGCCCCGGCCCTGGTGGAGATTGACGAGGAGCGCGAGGTCTACGTGTCAGGTCAGGCGCACATGCTCACACGAGAACGACGTCGTGAGATTGACGAGATTGACGGCCTCATGCGGGCCATGGAGGAGCGATACGCGCTGTTGGCCGTGTTGCGCGACGCCATTGACGGGGGTTCGCGCCCGTTCCTGCGCATCGGGTCGGAGTTGCCGCCGGGGCTTTCGGGTGTGTCAATCGTCGCGGCGGGCTACGGTCCCGCACGGGGCGATCTCGGCACGGTGTCCCTCATCGGGCCCGTGCGTATGGACTATGCCCTTGCAATCGCGACGGTGCGCGAGGCCTCGCGCGCGTTGTCGTCCTATGTGGAGGATGTGTACGGGTGACCGACGATCCGCGGTTCGAGATCTTGGAGGTGTGGCGGCGACCCCTCGGTGATGAGGGCATTGGCGCGGTGCGCGTGCTCGCGCGCATCGAGGCGGGCGCCTACGGCCCCGATGAATACGCCGTTGGCGTGAGCGTTGACCCCGACTCGGTGTTTGACCCGGTGGCAGAGGAGACCGAGGTGTTCAGTGGGCTCACGTTCGCCGAGGCGCATTGGGTGGCGGCAGTGATTGCAAGCAGCGAGCGCCTGCCCGAGGCCGCAGAGGATCTGCTGTTCGATCTGCGCGTGCCCGTTGACTTGGAATGGCGCGACGTTGACCTGTCGTCGGTGGTCGTGGAACCCGGTGGCGTGCGATCTACGCCGTTGGTGCCGTGGGAGCCGGGCGACGCCCCGTCAGCCACGCGTTGGGCAATCGCCACGTACACGCTCGACTGTGGCCATCAGGCCGTGGAGATGCTGCGTCAGGACCCCGACTCGGCCCCCTTCTGGGTCGAGCAGGGCGCGGTTGACCACCTGGCCGCGCGCGATGCCCGCAGCCTTGCGCGCATGCTCCTTGAGGCGACCACCCTCGAGGAGGCACACGGGCTGGTGGAGTCGGCGCAGGCCAACCTCGCCACCCACCCCGAGGACCATCCCGACGACGACCCGGACGGCCATTAGGTTGCCAACGACCCGCGACTATTACGAGGTTCTGGGCATCTCACGAGGTGCCACGGAGAAGGAAGTGAAGTCGGCGTTCCGGCGCCTTGCGCGCGACCTGCATCCCGACGTCAACCCCGGCGACCCCACCGCCGAGGAGCGCTTCAAGGAGGTGGCGGAGGCCTATGAGGTGCTCTCTGACCCCGATCAGCGCTCACGCTACGACCGGTTTGGCCACCAGGGCGTGCGCTCGGCATCCGGTAATGGCGGCGGCGGCGGGGCGCAGGGCTTCGGCTCGATGCACGACATCTTCGGTGCCTTCTTCGGCGGTAACGCCGACATGTTTGGTGGTGCCGCGAGCGGCGACGACATCCTCGTGGGGGTCACGGTGTCCTTCGTCGAGTCGGCCACGGGCGTGGAGACCGAGGTGACCGTGGATCGTGTTGAGGACTGCGCGTCGTGCAGTGGCACAGGCGCGGCTGCGGGCAGCAACCCCGCCACCTGCAGCACGTGCGAAGGGCACGGCCAGGTGCAACAGGTGATGAACACCGCGCTGGGTCAGATGGCGCGTGCCCGCCCGTGCCCCCAGTGCAGCGGCTCGGGCCTGCATATCACCGACCCCTGCACCGGCTGCCGGGCGCGGGGCCGGGTGCGCAGGCGCAGCACGGTCTCGGTTCGCGTGCCTGCGGGTATCTCCAGCGGCCAGCGGGTACGGCTGCCGGGTCGTGGCGGCGCGGGTGAGCGCGGCGCCCCGGCGGGCGACCTGTATGTGGAGGTCACGGCCGCGCCGGATAAGCGGTTCATTCGCGATGGTCTCGACGTCATCACGGAAGCCCGCATCGAGGTCACCGAGGCGATGGTGGGAACCACGGTCACCGTGCCGACCATCGCGGGCGAGCGCGATGTGGAACTGCGCGCGGGCGTGCAGCCGGGCGAGCAGATTCGTCTGAAGGGCCTCGGGTTTCCCAACGTGCAGGGGCGGGGTCAGGGCGACCAGGTGGTGATCGTTGATGTGCGCATCCCGCGCATCACTTCCGATGAGGGACGCGAGGCGCTGCGGCCACTTACCGACCACCTTCATGAGATGGGTGACGACGACGGCGACGAGGGCTTCTTCGGGCGGCTGCGACACGCCTTCCGCTAACCGGCTCGTACGGCTCACGGCCCGCGTGGCCGAAGCCGACGCCGATCTCGCGGTGGCGCAGGGCTGCGCGCTGACCGTGGGCGGCTGCCGTCAGGCCGACGCCGATGGTGGCGTGGTGGCCATTGACTACTGGACGCCCGCGAGCGTGAACCCCGGCGCGGATGGCCTGCGGCGTGTGTTGGCGGCTGTGGGCATCGCTTGCGAGGTTGAAGAACAGGTCGAGTCGGACGCGTGGCAGAGCGCCCTGTGCGATTTTCACCAGCCCGTGGTGGCCGGTCGTATTCGGGTGCGCCCGCCGTGGGTGGCACCTTTACCGGGGATGCTCGACGTTTCGATTGACCCCGGCATGGCATTTGGCACCGGCCAGCATCCGACCACACGCACGTCACTTCAACTGATTGCCGATGTGCCCCGGGGACCGGTGCTCGATGCCGGCTGCGGCACGGGGGTGCTGGCCATTGCGGCGGCACGTCTGGGCTTCGGTCCCATCGTGGCCATTGATTTCGATCCGCAGGCCATCCGGGCGACGGCTGCGGGTGCCCGCGCCAACATGGTGGCGATTGACCTGCGCCAGACGCGCATTGGTGACGACGCCATCCCCTACGCGCCGATCGTGTTCGCCAACCTCACCCTGGAGGTACTGCGGATCCTCGCGACGGCACTCGCTGGGCAGGCGCCTGACCATTTGGTGGCCAGTGGTCTCTACGTGCACGAGGTGGATGACGCCATCGCCGCATTCGCCCCGCTGGGCCTTGCCGAGGTGCGGCGTATCGAAGAGGACGGCTGGGCGTCGGTGAGGATGGCCCGGTGAGGCACGTGTTCCGCTATCTGGTGCACGAGGACCCCACGCCGGGCAGGGAGATTGTGCTGAGCACCGAGGACTCCCGCCACCTCGTGAGGGTGGTGCGTCGTCAACCCGGCGACCTGGTGGAGGTCATCGCTCCGTCGGGAAATCTGTGGCCGTGCGAGGTGGTGTCAACCGGAAACCCCGCTGTGGTGCGGGTGACCGGGCCCATGCGCCCCGCACCGCCGATTGCGCCCCTCACACTGTGGGTGGGCCTTGCAGAGGCCGGGAGGCTGGAATTTGTGGCCGAGAAGGCTACGGAACTGGGCGTGCAGCGGGTGGGTGTGATGGTGACCGACCGTGCAACGCGCGTGCCCGATGCCGACGCGTGGGCACGGCGCGAGGCCCGCATGCAGCGCGTTGCCATATCGGCAGCGCGACAGTCGGGGCGCGGAGCGCGGCCGGTGCCCATGGGGTTGGTAGCGTTCGCGCACGTGCTCGCGACCACCACTCCGGGGCAGGGGATCATCCTCGATCCCCGCGCCACCACATCGCTCGCCCAGGTGCTGGATCGCCGCGCGGACGGGGAACCACTGACAGTGCTGGTGGGTCCCGACACGGGGTTCACAGATGCCGAGGTGGATGCCGCGTGCGCGATCGGCATGACATCGGCGCACATGGGCGCGGGCATGCTGCGCGCCGAGACGGCGGCCATTGCGGCCGCCACGTTGGCCCTTCACTCCCTTGGAGCACTCGCATGACTCATGACTGCCTGTTCTGCCGCATCGTGGCGGGGGAGATCGCGGTCGACGTGGTGCGCCGTGACAACGGCATGCTGGCGTTTCGTGACATCGCACCGAAGGCGCCGGTACATGTGCTGGTCATCCCCGAGCGCCATGTGGGTTCCATTGCCGCAGTGGACGGGTTGACACTTGAGGAGCAGGGGCGAATGCTCACCTTTGTCGCTGAGGTGGCCGAGCAGGAGGGCATCATGCACTCGGGGTACCGCGTGACCACAAACCACGGACCCGATGCCCTGCAAAGCGTGTTCCACCTGCATTGGCATGTGATGGGTGGCACCCGACTGTCGGACTCGATGTAATGGCTGAGTGCGTGATCGAGGTGCCCGACAAGGTCTCCATGGAGTTGGCCGGCGAGCACGACGTGCTGCTTCGTGCGCTGGAAGACCGTCTGGGAATTGACATCAACCTGCGCGGCAACGTGCTGGTGCTCACTGGCGACGAGGTGCGCGTGGACCGCGGCGCCGACGTGGTGAACGAACTCGCGCGCCTGGTGGACTCGGGGCGCTCCCTCATGCCCACCATGATCGAGGCCGTGGCTGCCGCCATCGAACAGACCGGCCGCCCTGATGCCCTGTTGGGCGACGTGGTGTGGCGTCACCGCCAGCGCAGCATCACACCCACCACCGCTGGGCAGAAGGCCTACGTGGATGCCATCCGAAAAAACACCATCACGTTCGGCATCGGCCCGGCGGGGACCGGTAAGACGTACCTCGCGGTGGCGTTGGCCACCGCCGCGCTCAGCCGCCGCGAGGTGGGGCGCATCATCCTCACCCGGCCGGCGGTGGAGGCGGGGGAGAAGTTGGGGTTCTTGCCGGGTGACGTGGCGGCCAAGGTGGATCCCTACCTACGCCCGTTGTTCGACGCCATGCACGACATGCTCGATGCCGACCAGGCCCAGCAGTACATCGACCGTGGCCAGATCGAGGTGGCGCCCCTGGCCTTCATGCGCGGCCGAACGCTCAACGACTCGTTCATCATTCTCGACGAGGCCCAGAACACCACCATCGAGCAGATGAAGATGTTCCTCACTCGTCTCGGATTCGGTAGCACCGTGGTGGTGACCGGCGACATCACGCAGGTGGACCTGCCGCGCGGACGCCGCAGCGGCCTTGCAGACATCGAACAGGTGCTCGGGGGTATCCCCAACATCGCGGTGGTGCGGTTCAGCCATGAGGACGTGGTGCGCCACAAGTTGGTGCAGCACATCGTCGAGGCCTATCGCATCCATGAAGAGAGCGACCATCCGTGGGGCGGCACACGCTGATCGAGATCGAGGCATCCGTGGAGGACGGTGTGGGCCCGGTGGACCTCGACGTGCTTAAGAATCACGTTCGGTTTACCTGTGCGTGGGTGGGGATCGAACGCGCAACGGTGGGGCTGATGGTGATCGGCCCCGGCGAAATGGCGCGCATCAACGGGGAGTACCGTGACAAGGCCGTGCCCACCGACGTGCTCTCGTTCCCGGTGGACGGACCCGAGGCCCGCGACTGGCCCGACGAGGGACCGCCACCCGAACTTGGGGACATCATCATCTGCCCGGACGCCGCCGAGGAACCCCTGACCACGCTGGCGGTGCATGGGCTTTTGCACCTTGCGGGGTACGACCACGAGGTGGATGCTGGGGAGATGCTCGCCCTGCAGGATGAGATCGTGGACGCAGCCGACGCGGCGGCGGGCGCGTGAGCGGGGGCGACGACCAGCGCCCGGTCCAGCGCCTTTTGCGCCGCCCGCGCCCGGGTGCCCTGCCACGTCAGGGGTCGCTGCGATGGTCGTTCACGTGGGCCCTCGAGGGCATCGTGTTCGTGCTGCGCACCCAGCGAAACATGCAGCTCCACGTGTTCGGGGGCGTTGTGGTGTTGGTCCTCGCCCTCATGCTGGGCGTCAGTCGCTTGGAGTTACTGGCGCTTGTGGGCGCCGTGGGCCTGGTGCTGGTGGCCGAGATGTTCAACACCGCGATTGAGGCGACGGTGGACGCCGTCATCACCACGTATCACCCCCTTGTGAAGGTGGCGAAGGACGTGGCGGCCGGTGCGGTGCTCATTGCCGCCGCCTGTGCCGTGTCCATCGCATATCTGGTGCTGTACGGTCGGCTTACGGAGCCCAGTCGCAGCCTGCTGAGCGGCGCCCGGCAGGCACCCACCCACGTGGTGGTCATCGCGCTGGGCATCACCGTGCTGGCGGTTATCGCCATCAAGGCGTACGTGGGCCGGGGTACGCCGTTGCGCGGTGGGTTCCCGTCTGGGCACGCTGCGGCCGCGTTCGCCGCGTGGATGGCCATCACCCTCGTGGTGGCGCCGTGGAACCATGCCGCCCTCATCACCACCCTGGCCTTTCTGATGGCCCTGCTGGTTGCGCAGTCGCGCGTGGAGGCCGGTATTCATTCGTCGGTCGAGGTGGTGTCGGGCGCCGTGCTCGGTGCGGGTGTCACTCTGCTGCTCTTCCAGATATGGGGATGACGATATGGGGATAACCCCACTGCATTCGGGCTTGGTGGCCTTGGCCGGACGCCCCAACGTTGGCAAGTCCACCTTGGCCAACGCGCTGGCCGGCGCTCATGTGGCGGCCGTCAGCGACCGTCCGCAGACCACACGCCGACGCGTGCTGGCCGTGGCGCGCGGTGACGGGTGGCAGGCCGTCATGCTCGATCTGCCGGGATTCCAGCGCCCGGCCGACCGCCTGACCGAGCGTATGCAGGACACCGTGGACCGCACGGTCACCGACACGGACGCCGTGTTCTTTCTGCTGAATGCCGCAGAGGAGGTGGGCAAGGGCGACTACTTCATCGCGCAGCGTCTGAAGGCCAGCGGTGTGCCCGTGGTCATCGTGGTGAACCAGGTGGACCGCGTTGAGCCGGACCGCGTTGCCAAGGTCATTCTGCGGGCATCCGAGTTACTGCCCGACTTCGTGGCCATCCACCCGGTCAGCGCGCTCACGGGCGACGGTCTGGACGCGCTGCGCGAGGAGTTCCCGGCCCTCTTGCCCGAGGGTCCGTCGTACTTCCCCGATGGCGTGAGCACCGACCAGACCGATGACGAGATGGCGGGCGAGATGATCCGCGAGGCGGCCATCCAACGCATGCGTGACGAGGTGCCTCACGCCTTGGCCGTGCAGGTCGAGGACATCTCGGATGCCCGCACGGGCCGTCGCGTTGAGGCCTACGTGATCGTCGAGACCGAGAGTCAGAAGGGCATCGTCGTTGGCAAGGGGGGGACGATGATCCGCGACATCGGCATTCAGGCACGCGAGGTGCTCAGCCGCACGTGGGGCGAGCCCGTGCACCTCAACCTGCAGGTGAAGGTGAGGGCCAAGTGGCGGCGCAACGACGCGATGCTCGACCGACTTGGCCTATGATCTCGCGCCATGTCATGCCCGTTTAGCGGGGCCCTCGGATGAGGGCCCACGAGCTCGCGAAGAGCCTGGACTTGCCGCTCATCCGGGTGGGCGTTGACCCTGCGATCGCGCTGGTGCCCGCAGGTGCGCAGCGGATTGCGACGAAAGCCGCCGACGTGATGGTGCCGATCCTGATGGGCGTGGCCGCATGAGCGGCGCGGACGACGTGGTGTTTGGTGACGACGGCCTGGCGCCCGCGGTGGTGCAGGACGCCCAGACCGGGCGGGTGCTCACTGTCGCCTGGATGAACCGTGACGCGCTGGGGCGCACGCTCGCGACCGGTCAGACATGGTTCTGGAGCCGCTCGCGGCAGGAGCTGTGGAACAAGGGCGCCACGAGCGGGAACACCCAGCAGGTCACCGGTGTGGCCACCGACTGCGACAGCGACGCCATCGTGGTATCGGTCGTTCCGGCGGGCCCCGCCTGCCACACCGGCCAGGTCACGTGCTTTCACGTACCGGTGTCGGGTGCGGTGGGTGCCGACAACGCCCCGTTCGCCATGCTCCCCGACCTCGAGGCCATTATTCGTCAGCGTGCGGCCGACGCCGATCCCGAGTCGTCGTACACCGCATCGCTCATCAGCCGTGGCATTGACACCATGTGCAAGAAGGTCGGCGAGGAGGCCACTGAAGTGGCCATCGCGGCGAAGGGCGGCGAGCGCGACCAGTTGATCTACGAGAGTGCCGACCTGCTCTACCACCTAGTGGTGCTGTGGCAGACGCAGGACATCCGCCTGTCCGAGGTTGCCGAGGAACTCGCCTCCCGGAGGCGGGACGAGGGGTGACCACTCTCCGCATCGACGTGCCCGCGCGCCCATCGGGTGACGGGCTGCCGGTGGTGCCGTCGCTGGATGAGGTGCGTGCCCTGGCGGGCGATTACCGTCAGGTGCCACTGGCGCACACGTATCTGGACGACTGCGAGACGCCCGTGAGCGCCATGCTCAAACTGCGCGACGGTGGCCCGTGCTTCCTGTTGGAGAGTGCCGAGGAGGGGCAGCGCCTTGGGCGCTACTCAATGATCGGCATCAATCCGCAGGCGGTCATCCGTGCCGAGGCGGGTCGCTTGGTGATGCGCCGCGACGATGGCACCGAGCACGACCTCGACCCTCGGGACCCGTTCGGCACGATGCAGTCAATCGTGGATGACGTGCGCATGGCGCCCCCGGCCGATGATCTGGCGTTCTGGGGCGGCGCCGTGGGGTTCTTCGGGTACGACCTCGTGCGTACCGTTGAGCACCTGCCCAACGTGCCGGACGACGATCTGGGAATCCCCGACATGGTGATGATGGTGACGGGACCCGTAGTGCTCTTTGACCACCTGCGGCGGTCCACCACGATCATCGTGCCGTGTCCGGTGGAACCCGGCGGCGACCCGGCACCCGCATATGCGGTGGCGGTCCAGGCGATGACCGCCATCAAGGCGCGCCTGCAGGGGCCGGTGCCGCCGTCAGCCCCCCACGCGCCCGCCGAGATCGGCCCGGTCGAGAGCAACATCGGCCATGACCAGTTCTGCAAGGACGTCGAGACGGTACGCGAGTACGTGTACGCCGGTGATGCCTTTCAGGTTGTGCCCTCCCAGCGGTTCTCGGCCACTGTGGGGCTCGAGCCCTTCGCCGTGTACCGCGGCCTGCGCACGGTCAACCCGTCGCCGTACATGTTCTTTATTGACACCGGCGACGTGGTGCTTGCCGGGTCGTCGCCAGAGATGCTGGTGAAGGTGACGGGGGGCGTGGTGGAGACCCGTCCCATCGCCGGCACGCGACCGCGTGGTGCCGATCGCGCTGAGGATCTGGCGCTGGCCGAGGAGCTGCTCGCCGACCCGAAGGAGCGCGCCGAGCACGTGATGTTGGTGGACCTCGGGCGTAATGACCTTGGCCGTGTGTGTACGCCCGGCACCGTGCGGGTGAAGGAACTGATGGTGGTTGAGTACTACAGCCACGTCATGCACATCGAGAGCAGCGTGGTGGGGCAACTGGCCGAGGGGCGGCGCGCCGTTGACGCCCTCAAGTCCACATTTCCCGCGGGCACCCTCTCCGGGGCACCGAAGGTGCGGGCCATGGAGATCATTGATGAGTTGGAGCCCACCAAGCGCGGTCCCTACGGCGGTGCGGTGGGGTACATCGGCTTCGACGGCGACCTCGATACGTGCATCACCATCCGCACCATCGTGTGCAAGGACGGTCGGTGTCACGTGCAGGCGGGCGCCGGTGTGGTGGCCGACAGCAATGCCGAGGCGGAGTTCGCGGAGACCCAGCGGAAGGCCGCGGGAATGTTTCGGGCCATCGAGGTATCGGCAGGGCAGGAGAACTGGTGAGCCAGCCCCACGTCGTCATTGTCGACAACTACGACTCGTTCACGTACAACCTCTTCCAATATCTGGCGGAGGCCGGCGCGAAGGTTGATGTGTACCGGCACGACCAGATCACGGTTGATGGCATCCGCGACCTGCGGCCCACGCATCTGGTCATCTCGCCCGGGCCCAAGACGCCGGATGAGGCCGGCATCTCGTTGGAGTGCATCCGCGAGCTGGCCGGCGAGGTGCCCATTCTGGGCGTCTGTCTCGGGCACCAGGCGATCGGCCAGGCGTTCGGCGGCACCGTCGTACGCGCATCCGCACCCGTGCACGGCAAGACCAGCGAGATCCAGCACGATGGGCGCACCGTCTTCGCCGGGCTTCCCAACCCGATGGTGGCCACGCGCTACCACTCGCTGGTGGTGGAGCGCGAGACCCTGCCCGACGTGCTTGAGGTGTCGGCATGGTGCGACGGCGATGTGATCATGGGGCTTCGTCACCGCGATCTGCCCGTCGAGGGCGTGCAGTTCCATCCCGAGTCAATCCTCACGGCTGAGGGCCGCACCCTGCTCGGCAACTTCCTCGCGGCCAGCGCCTGATGCCGGACCCAGTGCTCACTGACGCCATGGAGCGCCTGCTGGCAGGTGAGGACATCGGTCGCGCTGGGGCCCAGGCGGCCGTGGGCGTGATCATGGACGGCCAGGCCGAGGACGCGCAGGTGGCGGGGTTCCTCATCGCGCTGCGTGCGAAGGGGGAGACCGCGGAGGAACTGGCAGGCATCGCCGACGCTGTGCGCCTGCGCGCCGAGTCAGTGACCGTGGACCCCTCATTGACACTCGTGGACACCTGCGGTACAGGTGGCGGCCCCGCGACCATCAACGTGTCAACCGGCGCAGCGTTTCTGGCGGCGGGTGCCGGGGCGCACGTGGCGAAACACGGCAACCGCGCCGTCACCTCGTCCAGCGGCAGCGCCGATGTGCTGGAGGCCCTCGGTGCACGGGTTGACCTGGCACCCCAGGCCATCGCTGAGTGCATTGAGGAGGTG
>Ga0105052_10004113_pt1 | contig 16258 bp, 34 predicted proteins | sample FRY03_FD_78094 | JGI IMG/M metagenome (GOLD analysis project Ga0105052, IMG submission 78094) | Freshwater microbial communities from Lake Fryxell liftoff mats and glacier meltwater in Antarctica - FRY-03 | ecosystem: Environmental > Aquatic > Freshwater > Ice > Glacier meltwater ... | reverse complement strand
GGAGAACTACCGCCGGAAACACGTCTATTCCCAATGGCCAGGATTGACCGAAGATCAGGCCCGCCAGAAGTTTGAGCGCCGGCAAAAACTCTATCGGATTCTCTACAAAGCGATGAAGATGCGGTACGCGCTGCGGTACCTGGCGGCGAGCCGCCAGTGATTTTGGATTAAGGATGTTTGATTTTGAATGGGAAAGAGGGAAGAGTTGAACCACTCATGGAAGGCACAATGGAAGACATAATAAAGACAGGGAAAGATGGGGGTGCCCCCGACGGAGTCGGTGGCCGGGAAAGCCGCGCGGAACGACCTCTCAAGCGAGCTTGGTGAGCCGTTCCTCGCGGCTTGCCCAGACCGCACAGCGGTCAGCCCGCCTCTCTCCAAACCCAAGCCGACTCCGTCGGCCTGATCAGCCGCAGCCTATTGCACGGCTTTATTTTGCCTCCCATGAGTGGTTAAAATCTTTTCTTCTTCGCTCCCCACACCTCCGAGAATCCGCTCGGGACAATGAGTGGTTAAATAAGTTAGCGGCATTCGGGACTGAATCCTCTCCTGCCAGCCGTCTGGCGGGAAGTGATGGTAAATTGATTCATCGCTCGCCAGACAATGGGAATCTTTGTATTTTCCGTAAATGCCGGATAGGGAATGGGAAATTGAACTCGACGATGGAATGGTCCTGCTCATCTCCCGCCTGACCATCCACGGTCGTGTAAAAAGATTCCGAGTAGTGCTTGTAGCCAATGTGAATGGGCGTTTGCGCTGCCTGACACGTTATGATACTGCCCATGGATATCCCCATCAAGACATCCTCGATAAAGAAGAAAATGTCCTTGCAAAAATGGTGATCCCAACGGACGATCTGAACACTGCCTTCCGATATGCCATCCACGACCTCAAAACTCACGCACTCCGCTACCTCGAAGCATTTGGGCAAAATTAAGCCTGTGCGCGTTCCTGTCCTCAGCGTCTTTCCGCGCGCTGAGGAGTTTGATGCAGTCGTCGAGAGAATGGGGGGAACTCCACTCACCGCCACGAGCAGGAAAAGGTACTCACGCTTTCTCAAATAGATGGTCGGCTCCGCAGGACGAGTCATGAAGAAGTAGTTAACCACTCATTGACACAATATTGACTACCATTACGTCATGGATGTGGAATGGTTCCTCCGCTGCGGACGGAACTTGAGGGCACTTTTAGTCGATCAGGTCTTTTCCCATTTTCGGGTCAGTGCCGATGCCAAGACTTCCGAGATGATCCGCTCGGGACAGATCACGGACCGCCATTGTGAAGAGCGGGAGAACTACCGGCGTAAACACGTCTATTCCCAATGGCCAGGATTGACCGAAGAACAGGCTCGGAAGAAATTTGAGCGCCGCCAAAAACTCTATCGGATCCTCTACAAAGCGATGAAGATGCGTTACGTGCTGCGGTACCTGTGCTCCGCCAGGGAAAGAGGGAAGAGTTGAACCACTTATGGGAGGCACAATGGGAGGCATAATAAAGACAAGAGAAGCGGGTGGACTCCAGCGAAGCCGGAGGGCCAGGCCAAACGGTTCGGATTGACTCTCCAAACTCGTTTGGGAGATCACTCCGCACCGCTTCCCCAGACCGCGCAGCGGTCGGCCCGCCTCTCTCCCTCCAAACCCAAGCCGACGCCGTCGGCCAAGTGAGCCGAAGCACATTGCGAGACTCTATTTGAAAGCCTGGCCATTTGGGCTCCGCCCAATCCGTTGCAGGTGTCCATTAGTGGTTAAAATCTCCCTCTGTCTGGCCCTTCGGTTCAGTGCGGAATTGCTAATTGTCTATTGCTCATTGAAAGCCTGGCCGGGCGAACTTTATCCAATCCGTTGCAGGTTAATTCCCCGTATTCGCGCGTAGCGCTGTTCGGCAATCAGCAGCCGAGCAAAGCGAGACAGACTGCCGCCAGCAGCCCACAGGGCGAGTCATCGAGTCAATCAAAAATTTGAAATCAACAATTAATCCCCTTCCTCCATCCAAAATTAAAAATCCATAATCCATAATCGCGGAGCCAAGCTCCGCCTCCCTCCTCGCCACGATCCTCGGATGTGGGAAGAAGCGCCCATCTTGACAACATTTGTCACTATTTGTAAAAACGGAACATGAGCTACACTCGAACCGACTACTATGAAGCGATCATCGCGCGGCAGATTCGTTCGGGCCGTGCCTCAAATAAGAGCGAAGTCATTCATCAAGCGCTGGCCCTGCTTGACGCGGTGGTCCAGGAACGCGGACCCGCTGGAGCGAGCTTCCACAGTCGAGAGGAACTGGAAATCCTCCTCTTGCAGGCTGACCCTGGTACCCCTATGACCGCAAAACGCAAAGCGGGGATCTATGGCAGTTTGAAGCCATGAATTGGCTGGCGTCTCCCCAGACTGACGACGACCTCATCGCGGCACGTGATTTCATCGGAGCCGACAACGAGCGGTCGGCCCGCGATTTTCTTGATGCGGCTTTTGAAACATTTAATCTTCTGGCGCAATTCCCGCAAATGGGTCCTTTGGCCAAATTCAGTGATCCCACTTTGAAGGGTATGCGCTATTTCGTTCTTCCTCCTCCATTCGGTCGCTGGTTGATCTTCTATCAACTGCATGCCGAGAGGATAGACATCCGTCGCGTTCTTTATGGCAACATCAATTGGAAAAGAGAACCTGAACGGTTCTTTTGATAGCTGCGGATGCGGTCCAGTGCGGAATTGCTAATTGTCTATTGCTCATTGAAAGACTGGCGTATTCACGGAGCGCCAGGGATTTGCTCGAAATGAAGGAAAAGGATCCTGTCGCATGGACAAAAGCTGAGAAGACCCGGGAAGCCTTGCGGGCGGCCACGGGCGGACGAGAGTCTCTTGAAACGGCTCTGGACCGGGAACGGCGACGGCTCATGCGGGCAAACGAAATCCGCCTGGAGCGCTACGAAAGGGCTGCGGCCGGCTGGGCCGCGATCTGGCCCCGCGTAAATCGCCAAAATAGCAACTTGCCCTTGTCGATCTCCTATAGAAATCTCATTGCCGCTGCAGAAGGAGTTTTGCCCTATGAACCCTGACTCTCCGTTGGTTCCCGTTTTCCGAGCCAGAGATGAGTTTTTGAGCGAGGAAGACCTGGACCTACAGAACCTTTCACCAGAAGAACTGGAAGCATGGTGGAACCTCTGGCTGGAAGCCGCGCAATTCACCAACGATGAAGATCGCTTCGAATATTCCCATGGCGTCTTCCGTAGTTTCCCGTTCCCTGACAGCCAGGGGTCAACCCCGCAGTCTTTCACTTCAGTTTCCGCAGACCGTGGGTTCCTTTTGCGCACTTCGCGACGCTGAAAGCGTGGCCGTTGGTTGAAGGGACTCCGACGAATCCGGACTGAAGACTGAATTGAACCACTCATGGAAGGCAAAATGGGAGGCACAATAGGGACAGACAGAGGGAGAAGAGGCGAAGGACTCCGACGGAGTCGAAGGTCGGGACAGCGGAGCGGAGCGATCTCTCAAGCTGGCTTGGTGAGTCGTTCCGCACCGCTTTCCCAGACCGCGCAGCGGTCAGCCCGCATTTCTCCCTCCAACCAAAGCCGACTCTGTCGGTCAAATCAGCCGCCGCATATTGCAAGGCTTTATTTTGCCTCCCATAAGTGGTTAATTCTCCCTCCGCATCCGTTGCAGCAGCATCCAAAATTAAAATCCCTCCGGTTCAATCAATGGGAGCTGCGGGAAGAGTTTTCGGAAGTCCGACGCATTCCTGGTTAGTAAACCCTGAAAACGCTGGGCAAAAGCCCCAATGAGGACATCTGCTACTGGGCGTTTCGAGCCTCCTTGCTTCCGCCGTTTACCGATATGTTCCGCCCATGCGGCGGCTGACCCTGCGGTGTCTTTTGGGGTCCATGATTCGTCACTGGCAATGCCTAAATGGAAGAGAAATTCCTCTTCGACTTCTTGATTTCCAGCAAATGCCGGCGCCAATTCAATGAAGGTCACTGGACAAATTACCAACTTTTCCGAAAGTTTCGCCAAAAGGAGGCGTTCTGAACCCACTGCAAACTTCGGATCGTCAAGGCCAATGTCCAAGATCAGACTCGTGTCCACGACCCACGCCATTAGAGTTTTTCGCCTTCACGAAGCAACTCCATCCACTCGGCGGTCGTCGCAGGTCCCTTTTTTTGGAGGGTCTTGATGAATCCACGCATGGATGGACTCTGTTTTTTTCTAGGTCGACGGACAACACGCACTCGGAATTCGTCCTCCGAAATTGCACTCCAGATTAACGATTGGCCTGGCGTGATTCCCAGTTGCCGACGCAAGGCGGCCGGCACGGAAACTTGGCCGCGTTCAGTCAATGTGGAAAGATTTGCAACCATGGGAGAAAGTTATCATGTAGAGACATCATGTCAAACTCAGCTCAGGCTTGCGGCTACGGGACGATCCTCGATGAGGGCAACTTAATCGTGTCGCCGGGCAGCAAGTTTCTCGTCCCAATTCCCTCAATTGAAAGCCTGGCCGTTCGGGCTTCGCTCGATCCGTTGCAGCAACATCTCACTACAATGGATCTGACAGAACTGAGTTGAACCACTTATGGAAGGCAAAATGGGAGGCATCTTCTTCCGATCCGTCATTCACCCGGGCGACTCGACAGCGAGGTGGGTCAATCCCTGAAAATCAGATAGGTTGAAGGTCCAGAGTTTGTCCGCGAAGCCTTTTTCCGCAGACACTGCGTGAAGATAGTCATGGACGCGACCGCCCCGAACTCCGAGTTCTTCAGACCTGCTGAGTGCAGAAAGAACTTCGTCCGGTTGTAAATCTGTTACTGAGAGGTCTGCTGCGAGAGATGCGACAAGCTCAGCCCCCTCATGAGGCCCATAGCGGAATCCCAACCGGCCTCCTGTCAGAGCCGAAAACACTTCACTGAAAGCGTGGGACCGGGTAAAGCCCTCCGTTTTGGTTAACTGGTTCCGCAGATGCTCATCGTGCAAAGCCGCCACCAAGGCGGAGGAATCCCAGTAGATTCTCATCGGGAATCCCGCTCCGCACGCATGGTTGCGGCCAGGGCGGATGTGTCCAGAGTGATTTTTGCTCCCATCAGGTGCCCCCGTACCTTTCTGGCCACAACCAGAGGAACTTCCGATGGTCTCACCAACTTGAAGGTGACCGCTTCAGCATCGATCATTTCCTGAATGAAGAGATCTCCTGGCTGAAAATTGGACGGAAAGGTTCCCCGCCGCCGATGATCTAATTTTGTGGCCGCTTTCATTGTGGGAATTTCCCACATCAGCGAATGGAAATCAAGGGCAGACGAAAAAAACCAGATAACGCTGCGGAAATTTTCAGCGGCAAATCATCGTGCCCATTTTCCCATTTAGGGTCATGCGTAGCAGGACAATAGTGGGAACGGCTACTGAGTTGAACCACCTGCAACGGATCGGACGGAGTCCGAACGGCCAGGCCTTCAAATTGAAGACTGAGTTGAACCACTTATGGAAGGCAAAATGGGAGGCACAATAGGGACAAGAGGAGAGAGGTGGGGGCCTCCGACGGAGTCGGAGGTCGGGACAGCGGCGCGGAGCGATCTCTCAAGCTGGCTTGGTGAGTCGTTCCACGCCGCTGTCCCAGACCGCGCAGCGGTCAGCCCACCTCTCTCCCTGCAACCAAAGCCGACTCCGTCGGCCAAATCCGCCGCCGCATATTGCCTCCCGGCCATACATTTTCTTGCCCTCTATGGGATGGCGCTCGCGCGCGGGTATTGCAAGGCTTTATTTTGCCTCCCATAAGTGGTTAATTCTCCCTCCGCATCCGTTGCCGCCTTCCGCCGCTGTCCTGCTGGCCAGTCATTCTCCACCTCCTTTGCATCCTTCGCGGTCTCCTCTTTGCGCCGTTGAAAGCCTGGCCGTTCTTACAGATCCGTTGCAGCCCATCCTTTGCGTGAGGCATTGTCTTCCCTCTGGTCTTTTGCGCCTTTTGTGCTTTTTTGCGGCCGAAATCCACGCAATGCACAACTTTTGTCAGGCATCCTTATTTTTTGACTTGAGTATCCACAAGAATTTCATATTTTATCCATCAATGAAGACAACTTTAGACATACCGGAATACTTGTTTTCGCGGGCCACACTGCATTCCAAGGCTCGAACCAAACGCGCGATTGTCATTCAGGCGATGGAAGATTTTATTCAACGAGCGGAAATGAAGGCCCTCGCACGCAGTTTGGGAGATTCGGAGACGTTTATGACCTCCGCCGAATTAGACAATCTCCGGTCGCAAGAAACCTCGCTTTCCCATGACCCTCATTGATACTTCGAGTTGGATTCACTTCCTTCGAAGACAGGGCGATCCAAAAGTGAAGGACCGCGTCCGAAGATTGCTCGAATCTGGAGAAGCGTGCCTCTGTCCGCTGGTGGAGGTCGAGTTGTGGATGGGCGCCGGGTCCGATAAGGATCAACGCGACGTTTCCAGTCTCGGGCAGAAACTGCCCATGCTTGATATCGATCAGGCGGTCTGGGCCGAAGCCAACCGCCTCTCTCAGATGTGTCGCCAGTCGGGAACCCCGGTTCCCTCGTCAGATGTCACCATTGCGGCCTGCGCCTTCATCCACGGGGCGGAAATTGAGTGCGTGGACAGCCATTTTTCAATGCTCAATCGCCATCGGGCGTAGTGTAAACTTGAGGGAAACCGCACGGGAGACCTCCGTAGGAGGCCCGAAGGGCTCAGATAACCGACTGAAAGGAGATAGACTGCCGCAAGGCAGCCCGCAGGGTGAGCGGAGTGCTGCAACGGGGCGCCCCATGGCTCGATTGGTTACGGCCTGGCTCGCCAGAGCTCGGACCGATTTTGCGACCGCTTTCCGTCTTTTTCTCTCCTCAACACCCATGGGAAGATCCTTCGGCAGGCTCAGGATGACAGACTTTTATTTTGCCTCCCCATTTGACCTTCTCATCCTTCCCAACGTTGAAAGCCTGGCCGTTTCTCCGGATCTGTTGCAGTGCGTGAGGTCCGCTTTTTGCCTTTCGCCTTTTCTTCTCACCATTCCACAACGGCCAAGGCAGGCACCCGCCGAAATTCCGATGTGTTTCGCGTGATAAGGGTAAATCCCATCGCCCGGACGGTGGCCGCGATCACGAGATCGTTCGCTCCAATTGGATTTCCACCTTTTTGCAAGTGCGCTCGAATTTCCGCATAGTGAAGAACCGCTTCACCTCCAAAAGGAAGCACTGGAAGCGGGGAGAGAAACCTTTCTACCAACAAACGGTTTTCTTCTGGCTTGGCACTGACCTGGGCACCAAAGAGTAACTCGGCGCGAACCATTTCCGGCACCGAGTAGTCCCGGGGATTTTTTTTGAAATACCTGTCCGCCAGTTCGGGATCACGAAGTCGCAGCAATTCCACCACAATGTTGGTGTCCAAGGCAAAAATCATGCTTCGAATTCGGCCGACTGATCATTTCGTTCGTTGATTTCATCCGGAACGCGAAAGGTGTCATCGGAAATACTTCCGAGGACGGAGGCATACCCCTTCGGCCAGGCTGGAGATCCCGCTGCAAGAACGAGTTTCTCTCGGGCCCACCGGGAAAGAGACAGGGCTTCACGCTTCGCCGCCGCCTCAATCAGACCGCTCGAATTGGCATCAAGATAGATCGTTAACTGCGCCATGGGGTCAATCTAAAAGTTGGCACATATAATTTCAAGTATATTTCCAATTTTTGTCGCCTTTGACATCTCATTCAAGCGAGTCATGAAAGCAACTGCCGGTGTAAATTTGGAAGCCTGGATTGTTGCAGGGATACCGCTGCGCCTTGACAATATTTGCCAACATTTGGCCATCTGGCGCAATTCCCACAGATGGGTCCCCTGGCCAAATTCAAAGACCCCTCATTGCAGGATGTGCGCAAGAGCACCTCGGTATCGCTGGTTCCCTCAAATACATGTCCTCTCCGCCCAAGAGCTTTTTGAGGATTTCGGTGAGACATGAACTCTTTCTTTCTACTCCCCATTTGCTTCGCTGGGCAACAACTCTGCTGCTGGCTGCGGCATCACACGACGCCATCCATGTGGTTGAGATTGACATGGCTGCCGCAAGTGACCCGGAGATTCTTTTTTTCGGTCAATCTTCTGAACGCGTTATCCCACGGAGTTCTGGCGCATCGCTGCCAAAGGGCTCTATTTCCATCCTGGGGGCGCGCCGGTTCGACGCTGCTACGGCTATGTCGGCAATGTCGTCTGGCAAATTCTCCGCGCCCTCGAACTCCTGGAAGATCAGGTCAAGGGCCAGACATTTTACGTCAGCGATGAAGTGGCCGACATTTACGCCTGGGCCAACGGGTTTTGTCAGGCTCTCTCCGGACGCTCGGCTCCAAAGATTCCCCGATTACTGCTGCGCCTGATCGCTTTGGTTGGCGATGCCATTTCTGTCGTCACGGGAAAGCCTTTTTACCTCACGTCCTCACGCTATCGGAGCATGACCAGCGACTACCCCGTGCCGATGGAAAAGACCTTCGCCGCCCTTGGGCGCGGCCGGGCGCCGGCGGTATGAGGCCCACGATTGAGTGGAGGTCTTCCAACGCGGGATGGAAGACGCTCTGAGTCCTGTCGGGGGGACTGCGGAGAAAGTGGGAAAGTGGGAAGGTAACAGGTAACGGATCGGACGGAGTCGGAACGGCCAGGCTTTCAAATTGAAGACTGAGTTGAACCACTTATGGAAGGCAAAATGGGAGGCACAATAGGGACAGACAGAGGGAAATTGGCGGGGGCCTCCGACGGAGTCGGAGGTCGGGACAGCGGAGCGGAGCGATCTCTCAAGCGAGCTTGGAGAGTCGTTCCACGCTGCTTTCCCAGACCGCGCAGCGGTCAGCCCGCCTCTCTCCCTGCAACCAAAACCGACTCTGTCGGTCAAATCAGCCGCAGCCTATTGCAAGGCTTTATTTTGCCTCCCATAAGTGGTTAATTCTTCCTCCGCATCCGTTGCCGCCTCCCGTTGCAGGTGGTGCAGAGTGAACCCTGGCCGTTCGGACTCCATCCGATCCGTTGCAGGGCCTTTCTCTTCTTTCGCGTCCTTTGCGACCGTTGCGTGAGGTCCGGTCTTTTTCTTCCCGTTACCCGGCGTTCAAAGGATGAATAATTCCTGCCGCGAAAATCTTTAACCCGTGATTGGCAAATGGAAGAAAATCGTCGCGATTCAAGGTTACAATCTCGGCCTGGCAGTGGATACAGGCCGCTGCGATCATACAATCTGCGGTTGAAGCCCGGCGTCCGGTGGCGTTAAAAAGTTCCGCCGCCTTCTCGGCAATTTCTCGAGTTACGGATGTCACGCGGTTCTCGATAATGCGCAGGGCACGCTCGCGATCCTCTCCCAGCAAGGGACCTCGTGCAAACTCATGCCATGCCACAGCATCCGTGCCGACAGTCCAGCCTTCTTCCAGCCGTCGCTCAATTTGCAGGAACAGCGGGTGTGAAGGGTCGCTCAATAAAATAAGCGCATTCGTGTCCAAGTGCAGCCGGTTTTTCACGGAAGATCCGCCCGGTTCCAACCCTCCCCGCGCAAGGTGTGGCTGTTCTCGATGATCGAAGCGACATCTTCTGGAGCGTGAAGGGGGCGGCGGCGGATTTCCCGAAGAACGTCCAGCGGAGTCAATTGCACCCGGGAACGTTTCCGTTCCTCGAGCGTCAGTCTCAGCCCCTCGGTGACGAGATCCTTAATAAGAATGCCTTCCAAGGCGGCAACAGCTTTGACCTGCCGATAGATATCGTTTGGGATGTCGAGCGTCGTCTTCACAACAGAAATGTGCCAGAAAGCTGCTTTTCTGGCAAACCATATTGACCTCCGGGCGGCTTGTGCGTTCGGAGCTTCTATCAGCCGCGTGAAACGGGTGGATCTTCTGGCCGCGTGAAGTTTCTCGCGGACGCCCAGCTTCCTGCCGGACTCTCCGCGCTCCTGAATCGGGCCGGTCACGATTGTGTCCACACCTCAGACCTCCCTCAAGGGAACACAATTCCCGATGAGGATATCTGCACACTCGCGGATGATGAAGGACGGATTGTGATCACGAACTCCGGCGCGAACCCGTTTTTCGGATGTGTATTCTTCCAAGATGCCATGGTGGAAGAGATTCAGGAGATCTCCTCGGAATTGATCGAGGGCAACACGCCGTGAGGGTGGCTGCAACGGATCGGACGGAGTCCGAACGGCCAGGCTTTCAAAAGTACGGAGGTAGGAAGGTAACAGTGCAGGGTGAAGACGCGCTACCCGTTGATGCGGTTATACGAAAAGCCAGCGGTATCGTCGGTCTGATAAACCGCCTGGTTCCCCGGAATTTTTAGCCCTTCGTGTTGACGGATCCGGTCATGCGACTACATTGGTCACATGATTGCAACTTTGCGTGAATCAAAAGCTCATCTCAGCGAGCTTGTAAACCGTGCCGCCAGTGGCGAGGAGGTCTTGATAACAGTCCGGGGCCGCCCCATGGCCCGCCTCGTCGCGGAATCGCCTTCCCAGATGACAGGATGGGCTGACGAACTCCGAACGATTCAGCAAAAGTATCCCTGCGCCCAAGTGGATACTGTCCAAGATTCCGTCCTGGACGACTTGCGGGAAGAGCGCGGAAGATGAAGGAGTATTGGGACACGTCTTGTGTCATCAAACTCTATTGCGAAGAAGAAAATTCGGAATTCTATTTGGACAAGCTCGCTGCCCAAAGCGGGCCGCTATGGTCATCCGTTTTGCTGACTTCGGAATTGATGTTCGCGCTTCACCAAAAAGAAATGCGGGGCGAAATTCCTCCCGGATCCGCGATCGTAATCGACGAGAAGTTTCAGGCTGATGCCGCCGCCGGTCGATTCCTTTTGCTCCCATTCGGAGAGGATATTCGCCGGGAATGCCGTCGCATTGCCGCGATGTGTTACGGGCACGCGCCACCCATACCGTTGCGCACCCTTGACGGGCTTCATTTGGCGTCGGCCTATGTGGCGGGGTGCCGCCGAATTTTGACCACGGACACGCGCATGCGAAAAGCCGCCCAGCTTCTCGGTCTGAAACTGGCTCCTTTAGCCCGGTTACGGCCGGATATTCTGTCGCAAGATGTGAATGTCCAAGAGTTACCTTGAGTCACTCTGTTGGCCGATCAACAGCAAAGGGGTCAGGCCTTGCGGTTTGACATTGGGGGGGAATTGTCGCGGGGTTTGCGGCGCCCGGTTCCGAAAATCCCTCGTCCACTCCTTCCTCCTTCGGCTGATCGCCCTGGGAGGAGATGCCATTTTATCTCACGTCCGTGCGCTACCGGAGCATGACCAGTGACTACCCGGTGGCGATTGAAAAGACCTTTGCCGTCCTGGGGCGCGGCTCATATTCCCTGGATGAGGGAATTACGGAGACGGTCAAATGGTTACGCCAGCAGCCCGAATTCCAACTGCGAGAATAGAATATTGACCTGTAACAAAATCAACCGTTTTCAACACTCCGAAGCTGCGCTGGAGTGAGGACTCCAAGGCACCGCGTAGAAAGCAGTAGAACTATCCCCGGATTTTCAGGCAGATGACAGATTGAAGACTTTATGGCCTCATCAACTATCAACCGTTTTTTCTAGGGTAATGACAATAAGACCGGCCGCTGTCGCGAGTTTGGCTTGTCTCGCGTCGAAAGTGACAAAGGTCTCCGCCCCAAGGACCACGGCTGCCGCAACCTGTAGCAAATCCAATGAGCGGCAACACATCTCTCCGGTGAATCGCTTGGAAAGTTGCCGGGCCTTCTCAAAGTGGCGGACTTGGTTGATGGCGCGCCTGATGAGAAATCCATCCGCCTCATCACCGGCGATTTTTTTGAGAGTGGCGGCGTAACTCGCGTGGTCGATCATTTTCTCGCCAAGCCCGCGATTGAGGGCATTCAACACCTCCAGTTCTCCGAGGAGAGTATAGGGCATCGGCGCGGTGAATCGCTGGGCAATTCTGCAGGCGGGAACATGCAATGCGTCGCGCTCCACAAAAAGCGAAGCGAGAAATGAGGAATCACAAAAGGTCATTCCCGCGCCCGGATCAGAATGCCTGAAATATCGGCCTCGCCTGATTTGCCATCCTTCGAGGCTGCATAGCGTCGCATAAAATCCAACCGGGCCGGTTCGTTGTCCGCAGGGTCCGCTGGAACCAACTTGGCAACCATCCGCCCGGCCTTCGTAATTCCAACCGCACCAGACTCGGCCAACCACCCCTCTACTTCGGGAAATCTGGTTCGGATATCCCGAACAGTTGCAGTTTTCATGCGTGAACCCTCTCATGTTTCACGCGTAAACGCAAGAAAAGATGATCAGGGGACGGTCCCGCCATTCGGGTCACCATTCGGGTCAGGCCTTGCGGTTTGACATTGGGGGTAATTGTCGCGGGGTTTGCGGCGCCCGGCACCAAAAATCCCCCGGCCACTCCTTCGCATGATCGCCTGGGTTGGGGATGCCATTTCTGTCGCGACGGGAAAACCCTTTGACCTCACGTCCTCACGCTATCGAAGCATGGCCAGCGACTACCCGGTGGCGTGGTTTTGCTGAGGTCAGCGGCCCCAGCTACACCCGGGCCTGGCCCGATCAGACGAATGTGGTTCGATCAATTCCACTGACTCCCGCATCTCGACGCCTGACTCCTCTTCTTTCCCCATTTTATCCTTCCGCTTTCCGCTTTTTCCCTCCCCGCCCTATCGCGGATACATCGCGGGGATTTTCTGGGAGCGAAACCGTCGGTAGATGGAAAAATCTCTACGATCTGTTGTAATCACCTGCGCGTCCGGGAAGACCTCCGAGAGAGTGACAAGCGAAGCATCGCCCGCATCCATCTGAGGATATTTTATCATCAGTTCCTGGGTTCGTTCGAGATGTGTCGGCCAGGGGCGCAACAGTTGGAGAGCTCCTTTTCTGACCAGGGACAAAAGCGCATGGGCCGGTTGGGAGTTTCCTCCAAGATTCCAGCAGGCCTCGCCCAAAATCACTTCGCTTGTATGCAAAGGGCCTCTTGTCGCAGACAACACGGAAACGCTCCAGGCGTGCCACTGGTCGGCGGCATTGAGCCAACCGATGAGCGGACCCGCATCAACGAGAGTCCGAACGTTCATACCCTTCGCGGCTGGAAAGATCTCGTGGTCCACGGATCATCCCCTTGTAAGGAGCCGCCAGAGTTGTAAAATCCACCTCACTCTCCAATTCCCTGGAAATCGCCCGCCGAATCGTCTCCGAAAACCCCTCCTTCCGCTCGGTCGCGCGCTTTCGTAACTTGAGGCTCAGTTCGTCGGGAATCTTTACCGTGACCGTCTTCATGTAAGACCGAATGTATTACCATCTGAAATATCTGCCAAGAAAAATGAAACTTCGTTTCAATTCGCGCTTGATGCCGTGGCTTTGAAACCGAAATTGGGGTCAGGGTGGAATGGCGCTTACTTAGGGGCACTTCCGATGGAGGGCGTTTCGCAGCTCGGTGTGTTGGAATTCGCTCAGACAAATTGGTGTCCCATGGGTCTGAATGAGTCGGACCGCGTCCGGGGAATTTTTTTCGCGAACATACAGCTTGAGCAGAATGCCCGGATCAAAATAGATCTTCAAAACCGCTCCTCCCTCAGCTCATCCAAAATGGATTGCGAATCTGATACCACCCGACTTCCGTAGGTGGAGTCAAGACGGTCCAAATAGTTCGGCAACTCCGGTGATTTTTTTTCAATCGCCACCAGCTTGGCCACTGGCACGTTTCGCCTCTTAATCACAATCGGCTCACCGTCGGAGAGGGCTGCAAGAACCCGACTGAAATTATGCTGGACACTATAGACAGATGCGGTCTTCATGACGCATACATTCACGCATGATTGGTTTTTTCAAGGCGCCCTGGATGGGTTCTCGCCGCGAGGCGAAATTATTTATTTTCACTTTCGACCTTGTTCCCGTCCGGGATGCGTCGGCAACGGCCAAGAGCCTGGCCGCACTCCTGTCCGATCCCGCTCTGCGCAAACGCATGGGCCAAGCCGGGCGCGCCCGTTATGAGGACCGCTATCGCGTGGAAGTCTTTCAACGCGGGATGGAAGACGCTCTGAGTTCTGTCGGGGGGACTGCGGAGAAAGTGGGAAGGTGAAAGGTGAAAGGTGAAAAAGTATCAAGGCAACGGATCGGACGGAGTCGGAACGGCCAGGCTTTCAATCCTTCCCTCCATCTTTCCCTTCGCGTCCTCTGGGGTGGGCGTCCTTTAACCTCCCGGTAAATTTTTGCGAGATATTCCCCAATCACCCCCAAGCAGATTAATTGCACGCCCCCCCCTGGCATCAACCAACCCGAAGTTCCCGCTATCGGGAGGCACCAGCTTCCCGGTCAGCCGCTCAAAAACCCAATGGAAAACACTAATCCAAGCCTTCCGTCCGGAGGTTTCGGCCCGGGAGGCCCGTTGCAGCGCTTTTTCCGCCCTCATCCTTCGCGTCCTTTGCGTCCGTTGCGTGAGGTCCTCTTCGGTCGTGGCGGACGGGGAAAAGGGTTTGCGCCACTAAAGTCCAACGACTACCTTCATTATCAATGACACTAGGCTGCCATTTCGCTCCTCTCCTCATCTAAAATGAATCCGAAAACTCTATCCTCTCGCGGCATGCCGAGATGGCGAGACCGACAAGCTTCCCTGCCCTTGCCAGAGAAGGTTCGTCTGATCGGCCAACTCATCCTTGAAACCCGCCGCCTGGAAGACATTAAATTGCAATGCAGGAAGTCTGCGACATTCTCGAACAACTCGTTCAAGACGGGACACTGAAAAATTACGCACTCGGAGGAGCTACCGCCGCAGGTTTTCATGGCGAACCACTGGCGACGCGTGATATTGATGTTTTCGTTTTTCTCGAACCTCTGCCGGGAAGCATCCTGATCACATTCGACAAACTCTTCACGCGGTTGAACGAGATGGGATTCAGCGAATTCGACGAAGAAGGGATCTTGATCCACGGCTTTCCTGTCCAATTTTTAAGTGCTTCTCCCGGATTGGAGGCGGAAGCCCTCGAACAAGCACACGCCTTCGAATGGGAGGGCCACCGGATTCGCGTTATGCGTCCCGAATACCTTGCGGCCATCGCAGTTGCGACTGGTCGCCCAAAGGATCGTGCCCGGCTTGTCTATCTGGCTAGCCTTGAGAAATTTGATGACATCGCTTTTGAAAATGCCCTTGGTCGCCACGGTTTACTCGACCGCGGACGACAATGGAAAGACGCCCTCGGCCTCTCGTCTTAGCGCAGCCTGTTTCGCCGCTCACCATTCCACTTTGCTCGCATTTGACATTTCATCCAATTGGTCTATTTTAGACAGTCATGACGACAGTTGCAGCCAATAAAGCGAAACAAAACTTTGGCCAAATCTTGGATTTCGCTCAGCGAGAGCCGGTTCTTATCCAAAAACATAATCGCCCTGCGGCTGTCCTGCTCTCCACTCAAGAATATGAACGACTTTGCGGAATTAACCGGGCCGAGTTTGCGGATTTTTGTCAGCGGGTAGGAGATCGGGCCGAGAAGGCGGGTCTTACTGAAGACGGTCTCGCAAGCATGCTCAGCGGCGCATGATTTCCGGCCGCCACTGGGTGGTGGATACAAACACCCTCGTCAGTCATTTGCTGAGCCCTCGATCTCTGCCGTCCAAGGCCGTTCAAAAAGCCCTCTCTTCGGGAGACTTGCTGGTGTCGGAACACACGTTGGAGGAATTGGCGGATGTTCTCGCCCGGCCCAAGTTTGAAAAATATTTGTCCCGCGTCGAAAGGCAGTCATTCTTCCGAGTACTGAGTCGCGTCGCCATTCGCATAACTATCCTGCGACCAATACGCGCCTGCCGAGATCCCAAAGATGACAAGTTTCTCGAAGTGGCAATCAATGGACGAGCGGATGCCATCATTTCAGGCGACACCGATCTGTTGGAAATACATCCTTTTCTCGGAATTCCCATTCTTTCACCCCGGAGCTTCATCATTCATATCTCATAATTTTCTTCGCCTGGCCGTTCGGGCTGCGCACGACCCGTTGCAGGTGGTGCAGAGAGAACCCCTGATTAAAGACTGACTGAAGACTGAGTTGAACCACTCATGGAAGGCAAAATGGGAGGCACAATAGGGACAAGAGGAGAGAGGTGGGGGCCTCCGACGGAGTCGGAGGTCGGGACAGCGGAGCGGAGCGATCTCTCAAGCTGGCTTGGTGAGTCGTTCCGCACCGCCTGCTCCGCTTCGCTTCGGTTGCCTCCCGGCCATACATTTTGTTGCCCTTCCTCACAATGCGCTATCGCGCTTGGTATTCCCAGACCGCGCAGCGGTC
>Ga0105052_10004111_pt1 | contig 16259 bp, 12 predicted proteins | sample FRY03_FD_78094 | JGI IMG/M metagenome (GOLD analysis project Ga0105052, IMG submission 78094) | Freshwater microbial communities from Lake Fryxell liftoff mats and glacier meltwater in Antarctica - FRY-03 | ecosystem: Environmental > Aquatic > Freshwater > Ice > Glacier meltwater ... | reverse complement strand
AGCAAGCTGCGTGGCCTGGCTGATGTCGCCCTGTGCCCCCGCTGAATATTCGTTGAAGATCATTTTCTCCGCTGCACGACCACCCATAGTCATGACAATGCGAGCCTTCAGAATCCGCTCGCCAAGATTATTAATCTCACTTTCCGGCATCAACTGCGTCACACCCAGCGTGCGGCCTCGAGGCACAATCGAAACCTTATGAACCGGATCCATACCTTCTTGTGCCCAAGCCAAAACCGCATGTCCGGCCTCATGCCAAGCCGTCAAGCTCTTTTCCTTTTTGTCCATCACTTCGTCACGAGGAACACCCATGACGACAAGATCCTGAGCGTAACGAAAATCGCTCATCTCAACGGCCCGTTTCTCTTCACGAGCCGCCTTCAGAGCCGCTTCATTGACCAGTTTTTCCAGCTCGGCTCCGCTGAATCCCATAGTCGTTTTGGCGATGCTTTCCAGATTCACGTCGTCGGCCATCGGCACTTTGCGAGTGTGAACCTTCAGAATCCCAAGACGTCCTTCTTTGGCCGGAAGATCGACAGTGACATGGCGATCAAAACGGCCCGGTCGCAGCAAGGCCGGGTCCAGCACGTCAGAACGGTTCGTGGCGGCCAGCACAATGACGGTTTCGCCCTGCTGAAAACCGTCCATCTCGCTGAGAATCTGGTTAAGCGTCTGTTCGCGTTCGTCGTGTCCGCCACCAACGCCGGCTCCACGCACGCGACCAACGGCATCAATCTCGTCGATAAAGATGATGCAGGGTGATGCCTCTCTGGCTGTTTTGAAGAGGTCGCGCACACGCGTCGCACCAACGCCAACAAACATCTGGATAAATTCAGAACCGTTGATGGAGAAAAACGGAACACCGGCTTCGCCCGCAGTGGCTCTGGCCAGCAGGGTCTTCCCTGTTCCCGGAGGCCCAACCAGAAGGACGCCTTTGGGAATCTTTGCTCCCAGGCGAGTGAATCGTTTAGGTGTCTTTAGAAATTCAACAACCTCCTGAAGGTCCTGCTTGGCCGATTTCAGACCCGCGACTTCATTGAAGGTGACGGCGTTTTCACTTTTCTCAAATCGTCTCGCCTGACTGCGAACAAATCCACCCATCATTCCGCCGCTGCCGAACGGATCTGACGAACGTCGCATGATGGTCCACATAATGAAGACCAGCCCCAGTGGCATCAGGATCCACAGGAGCATTTCTACTCCATTGACGGCCGACGCAGGCCTCGAACTGATTTCGACTCCCTGCTTTGTCAGGACAGGCATCAGTTCCTGGTTATGAGCCAGCTCAGGAGGCAGCACGGTGTTGAATTTGAGGGCCAGCGTGCCCGTCAAACCCGGGGGCTTCTCTTCCGGAATTGTCACCCATTCTCCCGTCAGCATCTCCCCATGGAACGTGACGGACTTTACAGTCGGCTTTTCCCTGGTCCCTTTTTGCAGATTCTGAAAGAAGAACGAGTAAGGTACAGTCGTCCCGTGGTTCGCAGGAGAACTGCTGTACGAAAAGAAGGCAATGACCAAAGCCACAAGCAGCAGCACCATCGTCATCGAACCGAAGTTCGAACGGCGAGGCTCATTGCCGGGTGTTCCGGAAGACTTCTGTACCGGTGGTTTGGGAGACGGATTGCCTGAGGGTTCGCTCATTCGAAGTAACTTCCTGACGTCCACTTAACTTAGCGACCGTATCATTTGGTCGAATGACAATAGCCATCGCACAGACATTCTCAACAACCGTCCGCGATCGAGGGAGAATTCCGCAGGGTAACGCAGGTAGCGGTGTCCCGCAAATCACGACCCGTTCCGAGAAACTGTCGACCTGAGAAACTGCAGTGTTCTTTCAAAATCTGCCGGCAGAGATGCCTCAAACTGCATTTCTTTGCCTGTGTGAGGGTGCCGGATTGTCAGACGCATGGCGTGCAGCGCCTGCCTCGCAATGAGCACATCGTCTGGATCATCGGACGCCGTGTCCAAATTCGCGGGGCTGGATCGGCCACGAAGCCTGTCGGCAGAAGGCACAACCTCGGATTTCAACAGCGCCGACTGTCCGATGTACATGCGATCGGCCACAATCGGCGTTGCTATGTGCAGCATGTGAACTCGCAATTGATGCGTACGGCCCGTGTGAGGGTGCAGTTCCATGAAAGCATACCCACCAAAGTTCTCCGCCGTGCGATAAAACGTGACGGCCTCTCGAGCAGTGCCGCCTTCCGGACAAACTATCATCTTTTCACGAATGCGCGGGTGTGTGCAAACGTGCGTTCGAATGTAATCAGAAGCCATTTCCGGGATGCCTCGAACGATCGCTCGGTATTCCTTGCGAACCTCCCGCCGCTCAAACTGACTGCTGATCTTCTGATGAACCTGGTTGTCCTTCGCAATCAGAATCACGCCGGTCGTGTCGCGGTCGAGACGATGAACAATTCCAGGGCGATGTCGGCCGGCCACATCGCTGAGCGAGTTAAAATGAAACTGAAGCGCGGATGCCAGCGTGCCTCGCGAGTTACCTCGCCCCGGATGAACCACCATGTTCGCCTGCTTGTTGACGACAACGATGGCTTCATCTTCATACAGAACATCAAGCGGCAAATCTTCGGGCTCGATGTGAGATTCTTCCGCATCAGGCAGCTGAATCCAGACGCGATCATTGACGCGAAGTCGACGGGAAGCCTTGGGAATCAAGCCGTTCAGCTGAACACCACCCGCCTCAATCGCCTTCTGAAGCTGGGCACGACTGTGATTCGGAAACAGTCGATTCAAATAATGATCCAGCCGCCAGCCGTGAGCCCGCGATTCAACCGTGATGTCGATTGGTTCTTCCAGATTGGCGAGATCTTCCGGTGACAGCGGCGCAATGCCGCTGTCATCAGGATCAGAGACAGACTCTGACGTCATTCTCCCGACTTTTCAGGGGCGGGAGTTCCTTCGGCAGGTGCCGGCGTCTCAGCAGCCGGATCCGGTGTCGCTTCAGCCGGAGCTGCTGGCTTTTCTCCAGCAGGGGCGGTGCCTTCTGTTGCAGGCTTCTCTACTGGCGCACTGTCTGCTGGAGCAGCCTCGCCTGCAACTTCTGACTTCGTCTCTGGTGTCGTCGACGGTGCGGAAAAATCCGGCAGACTGATTTTTGGAATGTCGGGAACCTGGCCCGGTCCGTCCTGCGGCAAAAGTGCATCATCGCCTGGTGTTGGTTTCTGCTGGTGGAACCACGCATAAAATGCCTTTGTGGATTCCTGTGGCAGTTTCTTCATTCGGTCTTCCGCAATGTCCTTGAACATCTTTGAGTCCGGAAATTCCTTCAGCAGTTTCTCCCACGATTCAACAGCCGCTTTTGCTGTCGGGTCTGTGCCATCACATCGGGCTTCCAGAACACGAGCCATCCCCGCGAGAACTCTCTCGCGCAGGTCACCGTCGAGATCCTTGCGTTCCGAAAGACGCTCGTAAGTATTCGCGACCTTATCAAGCTCTTCGGTCGCAAGCTTGCGATCCGAAAACATGTTGCTCATCGCATTTCGAAACGACAATTCGGCCTGACGAAGACGGGCCAAATTTCCAATCGGAGTGTCCGGCGCCTGATCAGCGACTGCCTGATAATCTTCCGGAGTTGCCGCCAGCAGCAGGGCCTGAGACTCTGCGGCTGTTGCCGGAGGACGGCGTGCGAAGTAAACAACGCCGGCTGCGACAGCCAGAATCGCGGCAAGCCCATAAATCAAAGTGGTGCCGTATTGCTCCATCCATGGCCTGGACTCTTTCAGAATCTTCGCCAAAGCAACTTCGTCTTCGTGGTGTACGTAGTGTCGATCCGACATCGTCGGGGGACTTTCTTGCAGAAAAACTTCGAGACGCCAAACAGTCAAGCGTCGCAGTATAGGAGTTGCCTCAAACTAAGGTCAAGCTGTGGAAATCTCGTGGCGACTCTGCCAAATCCAGCTTTCTGAACCTTCGGCGACAGTCCGGAGTCGGATTCGGATTCAAGCCCGACATTTGCGGCAAAGATGTTTCAGCGTCCTGACAAGTCTCCAATCGTCTTCCAATCGTCTTCCAATCGTCTTCCAATGGACTTCCAATGGACTTCAACATCAATCGGCAGACGGGCAGGCGCGGACTCCGCCGAGACAAACAAGTCAAGATTTCCGGCCAAACAGCCGCGAAGATCCTTCTGTCTGCCTCTTTTCGGGCCGTTACCTGCAGATCCTCACTGTAGTGACACAGCCGCTCTCGCACATCCCAGGGACCGCGTGATTTGAGGGCAGAACCCGAAACCGCGGGCAAGACTTTGGATATTCAGGCAGAAAGCACGCTCACCACCGTTGAAATCTGGGGAAATTTTTTTTGCATCGTACAGCGTTGAAAGAACTGGCCGACGGTTTGCGAGCTGCCTCCGTGGGCGCGGTTTCCGGAAATCGCTGGTATCTTCCACCGGAAGCCAGCTTGTCCGGGCTGACACGAATGCTTTGGAATGGATTTGCGGTACCAGCCATGAATATGGTCGGAATTCTCTGGGGTGGGTGCCTGGCCGCGCGAGCTTCTGATTTTCGAAACTCTGAGCTTCGTCAACTGCTGGCTTCGTCGTTTATCGAAGATTCCACAGTGGCCACTACCGTAACGGCGGAAGTAAGTAACTTTCCGCCGAATGCGGTGGTCGAGTCTTATGTTGTAAGCCACCGTCTGCAGCACCGTGTTGGCTGAACTGCGTTTGGTCGCCAACACCAGCAAATACTTGGGGTCATCCGGGCTCAAACAGAACCTAATCCGGTGATCGTTCCGCTGCTGCTGCCGAACTCATCGGTTTCAAGGCCGGCGTTTTGCAGCATGGTGACAAACAGGTTGCTCAACGGCGTGTTGTTTTCGTGCTTGAAGGACAGGTGCTGACCATGCCGAAAGCCGCCGCCGGCGAGAAGAATTGGCAGGTTCGTGTTGTCGTGCGTGTTGGAATCGCCCATGTTACTGCCATACAACACCATGGTCCGGTCGAGCAGTCTCTGGCCTTCTTCCTGCTTTTCCGACAAATTCCGCAGCAGAGTATTTAACAGTGCCATCTGCTGACGATCCACTTCTTCCAGCTGTCTGACTTTGTCTTCTGCCTGACCGTGATGACTAAGATTGTGGTAACCGTCAGTCGTGCTTTGCTTCTCATTCAGCTGAAAGACGGGCGTGGCAAATGCATCAACCATCAGGGTGACAATGCGCGTTGAGTCGGATTCAAAAGCCAGTTGAGCCATGGACAACATCAGCTCAAATTTTGGGATGAATAACTTCACATCTTCAATATCGCTGGGCTCAGATTGAGTGGTCTCCGGTTTAGGCAGAAGTTCCCAGTCTCGCGCCGCCTGCAGCCGCTGTTCAACGTCGCGTACGGATGTGAAATACTGATCCATTCGATTGCGATCATCCGGGCCCAGCTGGCGATTCAGGCGGCTGGCATCCTGCTGCAGCGCATCCAGAATGCTGCCTCGTTCTTCAAGCCGGTGCAGTTGTCGAGACACATCGTCAGCATCACCCTGGAAAAACATCTTCCGAAACAAACTCGATGCTCGATCTTCCGCGGGCAGCAAAACACCGTCGCGAGTCCATGACAGGCTGCGATTGGCTTTATCGATATTCACTCCGAGATTCAGAGTCCCAAATCGAGTCACCGGGCCCTGGCGTTCGGCTGCAAACTGGTCCAGAGAAATGCTGTTTCGAAATCCACTCCGCGTGGGCCCGCGAGCCGCCGTCAGAAAACAGTTTTCCGTGCTGTGTCCGCCATTGACGGCCGGATGGGACAACCCACTGAAGACCGTAAAATCCTTTCGGAAATTCTGGAGAACTGACAGATACGGTGACAGCTCATAATCGCTGCCCACCTGTTCTGGAAAGAATGGCTTCGGCAACACGCCGAGGTTATTCGAAATCAAAAGCATGCGGCGCGGTGGGACTGCACATGACGCTGAAGGCGACGCAGTTGTCGCAAACGTCTTGTCCATGCTCTGCAGCATCGGAATCGCCATGCTGACGCCCGCTCCGCGGAGCATTGTGCGGCGATTCATAGGACGAACAGCGTTCGATCTCTGGGGAGACTTCATGACTGCTGAAACTTTATTCACGGTGCTGTTCACCCACAAAGAGACGGCTCTGCACGAGCGCATGCAACAGATCACCCACAGGATAGCCATTGTCCCCACATTGATCGAGCAGAAGTTCAATTTCACGTCGATCAGAAAAGCGGACGGGCGTTCCCGTGGCATACACTGTGAACTGATTCAGAAGATTGCGGGCGAGTTGCCGAACATCATTCCGAAGCAACTTTTTAAGTTCCCGCACATCGTGAAACCGTCGACCATCCGGCAATGTGCCGCTCGAATCCACAGCGACGCCCAGTGTGTACGTGAAGTCGTGTCCGGCTCGATCGATCCCGGTGATCGATTCTCCAAGCCCCAGACTGCGATAACGAGCTCGCTCAGCCCCAAGAATATCAAAGCTTTCCAAAGCCAGGCCGACCGGGTCAAACTTTGCGTGGCAGGCCGCACAGGATTCCGACTTTGTGTGCAAATCCAGCAGCTCTCGAATTGTCGTGGCACCTCGAATGTCGGGTTCCACCGCCGGAACACTCGCCGGCGGGGCAGGGGGAGGATTGCCAATCAGGCGGTCCATGATCCAGGCACCACGCACAACAGGCGAAGTTGCTGTCCCATTGGCCGTCACTTTAAGAATGGACGCCTGAGTCAGCAGTCCACCGTAGGGACTGCCTTCAGGCAGTTCAACTTTGCGTACCTTGGAACCCAACACAGGGGCGAGACCATAGTGAGACGCAAGCCGATCATTCGCAAACACAAAGTCAGCATCAACCAGAGTTGTCGCCGGCAGATTCTCCCGGACCATCGCCGCAAACGTCGTCCGCGTCTCCTGCTCCATCGATTCGACCAGATAGTTGTCAAATCGGTACTCAGGATAGAGCCGCACATCCGGTTCATCCCGATACAACGCTCGCAGGTTCAGCCAGTCGTCGGTAAAGCTGCGGACAAACGCGTCAAACCGTTCGTCCGCGATCAGGCGGTTCGTTTCCGCGCGAAGGACCGCAGGGTCAGAAAGCTGGCCAATGGCAGCCATCTCCATCAATTGTTTGTCGGGCCTGGTATTCGTCAAAAAATGGGACAGCCGCGAAGCGACGGCATACGCGTCGTTGTTTCGCGGCTCACTTACAAACAGAAAATGCCTGGAACATAAAAACGCCTTGTAGGTCGCCAGCATGGCCGCGGCGAAGGAGTCGTCATCCTGAAGCCTCACCTGGATCAGTTGATCGAAGGGTACCAACTCCTCGTCAGAAACGGGTTGCCGGGCCGCCAGTGCTACAAATCGTCGCAGCAGCCGATGCGCGTCTGCCGCTGGATCTTCGGAGTTCACGTCCACGGGCAAACCCGTTCCCCTGGTTGCCGGGCGAATCGCCAAATTGTCAAACAGAACATGATGCGATACCGCGGGCCATTGTGGCGGCGCAACGAGGGATGGCGAGACGGGGCCATCCACTTCAATCCACTGAAACGCAATCCCCGGCTGCCCGCCTTCCGGGAATGGCGGATAACGATATTCGGGCGGACCATTGTTGACGTTCCGGGCCAGCGGTACCGGCAAGCCCAGCAGACTGTATTCAAACGTTTCGCCCGGCTTGAGCAGAATGGTGGTCTCATAGACAGCAACTTCCGGAGCAATGTCCATCATGCCGCCAGTCGCTCGAACATCGCCTGAAACATCCGGCCCTGACGGCTTGCGAGCTCTGAAGGTCATGGGAACCGATTTCGCCCCGGGCTGAAGCATGAAGCCCGGCAATTGCAGAACTGACCTCGCAGAAAACCGGACTTTGTATCGCCCCGGCAGTTGAGCCAGAAACCCATTCGGATAGCCGTAATAAGGCCAGTGCGCGGAGCGAAAGAGTGCCATCTCAACCGTCGGATCATGCTGCCCGCTGCCGCGCAGTTCGGCGAGCTGACCTCCGCTGAGCGGAAGCATGTGACCGTCTTTGGCGTAAAACATGGCTTCTTTGTTGCCAAAAGTTTCCGCCTCCTGAAACATCTGCGTCGCCATTGCTCGGAACTGAGTTGACGGCGGAGGTTCCAGCCCGCTGGCCATCGCCTGGATCAGAGCAGACTCTGCGGCATCCAGAAACGCCATCAACTGGACTCGTGAAAAGTCCAGAACGGCAGTCGTCTTGTGAAAATGAGCACCCGTTCGATCTTCTGGCAAAATATCGCGAATACTGAGATCCGGAAGGTGCAGAACGTCTCGCAGGTTCTGTTCGAACTCATCCCGATTCAGACGCCGCATCGGCCCACGTCCGTGCATGAGCACATCCTTTAGATCAGCCTTGTGCAGCTCGCTTCCCAGTGTCTTCAGCACAGTCTCCCGAATGGCTTCCGGAAGCTCATCACCTTTTGGCGGCATCTCCTTTTTGTCGACTCGATCGTAAACATGAATCCACTGCGATCGAACACTCGCATCACTGAGATCTCTGGAAAGCAAAGAAAGATCCAGCCCGCCTTCAGGCGATTCTTCACTATGGCACTTTGCACAATGCTGCTGCAGTGTTTCTGTAAGGCTCAGCAGATCGGCCGCAGAGCCCGCGGGATTGAACATCACCAGCAGCACGACCGCAAAACATTTTCGCAATCGGTGCGAGGAGCAGGGCACCCATGCGGATCGCCGGGGCGGTTCACAATTCTCTGGCCGCACCGATTCGCCTGTTATTCGATCAAACGTGATCATAGAAATTCGCGCCCGCCCGACTTTTTCAACAAACATCTTCGCTGCAATTTTCGCTCGACGGCAAATTGTAGACGGTAGCAGGCCACAGGCGGAAGCGGTCCGTTGATTGAGTGAGCCGCAAAGCGCTAGCTGCGGGTTGTTGACTAAAGGGATTGTAGTCGAAACGCGGCAACTTGATCCCTCACTGGCGTGTCGGGTTGTGAAAACCCAGTAAATCAAAACCCGCGCCTCGCGGCTCAGGTTACAAGCCGAGACGGGCGGCAGAGTCTGAACGGCAACTAGGTCTTCAGGAAGCTCAAAGCGTTCCATGCCGAAGGCGCATCAACTGGTTGTGCTAATGCCGGGCGTTAATACAGAGTCTCTGATGCCGGGCCGCAGATAGCACTTGTCGAACCGCCGCAGGCGAGACCACGTTCATTGCAGCGATAGTGGTCTCGCCTTTGGCATGGGTTCAATCCGAGTCCTTTCGAGAAAACTTAAACCGCTGTGGCAATTGGGTTCACGCACAGCAACTGAGTTCTCTCCGCAAGGGCTCCAGTGGCGTCCGCAGCAAACTTGCCGGGACCCACAGAATAGAAGGCGGGAAGCGGACGGAAACAGGACGCAGAATTTCGGACAAATCAGGAGATCTGCGATCGTTTCAACACGCCAGATGTACACATCTACGCCCGTACTGATCTTTGAATGATGGTGACTCGACCCCCGACGCTGGATTTCCAACACCGCTGGATTGATTCGTTTGACGCTTCGCGTATTCTCGCGAAGCCAGTCGTCGGTTGGCGAACCCAGACAGGACCATCCGTAACAACCGGCACAGACGGAACGGCGTTTTGGACAGGTGACTCTGACACAGAAGTCGCCTGCAACGGTGTTTAAGAAACGAAACTCCGCATTTCCCCACTTTTTGTGTCACATCCATTCAAAGCTGACGCCTAACCATGGGCCGAGAAAACACGACTGCCAGCTGGCTTGAATTGATTCAGGCGGCTCGTGAAGGAAATGATGCAGCGCTGACCGAAATCTGGCAGCAACTGCGGTCATATCTCCTGATCTTTACGAGCAGTCGACTGGATGAAGGACTGAAGGGAAAGTTGGACGCGTCTGATATTGTCCAGCAGTCGCTGCTGGAAGCTCATCGCGACTTTGACACGTTTCGAGGCCAGACCGAAGAAGAATTGAAGGCCTGGATCGGTCGGCTGGTGGTTCATAATCTGCAGGATGCCGGTCGACGATTCCGCCAGTCGCAGCAGCGAAATGTGGAAAAGGAAGTGGCATGGTCTGCCGAAACCGAACTCTCGGCGACCATGGATCAGCCATCGCCCAGCAGTCTTGTGCGACGACGAGAAACAGATGACGAACTGCTGCGAGCCGTTGCCGAACTTCCGGAACGCAGTCAACAGGTTCTGGAACTGCGGCATCGCATGAGACTAAGCCATGCGGAGGTGGCTCAGGAACTGGGAATGACGGAAGAGGCCGCTCGGAAATTGTGGTCCCGAACTGTTGAACAACTTCAGAAACGACTGTCGGCCCGAAATGTCGCATCCCCCTTCAAACCAGAATAACTCGCCCAAGCAGAACACCACTTCAGACCCGAATCACGCGTCAGACCAGAAGAATGCGACGGCCGAGTGTGAAGCGACTGGCAACCGCGATACTGCAGGCGATCGAATCGTTGATGCCGCTGAGGTCATTCGCAGACTGGACAACCTCTGGTCAGAATCGTCGGCCGTCGTGGCCGGGCCTTTCACAAGCAGCGTCGGGACGACGGTCGGTCGATATGTGCTGGAACGCGTCATCGGGCGAGGTGCCTTCGGAGTTGTCTACAAGGCTCGCGATCCGGATTTGAATCGTTCGGTGGCCATCAAGATTCCTCGTCCTGATGTCCTTCTGGACAGCGACCGGCTGGCGCGTTTTGAAAGTGAAGTTCAGGCCTGTGCACGACTGGACCACCCGGGCATCGTTCCACTTTATGAAGCCGATCTGTCCCGAGCTGTTCCCTACATGGCGTCGGCCTATTGCCCCGGTCCGAATCTGCAGCAGTGGATGGACGACTCCGCAGTGCCTTGCGATATCGACGCGGCGATTTCATTCATCGAGAAAGTTGCGAGGGCTGTGCAGTACGCGCACGAAAACGGGGTGGTGCATCGCGATCTGAAACCCGGAAATATCCTGCTGGTTCCTGTGGAATCCGAGTTCGTCGCATTAACAACTCTGAACGACTATGAGCCTCGGCTGACAGATTTCGGACTGGCTCAGACGACTCATGGACTGCATGAATCGCAGTCGAGCCTGATTATTGGGACGCCGCTGTACATGTCTCCCGAGCAGGCTGAATCCCGCAGCGACGACGTGGGGCCAGTCTCCGACGTCTTTGGCCTGGGCGCAATCCTTTATCATCTGCTGACCGGCGTCGCTCCGTTCGCCGCTCGCAACTATGCCGCGGTGCTGGTACGACTGCGTGAGGAAACACCGTTGGCCGTAATCCCCGCCACTCGTGACGGATCGGTCATCCCACCCTGAACAAAATAAGTCGTCTCGCGGCCGAGCCGATTTCCTGCCTTCGCTCGCAGCACGACAGGCGACAACGCCGACAGATCTGGTCCCGCGCCATCGCCAGTCCACGAGATGATTAAATAGCGACACTCGGGCGGCAACGAAATTCCCGTCAGCCGCAACCCGCCCGGCGAGGTCTCAACACGCACGCCTTCGATTCGTATTCGCTTGCTGTCTGCCGCCTCACGCACCGTTGAGAAGGCACGCAGACGGAACTGGCCGGACGACTCGCGTGCCAAAACAAATGTGTCATCCGACAGTGGCGGAGTTGGAGACGCAATGATTTGAATTCCCGGCTGCTCGACAAAGCGTGTGGCTTCTGTGACTCCGGGCAGTTCAATCGTGGCAAGTTCTGCCGCATCCGCCTGCCCAATTTCACGCAGTACATCGCGATAATGTCGCCAGCCTGTAAGATCGGGATTGTAATTGACTGTCGGCGACGCGAGCGGCATAAAGCCCCATAAGTACGTTCCGTCTGCATCGAACACTGGCACCTCGTAGTATTTTGTTAATGCCGCTTCGAAAGGCCGGTAGCAGACTGTTAGCTTGATGCCATGCTCCATCGCGCTTTGCCCCAGCATCCGGCCAAAGTCAGGATTCAGCCGCGCGGCCAGCAGGTATCGCAGCCAGCTCCATGACGTGAACCCCGTTCGCGCGTTGAGTACGCCTGTCAGCGATTCGTCGTCCAGGATCGCTCGCGCCTGCAGCTCGTAGCGCTGCCAATCTTCCGGCGCATAGTTTGCTGCGTCAGCGATATACGGAAACGGACTGAGCCACACGATCAGCCGCCTGATACCGTGCGCCTGCGATCGTCGAAAATATTGATCAAACCCGCTTTTCGTCACCGGACTGAATTGCCCCGATGTTGTGTTCATGAAGATTCTGATCAAGTCGTCACCGAAGTCGGCGTAATACGAAATTCGCCGATCCGGTGGCGCTGGCCGAACCTCAAGCGTCTGCCTTTCTTCGGTCCCATTCGGCGTCTTGATCACGACTTCAACGCTCAGGCATGTCGTCACATCCTGTTTCGCAGTGACCTGCAGCCAACCGTTCGCGGTGACTGCCACGCTCAGCCCTCGCGCCGCAAGCTGCTCATCCGTTAACACCGTATCGCCATCGCGCGCCACTTCGTCGATGCGCGTCCCCTCCGGCAACGTACTCTCGACGATCGGCCACTCGCGTATGCCACCCACCAGGTACGGAAACGGCGACTCCAGATTGCGAGGCGACAGCAGCGGCTCCGCCCAGGCAAATGCACTCGACGAGGTGAGCCAGAATCCAAGGAATGCCAGAAGTCGAAGACTCGGCGATGCTAAAGACGAGGCAGCGCCGCTTCTGCGAAGAACAGGTTTCATGCGGAAATCAGTTTTCATTTTCCGCGAGTCACTGTTTTCAGGACAACTGGCAGCATTGTTTCCGCGATGATTCTGTGGCCGGCAAAGTTCGGATGGCATTGGTCAGTTGTCCAGGTGCCCACATCGGTGCCTTTCGAATTCGCTTCAGTCCAGATATCAAAGTGATCAATAAGCGGCGTCTGAGTCTCCTCAGCCACGCGGCGACATGCTTTAACAAACATCTCAAGCCGAACATTCGGATGCTCTCCGATACCATTTTCATCTGCCTTGTCGCCCAAGCGAGGTTCCGTCATCAGGATTGGCTCAATTCCGAGTCGATGAAGTTCCGCCACGATGGTCGTAAGGTTCTGCTGATACTGCTCTTCCGAAATGCGGCTGTTCTGCTGCCCCTTATCCACATAGCTGTCGTTCGTTCCGTACATCACCGTCACGACGACTGGTTCCAGCGAGAGAATATCACGACTCAGTCTGGCGAGTGCCTGATCCGTGCGTTCACCTCCGATGCCCTGATTAATGACATCAACATCGTGCCCGGCTTCACGCAATGACGTCTGCAGCAGTGCCCCGAATGTTTGTTCGGCTGTCACGCCGGAGCGAACTCCTTTTGTGATCGAATCTCCCAGCACCACAATGCGTGGACGAGGAGCGACAGTGGCCACTTTGCTTGTAAGACTCCATTTCACCCGTGCGGCGAAGACACTGTTGTTCGCTCCCCGAGGATGCGGCTCGGTCCCCATATAATATTCGGCATCGGTTACCCATGACTCATTGGCATTGATCGCTGCTGCACCGAAGTTCCCCAGCATCACGCCTCGCTCTGGAATCAAGATTTTTTCGGTGCTGCGAATGACCTGCTTCTTTACCGGATCCACCTGCGCCATAAAGAGCGGCGCGCGATTGCGGGCGATGTGATCATTGTTGGCACTGCGGCGTGTGTAACTCAGAAACAGTGCCCGATCATGAACCAGCCAGTGTTGCTGAGTGTTGTAGCTGCCAAGTTCCGAGCCATCATCAAACGTCCACGGCAAAATTGGCTCAAAGTGCAACCCGTCCTGACTGGTCGTCACGTAGCCACCGGCATCGTTTCGTAATGTCAAATAATATGTGCCCTGAAAGAGTGCCAGGGACGGTTCGCAGAGGCCTCGGCCACCGATCACCGTCAGTTCGTCACCCTCTTCGATCAGGATCATTTCTGATCCGTCAAAGCGACAGTGAAGAATAGTGCATGTGTAGTCAGTTCCCTCCGAGCCCTTAAAATACATCGGCAGCAGGAGTGTTCCATCCGGACGAACAAGCCACTGAACACATCCTGGAGCGACCAGAAAATGTTTTGATTCTTCATCCGGCAGTTCCAGCATCTTCCATGCTGTCCACGTCCCCGCTGAAGGATCGTAGGCGGCGTATGCGCACTGATGAGATCGCGGCTTATCCAGAAGCTGTTCACCTGCCGCGCTGTAACGCAGCTTTGTTCCAATCGCCACGATTCGACCAGTATTGGGATGCCATCCTGGAGTGACATCACACACGGCAATAGATTCACCGTTTTCTGTTCGCCAGTCCAGTTCCGGCGGCAACACGGGCTTTGACCATGAGGTTCCTCCATTGTCAGATCGCATGAAGTAGAGGCCTGAGTAATGATCCGACACTCCCAGGTGTTTTTGCAGCGTGCAGATCACCGTTTGCGAATCAGCGTCGGCATGAGGGATGGCGGCTACTCGGGGATGGAACCAGCAAGACTCGGGTCTGAGCTCCTGATGGATCACATCCAACTGCACATCAAAAGGCAGGATGGTTTGTGAGAACAGCAGCGACGGATACAGACTGATCACCAGAAATGCGATTCGGTTCACGGATGGACTCGCTGTAAAGAAAAACGGCTCTTTGCCTAGCCTGACTTGCGCCACAATCATACGCTGATCGGGACTGATTGCCCATCGTGCCGCCGTGCGCTCTGCATTGAGCCAACCCGATCGACAAAATGTTCTTGTCAATTCTCGGGAAAATGGATTTGCGCAAGTTAGAGTTCTGCGCGGTGTTAAACCAGGACAACACGTTAGATTCTTTCTTTCGTACGCCGCCACCGATGTCTTGCTTTGCCGTTGCATCAACGCATGTGCAAGCACAGGCCATCGAGACCGGCCAATTGGAGTATGCAAATTCGCGTATGGAGCCGAGGAAGAAGTCTGAGATCGCCATGACAATCTTTACAGCAGAACGACAAAGGTAACCCGGCAACGGCCAAGAACCGTTGATTTCACAATCCGCCCGATCCGCCGCTCGGGTTCACCGCCTTGTTCAAGTAAGCCGCTGTCGCGGCGGGGTTCTTTGGCAGTCCATCGTATCGGGAAGTTGTAGCGTTTGGCAATGGTGGCTGGCCAATCTGTCTGTCGGGGAGCGTCGCTGGATGCTCCATACGATTTCTTTGACAGAAAGACCGGATCATGGATTCAGCAGAAAACGATCGTCCTCAGGATGACTCAGCAAACCGTCGGCGTGCGGCGCGGAACAGGAAGATTGAGCCGCCGCGAAAGGCTCCACAGACCGAACCATCACTCACGCACTCGCCGTACTTCAACGGACCGCTGTATCAGCGCATGAGCGAAGATCTGCGCCTCGTCGGAATGTCCGGGAAAGGCCGGAGACTTGAGGCTTGAGGCTGAAGGAAATCGCTTTTGAAGTTCGTGTTAGCACGGATCGCCGTAGTGACTCTGGCCACCTGTTTAATCCCGCTCCAGTCAGCAACCTACCGCCTACGGCCTACCGCCTACGGTCTCCAGCTTCGTCCCTCCTGCCTCAACTAATCCACAGCAGTCTACAGACGACGATGATTTATCTACATCTGACCGACACGGCAGCCATTGACGCACGAAAGGTGATCAACGACTTGTTTCGTCGTCCACGACCGAAACCGCCGGAGGAAAACGGCGGCGCGGTGCCGGTTCCGGTTCCGGTGAAATAGTTCGCATCTCTCCACCGTCATGCCGACAGTCGCCGACTGTTTGCGGCAGCATGGCGAGACGTTTCTTCAGCGATTACAAAAAAACTCTGACAAGATCTCTCTGCAGCAGCGGAAGGTGCTCAGCGCCATTACGCGGTGACGTACAAGTACACGCCGTCCGGCACAAAGGCGACAAAGACACGGACAGTCGATGGCGTCAGGTTTGTACGCGGATTTTTGCAACACACGCTGCCGAAGAGTTTTTTGAAAGTCCGCTACTACGGCTGGATGGCGTCGAACTCCCGCACGACACGCGATCGCGTCAAATGGCTGGCGTGGCTGTTTCTGGGCTGGACATTCTGGCTCGGCAGCGGAGTCGCACCGCAGCCGGATCGATACGAATCGAAACGTCCGCCATGTTCGCATTGCGGCGGCATGCTGCACCTGATCGCGATCACTGATGGCACTGGCCGAATCCTCGTGAGTCGCGCGCTGCCTTCACCGGCGCTGGCTGAACACGCCACAAATTATCTGGACAGCGGATGAGGCGCATGAAAACACAACAGGCATAGGGGTAGGGAAGTCCGGTTTGCCGGACTCCCCTCCCTCCAAACCGTACGGGCGGTTTTCCCGCATACGGCTTTCCAGTCAGTAGTTGCCTGCGACGGATTGATCGAAACGAAAGT
>Ga0105052_10004108_pt1 | contig 16277 bp, 14 predicted proteins | sample FRY03_FD_78094 | JGI IMG/M metagenome (GOLD analysis project Ga0105052, IMG submission 78094) | Freshwater microbial communities from Lake Fryxell liftoff mats and glacier meltwater in Antarctica - FRY-03 | ecosystem: Environmental > Aquatic > Freshwater > Ice > Glacier meltwater ... | reverse complement strand
CAAGCGATCCCTGGTGTTGATTTGTGTGATTGGGAATAGACAGAGCCATTTTGTTGTTGTATTGCAGCACTCTTTTTTTATCTTGTTGTACAAGTCTATGGATCCGAGAATCTCCTGCTGCCTCCTACTTGCACATATAGTATTTCGGGGTTTATATATATAAAATATCAAAACCAAAAAACTTATTACAAGTCTTGTCTTTGGACAACGCACAGATGCATTTCGCGGGTGTATTTTCATTGTTTTGGAAGACCAAGCACATTCTGCTGTGAATGTCTGTTATGGTGATATTGAACAAAAAACTCACCGCCTGAAACATACCAGACAAGACGTTCAAATGGAACATGTTTTTTTGGGATGATGGAATATGGCACATCGAGACAGACTGCTGTACAAGGTCCGGCATGTCAGCATGATGCTTAATGACTATTTCGGGAATGTGTATATAAAAGGGCTATTTATATGGCTTTGCACTTTCCACACCACCGTCTCGCCTGTTGACATGCTTGAGTTTGAGTCTTGTATCTGGCAGGACTGCATTTTGCCAGAAATATGCGACACACAAGAAATGTACACAGACACCGGGCTAATTCTGTTTGCCGAAGAGTGCAATGACACGCTGCTAAACACGGCAGCAGTGGTATATGGAGAGGACGTAATGAAACACTTGCACACTGCCGAGGAGGCATGTGGTCTAGATGTTACTAAGTACATGGTAAAAAGACCTTCACGTCACACAGGAAGGGTACATAGTAAGACAGTGCAGATTAAAATGCAGAGAAAAAACCACAGCGTCGAGACCGTCTACATTCTCTCGGCTCACTTTGACAGCAACAGCAAACCCAACTATATGGAAAAGCAAAATCTTGCCAACAAAACAGGAATAAGTGTGGACCAGGTAAGTGCTTGGTTCAACAACAAACGGAAACGAACTTGTGGGGCTGCAGCTGTAGAGTAAATGAAATGATCGACTGGACAATTTAGTGTGTGCGTCGACATAGTTTTGTGGGGTCAAAAAACGTGTTTGACGACAGTTTTAAGTATTGCAGTGTTTATGAGGAGACCACTCGTCGCGCCAACTTACGGCATAAGTAGTGTGTTGTGTTTTTAATGTGAATAAAGCTCGTTTGGATTTTTTTTGTGGTGGCGTGTGAAGCCATAATACTCGCCCAAAACACAGAGAAGATGCGAAAACAAGGAGCAAAATGTGCAAGTGTGTATCAAAAAAAATGCAAAGAGAATGCCGGTGTATACAAATGGAGAGTGTGTCGGTTTTTCGCACCGACCACGGGTGGCCATCTTTCATGCGGCTGTTGACAATGGTCGCTGCTCATCTTTGTGTGCAGACGCATGTCGAGTTGCCACCATGCAAATACAAAAAGTGCACGCCTTGATGGCAACACAATGGGCATACAATGTATGCTCTGTCTAATTGCCCAAAGGTCGTTTCTTGCCCAACAATTTCAGAAATCCTTCCTCGATGCGCTCGGATTCCAAGTGGGCTGCCTCTTCTGCATCATGCAGGTTTCGCACGGCTGTATCTCTCTCTTGTTGCATTTTCTTGAGTTCTTCGTGGTGCTTGCGGGCCTGGTCTTCGTAGTGTGCCTTTTGCGCATTAAATTCTATTTCAAAAAGGTCTTTTGATTGTTGTACCCTGTTCGAGTAGCCCTCTGCAAACAGTGCCAGATGTTTGTCAAATTTGGCCTGGCTACGTGCCATGAATTCGGCAACGGTGCTGTGGGCATGCTGTTTGTCATGAACATTGCTAGTGTCCTCTTTGTCTACATCATCGCTGTCCTGGCCGCGTTTTGCAAATTTGCCACCATTGCCACCCTTGAAACCACCTTTGCCATTGTTGTCCTTGTCATCATCTGAATCTTGATTTCCATCACCTGGCGTAGCTCCGCCATTTGTAACACCTTGGCCATTCTTATCAGCCCCAGCAGCTGCGCTACCATTACTAACACTCTGTTTTCCGGTGTCAGTATTTTTGTCAATGATGTTCAGACTTGACACATCCGTTTTGTTTTGGCTTGTTGATCCATTCTCGACACTATGCTCTTCCGTCTCTTTGGCAATCTCACTGCCGCACACTTTGCCACCCCCTTTGCCCTGTTCGTTTGCACCCCCCTTGGCACTTTGCCAGTCCATGTTTGTTTGCACCCCCTTTCTCACTTTGCCAGTTTTTTCGCCGCTCTCTTTGCCGCCCTCTTTGCCGCCCTCTTTGCCGCCCTCTTTGCCGCCCTCTTTGCCAGTCTCTTCGCCGCTCTCTTTGCCAGTCTCTTTGCCAGGCTCTTTACCAGCCTTTTTACCAACTTCTTTACCAGCCTCTTTGCTGCCCTCTTTGCCGCCCTCTTTGCCACCCTCTTTGCCAGCCTCTTTGCCAGCCTCTTTGCCAGCCTCTTTGCCAGCCTCTTTGCCAGCCTCTTTGCCAGCCTCTTTGCCACCCTCTCTGCCAGCCTTTTTACCAGTCTCTTTGCCAGCCTCTTTGCCAGCCTCTTTGCCACCCTCTTTGCCACCCTCTTTGCCAGCTTCCTTGGCACCCCCGTTGGCACCGACACCACCCTTAACACATTGTTTTGCACCTTGTGTATGTACATTTACACCACTGGCTTGGCCTGCTTCCATATCCCCGTGTTTGCCAATTTCTGAGGAAATGGCTTGACGTGCACTCTGCGCATACACCGCACGAGCATCAGCAGCTGCTCCAGCACGTTGCTGTGCATTGGCCTCAATATCAGCAACACCAACAACACTGCTAACGGATGCAACTAGACCCTGCACCATAGCCCCCGTCGCTTGTTTTTCAATGACATGCTCAGTTGTTTTGTGTGCCATTCCTGTGGTGCCACACCAAAATGAAATCAGTATAATGCAAACTTGGAGAATGCAAGCAAATGTGTAAATTCAAACAAAACGCAGTGATACCATGCACAGCATTCATCATGCAAGCAACGCGCGTGAGGCAATGTAGCAGATGACACCTTGTTCAGAATTTGCAAATGACCCATTTTGTTTTGCAGAGTTTTCTGCCTCAAGGCGTTTTTTTGCTGCATCAATCTCGTCCGGCTGCAGCTCGAAAAGTCCACGATGCAGCGAATTACGGGTGATTCGGCGCTTTTTCTCGACGAGCGGTCCCTTGACAGCGCCCCCATCCCCACCTGCAGCCGTGCTGCTGGGGTCGCCACCACTCACAATCTCATAACCATCAGTATCTTCCTCCTCACTGCTGGTGTTTTTTCTCCTCCTTCCACGCTGTTTCTGGTCAGTACTGCCTGCCTCCAACGGAATTTCGTTGCTCTTTTCGCGCTCGCACTCCGGCGAACTCGACATCAAGTCGATGACTGCTTCTTGGACGTGTCCTGTCGCCTCCTCATCTTCTTCTTTGTCCTCCTCGTCCTCTTCGTCGTCGTCGTCGTCGTACTCTTCGTCGTCCTCTTCGTCTTCGTCAGCTTCTTTGCCATGCTCGTCTTCCTTACTTGCTGCACTTGACCCCGACTTTGCTGTTGCAGTCTGCTTGCCATTTTTCACCGCTTTCAAGTTTTCGCCCGTGATTGCGAGGACTGCAAGAACACATTGTGGTAATTTGCATGTCTGATTCCAACATATGTCGCCTTTTTTGAGATCCTGTACAGAGATGTACGATTTGATGTTGCCGTTTTCAGAAATCATGCTCGGCTGGAAAAACATGTTGACTTTTTCAGCCACTTTCCACATCTTGGCGTCGATGTCTGCGTGTTTTTTGATATTCTCGTTCGCAAATATAAATTTGGCATCTACCATGCCGTTGGCCTCTTCTGCTTTGCCCACAGTTGTGTGCACCTTTGTCACCAACACGAAAGCGTGCCTTAATTCGCCACGCTTCTCCGGCGATTCCATGGTCACCAGGCATCGTACCCCCCCTGGGTTCTTGAACATGATGTCCAGTACCAGTTTGGCATACTTCTGCACACATGAACACATGTGTGAAGAGTGAGTACACCGAGAGACCAGAGAGAGAGAGAGAGAGAGAGAGAGAGAGAACACACAGACAGGATACAGAGAGCACACAGACAGCACACAGAGAGCACGCAGAGAGCACACATACAGAGAGGGAGCATACAGAGAGGGAGCATACAGAGAGCACACAGGGAGCACACAGAGAGCACACAAAGTGAGATGTGCATGCAGCCAGCAAACAGCATCAGACACAAACAAGGCAGTATGAAAATAAACCTTGCATCTCGCGGACAATAGTGCCGGCACACAAGTTCGAGCAGATTGGCAGAACTGCAGCAAAGCACTATTAAACACCGGAGGCGGCCCCCAAGCGAATCCTCTCATGGCTAAAGTTTCGGGGGGTGTGATCATGTTGCCCATTGCATCTTTGACCAGCGTCACTTTGACGTAATCTGCGCATCACACATAATAATATGCAAGAAGAATACATCCAAAGTTGTCAAGTCGCTATACCAACGACACAATACGCTGCTACCACGATCAAATCATTGCAAATATTGGCGAACAAGTATGCGCAACGTATGCACCGAAACGACACCGCTACTTGCGCGATCGATCAACTTTCACATGCATGCATCACAGACAACCCGTGGCACACAAACCATCGACAACCATTACCGCATGCACTCACACTGTGATGCTGCCGAACACATGCAAACCATCACTCGCTGGCAATGCATATATCGAACATACATCGGCAACGAACATGTACCAAACACTGCGCACAGCCACAGGCAAACATACTTACAAGTGCGCAAGACCAAATAGCACGCACACACACGCACACGTACCACGTTCCTCCTCCGACGATGACGCCGCTTCGGCCATGCTCGGTCCGCTCGTGATTTTCGACCGTTGTAAAAAAAACTAAAAAAAATGACGCGAACCGTTAAAAAAAACCCACGAACAGTAAAAAACAGAAAACGTAAAAAAAAAGCCACGAACTCACAGTTTTCGGTGTCGGTGGTGCTGTCGGACATGGTCGCTTACGACGGTGGATGCGCATATCGTGTATTTCTCTGGCCGCATGCAGCGTATTTCTGTGCCAACACTGTCCATTTTGAACTCACATGTAACTCCTTCGCAATTTTTTAGGCATGCGATAACAATTGCATATATAGAATGGTATATTTTTGCAGGCATGTGCATCTGGCATGGTGCGTAGCACAGTGTGCTTTGGCGGCACTCGAGGGTGTGTGGGCGATGAGGATGTGGTTTACAACCCCCCTCGTGGCATTGTGTGCACCATGGTGTACGAAAGAGAGTGGAGGGTGTGGTTGCGGTGTGTGGAGTATTTATGCAACCGATTCGTGCAACAACAGCATCATATACTCCAATACCTCACAAGGCACCCATCATGATCTTCGAGGTGCAGACCGTCGTCCGGAATGTGAGCTGCAAAGCACCCACCGAACCCCCGGGTCCCGGTCTGCTCTCGCGAATACATATGCCATCGGGTTGTAAGAGACGTCTTTTGGTGGTAAAATCGCAGCTTCGGGGACTTTCGTGATTTTTGCAGGACTTCGCCACCGTGCACTATATAACAAAGATACCACATTAGTCTGCACTTAGACAACAAAGGCTCGCGTGTCCTCGCACAACATTGAAATGGAAGACGCATGGACTGGACTGTGCGCGGATGGCAAAGGCATGGTGCCCTTGACCGAGCAACTCTTGACTCTTGTGTGGACACAATTGCCAGAGATTAAATCCCAAGTCTGTATTGACTTTTCCGAATACCTAAAGAAACACAATGTGTACGGGGTTTCTCGCGAATGCCTGGCCGGAAACATCAGCTTGCTCAGAAAATGCCAAAAATCCAATCTGATACACGCCACTGTGGACAATCTTATCACTGTAATACGCACTGAGATGTTCTCGCTGCGAGAGCTGTGTTTTAAAATCCGCCTACACATTAGTAATGCAAACACACACAGGAAAATACCGCAAAAAGCGCACACAAATCAGATGCAGCCACTACCCTCCTCGTACACAAACTACACCACCAGCATGGAGGACCGCCAACAGCAGATTTCAGATGGCTGGCGCCACAGTGCGTATACGAATAGTCAATATCCCAGTGGCATGGCGACGTTTTCTACGTCCGGCGCTATTTACCCCCATTGTTTCGCACCACCCCGCTGGCACATGGCATATGGGTAGTAACCACTTATTTCACGCGTGTCAAGAGTGCCAAAATACCTATGAGTCACAACCCACAGCGAGCGAGAGAGAGAGAAAGAGAGGGGATTTTTTGCATGTTTACCAATAAAATCAGCGCTTGCTTGCACTTTCTGTCATTAGTATGTGGATTCCATGGTGTGTTGTGGTATCACGTATGTGTGTACTGTAACCTGGTCTTGTTAGGGACAATCTGCACCATGCACCAACTTGCAGGAAGTGCAAGTAGTAGGTACTGGTGATATATAAATTCGGCTATTTTTTGACACACATGTGCGTATCTCGATGCCATATACGGATGTTGGCTGGGAACACGTGGACCCAACGCGAGAATTAGAGTATGTGGCACTCTTTGCGGTGGCACTGGACGAGAAAACCAAGCATTTTGTGGATTCAATGTGTAGCATGCCCGTGCCCGACTTGATCGACACGATGTCTTGTGTGCGAGGGTGTTTCTGGGGAGACTTTGCTGCGAAATTCGACGGCTGCATCCAGCTGCCCCTTGCCGCCATCGTATACACAATGCTGACACATATCCCGCATCGGTCCACAGTGCACCGGCAAAAGTGTTGTGAGATACTTCATACGGCGCTCCGAACGCGCGCAAGTCTCATGGTTCTCCGTGTGATTGTGCAGCTGTGTCCGCTCTCACTAACCTGTGTCGTCGGGCACGAAGCGCGCAACATGGCACACTTGGCAATCACATATGCGTGCGATTTCGACCTCCTACGCGTTTTGCTGTATACGGAGCCCAGACTCGCGCAGATGCTGGACACAAACGGGCTTTCGCTCCTGCACTATGCAGTGCTCTATGGCATGCCCCTGAAAGTTGTAGAATACCTTTACAATATGAACCCAGCATCCATCGTGTATCGCACAATCCACCAGCGCGACATTGCGTATGCGCCTTCGAGGTATTCGCCCTACTCACCCATGTCTAGAAAACACTACACTCGTGTGGCTTGCATGCGTTTGCACATGCAGCCTTGCCCTCAACGCGCATTTTGGCCGAAAACCACCAAACTGTTGTGTGTATTCATGACGTGTGCTCACAAACGCATCGCCTCAGGGTTCACAACGACCGTGTTGACACGAAAACAGCGTACCAAGTCTTTGTAGCCCCGGGACGTAGCACGGCGTTGTGTATTGCGCTACACCAAAATCGCGCTCAGTGTGCCGCCCCCGACAACTCGCAGCTCATCGTGTTTCTTGCACGCAATTCCAGCAGAGTTTTCCTCGTGCCTGACAGCTCCGGCGACATACCACTGCTCAAGTTGGTGAAGGGCCAATACACCAGTGAGACTATGTTGTACCTCCTGGAAATGCTGCTACAGTGGCACTGCGAATATGCGGGAGCCGCTGCAGTTTTCACCGACGTCCATGGCCACACCGCAATGCAGGCTGCTGTGCACGCCAACCTCTCTCTACCGTGTCTGAAGGCCGTGTGTGATTTTGCCATTGCCCAGATCCGCCCGCTCATGGCACTGGTGCACGCTAACGTGCCACATGGGCCTTGTTGCGTTGTGACACACGGCATGGTCTTCTCCAACACTGCCAGCATGACGTATTTTGACACCGATGGCAGTATGCTCAACGTGGTGGGATTATTTGTCACCATACTGACAACGTACGCCGACTTCGATCCCACCACGTTTTACGCCAAAAAACAGATTGTTGTCACCTTTGAGGAGGCGCGCAAATGCGCACGCGACATAGCAAAGTGGGTCGTCCCGCGCAACTGTACGACACACTTTCACAACGCCATCCTCGCAAGAATGCTGAAAATGCTACAGGCCACCTTCTTAGCACTCCCGAGGTTGCTTCAGCCTGACGAAGAGTACGAACGCAGCCGACAGCAGGAGCAGTGTGTGCGTCTTTTTCCGACAGAGTGCGCACCTGGCGCCAGCGAGGCAGAAGCAGAGCTACTGGCCTGGATCGAGGCTGAGAAAGGCATACACGGCGAAAACATGCCCACGGCGACAAAACTGGCCAAACTAAAAAGGCCCCCGAAAAACCACGCGCAAAACACTACATCGGCGCGGAATCGGGGCATATTGGCGACACAGTGGTGCGAACACGTGCCCCGCGCAACAGCGATGCAGACGACTGAGATTCCATGCCGAGTGAACGTATCCGAGTTTGGCAGCGGCGTGCAGTGGGCGGCTCGCCAACAAAGGATTCTTGATCTCTATCGACAGCACACTCGGAAACACACGGCACCTCCACCACCACGCGCGCACCCCATGTTTGCGTTTGCGGGCAGTCTGGCGACATCTTACCTTGGAGACGGCATCTTCAGCGCCGAAGCCGTCGCTTTCCCACAACACACTGTGCACACACCAACTCCATTGCCCAACCTGGACCTACATGGTGAAGGCAGGCATACAACACCCGGCACAGACCACAGGACCAAAAAAAACGCATGGACAGACCAGAAATTCATTCAACATTTGGAAAATATAGCGCAAGTCATACCACAGAAGCCAAAACCCTCCCTGATTCTTAGTGCCCTCACAAATAATGTCGACCTCGAGTACGACCACCATGTCTGTATGCTGTGTCTGGTAAACACACGCAACGTCATGTCGTTACCCAGCAAATGTGTCTTGTACTGCGACACGTGCGTTGCTGCAAATCAGGCTCCCCGCTCACATATACCGTATCAATGTGCTGTGTGCAAGCACATTATATTGTGCACACAAAAACTTGACGTGCAACACCTTGTCTAGTCCACCGCATCCTTCTGCAGTTTGGCCAAGGTCGAGAAACACTCGGAGATGCGTTGCAGTTTCTTTGCTGACACGTTGGAAACTCCATCAAGAGTCCACCAGCGATCCAGTTCGCTTGCATCGTCTCCGCGTTCGGCGCCACCCAACAGCGACAGTAAGGGTGTCTTGAGTAGTCTGGCCAAAGACAAGGAAACCGCGTCAAATTCGGACTTGTGCGCATGTACGCCAGACTCCCTCCGCTGTTTTTTGGCGCTTTTCTCCAGCATACTGCCCTGACGAGATGAAGGGCCGTTTTACAGACTTTTATAGGGTTTTTGCAGACGTAAGCTATTTGTGGGAGTGTGGAGGGAAGGGGTGAGATGGCGAGAACACTTGTCAATGCATTTGCAATACAATGCGGATTTACAGGTGCTATGTGCAGTGGCTGTAAAAAACCAAACACACGCACAGAAGCCGCGGGAAATCAAAACAATGAGCGATTGAATACGTCGACAGAATCTTGTCATACCGTAGAAATGAAGGAGTATGCCAAAGCGCGGTGTGTGGATTTCACAAAGTTTGTGACGAAAAATCGCGATTACACTCGAATACATTACACGCCCACGCCTGTGACACTGGAGAACTCGTGGTTCTCTGGATGTGTGGTTAGCAACATTCTAATTGTGCTACATGCCATTGTGAAAATCAATGTTTACAGCACAAGACGTCGCCCCCCTGACGGGTGCATGATGGCCAATTTCTCGATGAGCATTGTGATTTTAACAATCTGTATATCCCTACCACGAGAAATGCACACACTTGGCAAAACTCGATTAGGGGACACTTTCATCGCGGTGACAGGAACATTGGCATGGGGGGTGGCCTTGCTCGATCTGTATATCGTCCGAGAGACTGAATTGGCGATTCAGACGGTATGGATGATGTTTTCCAAGGTATGGGAGGATTCTGAAGGTATGCACACGGAAATTGTCACGGCTCTCTGCATTATAGGCCTCACAGCTCGCATGGTGAATGTGCTGGTTGCAAATCTGGTGGTATATCTAAATTCTGTAAGAAATCATGCGATCCCAGTGTTTGTGTACGGGATCCCAATATTTATTTTAGCGGTAAGCACACTTGTATGCACTTGTTGGCAGACGACACATGGTGTTTTTTTGCACGCGAACAAAACACTTGTTATGCGCAGTGTGCTGCACAACCAGCGCACCCCAGCCCGGCGTGCTGTGTTTCCGCGTGATTCAAATTTGAGTGTGATATTGTTTATTATCGACGGTCTTCCGATGCGGGAATTTTCTGCATACGTGCCAGAAGCAAACAAGTTGACGTCGATGGAGTTCAGGAATCGTACGCACCATAACTTACGTGACTGCTCGCTGTTACAGAATCATTTTGCGGGCTCGAGCTACACGTACGACGGCATTTATGCGATTTTAAATGGTATGCATTCTGTGCTGTACAGCGGCGAGGAGCGTGGGCACCAGGCAAATTATCCCATACACGCGTTGCGGCACAGTGGACATACAACGGCCATGTTCCATTACGGAGAACTCGGGTTTGACCTTTGCCGACTGCGAAAGTTGGGTGCCGGTGGAGGCATGCTGGCATTCGAAACGTCAAAGAATGTTGGAAATGATGCAGCAGTAGTCAAGGCAGCGGTGGAGTGGCTGGATGTGCAGAGCAAACCTATATTCTTGGTGATTTATTTACAAGGCCCGCATTTAACATATCACAAAAAAAAGTCCATATACGAGGGGCTGGCCGACCAAAGCATGCTGGATACACGCATTATAAGTGCTGCAGCTGCGAGGTTTTCGCCCATGACTCTGATCACCACAGACCATGGCGACGCAATGCCATATGTCGATATAGATTGTCAGGACAGATGTGTCTTGCATGGATTTTCTGTGCACGGCAACCACGCTACCCAACAAGTATCCCACATCCCCTTATGGATATGCCCCCACAATTCAGGTGTCTCTCCGAAGTTTGCTGCCACAGCTCTTGGTATGAATCTTACATCCGCTGTAGACATAATGCCAACCATCTTGGACCTGCTGGACATAACGCCCGTGCTACCACCAGTTTTGTGGTCGAGCGGGGTATCCTGGCTGCAAGCCACGCAGCGCCGTTATGTGTATACCTGGTCGCGTATCGAGTGTGGAATGGCACTGGCGGCCATTTCCGGTAAAGCGGCGTATTATTTTGCACAGGACCGTTTCATGTTGTCGTCCTTTCGATTTGTGAAGCGTGTTGTTTTCCGATTCCCGGTTCCGCATGTGCAATACCACGGCAACAACGACACATCCATACGGGATATCGTCGGAGAAATGGTCGACAGTGTGGTGATTCCTGCGATTTCTAGGTCGGTCTTTGCAAGTCCACAAAAGCCAGACGCCATGCTACTCACAGTATTGCAAATGTGTGTGTATCAATCGACACAATGCATAGAATTACGGCAATGTCCCGTGGTCTTTCGCAACATTGACAATTTCTTGTGGAGTCAGACAAACGGAACATTGTTGTCCATCTCGGGGATTGTGGGGGCGAATCCCGAAAGGGTGTGTTGGCGATATGCAAACTCCACATTTGCTTTGCCTGCTACAGGGCAAAGCATTGTGCGTCTGCAGAACTGCAAACAATTGCAACGTGCCACCCCGTGGTTTTCGATTGACTCCTCTGCACTGCTGCGCTTGTGATGGATTGTGGGCAAAATCCGACAGCAGCCTGCTAAAACGTATAGACTACATACAGAATTGCTTATCATCGCGGTATCGACAGACATTGTGCAGATTGTGTGCCAGGTGTTGACTGCGAACCGCCTACAATTGCCAGTGGCATCTGGGACTCGCTTCACATATGTGGTGATAGTATGGTGGCGAGTGCGGCGTCGAGGGAAACTATTAATTTTACTCATAACAATATAGTTCATTGAACCAGAAAACAACTCTCATTTTACGAATCCATGATGGAAGTCTTCTCATAAACTGTTGTGTATTTGAGACGCCTACAAAAGCACTCCGCCGCCACATCGAACATTAATGACTGGCAATGTTAACCCGCATACCGTTGTGACCGAGAAGGCATCCGAGTCCCTCGTTAAGACCCTTTTGAAATAATCGGTAAGACGGCGTACCTGCGCTGGCATAGTTTGATATATATTTGTACAGGATTTGGTGCGCGGCGTAATTTTCATCACGAGCACGCATCGACAAGTATTTTTTGTAGTGCTCGGCAATTTCTGCGAGCTTGTCAATTTCAAAATTATGAGTCTTGCTTGTACCCTGAGTTTGTTTCTCAAAGTCAATAGTGCTTTCGATTTCAAACAACACGTCCTCGATGAAATTGAATTTGTATGGAATCGCAGTTGTGGTTTTTTTCTGCATTTTGTGATCCGCTTTTATATCTCGATGCAACTTTAGAAGACATTTCCAGGTTTTTTTCCCGATTTTGTACTTGCCATATGCTAGACACTCCGGTGCTGTTTTCGGGTGTGTGCCTAAGAGCAGCCCACCAAAACAGCTCGCAACATGATTTAACTCCCACAAAATGTTCACGAGGTATCTGTCATAGTATCGCTCCGCATTCATGCTCAGAGCAGATTGGTCCGTGTGTTGTGCTCTGTGCCAACGTCCGTGTTTATATATCATTGGCATATGACATGTGACGCGATCTTGTAGACGGTCGTCTTACAAGTCATGTTTGCACTGCTGGTGCTGTCGACTCTGGCCTTCTGGTGCGTCTGAATTTGGCAAACATGTTTCACACACATTGTCGACCGCCACAACTACATTCGAATACTGCCCAGATAAACTGCAAACAATTACAATTCTGCAGATTGTGTGTCAGCTGTCGACAGCGTACTATAATTCGTGCATGGTGATGCTCTGAAAATAATGACTCCACATGCCGTCAGATGGCTTGATAGGATGGAAAGCGTCGCGATGTTTGTCTGCGATACACGACCACATCGACGGATACGGGCGCGTGTACCCCCAGTCTGTACAGAGGGCTGCCCAGTGAACGCGCACAGCATACTTCTCCTGCATAATGGCAACGGCAGATGGGATAGCGCACTCGAGGAACAACTTGTGGCGGGCAAAAATGGCGAGCAACGTGGTAAAGGCCGCCATCTGGATGGGATGGACTGTGTTGACGTACACCATGTCACTCTGTCCCCACGCTATGGGCAGGCTGCCATTTTCCCCCCAAAACTGGTGCATTTCGGGGTCCGAGGCAATATTTTTCAGGTGAGACACACAGTCGCGTTGCCACCAGACCCACGACGCGGGAGGCATCGTGCCGGTGAAGGTGCCATTACGCAGCCATCGAAACCGGTCGTCTGCATTGAATGTGGCCACCCATGTGTCCTTGCCAATGTGTGTCAACAGTGCCGACGAAAGTATCATGTCATCATGCACATACAGCACACCCTGCATTGTGCTCGACTCTTCAATAGCGTAGATGAGATTTGACATGGGCGAGTAGAATCCTTTGTCGGGTATGTATCGTACGAACTCGGGAACAGCCCTGTTTTGTATTGTATTTTGGTGGAAACTGGTTCTGTCTTGAGGAACGGCCAACATCGCGTTGGACACAGGAAACACTTTCGACCACATGCGCACCCACTCCGACACCTGTGACTGCCTAGTGTTGCAGTTGAATTGCCCCAGCAGCGTGATCCGAGAAAATGGCCTCGGTGTGTCTGTGAACAGGGGGAAAATGTACCCGGAGTCTCGAAGGGCCCTCAGCCACAACTGCACTGCGACAACGTCGTCGCGTTCAATGTATGTCCTCTCATACAACGCGACCCAGAGGTTCTCGACGGCTTCAGGCACCGTGGCCGAATTGTCGCGCCACTGCGACAAAAACTCCACCAGTTTCTGTACTTTGAAATAAATAGCAGTCTCTGCGTTCATGTCGGCGAGATAATTGTGTATATTTCTCACCTGCCGCACTAGCGGGCGCCCAAAGGCCAGCTGCAGGCCTATGCGGGAGAAGATGCACTGTGCAAAGAATCCGCGCCAAATGTCACTGACCCGACCGGGCACGGTAAACGGCAGCAGTGTCGCCCACAGCGCGTTTTGAGTGTGTAGAGTTGCCTGGGCGTTATAAGGGCTGTAGGTGTGCAGCGGCAGCAGCACAGAAATGTGTGGTGAGTCTTGGAAGTCGAATGGAATTCTCCGAGTCATTCGATACACTGCATCCACGTCCGGGTCGTGGTCTGCCGTGAACTGTACCACGCCAATGCTAGAAACCGCCACGCTTTGGAGGGTCGGACTCACGATAGTGGCGTTGCCCGGTGTTTTGATGAGTTCAAGCGGAAATCCTCGGGGCCAGGTACCGTTTACAGTAGGGTGCATCAGTGGATACACGTTCAAAAGCAGCGGCGATGCGACGATCTGACACACTCTCCACGCTGCATTCGTCCACGGGATCATGTCTACTTGCGATGATTTGAGGTGATTGTCATCGTCAAAATCGAAGATGAACTCGGCGCCGTGCGCGATCGCGTACAAATAGCCTATGTTTTTGCGGGCAAAATGGTCAAACGGCACGTGCCGCATGTACGCGCCGACAGAATCATCCCGGCTGCGCGCCTGGGCTTCCTGCATCGCCGCCGAGAGGAAGAAGACGTTTTGGTGGCTTCCTAGCCCGGAATCTTGCATGTAGGTGGCTGGGGTTTTGCGGTCTCCAATAATCACTGTGCACCATCCGGGTACGGCGGCCGCTGTCAGCACGGCGGCTGTCACGTTGTAGATGGTGGTGACCACGTTCCATTTTCGACACTGTGGTTGCAGGACCTCGACCACGACATCTGTGAAATCTAGTTGAGAGCACGCCCGCTCCGCCCCAAAGTGGCGGATCACATTACCTAAAAATAGCATGCCAGTGGCAGAATTCGCGCCTTCCGCGCCGTGTGTAGCAAGAACCTCGCTCACTGCGACGGATGCAATCGATTGGTTCGACAGGTGCAATGCCAGCAGACACACTCCCGTAAACACCAAGAAAATAAAGGCATTGAACACGTGTCGCAATGTCGGCATCCCTGGTCAGGACATGTGTGTGACAGACGAGCCTGTGTGTCGATATATATTATTTTTCTCACCAAGTTCATTTCCCGTGTGTTTGACAACACAAGGCTGAGGACGGACACCCTTCCAAGACAATACACACTCCTTCTTATTTATTCTCCATCGCTGTCGGTGTATTTTCGTGTCCTCTTTTCCCAATGCTTTTTGTGTTCTTTTTTTGTGCGATGACGCACCTGCGTTTGTTATTACATTTCTAAAAAAAAGCGTGCCACGCACGAATTGTATATATAATTGTACAAAAACACAAGACGCGCAAACGTGTTCATTTGTGTGTACGGTTACACAGAAGGTACTCATATACCAAAATCTACGCAAATGTGCCAAAATTCACAACCCGCGTTCCAAAAAAATGTGCTGTTCCTTCAGATACACCTTGGTGTTTTGAACCGATTTGTCAGCGAGATACATCACGTAATAGCGCAGCAACTTGCAGACACTATGGCGTCGTGTAGCGGAGACCGTCATTCGCAAACCGGCACTGCTCGCAGAAAGAGCAGCGACGATGACCAATTTCAATTTGTTGCTGGAGGTACTCCACGAGATACTTATTGTGTAGAGTGCGCATGTGCATGAAAATGGGAACATCCAAAGGGCCATTTTGCGGGGAAATGGGCTGGTTTTGGATTGCGTGGTGGTGATTGGTGAGGTTGTACTCCAAAAACGCCAGGCGGAGGAAGGTCGAAGGGAACAGACCGTAGTTATCTGTACAACGGGCCCCCAGCATGGAGCGCAGTGGTAACCCCCATACGCTATGATAGTCGGTAGTATACAATAAAACTATCCTGTTACTCTCAACAGGATAGTATTCAATAGGCGGGGTATGGAGGGTATAGAACGGGGGAGAGGGGGTAATGGTAAGCGACTGATAGCAAGACAGTGTCACTTGGTTGCAATAAATAACATCGGTGGATATTTAACTCGGCGACGAGACACGTGTCTATCCGAGAGAATGGGGGTGGAGGGGGTGGATATATTAGTGTGTATTGGGGAGTAAGGTTAAATTTTGTTTGGAATAAAAGTGCTTTTGCGAGGATTTTTGGGATAAATTTGTTGTGTGGGGTTGGGGTGTGGCATTCGTTTGCGGCGATTGCATGCGATGATGTAGATTGGAGTGGGAGGGCTTTGAAAATACGAAGGGAGCGGTGGAAGAGTGGTGTGGGGTTGCTACGGGGAACGGGGGGGGGGGGATATATTTGCAATGTACGGTAGAGAGAAGCTCGGGGTGTGAATGTATTTGAGACTACCATGCGGGCAGGGGGGGGGGGGAGGGGGAATT